>Ga0214473_10009611_pt1 | contig 11419 bp, 8 predicted proteins | sample RVTome_7_FD_203509 | JGI IMG/M metagenome (GOLD analysis project Ga0214473, IMG submission 203509) | Soil microbial communities from uranium-contaminated site in the Upper Colorado River Basin, Wyoming, United States - RVT98D197 | ecosystem: Environmental > Terrestrial > Soil > Contaminated >...
GTCGACCCCGCGGCGAACGACTTCAACCGGATGGGGAAGGGCCGCGTCGGCACTTACCGCCTGCTGCTGAACTGGGCGTCGGTGCAGCCGGAAGAGGGGCAGGCCTACGACTGGAGCGGGCCGGACGCGGAGATAGCCGCCGCCGCCCGCAACGGGATCCAACTGCTGCCGTACCTGTATGGATCGCCGGCATTTGCAGCCGCCACCCCCCAGACACCTCCGCTCGGGTCGGCCGCGGCGCGAACTGGGTGGCAGGCGTTCGTCGCCGCGGCGGTGCGCCGCTACGGCCCCGGGGGCGAGTTCTGGCGCCTCAACCCTCAAATACCGCCCCGCGCGGTGAAGTGGTGGCAGGTGTGGAACGAGATGAACGCGTCCGCGTTCTACACCGGGCCCTCGCCGCAGGGCTACGCCGATCTGCTCCACATCACGCGAACCGCGATCAAGGGCGTTCACCCTCGCGCGAAGCTCGTTCTCGGCGGGATGTACGGATATCCGAACGGCGACGGCTCGATCCACTCGCAGGACTTCCTCAAGCGCCTGTACGAGATCAAGTCGGTGAAGAAGGACTCGGACGCGATCGCCATGCATCCGTACGGCGGAACGATCAGGCTGATGCGCTTCCAGATCAAGCAGGCGCGCCGGATCATGAACCGCGAGGGCGACCGCAAGGCGGCGATCTTCGTGTCCGAGATCGGGTGGTCGACCGACGGCCCACCCGGGTGGCCGATCGTCACCAGCCACGGCGGCCAGGCGAAGAAGCTGCGCCAGGCGTTCGAGATGCTGCTCGAGAACCGCAAGCGGTGGAAGATCGAGCGGGTCGTGTGGTTCGCGTGGCGCGACTTCGACGCCGACGTGTGCCAGTGGTGCAGCGATGCGGGACTGATCACGCGCACCGGCGACCCCAAGCCCGCCTGGCGTGAGTTCACCAAGTTCACCGGCGGCTCCTGACGCGCCCGCGCTCGACGTAGCGATCGTCTCCTACCGGTGCGAGGCGCTGCTGCGGGAGTGCCTGCGCTCGCTGCGCGAGAACCCGCCGCGGGGGCGGCTGACGATCCACGTCGTCGACAACGCGTCCGGGGACGGCACCCCTGACATGGTCGAGCGCGAGTTCGGAGACGTTCGGCTGACCCGCAACGGCGACAACGTCGGGTTCGGGACCGCGAACAACCAGGCGTTCGCCGACGGCGACGCCCCGTACGTCCTCGTCCTCAACCCCGACACCCGGATCACGCCGGGGTCGCTCGACGCGCTGCTCGAGGTCATGGCGGCCCACCCCGAGCTCGGGATGTGCGGGCCGCGGCTGGAGCGCGAGGACGGGAGCTTCGACCACGCCGCGAGGCGCTCGTTCCCGACCCCGCTGAGCGCGCTCGGCCACTTCACGGGGGTGGGACGGCGGCGCCGGTCGGGGACGCTGGCGGCGTACCGGGCGCCCGAGGTCGAGTCCGGCCGCGTCGACGCCGTCAACGGCGCCTTCATGCTGATCCGGCGCGCGGCGCTGGAGCGGGTGGGCGGGTTCGACGAGGGGTTCTGGATGTACATGGAGGACCTCGACCTCTCGTACCGGTTCGCCGAGGCCGGGTGGCCGTCTTGGTACGAGCCGAGCGTGACCGTGATCCACGCCAAGGCGGGGACGACGGGGCCGCAACGCAGCCCCCGCCTCGACGCCGCGTTCCACCACGGGATGTACCGCTTCTACCGCAAGCACTACGCGCCGGATCGAAACCCGGCGCTGAACGCGCTCGTGTACGTCGGGATCGCCGCCAAGCTCGCGCTGTCGATTGTCGCCACCGCCGTCCGGCGCGCCCTGCGGGCGCGCTGAGCCTCTCGACCCGCCGTCAGTATCTTCCGCGCCTTGGCGAGCGTGCCCCGAATCACCGTCCCCCTCGGCCGCGGCGTCGAGTTGACCGACCGCGCCTGCTGGGTCGTTCTCGGCGCGGCGATGGCCGTGTCGGCGACGCTGCTCCTGTACATGAGCCGCGGGACCACGTTCGGGATCGACGAGCTCGTGTGGGTGTTCCAGAGCCCCGGGCTCGGGCTCACCGGAGTCCTCGAGCCGTACAACGGCAGCCTGGTCGCGACGAATCGGATCGTCTACAAGGCGATCCTGGAGACGGCGGGCGCCGAGTACATCGCCTTCCGGCTCCTGTGGATCGGCTCGGTGCTGCTCAGCGCCGGGCTGCTGTACGCGCTGATCAAGCGCTGGATCGGGGCGCTTCCCGCGCTCGCGCCGGCGATCGTGCTGCTGTTCCTCGGCTCCGCGGGCGAGTACTTCACATCGGCGATCGGCTTCATCGCACTATTCGCGATCTCAGCCGGCCTCGCGGCGCTGCTCGCGCTGGAGCGCGACGACACGCTCGGCGACATCGCCGCCTGCGCGCTGATAGTCGTCTCGGTGGCGACCTTCACGATCGGGCTCGGCTTCCTCGCCGGGGTCGCGATCTCGGTCATGTTGCGCCGCGACCGCGCATCGCGGGCGTGGATCGTCCTCGTCCCATTGGCGCTGTACGCCGCCTGGTGGCTGTGGGCCCTGGGCGAACCCGGGTCCTCCGAGGGCCAAGCGAAGCTCTCGAACGTCCTCCTCGTCCCCAACTACGCGGCCGACTCGCTGGCCGCCAGCCTCGCAGCCGTCACCGGGCTCAGCTACGACTTCCTCGGCTCGCAGCAGGGCACCGCGATCGGGTGGGGCTACGTGCTGGCGGCGGTCGCCCTCGGAGCGCTCGTGATCCGGTTCATCCGCGGCGGCCTCCCGCGCTCGGTGTGGATCACGCTCGGCATCGTGCTCACCGTGTGGGCGGCGGGCACTCTCGTGGTCGGGGTGTTCCGGCCTCCGGACTCCGCCAGGTACCTGTACATGGGAGCGGTGGGCGTGGTGATGGTCGCCGCGGCCGCCGCGACGTCGGTCAGGTTCACGCGCGCCGGACTCGCGATCCTGTTCGGGGTCGCGGTGGTCGGCGTGATGACCAACATCGCTCAGCTCCGCGACCGTGCCCGCGATACCCGTGACGGCTACTCGGTCCGCGCCGAGACGGCGTTCGCGATGATGGAGCTGGCCCGCGACGAGGTCGATCCCGCGTACACGCCACCGCTGATCGAGTTCGACCTGACGCAGATCCCGCTCGACGCCGGCTCGTATCTTCGGGCGGCGAACGAGTATGGATCGGAGGCGATCCCGATCGACGCGCTGGAGCGCGAGGATGTGACGATCCGCGAGCACGCCGACAGCACGCTTGCCGGCGCTCTGGACCTCCGCCTCGAGCCCGCCCGCGCGGGCGCGCCGGGACCGTGCCGATCCGAACCGGACGCCGGCGGGTTCGAGCTCGCGCCCGGCGCGGCGACGATCGTCGCCCGCGGCCGGCGAACAGCGAAGTTGAGCGTCGGGCGGTTCGCCGACCCCTCGGTCGAGCTCGGCCGGCTCGAGCCCGGCGAGCCGGCGCGCCTCGTGATCCCGACCGACTCCGACCCGCGCCCGTGGCTGGTCGCCGTCAAGGGCGCCAACTCCGTGCGGGTGTGCGCGACGCGCTGATGGCCACCGCCGACGACATCGGGCGGGAGCAGCGGGCAACGGTCCCCCGGATCGTCCTCCCGATCACCAGCCGCGGGCTCGAGGTCACGGACCGCCTGTGCTGGGGCCTGCTCGGGATCGCGATGCTTGCCGCGGCGGGGCTGATCCTGTACCTGAACCGGGGCACGACCTTCTTCCTCGACGAGCTCGTCCACGTCTACAACAGCCCCGACTTCGACTTCGGATACGCGCTCGAGCCCGTCAACGGGCACCTCGGGATCACCTCGAAGGTCGTCTACAAGCTGGTCCTGGAGACGGTCGGCGCCGAGTACATCGCCTTCCGGATCCTGCACGTGATCGCGGTCCTCACCGCCGCCGCGGTCTTCTACGCCGTCGTCAAGCGGCGGATCGGCGCCCTGCCGGCGCTTGCGCCGACGATCGTGCTGCTCTTCTTCGGCTCCGCGTTCTCGCACGTGGTGATCCCGATCGGGTTCGGGATCTTCGTCTGCATCGCCGCCGCGCTCGGTGCGCTCCTGGCGCTGGAGCGCGGGGACCGCAAGGGAGACGTGATCGCGTGCGCCCTGCTCGTGCTCGCGATCGCGACGTTCACGATCGGGCTCGCGTTCCTGGTCGGGGTCGCGATCTGGATCCTGCTCCGCGACGACCGCCGCCAGCGGGCGTGGGTGTTCCTGATCCCGCTGCTCCTGTACGCGGCGTGGTGGGTGTGGTCGCAGGGCCAGGCGGGTGGGTCGGGGGAGGAGACGAGCCTCTCCAACGTGCTCGTGATCCCGAGCTGGATCTTCGACTCGCTGTCGGTGGTCACGGTCTCGCTGCTCGGGCTCGACTACAACTTCGCGGGCGGCGAGGTACTCGGCGACCTCGGGTGGGGGCGTGTGCTCGCCGCGCTCGCGGTGGTCGCCCTGGTGCTGCGGGTCCGGCGCGGGAACGTCCCGATCACGCTGTGGGTGGCGCTCGGGATCCTGCTCAGCTACTGGTGCCTGGGAGCGCTCGCGGCCGAGCCCGGCCTCCGCGGCCCGTCGGCCACCCGCTACCTCTATCCCGGAGCGGTGATGGTGCTGCTCGTCGCCGCCGAGGCGGCGCGCGGGATCCGCTTCTCGCGGCTCGGGCTGATCGCGCTGTTCGCAGTCGCCGCCGTCGGCGTCGCCGGGAACGTGATCAAGCTCCGCGACGGCGCCTCCGAGTTCCGCGCCTACTCGGCCGCCGCGAAGGCTCAGTTCATGGCGATCGAGCTCGCGCGCGGCACTGTGCCCGACACGTTCAACCCAGAGGTCGCGGCGCCTGAAGCGGCGCCGGTCGGGGCGCTGGCGGCTGTCTACCTGGACGTCGTCGACCGCTACGGATCGATCGGGTTCACGATCCCCGAGCTCGAGGTCGCGGGCCCCGGGACCCGCCATGTCGCCGACCAGATCCTGATCCCCGCGCTCGGACTTCACCTCGAGCCGGCCGAGGGGCCGACCGGTGAGTGCTCGACGTTCAAGCCCGCGGCGCCGGGCGATCCGGTCTCCTTCGAGCTCCCGCCCGGCGGCGCGGTGATGCGGGTGGACTCCCGGGAGCCGACCGGGATCACGATCGGCCGCTTCGACGTCCCGTCCGTCGAGCTCGGCGGGATGGCGCCCGGCGAGCGGATAGAGCTCGCGATCCCGACCGATTCATCGACGGTTCCGTGGCGCGCCGAGGTGCCGGGGTCGCGATCGATCCGGGTCTGCGGCCTGGGCTGATGGCGAGCCTGCCGGCAGGCGCGTACCGGGCGATCCTCGCGGCGGCGATGGTGATCGGCGCGGCGGTGATCCTGCACCAGAACCGGAGCGGGATCTTCTTCCTCGACGAGCTCGTCCACCTGTACAACAGCCCCGACCTCGATCTCCGGTACGTGTTCGAGCCCGTCAACGGGCACCTCGGGATCACGCCGAAGCTCGTCTACAAGCTGGTCCTGGAGACGTTCGGCGCCGATTACACCGCGTTCCGGATCCTCCACGTGATCGCCGTGATGCTCTCGGCGGGCGTCTTCTACGCCGTCGCCGAGCGTCGCGTCGGGCCCCCGCCGGCGCTCGCAGCGGCACTCGTGCTGGTCTTCTTCGGCGCCGCGTATCCGCACTTCGTGATCCCCGTCGGATTCGGGATCTTCGTCTGCATCGCCGCCGCGCTCGGGGCGCTCCTGGCGCTGGAGCGCGAGGATCGAATCGGCGACGCGCTCGCATGCGTGCTGCTCCTGCTGTCGATCGCCACCTACACGGTCGGGCTTGCGTTCGCGGTCGGGGTGGCGGTCTCGGTTCTGATCCGGCGCGACCGCGCCGCGCGCGCGTGGATCTTCCTCGTCCCATTGGCGCTGTATGCGGCCTGGTGGGTGTGGGCGTCGGGGTCGGAGGCATCCTCCGAGACGCAGACGGAGCTCTCGAACATCCTCCTGCTGCCCAACTTTGCCGCCGAGTCGCTCGCGGTCGTCATCGGGGCTCTGGTTGGGCTCGGGTACGACTTCATCCACGCGCCGTTCCAGGGCGATGTGGGATCGGGGCGCGTGCTCGCCGCGGCGGCGGTCGTGTTGCTCGCGATCAGGCTGCGTCGGGGCAATCTGCCCGCCTCGCTGTGGGTCTCGCTGTCGATCGCGATCGCCTACTGGGCCCTGGGCGCGGTCGCGGTCGAGCCCGGGTTCAGGGGCCCGGAATCGTCCCGCTACCTGTACCCGGGCGCGATCATCGTCCTGCTGATCGCCACCGACGCCGCGCGCGGGCTTCGAGTCTCGCCGGGCGCCCTGACGCTCGTCGCGGTCGCGTGCGCGATCTCCGTCGCGGCGAACCTGGCGCTGCTGCGAGACGGCGGGCGTCAGTTTCGCGTCTACTCGGCGATCGCCAAGGCGCAGTTCGGCGCCATCGAGCTGACCCGGGATCGCGTCGATCCCGACTTCGACCCGGTTGACGAGACCCGGGATGCGGCCACGGTGAGCACTCCCGCGGGCGTGTACCTCCGCTCCGCGGACAGCTATGGCGCGGTCGGGTTCTCGGAGGGCGAGCTCCGCCGCCAGAGCAACAACGTGCGCGGGCGGGCGGACACGATGCTCGCCGCCGCTCTCGGAGTTGACGCGGCCCCGGCGCGCCGCGAGGCGACGGAGGACTGCCGTCGCGCGAGTCCCAACGTCCCGGACGGGCCGGTCCTGGTCGAGCTGGCGCCCGGCGGCGCGACATTGGAGGCCGAGGGGGTGTCGGCCGGGTCGGTGGCGCTGTCGCGATTCGCGGACTCGCCACAGGTCGCGCTCGGCGAGCTTGCGCCCGGCGAGCCCGTCCGGATCAGGGTCCCGACCGACTCCGGCGAGCAGCCGTGGACCGCCGCCGTCACCGGAACCGAGTCAGTTCTCGTGTGCGCGGCGGCCTGATGCCCGCGCGACGGCGACCGCGGCGGCGACGAACACGAGCTCGACCACGGTGAGCGCGAGGCGGACCCCGATCGAGACCGCGAACGCGACATCGTCGGGCAGGTTCGCACCCAGCGCCACCGCGAACCCGGCCTCGCGGATCCCGAGCCCGGAGGGAAACACGAACGCGACCATCGAGACCACGAACGAGAGCAGGTAGGCGAGCCCGACGTAGCCGAGATCGCCCGCCTCTGGCCCGGCCGAGGAGCGGACCAGCAGCCACACCCCGGCGCCGAGCAGGGCGTTGGCGACGAGGTAGTAGGCGAACGCCCCCGCGAGCTGGCGCTCGGAGAGGAACTCCTGCAGCGGCTCGCGACCCACCTTGCGCAGCAACCACGTCGTCACCGGGCGGAACACCCGCGGGTGCAGCAGCGCCAGCCCGGCGACGGTTCCTACGGCCAGCGCCACCCAGGGCGCGCCGGACGGACCCTCGTACCCCGCGAGGAAGACGAGCGAGGCGATCGCGGCGGTCGCGAGCACGATCGTCTGCTCGTACACGCTCGCCGCCAGCGACACGCGCGCCGGGACGCCGACCTCGCGCCCGAGCACGACCCGGCCGGTGACCATGAGCACGTTCCCCGGCACGTAGCGGCCCAGCAGCGACTTCGCCCATACCGACAGCAGCGCCAGCCGGTGCGGGCGCTCCACCCCGAGCCGCTCGACGATCCCGACGTACCCGAGCCCGGCCGCGAGGTAGAACCCGAGCAGGACCGCGATCCCCGCGACCAGCAGCCCGGCGTCGAGGTGCCAGTCGTACCCGGACACCTCGCTCCAGTTCCCAGCGACGTTCCAGACCAGGAAGCCGACGATCAGAAGCCCGGCGACGAGCCCGGCGATCCGGCGGATCCGGGCGCGACGCGCCGCCGCCCGCTCGGCGTCCGAGGGCTGGGATGTGGGGTCGCTCATCGCCCTGGGGCGGGGGGCGCGGCCGGCTTTCGCGACGCGGCGAGCAGCCCGAAGTAGCCCGGGGCCCGCCCCAGGAACAGCGTGTCGAGCTCCAGCGCCGCGCGGGTCACCCGGCGCAGCAGCTTCGAGGAGCCGGCGCCCGTTGTCAGTTTGCCCGGCACCTCGCTCGCGATCCGGCGCTTCACCATCCGCTCGTACACCTTCCGGTGGTACAGGCCCGTCAACGGGAACCCCCACGGGATCACCTCGACCCCCTCCAGGCCGCACTCCCGGAACAGCTCCTCGAAGCCGTCAACCGTGTAGCGGCGGCGATGCCCCGCCCAGTGGTCCGCCCAGTCGTAGCGCCACGGGTTCGCGGGCACCGAGGCGACGAGCACGCCGCCGGGCCGCAGCACCCGCGCCATCTCTCGCGCCGCGGCGTAGTCGTCGTCGAGGTGCTCCAGCACCTCGCCACAGGTGACGCCGTCGAACTCGCCGTCGGCGAAGGGCATGTCGGTGATGTCGCCGACCAGCACGGGCGCGTCGACGCCGGGGTAGTCCTCCTTCACTCGCGCCGACAGCCGCTCGATGAACGGGTCCGAGGCGTCGAGCGAGCTCACCTGGAGCCCCTCGTCGAGCAGCCGCGCGGTGAGGCTGCCGCCGCCGCACCCGGCGTTCAGGACCTTGCGGCCCTCGAGTCGGCGCTTCAGGGTGCGGAGGATCAGCGACTCGCGGTAGGTGTGGCGGGGGCCCCACTGGTCGGAGCCCTCGCACACCTCGCGCGGACCTGTGAGGTCGACCTGCTCCGCCCACGAGCGCGGAGCGAGGCGCTGCTCGAGCGACTCCGGGCTCACGCGGCCATCTCCGCGGCGGGCGCAGGGGCGCCGATCGCCTCCACCAGGCGGCTCGCGACCGCGCGCGGCGTCCCCACCTCGGTGAACCGCCGATGTGCGGCCTCGCCGATCCGCGCTCGCAGCTCGGCGTCGGCCGCGAGCCGGCGCATCGCGTCGGCGAGCGCGTCGGCGTCAGCGGCGGGGACGAGCAGCGCGTCCTCGCCGTCGGTCAGCACCTCGCGCACGGCCGGGGTGTCGGCGGTGATCACCGGTCGCCCCACGGCCATCGCCTGGAAGACCTTGTTCGGGATCACGCGGCGCGCCTTCTCGCTCGTGCCGAAGATCCCGAGGCAGATCGCGCTTCGCGCCAGCTCCTCGCCGAGGCGCTCGTACGGGACCCAGTTCTCACGCTCGAGGCCGTCGGGTCGCGCCCGCGCGAGCTCCGCCTCCAGCCACGGGCCGAGCTGTCCGTCGCCGATCAGGCGCACGGGCGGAACCCCCGGCATCCGGGCCGCGGTAAGGATCGTCTCGAGGCCATGCAGGGGCGAGAGCTTGCCATAGAAAAGCGCCACGACCTCGCCGTCGGGAGCCGGCGCGTGCGTGAAGATCTCGGACTCCGCCCCCACCGGGACGACCCCGATCCGATCGACGTCGAGCCCGTACGCGGAGGCGAAGAACTCGGCGTGCGCGCGGGTGTCGGTGATCAGGACGTCGGCGCGGCGGGCGGAGGCGCGGTCGAGCCACCCGAGCGCGGCCGACGCCGCCGTCCCTACCCGGGCCCGGTCCCCGGACAGCGTGTCGCCGAGCGAGATCATCGCGTCGACGACAAGCGGCACACCGCGGGCGCTCGCGCACTGCGCCGCCAGCGGGACGTCGGGCTGCGCCGGGTACCCGGCGACGATCGCGTCCACCCGCCCGGCGCGGCGCTGCTCGCGAAGCAGCTCGGCCCACGCGCGGGCGAACCGCGCCCCGGTCAGCGGCAGCCGCTTCGGGGACAGGAACCCCCCGGCCTTGTGCCGGGTGAGCTCCCACAGCGGGCGGTGACACTCGACCACGTCGACGCCGAGCTCGCCGAGGCCGGAGACGAGGACGCGGGTGCGCGAGTAGTCGCGCTCGTAGGTGCCGAGCCACATCAACCTCAAGCGTCGCGCGCCTCCACGACACGCTCCACCTGGTAGTCGGCTGCCCGCGAGCTGCCGCGCTCGTATGACATCGCCGCCATCAGCTGGCCCAGGAGCCCGAAGGTGAGGAACTGGATCCCGACCACGATCAGGAGCACCCCGAGCAGCAGCAGCGGCCGGTCGCCGATCCCCTCGCCGATGATCCGCAGCACAGTGAGGTAGGCGGAGATGCCGAGGCCGACGAGGATCATGATCAGCCCGATGCCGCCGAACAGGTGCAGGGGACGCTGCTGGTAGCGACCGATGAACAGCACCGTCATCAGGTCGAACAGCCCCCGCGCGTATCGCTCGCGCCCGAACTTCGATGTCCCGTGGACCCGCGGGCGGTGCTCGACCGCGAGCTCGGTCACCCGCCACCCCTGGTCGGCGGCGAGCACCGGGATGTAGCGGTGAAGCTCCCCGTACAGCTCCATCGATCGCGCGCACTCGCCGCGATAGGCCTTGAACCCGCAGTTGAAGTCGTGCAGCCTCAGACCCGACAGCCGCGCCGTGACCCAGTTGAAGAGCTTCGACGGCCACCGCTTCAGCGCCGGGTCGCGGCGCTGTCGCTTCCACCCCGAGACGAGGTCGAACCCCTCGTCGAGCATCGCGATCAGCGCCGGGATCTCGGCCGGGTCGTCCTGACCGTCGCCGTCGAGCGTGATCACGATCTCGCCCGAGCAGTGCTCGAACCCGGCGCTCAGCGCCGCGGACTTGCCGAAGTTCCGCCGCAGCCGCACGACCCGCAGCCACGGGCGCTCGCCCGCCTCGCGCTCCAGCATCTCCATCGTCCCGTCTGTCGAGCCGTCGTCGACGATCACGATCTCGAAGCTCCTGTCCACTCCCTCGCAGGCGGTCCGCATCTCCTCCAGCAGCCCGGGGAGCGCGTCGCGCTCGTTGTGGACCGGGACGACCAGCGACAGCTCGATCTGGATCAGCTCCCCACGCGGTCGAAGAGCTGAACCGACCCGATCCGGCGCATCGGGTACTCGTCGTAGGGAATCTGCCCGCGCCACGTGTTGTGCGCCTCCGCCGAGACGAGATAGGTGTCGGGATCGGCGTCCATCCGCTCCAGGATCGCATCCACCTGCTCGACCGAGAGCCCCGAGGCCGACGCGATCCGCTTCAGCCGCTGCACGTGCTCCTCGGCGCCCCACCCGCGCAGGACGTGGTCGATCGCGTGAACGCACACACCGCCGTCCCCGACCAGCTCCCGCGCCGCCGTGGCCGTCGCCGCCGCGTCGTCCGCGGACAGGTGCTCCAGGACCGAGATCGAGTACGCACACCCGACCGACCCCCGGATCGGGTCCTGAGGGGGGAAGAGGTCGCGAACGAAGGTCACGTTCGGATAGGCGCGCTTGAAGCTTCGATACTCGATCGGGCCGTTGCCGCTTCCGTCGTAGGGATCGACGACGACCACGTCGTACCCGATCCGGGACAGCACCCCGGCGACGAGCGGCTCGCCCGCGCCGATCTCGACCACCTGCGCCCCGGGCTCGACGCTGCCGAGCACCGCCTTCAGCGCCCAGCACCGCTGCAGGTTCTTCATGTCCAGGGTGCCGGTGCTCTGCAGGCTGCCGGCCACCAGCCGCGGAAGCGTCTCGGTGCTGTC
>Ga0214473_10009612_pt1 | contig 11419 bp, 11 predicted proteins | sample RVTome_7_FD_203509 | JGI IMG/M metagenome (GOLD analysis project Ga0214473, IMG submission 203509) | Soil microbial communities from uranium-contaminated site in the Upper Colorado River Basin, Wyoming, United States - RVT98D197 | ecosystem: Environmental > Terrestrial > Soil > Contaminated >...
ACAGGAACGGTACGGTACAGCCAAGGGATATCATCGTGGTGCTGTATGATCGTTTCAACGAGCGTCCCTGCCGCTCCGACGATCTGTCCCACGTGATGGATATCCGGATTATGCCGCACGACGTCCTTAGCTTCCTCCAGCATGATATTGATATATTCACTTGGGGAAAAGGGAAACGGCAAACCGGGACAGTCCATGGCAACCGCACCCTTTCCCTTCCCCGCCGCCGCCAATAAAAGTGCCAGAGTGCCTCCGAAAGAATGTCCTACCAGAAAATCCGGTTGTACGCCTGTTGATTGAAAGAATTCGTGGTAAACGGAAACGAATTCCGATAACGTCCACTCGTTGGAAATGGGAAATGACTTACCGTGACCGGGATGTGTGGGTGCAATAACGGTATATTGCGGCGCGAGAGCTTCCAGAAGCGGTATATATGCATAGGGTGTCGCAACTCCACCGTGAAGAAACACTATGGTCGGTCCGCTGCCGGCTACGAGATAGGGTATGTGTCCCTGCGTTACCGTTGCTTGTTTTTCCTCCATGAATCAATTGTAGCAAACCGGGGGTTGTCCTATGCGCGTTCAAGATAGGTGTTTGTTTCGGGATCAATGGCAATAACATCGCCTTGTTTAATAAACAGCGGTACGGTAACCTTCAGCCCCGTCTCTGTCGTTACTGTTTTTGTTGCTGCCATAGCAGTATTTCCTTTCTGTCCTTCTTCTGCTTCCGTTACAAGAAGCCGAACTTTTTTAGGGAATCGGATTCCTACAGCTTCCTCTCCCCACACAAGCACCTGATAGGTATCATTGGGTTTAAGGTAGTTGGTGTAATGCCCCAGAAGTTCGGACGAGACCCCGAATTGTTCGTACGATCGGTTATCCATAAACAGGTATGCGCTGCCCTCTTGGTACAGATATTGCATTTCTCGCGTTTCAACCGGCACTTCTTCGACTGATTCGCCGGACTTGTACGTATACTCCTGAACCTTACCGGTTTTCAGGGCTTTGAGCTTCGTTCGAACAAATGCAGAACCCTTACCCGGATTGACATGCTGAAACTCCACAATCAGATGGGGTTCGTCTTTAAACTCAACATACATGCCTTTGCGAAAATCAGCTGTGGTGATTGTGGACATAACAATAAAAACTCCCCGTACACGACGTGGGGACATTGGTATTATCCCACGCATGCGCTCCCTTTTCAATGAAACAAAAAATTATCGGCTGAATAAATCGCCGATTGGAAATAACAGGGTGTCGTTGATGTCGGCAGTATCAGACAGTAGCATGACGAGCCGATCCACGCCGACGGCAATGCCGCCAGCCTGGGGCATCCCTGTTTTGAGGGCGTCTATGAAGTCCGTATCTGTCGGGTGGTCAACTTTTCCCAGTTGCCGGCGCAGCTGTTGTTCTTTCCTAAATCGCACACCTTGTTCCTTCCAGTCGGTGAGTTCACTGTACGCATCCCCCAGCTCCAAGCCTTCAATATAAAACTCGAACCGTTCGGCAAACCGCGGATCGCTTTTTTTCTTCTGCGATAAAGCAGCCAGAGAGACTGGGTAATCGTAGAGAATCGTCGGTTTCCCTCTCCCTAGCTTGGGTTCTACCTCATTGAGAAATATGAGATGGAATAATTCTTCCCATGTGTTATTTACTCCAACGCGGTAACCTTTCCGTTGTGTCGCCCGCAAGAGAGAACTACGGGTAAGCGTTCGCTCCAGCTCTACCCCGGCATATGTACGGAATGCCTTCGAAACAGACATGCGCTCCCACGGAAGAGAGAGGTCTATTGTTTTTCCCTGGTATACGAGGGATGAGGATGGTCGTCTTTGCTTGCGATATGGACCAGGGTGATGCAGTGAAGTATTAAGAAACCCTATGAGTTCCTCACAATCCCGCATGATGTCAGTATAGTCAGCGTTCACCCGATACCATTCAAGAATGGTGAACTCGGGCATGTGAGTATTGCTCTTGTCTTCGGTGTTGCGGAAACTCTTGGTCAGGGAAAAACAGTTGCCGATGCCGGCAACCAACAGTTTCTTGAGAAATACTTCCGGTGATGTGGGAAGAAAAGCTCGAGTCGGAACTCTGTTTCGGTCCAGAAGTGTTGTTTCAAAAACGTCCAGGTATGATTCAGGAAGAAGCGATCCGGTCAACAGCGGTGTTTCTACTTCATGAAACTTTTTTGTGCGGAAAAAATTCCGTATAGCCCACAGGATGTTCTCACGGATGAAATACCTATCCCACAGGTGCGGCTGGGAACGCAGCCGTTGCCACGTTTTCATGGACGCTTTTTTTTGGCGGCGCGCTGTTCGGAAAACAGTTTCACGACAAATGCAAGGTATGTCAGTTCCAGCAGTCCGACGGTGTTGATGCACAACAGGGCAACAAACCACCGCTTCTCTCCCCTGCGTGCGCTATGCCAAAGCGCTAAACCTTTCCAGAGGAGAGACCAAAGCAGCACGATGACGAGAGACAATGGTCCCCAGTTTTGAAAAAATCCGCTGCTATTCCCAAGATACCACGGTATAGCGCTGTTCATAGAGAAACCTCCTTTATGTTTCCAGTTTAGAGGAATGTAAGAATTTTTGCGCTTTGTCGCAGATTGTAGAGCCATTCTTGGACTTTTCCGCCGATGTGCTGGTCCAGAATAGCCTGTTGTGCTTCTTTGCGCAATTCCCCCTCTTGGGTAGCGGCAAGAAGAGCGCGGTTGGTCGCAATAAAGTTATCTATATCCCCTTCTGTGATCGCGAGATCCTTCCCCAGGACTTTAGCAACCGTCAGCTGCAACCGGATTTGCTTATCAAAATCCTCTTTGGTCATCCCCTGGTATTTGAGAAGTTCCTCAACGCCGATGTTCGGCCCCAGGCTTTTGACGATATCCTGCTCCTTTGTGGTAATCTCCTCGGTGGTAATCGTAATGCCTTCTTTTTGCGCTGCCGTTGCAATCAGGCGTTCGGTAATCATACCCTCAAGTGTTTGCGCGCCAAAACGCGACAGGAGAGATTTCGTAAGCTCCCATCGAAAAATCGGTTTTCCGTCAACAACAGCGGCTATTAGTAACCCTTTGTTTGTTAAAAACAACGCGACCATGCCGACAACGAGGATGCCGATAAAAAATAACTTTATCTGGTGGCCTCTTCCGGAATGCGCCTCGTGAACCGGAAGTGAACGCAACGGCAAAAAGTCTTCCGTTTGTTTATCAATCGTTTTGTGCTGAATTTTCTTATTAGTCTTTTTCCTTCGTGGCATACATGTCTCCTTTGTATGATGAAAACTATAAATACATGGGCGTTAGCATACCACAGCAGGCTTCACACAACAATAGGCTGAGACGAAATAAACGAATAGTTATTGTCGCGCCACCGGACAAAGCTTGCCTAGAACACAACGGCCGCAGTCGGGATTCTGGGCCTTACACACAGCCCTGCCGTGATCAATAAGAAGGTACGTCAGTTGAAACCAGTCTTTTTTCGGTACGATACCCATAAGCTGCTGTTCAATTTTTACGGGATCCGCGTCTTTTTTGTAATCAACAACGGTCGCGGACCCTTTCCGGAATACCAGCTCCTTTTTGCCCCCGATGGAACCAAGGTCAACGAGCCGCAACCGCTGGGCGAGACGGAGAACGTGCGTATCCACGGCAATGCCGACGACCACGCCGTACGCATTCCCCAATACTACATTGGCGGTTTTGCGCGCTACCCCCGGAAGGGTCAATATTTCTTCCATGGTTGCAGGAACTCTCCCCCGAAACGATTCTTTAATTTTTCGTGCTGAAGCAAGAATATTTTTTGCTTTGTTGTGGTAAAAACCCGTTGACCGTATGTCATTCTCAAATTCACGGATGTCTGCGTTTGCATAGTCATCGAGTGTCGTATATTTTTTAAAAAGCGATCTGGTAACTTTGTTGACCAAGACATCCGTACATTGTGCGGACAATATAACGGCAACCAGAAGCTCCCATTGAGTATTGTACTGAAGCACAATATGCGCATTCGGATACGTATCCTTAAGGATCGTGATTATTGTGTCAACAGAATCCTTCGTAGGTATTTTCAGATGACTACTTGCATGCACTTTCATAGCTACGTACAATACCACTGCCCTGGCCAGCTGTCCAATGGTTGTTCTGTGCTATAAATACGCATGAAAACAAGTTTATTCCCGCATTTTTCCCGAATTATCACCGCACGTGTCTGGGTTACGCTTGGTAAAACCATGCTTTGGAGCGCGTTCGCAAGCCTTCTCATGGTCAACGCATTCCTGCGTCTCTATAATACTCCCCAATATTGGACACTTGTCTTGACCTCGCTTGCACAACCGACAAACGCCGAACTGCACGTCGACCTGGCACAGGCTCTTTGGAAACAGGGATTACCAAAACAATCCCGTACTGAACTGAGCATTGCCCAACAGTATACCCAGATCGCCAAGCCAGCCCTGTCGCCAAACATTCTTGGAGCAACTCGCTCCCCCGCTGACACGCTCATGCTTTGGAATCAGGAATCAATACAATTGGAAAATGAGTATACGTTCTGGAAGCGGGTAGTTGAGGAAAAACCGCAGTACAAAGATGCATATGTGGCATTGGGATTGGTGTCCTACAGACTCTACCGCAACAGCGACGCGTATATGTACCTCAAGAAAGCTCTCGCCATTGACCCCAACGACACAAATGCTCAGCACGTGTTGTATGTACTGGGCACTCAATAAGGAGATTATTCTACTTTTTTACCGGTTTCTTCCGGAGGTTTTTCGGTAACAGACGGGGCTTCAGCTGTGGGCGTCTCCGCGGGAGCCTCTTGGGCTGCCTTTTCCTCCTCTGCAGCCGCAGCCGCAACTGCTTCCGCTGCTGCTTCTGCTTCTGCTTCTCTGGATATAAGTGTTCCGATCTTTGCTACCGTAAGCGTTGCATCGCTCAAAACAGACACACCCGATGGTATAACCAGGTCGCTGACCTTAAATTCCTGATTGACGGCCTCAAGTTTTGACACGTCAACGCGGATTTTTTCGGGCAAATCACCGGGCAATGCCTCCACTTCAACCTCGTCCATAACGGTCAAGAGCACTCCGATCTTTTGAACTACCGCGGGTGCCTCGCCAGTAAATTCAAGAGGAACATTCGCATGTACTTTTTCTTTGAGGTCGACCTGAAAAAATTCTGCATGTACAAGAGACCCGGTAACAGGATCTGCCTGAACGTTGTGAACCAATACGGGTCTGGTTTCTTTGTCTATGGCTAATTCAATAAGCCCTGTTTCTCCTGCCTCTTTATATGTTTTGGCAAAATCCTCAGTTTTCACGGTAACCGAAATGCTTTTGACTTTTTTTCCGTATACTGTAGCCGGCAACAGTCCCTCAGAGCGCAGGTGCTTAACTTTCCTTCCTACAACTTCCCTCTTCTGTGCGCTCAGTGTGTGTTTTTTCATAGTGGTTTATCTACACGAAGTCTCACGAGTATGTCGTGAGACAATGATGTATTGTACTGAAGTCTCCCTTCCTTTGCAAGGGTAAATCCGGGTGCAGGGGTTTGTAATCCGTCATCAGTTTCTGTCTCCGGTGTTTCTACGACGACACGCCAACCGGAAGGATAATCTGCGGTTAAAGTATAGGAATCATCTGTTATGCCCGGCTGTTTTTGTGCAAACAGTTCATACAGATGACTGCTCTGACCGGGGACGGTAGAACCTCTTCGGGTGAAGGAAAAGGAAACCTGTCTTTTCTCTCCGCTGGGTACTTCAAAAACAATCCCCCATGCATTGCTTGACCCTGACGCCTCTATCGGTTCAGCATAAGGCAAGAGCGCAAGACGACGATCACTCCTGTCTCGTATCGGAATCGGTTTCCCGTCTAAAGTAAATCCTTCTATGGTACTTTCCTCTGGTATCAATGCCTGCAGATAGGGCTTATAAGTTCCTGATACTCCGTGTTGCTCTGTCGAAGAGGTGTTCTGATACGTAAGCGTGACGGTTTCTGACATCGTTCCGGTCTCGGAAAATCGTACGGATCGTTCCTGTGTTCTGTGTATGAAAAAGTTAACTTTGTTTATGCTCATGTTTGCTTCGGCTACATAAACCATGTCAAACGTGCAAAGTGCTGTTTCCAGGGCATAACATCCTGACGCCTCCGACGAACTGCCTGCCCATCCGGCGTGACGGACGAGTGTTTGTATGTTGGAATCTGAAAAATAAAACTGTATATCCCGGGAGTCAAGCGACCGCAGAAAAACGCGGTAGAGACTAATGAGTGATACGTTTTTTGATGATGCTATGTTTGTAATCAAAGCATTGGTGAGTGCCCCGAGAAAATCTTTTTTCTGCGTAGAACCCGGAAAAAAGTTCTGTTGGGTGTAGTAGATTGATTTGCCGAAAAAATTATCTGCACTTATTCTGTCGTTGTAATCCGGCAGGTCAATTGGTCCGGTTATCCGAAGAAGTTCAACAACAAATGGCACACTGACGCCTATAACTCCGGACACGGAATTGCCAGCCTCTTTTTCATAGAACCACGCAGCCCGCTGAGCACTGACGGAAAAATCAGGATCCCAATTACTGTCACGTAAATACCAGTGTTCTTGACCCAATAGTTCACGAATGGGCTTCGGCGGCTCCACGTGTCCGCGCAGTTGTCCGTCAAGCGCATAGACATCTTGGACACGCAATTCTTCCATTCTTCCTTCCAGAAAAGAAAGGGTCGCGACGCTACCGATAAACCCGCCCGTAGGACGCAGCTCCATGCTATTTTGGAGTAGTACCAGATATGTCTTTGTCGTCCCAAAACCAGCAACCTGAGGATAGAGCGCAAGCAACTGTTCAAGTGATTGCGTATACAAACGCATGGTTTGAAGTGTCCGCAATCCCTTGTCTGCATAGCGGGACAGGGTAGCAGTACGAAATGGAAATGCGCGATCTCGCACCAAACCCTCAAGATTGGCTTGTGCCAATCCCAGTGAGTTATGGAGACTGGAAATTCGTATTCGTATGCGGGCGATAAGTACGATAGTCGATTCATCGTCAACGCGTTTGCCGCTTGGAGCCATGAGAGATGATAGAAATTGATTGCCCGTGTCCAAAAGACTTGCGCCTTCGACGATGCTCCATGCCGTATCATCCACAAGAGACCAAAGACGCTCTTGGTTTCGTACAAATGCATCTCTGTTGAGGCTGCGCAGTGGCATACCGATAAAAACAAGGGATGTTTTTCCTTGCTGACTCCAAGAGAGAGCGAGTTTTCCGGCATGACGTGCGTATGCGGTGTTTCCGCCAAGCAAGAATGTTCCGCCCAGCCCTACACAAACTGCACTGACTCCCAAACTCAGGGCATACCAGAGAATCGGGAACATAAGAACTCCCATAATCACAAGAATAATTGTCGGAACGCCGGTATGTTTTCTCTTGTGCTGCAAACGGGTGGGGAGTGGTCCTTGAGGTTTGAAGACGTCTGCAATGGTTTCTTCTATGCGGTGTTTGTCGTCGTCTTGGGTGGATTCGTTTGACGGGATATGTTCTGCGCGTTGTTGGACCGTGTGTGGTTTTACGTCCACTACCTCCTGAGTAGAGTCGTCCTTGGAGTGCGGATGTTCATACGAATGGCGTTTTGTATGTAAAGATATGTCCTTGCTTTCCCGAAGGTCACAGATGGTTTCCGCAGAGGTAAAAAAGAATGTGAGTATCTTCTGGGTGAGGTCGCTCGTAGGTGTTTCTGTATCAATGCTTATGACCTTCGAGCCTAGGTGTTTAGCCCATTGGAGGTCTGGCGGATCTTCACCGGAGATGATTGCGAGCCGTTTTTCTCCTCTGTGCGGTTCCGCAAGGAAAATATCTTTCACGGTTTCACGATCTGCGCAAACGATATGGTAGAGTGCTTGTTTCTGTGGAACTTCGTTAATAAAAACAGTACAACCGTTCGTGTGAAAAAATTCCCGCAGTGCATGAAGCAGTGTTTCGTTGTCTCCGTCTAGACAAGCCACGGGCATTTCATCAGAAATGCTTTTCGTTTCGTGAAATGACGTATGTACCATAGAGAGGATTAGAAATGTGGTTGTATTATGTCAAAGAGAAAATACGAAAACAACATATCCCTTTGGACAATTTCACAAAGAAACACTTACATCAGACATGAGGAGAAGGATTATGGCTATGGGAAAAAGTCACGAACCGTACAATTGTTTATCGAGGGCTTGATTTACGAGTAGGTCAGCACGTCGGTTCTGTTCCCTGGGGATGACAAAATAACGAATAATTCCGCCCATGTCCTGCTCAAGCATACGAATTTTGGTCATCATTTCTCGGAGGTGTGCACTTTTTACTTTGAATCTGCCGTTGAGCTGTTGAGCAACAAGCGTTGAATCGATAAAAAAGGATACATTTCCGATGGGTACGCTTTTTTCTTTCTCGTAATTCCGTAGCCATTCGAACGCACGCACAACCGCAGTATATTCCGCTTCATTGTTCGTGGCTGTACCGATAAATTCAGAGAGTGTCCCAACGGATTTCCCTTCAACTTCAACAAAAACACCGATTGCAGCCGGTCCGGGATTCCCCCTCGCTCCCCCATCGGTATGTATGTGAATGTCCATGGTTAGTGTGTTTCGTCCGATTTAGTACCAGGAAGTATTTTATAAACCGTAAATCCGCTTAATGCAAGGACGAATCCTTCGGACATGACTGTTATCCAAGCGGCAGCGATATATCCGTACCGGGGAATAAAATATGCATTGAGAAAGACATTGATAATCATACCTGTTCCGTAAATAACCATAAGAAGTTTTTGCTTACCGAGGGTTATAAGGATCCACATGGTCAAACTTGATACAAAAAAAATAGGCAAACTCATTATGAGAATCCGCAGGACCGGAACACTTGCGGCGAAATCCGACCTGATAAGCGTCATGTATGGCGCAACGATCCACAGGAAAATTCCTGTGACGAACGATAAAACGACAAGCGTTATCATGGAACGACGAACGAGATGCATGAATTCGTCATTTGTTGTTCTCTCTGACGAATGAAAAGCTCGCAGCATAAGCGGATAGAGGGCATTGACAAAAAAAGTCGGCAGGACCAACGGCACTTCAAATAATTTGTATGCCAAACCGTAAATGCCCACTTCGGCAGTCGTACGGGTGAGAGTAAGGATAACACTGTCTACATGAAAATATACTAAGTTAAAAAACAATGTAAGACCCAGAGGAATTGATGGCAGCAACATGCGCTTCATGTTTGCGACTCGTAACACAATCCGTATAGTTCCCGCAATGCGACGCACCAACAGCAGCGCAACACAGGCGGTAACTGCTGATCCGGCAAAAAGAGCCATAACTCCCATAAGGATGCCCCACGTTCCGCGCATTGCCGTCATGGCAAAAAGAAAAAGGAGCGTAAACACGGATCCTGCTACAACTGCGGCAGTGGCGAAATCATACCGAAGGTTTTTCTGAAATACTGCATTGGTGCTTGTAATAAGTGCCTGAAACAATATCGCAGGAGAAAATACAATAATGCCCAGTCGAACAAAGGTCGTATATCCCTGTGTTTGCCCTTGCGGTAACAAAGCCAAAAATGCCAGGGCAATGAACATGAGGATTACACTCCCTATAACGCGCAGTCCTAAGAGCGTCGGCCATGCGTTGTCATCTGCTTCTTCCGTTGTCTGTTGTCTGAGATAAATGGCATTGATGCCAAAGTCAGCAATCCAAAAGAAAAACGCAACGTACGTAATAATCTTAGTAAAATCTCCGTATCCCTCTGCACCGAATCGTCGTGCAATGAGAATTCCCACGAGAAATGTTGTACCCGCACCGACGATTTTTCCGACCAGTTGACTGATGGTGTTCCATGCAATTGTTGTGCGCGCAGATCGTTGAATGTAGCGGTTAAGAAGCATGCCGACATTGTACCACGACCGTGCGGTATTCAGGAGTCAAATTTTAATACCGATAGGCCGGCAAAAACCGTAAAAAGAAGTTGTCCCTGTTGGAGTGTCAATGCATAATGGTCAACAAAACCTAAAATAAGGAGAAGAAAAAAGGGAAGTTGGTACACCATGCGCGACAACCGAATAGGACGAACAAGAAGGTAGATTCCCCAAAGAAAAACAGCTAATCCGATGATGCCTGTTTCGGTCAAAATCAGAAGAAAAATGTTGTGAACAGGCTGGAGAAAATACACGCTTCGGGACGGGAGTGCGTTTGGAAGATCGACAAGAAAATTCCCTAAGCCGATACCCACGATAGGGGACTCGCGCCATAATTGTACGGATGCGGATACAAGCTGTGTACGAACCGTAACCGATTCGCTCTCCATCGAAAAAGGGATAAGAATAAATAAAACCAAAAAACACAGTACCAGAAGAAACAAAAAAATTACCGTTACTTTTCTGCGAATTTTTTTTGCAATAAGGAGAACACCCACGGCAAATATCGCGGCTGCCAAGGCGCTCCTGCTAAACGTCCACGCCAGCGCAACTGCTCCAATCGCTGTAACGACATAATAAATTTTCTGAATGATTTGGCTTCGGACATGTTTGTTGTTTGGTGCTTTGAGTATTGGATTACTCGATAATTGTCCGACAAATAACAACAGCACAATTGCAAGAAAACCTCCCAGAACATTGGGGTGGGGAAATGTTGCATACGGTCTCAGTATTTCAAAACACCCTGTGTCTCCGAAGGGAAAACAAAAACCAATGCGGGCAATGCCGGGTGTATCAACGGAGAATGTCCGCTCGCCAAGCCACCACAATAATCCGCCGACGGATTGCTGAAAAATAAGCTGCCCCGCCGCAAGTATCATTGTATAGAGAAACGCACCAAAGAGAGGGAAAAAAACATAACGAAACGGCGGTTTTGACCGGACGATGTAATATCCCAGGGCAATAAACTCAAAGACTTTCACCCATTTATATACGGCAACAAAGGGGCTCTTCGCGAGAAAAATATTTCCAACCACAAACAATCCGGTGAAGATGAGAAACAAGAGCCTGCTGGTTTTTGTTTTTGACTTTTCAATTGCAAATTGTGGTCTTTCCTCAAATATCCAGGTAATGAGCGTTCCTAAAAGAAATATATCGGTCAAAAATAACGTGGGAGACAGGTAATCAACTTTTCTTCCTAATACGATGGTCCAGTCCGGCCAGAAATGAATTCCGAGTTGAGTTGGGAGAAAAAAAAGCAGAACAATAAAGAATAGTCGGTGGAGTTTCATCACCGCTATTATTGTAAGTTATTGCTTGGGTTTCACCAAGAGGACGCGATCATCTCCGTCGCCAACGGACTCCGTCACAACCCGCTCATCACCGGAAAGCGTGAGGTGAATAATACGCCGTTCAGCAGGGGAGAGACGTGTAAGCTCAATGGGCCTGCCCACAGCAAGAGCACGTTCAGCCGCACGTTGCGCCATGAGCATGAGGGCTTCCTC
>Ga0214473_10009613_pt1 | contig 11419 bp, 12 predicted proteins | sample RVTome_7_FD_203509 | JGI IMG/M metagenome (GOLD analysis project Ga0214473, IMG submission 203509) | Soil microbial communities from uranium-contaminated site in the Upper Colorado River Basin, Wyoming, United States - RVT98D197 | ecosystem: Environmental > Terrestrial > Soil > Contaminated >...
CGTCCTGCGCATGGCGGTCAGATTCTACCGGGCGGATATCGGAGAGGGCAAGCGCCGTCCTTCCCAGGCGGCGGCGTGCCCGCCGGCCCAGCGGCGGGGACGCGGCGACGCGGACGGGTCGCAGAGGGGTGGAGGGGGTTATTCGTAGCGGAGGGCCTCGATGGGGTCCAGCAGGGAGGCGCGCCAGGCGGGATAGAAGCCGAAGACCAGGCCCGTGGTGGCGGCGGCGGTGAAGGCGCCCACGACGGCGGCCGGGCTCACCACCGTGGCCCACTCGGCAAGGCGGGCGATGGCGGCCGAGCCGCCGACGCCGAGCCCCACGCCGGCCAGGCCGCCGATGAGGGCCAGGGTCACCGCCTCCACCAGGAACTGCCAGCGGATGTCCCAGGTGCGGGCGCCCACGGCCATGCGGATGCCGATCTCGCGCGTCCGCTCGGTCACGGACACCAGCATGATGTTCATGATCCCGATGCCGCCCACCAGGAGCGAGACCGCCGCCACCGCCCCCAGCAGGTTTCGCATGGTGCGGCTGCTCTCTTCCTGGGCCCGGAAGACTTCCGTCATGTTACGGACGCTGAAGTCGTTGTCCTGCCAAGGTTGCAGGCGGTGGCGCTGGCGTAGGAGGTCGGTGATCTGCCGCTCGGCCTCGGACATCATGTCGCCGGCCCCTACCTTGACGGCGACCACGCCCACCATGCGGGCGTTGGCCTGACTCACACCCAGCACCTTCTTCTTGGCGGTGGTCAGGGGGATGAGCACCACGTCATCCTGGTCCTGGCCCCAGGCGGATTGGCCCTTGGGGCTCAGCACACCCACCACGGTGAAGGGGACCTTCCGGATGCGCACGATCTGATTCACGGGGTCCCCGTCGCCGAAGAGATTCTCCGCCACCGTCCTGCCCAGCACGACTACCTTGGTGGCCCCGTCCAGGTCCTCCTGGCCGAAGTAGCGACCGCTGGCCAATGTCCAGTCGCGCACCTCCAGGTAGTCGATCGTCACCCCCTGCACGATTGTGGACCAGTTCTGGTTGGCAAAGACAACCTGGGCCGTCCCCCGCATGCTCGGGGCCACGGCCAGGACCGTGGAAATCTCCGTCCCGATGGCCCGGGCATCGTCCTCGGAGAGGGTGAGGCTAGACCCCATGCCCGCCCGCAATCCGCCGCTGGTGGTGCTACCGGGCATGATGATGATCATGTTGGAACCGATGCTCTTGATCTGGTCCGCGATGCGCTGCTCGGCGCCCGACCCGATGGCCACCGTGGCGATCACGGCCCCCACGCCGATGATGATCCCCAGCATGGTGAGGAGGGAGCGCAGCTTGTTGACCCGCAGGGCCCGCAGGGCGATGCGGACGGCCGGCAGGATGTTCCGCATCAGCGCACCCCCTCGGCGGCGGACGCAGCGGCCTCTGGCTCGGCGGGCGCCACGAGCAGCTCGACCGCCGCGTCTCGCGGCCGCGCCACGCGCTCGTCCCGCACGATGCGGCCGTCCCGGAAGTGGATCTGGCGCGAGGCGTAGGCGGCGATATCCGACTCGTGCGTCACCAGGACGACGGTGATGCCCTGCTCCCGGTTCAGCTTCTGGACGATGGCCATGATCTCCACGCTGGTGCGAGAATCCAGGTTGCCGGTGGGCTCGTCGGCCAGGAGGATGGGAGGGTTGTTGATGAGGGCGCGGGCGATGGCCACCCGCTGCTGCTGCCCGCCCGAGAGCTGGCTGGGCAGGTGGTGTTCACGCCCCGCCAGGCCCACGGCCCCCAGGCGCTCCAGGGCCCGGCTGCGCCGCTCGCGGGCCGTGGCGCCGTTGTAGAGGAGCGGCAGCTCCACGTTCTCCAGCGCGCTGGTCCGCGCCAGCAGGTTGAAGGTCTGGAAGACGAAGCCGATCTTCCGGTTACGGACCGCCGCCAAGGCGTCCCGCGACATGGTCTCCACCTGCTCCCCGTCCAGCGTGTAGGTGCCCGATGACGGCCGGTCGAGGCACCCCACGATGTTCATGAAGGTGGACTTGCCGGACCCCGACGGCCCCATGATGGCCACGAACTCGCCTGCCGCCACGGACGTGGTGACACCTCGGAGCGCTTGGACCGCCACGTCACCCATGACGTACGTCTTGTTGATCTCGTGCACCTCGATCAGCGCCACTGCTTCCTCTTCCGTTCCCGATCCCTCTCCCGACCGGAACCCGAGGTGGAGGGCCCTCTGTGCCAGCACACCGGGCGCGCGATCAGGATGGGGATTGGGATCGGAATCACAAGCGGAGCCGGGGCGGGCCAGCGGGAGCCTGGGCGGGCGGGCCGGCGGCGCCGCCCGGCCGGCTCGTGGCCACGATGACGTCGTCGCCCTCGGCCAGGCCCTCCTCGATCTCGGTACGCTGCCCGTCGCTGAGCCCGAGGCGCACCGTGCGCGGCTCCGGCTTCCCGTCCTTCAACACCCACAGCCTCTGCGCGGCCGGCGCGCGCGAGCGGCCGGCGCTCGGACCGCCGGGCCCCATCCCGCCGCCCGGCCCCGTGCGCCCCGGACCGCCGCCACCGGACGCCCCCTCGCGGGGGCCACCGCCGGCCGCGGGCCCGCCGCCGGGCGGGCCCGCGCCGGACCCCTTGGTGGGCCGGTCGCCGCCGCCGCCCGGGCCCGGGGCGTCCAGACGCACACGGAGGGCCGCGTTGGGCACCACCACCACGTTCTCCTTGCGGGCCACCAGGATACGCACGTTGGCCGTCATGCCGGGCTTCAGCTTCAGGTCCGGGTTACCCACGGCCACCACCGCCACGTAGGTCACCACGTTCTGGACAATCTGCGGGGCCTGGCGGACCTGCACCACCTGCCCGCGGAACGCCTGGCCCGGAAAGGAATCCACGGTGAAGGTCACCGGCTGGTCCAGGGCCACGCGGCTGATGTCGGCCTCGTCCACGTTGGTCTCGACCTGCATCTTGGTGAGGTCCTGGGCGATGAGGAAGAGGGTGGGCGCCTGGAGCGAGGCGGCCACCGTCTGCCCCACGTCCACGTTGCGCGACACCACCGTGCCGTCCACCGGCGCGCGAATAAAAGTGTGGTCCAGGTCCACCTGGGCCAGGGTCACGGCGGCCTGCCGCTGCACCACCTGCGCCCGGGCCGATTCAAGTTGCGCCCGCGCCACCTCCAGCGCCGCCTGGACGGAGCGCTGGGAGGCTACCGCCGCATCGTAGCTCGCCGCCGCCACATCGAAGTTAGCCTGGGCCGTGTCGCGCTCCTCCTGCGAGATGCCGCCCTCTTTGAACAGCTCTGTCCGCATGTCCCGTTTCTGGCGCGCATCCCGCACCTGCACATCGGCCCGGATCACGTTGGCGCGGGCGTTGGCCACATCGGCCTCGGCCCGCGCCACAGAAGCCTGTGCGTTCAGGATGGCGGCCCTGGCGTTCTCCAGGTCGGCCTTGGCCTGGGCCAGCTTGGCGTCGAAGATGTCCGGGTCGATCCGGGCGATCATCTGGTTCTTCTTCACCGGAGAGTTGAAGTCGGCCTTCAGTTCCTTGATCATCCCGGAGACCTGGCTGCCCACCTGGACCGTGACGACGGCGTTGAGGGTGCCCGTGGCGGAGATGGTGGAGGCGATATCCGCCCGCTCGGCCTTGGCCGTGCGGAACTGGGGGCGCGCCGGGCCGTTCCAGAAGACATACCAGCCCGTCCCCACCACGCCCACGGTGAGGGCGGCACCCAGCACGACGATTTTCCAGCGCATGCTCATCCGGCAACCTAGGAGCGTTCGGCCGTTCGACTGTTCGGCCGTTCGGCCGTTCACGGAAGCGCGGTCCGGCCGACGGTACCGCCCGTCGGCCGGTCTCTCGCCGCGCTATCCGGCAGTGTATCTGACGGCGGTGCGTCCTGTCAAAACGCGGAAGGCAGCCTGCTACGAGGCCAGGCCGCGGAAGCGGCCCATGAAGCGGTGGCCCCTCTCCTTCCGGAGTTCCAGCCACTTGGCCCACTGGTCCGCGGTCAGCTTGGAACGGAGGGCGATCTGGGCCTCCAGCCGCCGGTCCACCAGCTTGCTCATGACGGCCTTCACCCGGTCGCCGGCCGCCTTGAGGGCCGCGGGATCGGAATCCTGCTGCTCCAGGAGGCGGCGCATCTCCAGGCGGGCCTCACACATGGCCTGGAAGTCGGGCCGGGCGTCGTCCCGCATGGCCCGCAGCACGGCCCGGACTTCCTCGGCCTGCTGCTCGGTGAGGCCCAGCCTCTCCTTCGTCCGGTTCATGAAGATGCGGCCGATGGCCTCCCGATCCTCGGGGGTCAGCGCCCCCCGCGGCCCGGCGCAGCGCGCGGCCGGATCTGGCGCCTGTTGCGCCCAGGCGGCCATCCCGCCGGGCACCGTCGCCAGAACCCCCAGCACCGCCGCCACCCAGACCCACCGCCCCCACCCGCGCTCCGTGTTCATGATGCGTCCTCCTTCTTTGCTGCCCGCTTCGGTTCACCGGACCCTGCCGTTCATCGGTCCGCCGGCGGCGCTCCCCGCTCCCCAGCCTCCGGCACCGCCGCGATGCCGGCGGGCGAGCCCCGCCCCCCGCCCTCGGCGCGGCCGCGCCCGCGCCGTTCCCTCCGCCGCTGCCACTCATCGACCAGCGCGTCGAACTTCGCCTGCTGGCCGGGATCCAGCACCGTCCGGATCCGCTGCCGCGACCGCGCCAGGATCTCGCGGAAGCGCGGCCCGATCTCCTGCCGGAGGCGCCCGAACTCCTCGCCTGTCTCGCGCATGATGGCCTCCACCTGCTGGCGCTGTTCCGGTTTCAGGTCCAGCTCGCGCGTCAGGCGCCCGAGCATGAACTGCTGGAAGCGCTCGGGCCGCGGGGGGCCGCCCCACCAGCCGGTGCGGACCAGGTAGAGCCCGAAGCCGGTGGCGCCGGCGGCGGCGCCCAGCACGAAGGCCAGCAGCAGGAGCAGCGCGCCCTTCAGCCGGGGCCTCATCGCGCGTCGCCCTCCATCACGGCCGCCAGCAGCAGGTCCGCGTCGGGCTGCCGCGCGTCCAGGACCAGGCGCTCGCCGGCCGAGAGGCTCTCCGCCGGCACCAGCCCGGCCGGCCCGGGCGGCGCCACGCTGGCCTGGAACAGCAGCAGCAGGGCCGCCGCCGTGACGGCGAAGGCCGGCACCAGGCCCCAGGCCGGGCGCCACGGGTCCTCGGCGGCGTGGCGGGCCGCGCCCGGTGCCGGCAGGGCCGCCCGCACGCGGGCCACGAAGCCCTCCGCTGGCTCGGGCCCGTCCGCCGCGACGGCCAGGAGGCCCCGGGCCAGACGGGCTGCCGCCAGGGCGCAGGCGCAGCCCGGACAGGCGGCCAGATGGTCGCGCACACCGGGGGGCAGCGTCCCGGGCGAGAGTCCCGCCAGCTTGTCGGCGCTCCGCTTGATGTTCGCACAGGTTGTCATGTCACTCGTCTCACCCGGCATGCTTCCGCTGCACGAGCAGCGCCTCGATCGCCTGCTGCATGGCCCGCCGGGCCCAGAGGGCCCGGGCGCAGGGTGCGCACCCCGCCAGGTGCTCCCGCACCGTCGCGGGGAGCTCCTCCGGGGGGACCGCCGCCAGCTCCGAGAGCGCGTCCCCCACGTCGCCGCACGAGGTCACCATCGTGGGTCCCCCGGCCCGGCCGCCCGCGGCCCGGCCAGGAGCGCCTCCGCCGCCCGCCGCATCGCCCGGCGGGCCCGGTGGAGCCGGAGCCGCACGGCCAGGGCCGAACAGCCCATGGCCTGGGCCACCTCGCCGGCCGTGAACCCCTGGGCGTCCGCCAGGATCAGGGCCTGCCGGTCCTTGGCCGGGAGGCGGGCCAGGGCGCGTTCCGCCAGGTCCCGGGCCGCCGCCGCATCCTCCGGATCCCTCCCCCCCGCCAGTTCCTCGGCCGCGCCCCGCTCGGCCGGGGACAGGTCCTCCCATCCCACCTCGGCCCCCCGCCGCCGGCGCCGCAATCTGTCGTAACTGGCCCGCGTGGCGATCCGGGCGATCCAGGGGCCGAAGGGCGCCCCGGGCCGGAAACCGGTCAACGCCCCGTAGGCCCGCACGAAGGCCTCCTGGGCCACCTCCTCCACGTCCGCACGGTTCCGCAGGAACCCCCCCGCGATGCGGAACACCAGCCGCTGGTGGCGGCGCACCAGGACCTCGAAGGCCCCCCGGTCTCCCGCCAGGGACCGCCGGACCAGCTCACCGTCGTCGGGGCCATCGGCATCCCCCTGTCGCCGTCCGGGCGTCGCCATGGACTCAACCCTACAGTACGGCCGGGCCCCGCACGGCGTTTCATCACACACCCGCCGCGCGGGGATGACCCATGACGGAGGCGCCTGGCGCGCCCCTATCGAATTCCGGGCGCCCCGGCCCTCCCCTCAACGGGAACGTGCCATGTGGCCTCGCCGGGCGGCAGCCAAACAAAAAGGACCGTCCGGCCGGACGGTCCTTGGGGGCCCTGCGCGGCGGAGGCGAGGGTCAGCGGCCGCCCGTCCGCTTGCGGGCCGGGGGTGTCTTCTGCGCGGCGATGAAGGCCCGCAGGAAGTCGGTCTCCGTGATGATCCCCACCAGGCGTTCGTCGGCCATCACGGGCAACCCGCTCACCTTGTGGCGCAGGAGCATCTGCGCGGCCCGTTCCATGGGGGCGTCGGGCGGGATCACGACCACCACGCGCGTCATGATCTGCCACACCCGGAGCCGTTCCCACAGGGCCCGGCGCTCGCCCACGTCCATGTCCGCCGCGGGGGTGGGGAACGCCAGCCGGATGTCCCGGTCCGAGACGATGCCCACCAGCTTGGTCTGCTCCCGCACGGGCAGGTGACGGATGCGCTTGCTGCGCATCATCCGCCACGCCTCGGCCACGCTGGCGTTGGCATCCACCGTCAAGGGCTTCCTCGTCATCCACTGCCTGACCAGCATCCGGTCCTTCCTCCCGTCTCCCGGTCTCCCATTCTCCTGAGTCTGAAGTCCCGGGGCGAATCGTGCCCGTGCCCCTGCCCGTTCCCGTGCCAGGACCTGGGAAGCATCCTTTCGCACGTCGGGTTGCGCTGGACCTTTGGTGCGCGGTCGGGCATGGGCACGGGCACGGGCATGGGCACGGATTCTGAAGCGTATTTCGGAATCAGGACACTATCACCCCGCCGTCCCCGCCGGGATGCGGGGCGGATCGGCCTGGCCGACGAGGCCCGCCTCCAGGAGCATGCCCAGGGCCCCCTCGAAGGCGGCGGCGGTCCGGGCCAGGTCCTCCTCCGAGTGCACGCACGACATCCAGCCATGGTAGGCGGGGATGTCCACCCCGTGCACGATCATGGCCAGCCGCAGCAGGTGGTAGAGGCCGGGGCTCCGGTAGGTCTGCAGGCTGGTATGGTCGAGCCCGCAGCGGCTGCGGTCGCAGGCCTGCCGCAGGCGGCACGGCTCCAGGAAGATCACGAAGAGCGACGACTCGCCGTAGACGCAGGCGTCCGCCCGGAGCCGGTAGATGACCTGGTTCAGCGCGGCCCGCAGGCGCTCGCCGGCGGCGTTGGCCCCCCGCTGCCGCTCGCCGCCCGCCACCAGCTCCAGGGCGGCCACGCCGGCCGCGGCGCACAGAGGATTGCCATTGAAGGTGCCGGCGTGGCCCACCCGCCCGCGGCGGTTCCACGCCCCGTCGTCGCGGAAGGCCAGCAGGTCCATGACGTCCGCCCGACCGCACACGGAGCCCCCCGGCAGGCCGCCGGCCAGGATCTTGGCCAGCGTCGTGAGGTCCGGCGTCACGCCGAAGTACTCCTGCGCCCCCCCCGGGGCGTAGCGGAAGCCGCTGATCACCTCATCGAAGATCAGCACCAGGCCGCGGCGGCGCGTCAACTCGCGCAGGCCGCGGAGGAAGGCGACGTCGGTGGGGATCGAGCCGGCCGTCCCTCCGGCCGGCTCCAGGATGACGGCCGCCACGTCGTGATGGCGGTCCAGCAACTCCTCGGCCCGCGCCAGGTCGTTGGGAGGGCAGAGGACCATGGACTCCGTGGAGGCGCCGGGGACCCCGCTGGAGGCGGGGGCCGCGTAGGGCGGCTTCACGCCCGCCGTGGCGTAGTCGTGCCAGCCGTGGAAGTGCCCCTCGAACTTCAGCACCTTCTCCCGCCCCGTGAAGGCCCGGGCCAGGCGCATGGCCAGGTGGGTGGCCTCGGTGCCCGAGGCGGTGAAGCGGACCTTCTCGGCCGAGGGGACGAGGCGGGTCACCCATTCGGCCCACCGCACCTCCAGCTCGTGGTTGGCCCCGTAGTGCGTCCCGCGGGCGGCCTGCTCGGCCACGGCCCGCATCACCTGCGGGTGGTTGTGCCCCAGGAACAGGGCGCCGTGGCCCATCCAGTAATCCACCAGCTCCTGCCCGTCCACCGTCCACTTGTGCGCGCCCTGGGCCCGCTCCACGGACAGGGGGAACGGCCTCAGGTGGCGGATGTCGTGGGTGATCCCGCCGGGGATGGTCTTCTCGGCCCGGGCGTAGAGGGCCTCGGACCGCGGGTTGGCCCGCCGGTAGGCCTGGACGATGCGGTCCCCGCCGCCCGCGCTCACGGCGCGCCCTCCCCGTCCCCGCGCCCGCGCTCCGCCACGGCCCGATCCAGCCGCCGGCGGAGATCCCGCTCCAGGACGCGGAACTTGAACGCCTTGCGGCCGTCCACGAACACCACGGGGATCTCCTCGCCGAACCGCGCCTGCAGGCCGGGATCCGACATGATATCCACCTCGCGGAGCGCCGCGGGATAGGCCGCCACCACCCGCCGCAGCACCGCCTTGGCCTCGTCGCAGAGGCAGCACTCCGCCTTGCCGTACAGCGTCACCTCGATGCGCCGGTCCACCCTCCCGATCCCGTTCCCGACGCCGCCGCGCTGGGCATGGACGGCACCCGAGACAGCAGACGTGGGCCGCCCACCGGGGGCAAGATACCACGCGCTCGCGCGGATGGTCAACGCGACGACGACGCGGCGGCGCCACTCCCCGCTCCGCCCGCGCTGCGCCGCCCGCCGACGATCGGTGTGCGCCGCCCGTCGCCGCCGAGGCGCCTCCACCGGAATCGTTCCCGCCCCCGCCCACTCCCGCGGGCGCCGGTGGGGGCGCTCGTGAGGCCGATCGGCAGGCCTCCCCAGAGAGGCGTCGGGCCGGGGAACGGCCACCGGGGCGGACTGCCAGGGATACACGTTTTTTCCTGAAAAAAGGGCTTGACAGGCGGTGAAGCGATGGGCTAGAAGGGCGGCCTCCCATGCTGCCAAAGGCCCGAGAATGCTGAGGTTCAAGAGTTTTCCACAGCCCATTCATCCACAGGATTTGCAGACATGTGAAGCGCATCGCCCTCAAGTCCGCCCCGTGAAGGCGTCTCCGGGTTTTCCACAGCTGTGGATATCTATGTTGATAGTGTCCGCATCAGTGAAATCAACGTATTACGGGAGGGTGACCCTTGGAACTCCGCGATAAATCCCCATTCGCGAACGAAGAACCCTCTGTGGATAAGTCGTGGATGAGTTCGGCAGCGCGGACGGGAGGTCACACCATGAAGGGCAGCATGGCTGGGGGGAGCGCGAAGGAACTGTGGGATGAAGCCCTCTCCATCATCCAACAGCGAGTGCCCAAACCCAGCTTCGATGCCTGGTTCCGCCCCCTGACGCTGGAAGGCGTGGAGGACGGGCGAGTGCGCGTGATGATCCCCAACCGCTTTTTCAAGGAGTGGTTCGAGGACCACTACGCCGGCCTGCTGAAATCCACGCTGGAGGACCTGCTCTTCACCAAGGTGGAGGTCAGCCTCCGCCTGCCGGATTCCGAGGCCGCCGCGGCCGCCGCCCGCGAGGAAACGGCCCGCCGCCCGCCGCGCCGGCCGCGGGACGACGCCGGGCAGTTCATCAATCCCAGGTACACCTTCGAGACCTTCGTGGTGGGCTCGTCCAATCAGTTCGCCAACGCCGCCTCCCTGGCCGTGGCCGAGCAGCCCTCCAAGGCCTACAACCCCCTCTTCCTCTACGGCGGTGTGGGCCTGGGCAAGACGCACCTGCTCCACGCCATCGGCCATCTGGTGATGGCGCGGGACCCGCGCATGCGGATCTCCTACGTCTCGTCCGAGAAGTTCACCAACGACCTGATCAACGCCATCCGGTTCGACACCACCGTGGAGTTCCGCAACCGGTACCGGAGCCTGGACGTGCTCCTCATCGACGACATCCAGTTCATCGCCGGCAAGGAACGGACCCAGGAGGAGTTCTTCCACACCTTCAATGCCCTCTACGAATCGGGCAAGCAGATCGTCATCTCGTCGGACAGCCTGCCCCGGGAGATCCCCACCCTGGAAGAGCGGCTCCGGTCCCGGTTCGAGTGGGGCCTCATCGCGGACATCCAGGTGCCGGATCTGGAGACCAAGGCGGCCATCCTGCGCCGCAAGTCCCAGGCCGAGGGCGTGCGGCTGCCGGACGAGGTGTCGCTCTACATCGCCAAGAACGTGCGGTCCAACATCCGGGAGCTGGAGGGCTCGCTGGTGCGCATCCTCGCCTACGCCCACCTGAACAAGCGCGAGATCAACCTGGCCCTGGCCGAAGAGGTGCTGAAGGAGCTGCGGGACGACCCGGCCCGGATCCTCACCATGGCCAGCATCCAGAAGGCGGTGGCCGACTACTACACCGTGCACGTGGAGGACCTCAAGTCCCGCGCCCGGAACCGGAGCGTGGTGGTCCCCCGCCAGGTGGCCATGTTCCTGTGCCGGCGCCACACCCACAAGTCCTTCCCCGAGATCGGCGAGGCCTTCGGGGGCAAGGACCACACCACGGTCATCCACGCCGTGGAGAAGGTGGAGCGCCGCATGAAGGTGGACGACCAGCTCCGCAAGCAGGTGGAGGAGCTGGTGGCCCTCATCGCCGCCTGAACCGATTGCGAAATGCGGACTGCGGAATGCGGAGCCCACACGTGATGGCAGATCGCCGGTCGTAGATTCCAGATTCTCGCCCCGGCCCCTGCGCCCCTGCAGTTCTCCAGCGCCCTGCCGCCCCGCCGGTGAAGTGGCCGGCGGGGCGCTCTTGTGTTACCCTGCGCGTCTCGATTCCTTGCGCCCCGTGGAGCCAGCATGCCGGAGCGTCTGATCGGCACCACCGTCTGCCCGATCTCCGTGCCCACGCCCTTCCCCGTGGGCCCCATCACCTGCTACCTCATCCGGGGCGACCGGCCGGTCCTGGTGGACGCCGGGCCGAATACCCCCGATGCGTGGGAGGCCCTCACCGCCGGCCTGGCGCGATGGGAGACGCCCGTCACGGCGCTCAGCGCCATCGTCATCACCCACGGCCACCCGGACCATTACGGGCAGGCGGCGCGCCTGGCCGCCGCCTCGGGCGCCGCCGTGTGGGGGCCGGAGCACGCGGCAGACCGCGCCTTCATCGAGGAGCATCCGGCCGGACTCCTGGGCTGGGTGGACTTCCTGCGACGCTTCATGCCGCGGGCGGGCTTCCCGGCGGCGCCCCTGG
>Ga0214473_10009614_pt1 | contig 11418 bp, 9 predicted proteins | sample RVTome_7_FD_203509 | JGI IMG/M metagenome (GOLD analysis project Ga0214473, IMG submission 203509) | Soil microbial communities from uranium-contaminated site in the Upper Colorado River Basin, Wyoming, United States - RVT98D197 | ecosystem: Environmental > Terrestrial > Soil > Contaminated >...
AGCCGGCTTCGAGGATCGGCTCCCCTTTCGGGAGATATTCCATGAAATACCGGGCGATTCTCCGGCGCGGACACGCCGCGACCTCCTCCTCGATGCGCCGGGCGCTCCACATGTGCTCCCGTTGGGCATCGATGTTCCGGATCGTGAAGATCTTACGCAATGGATCCGTCTCCCTCGTCCCGGAGCGAACCGGATCAGTCTTTGAGGGCCACTTCCCCGGCCGTCAGTGCGAACCGGCGAAGCAAGCGGCGGAACTCCCGGGTCCCGATACGGCGGCAGACCCTGCCCTCACGCCGTTTCCGCAATATTTCCGGCAGCCCCCGCAGAGCGGACATCTCGGCTTTCAGGATGACCCGCAAGAGTGCCCCTACCGAATATTCCCGCGCGAATCTCCCCGACGCCCCCTTCCCCGTGATCGCCCCCTTGAGGTGCATGGAGTACCGGAGAATGGTGTGGAAAGGGGAAAGGAGGATATCCACGACCGGGAAATTTTTGAACAGCAACCACAGCCTGTTTCTCTCCGCAAGGAACGCCTTTTGCCGCGAGTAGGCGCCGGAAGTCGCCGAGTATTTATGATAGACGACCGCGGCCGGCACGTAGATACACGGATAACCCGCCCAGCGCCCCCGCAGACCCAGGTCGACATCCTCCCCGTAGGCGAAGAACGCGTCATCGAGCAGGCCGATCTCGTCCAGCATCCGCCTGCGATAACATCCCGCACACCCGCTGGGAGAAAGAACCTCCCCTTCCTCGTCGAACCTCCCGTCGTTCCTCTCCAGACGATGTCGCCCACGCGCCATTCCGTCGGGGTAGATCAGAATACCGGTGTTGTCGATCTCGTCCCTCCGGTAGTAGTTCAGGATCTTCGGGGTGAACATTCCGGCGTCCGGGTGCCTCCGGATGGCGGCGTCCATGGCGGCGAGCCACCCCGGGTCGACGGCCGTGTCGTTGTTCAGGAGGATCGCGTACCGTCCCCGCGCGAGCCGGATCCCTGCGTTGTTCCCCCCGGCGAATCCGAGGTTCGCAGGAAGCGCGACGGTGGAAACCGATTCCGCCCAACGTTCCTTCACCCAGTCGACGGAACCGTCCGATGAGCCGTTGTCGACCACGATCGTTTCGAAATCCCGGAACGTCTGCGAGCGGATGGAGGAGAGGCACTCCTCCAGAAGGTGCCTCCCGTTCCAGTTCAGGACGATGACGGAGAACCGGGGAGCGTTCGTTTGCGACATCGAGGCGCCCGGGGGAACGCCGTTCACCGGGTGCCCACGCCTCCCTGAAGCTGCATGAGGCGGGCGCGCAGGAAGGGATCGTCCACGCTTTCGAGAGCCTGGCGGAGTGCCAAGATCGCCTTTTCCCGCTGCCCCATCAGCAGGTACATGTTGCTCATCGTCTGGTAGGCGGTCACCGGTGAGATCCCGAGGAACATGTAGTGATGCGCCTCCTGGATAATGTGCTGTGGAAGGACATTCTTCGGGATCTCGTGCGCCTTGATGTATTCCCGCAGATCCGGCGCGTTGCGGACAAAGACCACGAACAGGCCGTCCGAGAAGACCAGCGCCCAGTTGGGGGTATTGGCGAGGGCCGGCACGATCGGCAGGATCATTCCGGAGGAATCCATCGATTTCAGGACGACATAGTTTATGCCGTACTTCTCAAGAACCTTCTCCCACCCCGGCGCCGCCCCCGTCACCACCTGGTGCTCCATGAAGACTCCCTGGTTGTAGGTTCGGCCGTCGATAAAGGTGAGGGCCTGGGGGTACAGCTGCCAGTCGAGGAACCCGCCGATGTCGAAGAAGTTGAACATCTTTCCCGGAACGGGATTCCTCCGAAGGAACTCCGCCGCCTTGAAGGAGAACTTGTGCTCCGTGATCCCCACCCCGTACTCCAACTGGGAAAAAGAGAACGCCAGCGTCGTGCCTCCGAAGCCGGCGAAGGTGAGGACGACGACGACGACGAGGGCCGCGAAGCCCGCGGTGATGCCCGGACGGGGATCGGGCCGAACGTAGACCGCCGCCGGTTGAGAGCCCTTTTTCCCCTTCTGCCTCCGCTTCTCTTCCGGCGCCTTCGGCGTGCCGGTCACCTTGGTGGAGAACCATCCCGCCGCCGCCGACAGGAACCCGGTCAGGTGAAGCGACGCCCCCGGGGAGAGGAAGAGACCCATCATCGACACGGCCCGCGCCGAGTCCCACGCCCCCTTGAACGCGATGGCGAACAGGAAGAGGTCCAGCAGGTATATCCTCCGCCCTGCCAACCCGAGGAACAGGGAGACGACGGCAAACGCCGCGGCCGCTTTATAGTAAACAAAGAAGCCGGTGCCCTTCACCGGAGTCAGTTCGGAGATCGACATCAGGATGGAACTGCCGCCGCTGCCTCCGGTTCCCCTGGCAATCAGGTTGAGCGGAGTAAGGATCGCATTGTACCCGTGGGGATTCAGGCCGCACAGGATCAAGCCGGCCAGGCCCACGAGGACGGGTGGAAAGATCCACGCCTTCAAGGTCTCCCACCGGAACTCTTTTCGCCAGATCGCGTGTGCCAATCGATCCGCGACGAACGCCCCGCACAGAAGGAACGCCATCAGGTAGGTTGGGTGGGAGTTCGCCCAGACCAGCACGGCGGGCGGAAACAGGTAAACAAGCTTCTTCCTCGTCCCGAAGAAATATTCGCTGAACAGGAAGATCGTCAGCGCGATGAAGAAATACGTAAGGATCTCCGGACGCGGCTGGATGCGGATCCGGAGGAACCCGGAAAACGCGAAGATGGCAAGAACCGCGAGGAGGGGGTGGGCCCCCCGCAGAACGGCCGCCCGGTGAAGAAGGAGGAAGGTGGCGAATACAACCGCCCAAACGAGGAACGAGACGCCGTAGGCGCCCCCGACGGAAAACACCAGGTACAGGATCGCCTGGAAACCCCATTCGCCGTTCGGATTGTACCGCCCTATGGACGGGTAATTCAGAAACTCCTTGTCCGCGATGGTCCGGGTTTGCACGATTTCCCGACCGATGGCGATATGCGTCCCGAAGTCGCTCGTGAAGATCTTCGTGAGCATCGGGATCGTGATGAGGAAAAGAAGGAAGAGCGCGAGGAGGTTCTGCCGCGCGGGGGTGAGTTCCCACCGGCGCGGCGCACCCCCGGTCGCGGGCACCGGTTCCGCCATCTACTTCGCGCCTCCAGAACACACGGTCATCTCCGTATACATCGTTGGGATATTCTTCCGGGGGGAAAGTTCCGGGCGCTACGCCTTCCGACGGCGGACCGCGAACATGAAGATATCATAGGGCCGACGTCAGTGGGCGGACGCACCCGGAGCGCTGCCGGCGACCGGGGCCGGGAAGGCCGCCCCGCCGAACGGTTTCCGGTGGAATACCGTGGTGAGCTTGAGGCTCGGGCACAGGGTGCAGTCGAGGCACCGCAGGCAGTCCGGGTCGGTCGGGTTCCGGTCGGGACGGATGTCGACCGGGCAGATCACCTGGCACTTCCCGCACTTCGTGCAGGTGTCGGGATCCCAGGCGAGCTGCAGAAAGCTCGCCTTGTTGAACAGGGAGAAGATCGCCCCGAGGGGGCAGGCCGCCCGGCAGAAGGGACGCTTGGCCATCGTCGACGTCGTGACGAAGAAGAGCAGGATCGCGACCTTGACCCAGAACAGCGATCGCACCATCGAGCGGACCCCGGCGTTCATCGTGACCCACGGCAGGCCTCCCATGAGCGTCCCCACGGGGCACAGCTTCGAGAACCAGCTCTCGCGGGTGATGTACGGGATGACGAACACGAGGCCGGCCAGTACGGCGTAGCGGAGATACCGCGTCCAGTGCGGCAGGGACGCCTTCCACCCCCGGAACTTGTACAGGAGGTCCTGGAGGGCGCCGAAAGGGCACAGGGTCCCGCACGTCATCCGCCCCACGGACGCCCCGATGACGGAAAGGGTGCCAACCGCGTACCACGAGACTTTCCCGGCCGCCGCGAAATGCTGCAGGGTGCCGATGGGACAGGAGAGCAGGGCGGAGGGGCAGGCGTAGCAGTTCAGCAACGGGGTGCAGACGCTTTTCATCGGGCCCTGGTAGAGGGACGCCGACAGGAACCCGGGAAGCCAGGCGTTGGGAAGGACGGTCCCCAACCCCTGGAAGATCCTCCGCTTCAGGTACCTCAAGGGATCACCCGACCCCGATGCACGACAGTCAAAGCAGCGCGCCGTTGATCAGCACCTCCGCGATCTCCTTCCGGAAGATGCCGCACAAGAGCACCAGGACGGCCCCCGCGGCCGTGACCAGAAAGGCGACCGGACGTACCTTCATCGCCCCGGGGCCGGCCTCAGCCCCCGCCGTAGGAGTGCAGGCCGGAGAGAAGCAGGTTGACGCCGAGGTAGCACATGACCGTCGCCAGGAACCCGACGATGGAGATGATGGCGGCGCGGCGACCGTGCCAGCCACGCGTGATCCGGGCGTGGAGAAAGAGCGCGTAGACCAGCCAGACGATCAGGGACCAGGTCTCCTTCGGGTCCCACGACCAGTACGTCCCCCAGGCATAGTTCGCCCAGGCCGCGCCGGTGATGATCCCGACGGTCAGGAACGGAAACCCCCAGATGATCGCCCGGTAGACCAGGTCGTCGAGCATCTTGCACGACGGCAGAACTCCCACGACCCCTTCGGAGATCTTCGCCGCTTCCTGCCGGGCCTTCAGAAGGTACATGAGGGCCACGCCGGCGGAGACGGCGAACGCCGCGTACCCGATGAAGCAGGTGATGACGTGGGCATGGAGCCAGTACGACTGCAGGGCGGGCACCAGCGGCTGGATGCTGCTGTCGTTGTAGACGGCGAAGACCATCGTGATGAAGGCGATCGGCATCACGAAAGCGCCGAAGGTGCGGTTGCGGTACTTCCTCTCCACGATCAGATAGAACAGGTTCACCGACCAGGCGAAGAAGACGAGGGACTCGTAGAGATTCGTCACGGGGATGCGTCCGATCCCCATCTGGTACGACTCGTACCAGCGCACCCCGAGCGCCGCGGTGGAAACGACGGCCGCGAGGAGGCAGACCCAGGTGCCTGCGCCCGCGAGGTTTTCGTTCCTCGCATAGAGAGCGCCGAGGTACAGGGCGGACGCAACGCCGAACAGGACCGTGGTGAGGTTGAACAGGATGACGTTGCTCATTTCGAGGGGGCTCCTGCGGCGGTTCGCGGCCGGGCGATCATTGCCCTGCCGCCTTCACGCCGGTCTGTAGTTTCTCGAATCGCTTCTCGAAGGCAAGCCGGTTGCGGCTGGCGGAGCCGGCCAGGACGACCTCGACACGGCCGTCCGTCCCCTGCGCGAGCCGGACCCAGACGCGCTGGTGCGAGAGGAAGAACGCCATGATGAGCCCGATCACCATCAGGGCGCACCCCAGCCAGACGATGTTCACCCCGGGGTCCTTCGCGACCTGCAGCCCGGTGAACATCCTCGAGCTCAATCCCCCGAAGGAGAAGACCAGGGAATCGGCGCGCTGCCGGTCGATGTCGGGGCGCCCCTGGAAGAGCCAGAACGAGGCGGTCGGCTGCCCGGGCTTCTCGACGACCACCTGGAGGGCCGGGCCTTTTCCCTGGAAATTCTGATCGTAGTTCACCCCGCGCACGATCCCGTAGCCGTCGATCGGAACCGGCTCGTTGGCCGTGAGCGCGAGCGCGCCCATCGGGGTGCCGTCCCTGCGGGACACCGCCACCTGGGCCGTCGCGCCCCCCGCCTGCCCGTAGCTCGACTGATAGAACCAGATTCCATTGTACTGGAGCGGGTCGTTCACCACGATCGTCTTTCGAAGCGTTTCCCGCCCCCCTTCGATCACGCTCAGGTCGGACATGAACGCCTTGGGCTGGCCGGTCGGGTACGTCTCGAGCCGGAAGCTGTTGCACCGGACCGTGAACCCGAGGTCCTGCATCGCGATTCCCCCCCGGACGGGGACCTGCGTGACCGACTCCCCTTCGGGGATGTTCACGTACCCCTTGAAGCCGGCGACGTTTCCGACGATCGCGCCGAGGAAGATGAAGATGATGGAGAGGTGGGTCACGTAGACGCCGAACCGGGAGGCCACACCGGACTCGGCGTACAGGTGCACCTCGCCCCCGTCCTCGGTCACCTTCGGCTTTGCGAAGGATGCGGAGAGCGCCTCCGAGTATTTTCCGGTCCACTCGGAAAGATGCCCCTTCCTCTTCCATCGGTCCGAGAGCGACAACGTTTTTTCGAGGCTTCCGTCGAGCTTCGTCCGCGGGTTCCGCACCACCTTCAGCATCTTCGGAAAGCGGTCGAGGGTGCAGCAGGACAGGTTCACGGTGAACAGGACGAGGATGAAGAGGAACCACTTGGAGTGGTACATGTCGAACAGGTTGATGCGGTCCATGAGGGTGAACGCCCAGTCCTCGTAGATCTGGTGGTACTTCTCGGGGGGCTGGTTCTGCTCGATGAGCGTGCCGAGGATCGACGTGACGGCAAGGACGATCAGGGTGGCGATGGCCAGCTTGACGGAAATGAAGAAGTTCCACACCCGATCCATCGGGGATAGAGTGCGTTTCTCGTCGGCCATGCGGGTCACCCTCGGTTATTCGGAATGTATGCTGTATACTAAACCGGCGGTCTGCCGTCAAACGGAAAAGAAATCCGCCCCGAATGAGAGAGGGCGGGGAAGCTCCCCGCCCTCTCTCGGCGCTCGCGGGATCGCGGGTCGCCTACTTCTTGTGGCAGCCGTCACATTTCGTCGGGGCCTTCTTCGTGGCGTCCTTCTTGTGGCACCCTTGGCACTTCGTGTGCATGGCGTCCTTCATTGCGACCGCGTCGCCCTTCTTCTCGGCCTTGTGGCAGTTGAAGCACTTCTGCTCCTTGCCGGCCGCGTCCTTGTGGTGGCACTCCGCGCAATTCTTGATCCGGTCCGCGTGCGACTTGTGTGGAAAGGCGACCCCCGTCCTGGACTTCTGCACATCCTTGATGGTCACTGTGTCAGGAGCATTCCCCGCGACGATCACTCCGGCGGAAAACACCGACACCATCACGACTGCCATCAGCATCGCGAATTTCTTCATCCCTGCTCACCCCCCTCCGGTTTTTGGTCTACAGCGACAGATTGCAGCGCGCGCATCGTTCCGCTTCCTCGTGTGCGCACCGATCCGTGAACCTCGATTCGATCTCGTTAAAAGAGCCGCGCGCCGCCTCGGGAGAGAGCCTCACCGCCCTGCGCCGGATCCGCCACTCAGGGCGGTCGGTCACCTGGGGTTCGTGGCGCCTGCGGTAGTTGTCCTTGAAGCGCGCCCTTCCGACCTCTTCGACGCGAAGTTCCGCGAAGATATTCAACGCGGCTTCCCGGCCGGAGGTCGACGCCTCGACCACGGTGCCGGGGCCGCGGACGCAATCACCGCACATATAGGCGGGGATTTTAGGTTCCCCCCCCGGAAATTGCAAGCGGAAAACATGTTGTTCCGGATCCATCGCTTTCCGGGTGGCGCGATCCGGGAGGAAGGGGAGATCCGCCCGACTTCCGATCGCCATCACGACCGTGTCGGCCGGGACCTCGAATTCGCTGCAGGGGACGGTCCGCGGGACGATTCCCCCATCCGGATCGCGTTCGACCCGTTCCACCTTAAGCGCCTCGAAGGCGGTTACCCTGCCCTCCTTCAGGAGGAAACGTTTCACCGCCGTGCTCGGAAGAAACTCCACCCCTTCCGAAACGGCCGCCTCGATCTCCCACGCGAACGCCGGCATCGCCTCCCTGGACTCGACGCAGGCGATCGTCGCTTCCGATGCCCCCATCCGGAGGGCGCAACGGGCGGCGTCGATCGCGACGGTCCCGCCGCCGATCACGACCGCCCGCCCGCGGAGTCGCGGGAACCGACGTTCCCGAACGCGCACGAGGAACGAAAGGGCGTCGTGGAAACCCTGATCCTCCCCTCCCGCGGCAGGCAGCCGCAACGGTTCGCGCGCTCCCACGGCGATCAGAGCGGCATCGAACCCGTCCGCCGCGAGGGAGGAGAACGTCACGTCCCTGCCGAAGAGGATTCCCCCCCGGAAGAGCACTCCCCGGGAGAGGATCCGCGTCACGTCCGCCTGGAGCGCATCCGCGGGAAACCGGTACTCCGGCGCGCCGTACCGCATCATCCCGCCGGGTTCCCCGTACGCATCGAACACCGTGACGATGACCCCGAGCCGCGCAAGCGTGTCGGCGGCCGACAATCCGGACGCGCCGGCGCCGATGATCGCCACCCTGGGCCCGAGGCCCCCTCCGCGTTCGCCGAAAGACGGGGGGATCCCGGCCGCGTACCCGATGTCCGCGGCGTACCGCTTGATCGCCATGATGGATATCGGCGCCCCGAACTCGTTGCGCACGCATTCCTGCTCGCACGGATGGGGACAGGCGCGCCCGCAGAAGGCCGCGAAAGGGAGCTTGTCGTGCACCAGCGCCAGCGCCTCGAGCGGCCGCCCCTCCCGCACGAGCGCGATGTAGTCCGGAACACGGATGTGGGCCGGGCAGGCGCTCTCGCACGGAGCCACCGGTTCGCGTGGGCCGCGCCGCGCGTCGACATGCGCCATCCACCAGATCGCGCCCGCCTCGATCACCAGGAGGCCGTGGCCGAAGGTGATCCCGGACCAGACGTTGAGGACGAGGCCGAGGCTCAGCGGAAGGAGGGCCGCCCAGAAGAGACCGTAGGCGATCCGGCCGGAGTAAAGATGCCCGAGTCCCGGGTAGACGAGCGACAGGATCCCCGCCGTTTTCCGGATCCGCTCCCGCCGGATCTCCCACAGGAGACGGTCGCGCTGCTCGAGCCGGCCGGAGCATTCCCGGCACCGCTCCTCCTCGCCCGGGCGCAGGACCTCGCAGAGCACGCAATCCTTGTAGCCGGATCGGAGGAGGTTTTCCGGGCGGAGAAATTCCATGGCCGAACCATTTTTCACTCGGCGCGGTGAAAAAGCAACTGAAGTTGTGGAATGCCCTCCTGCGCTCAACCTCCCTGAATGCAAAATGGAGTCGGTCGAGCTACGGAGGGCATCCTTCACTCCAGATGGCGATCGCTCGGCGCCACTCGCCCGTTCAAATCCCTTAAGGGACGGTGGGCAAAGATTGGCGTCCCCAGGGGGATTTGAACCCCCGTCGCCGCCGTGAAAGGGCGGTGTCCTTGGCCGAACTAGACGATGGGGACGCGCACGGTGGTGAGCCCAGTTGGGATCGAACCAACGACCCTCTGATTAAAAGTCAGATGCTCTGCCAACTGAGCTATGGGCTCCCCCGGAACTGGTCATATTACGGTCCGGGAGGCGGAAGTGTCAAGCGCGGAAGGGATTCTTCCGAAGGATCGTCTGGTTCCGGTCGGGCCCCACGGAGACGAGGGAAACCTCGACGGCGGTGACCTCCTCGATCATCTGGACGTACTTCCGGGCGGCTTTCGGCAGGTCCCCGTACTCCCGGGCGGAGGAGATGTCTTCCTTCCAGCCTTCCACCTGTTCGTAGACCGGCTTCGCCGCCTCGAATTCGGTCAGCGACAGGGGGACCTGCTCCCGGCGGACGCCGTCGATCTCGTACGCCACGCACATCTTCACGCTCGGCAGGCCCGAGAGGACGTCCAGCTTCGTCAACGCCACGCCGGCCAGCCCGTTGAGGCGGTTCGCGTACCGCACGACGGGGGCGTCGAACCAGCCGCACCGCCGCGGCCGTCCCGTGGTCGATCCGTACTCGTTCCCGCGGTCCCGGATCTTCTGGCCCACTTCGTCGAACAGCTCCGTGGGGAACGGTCCGCCGCCGACGCGCGTCGCGTACGCTTTCGACACCCCGATGACGCTGCCGATCCTCGTCGGGCCGACGCCGGATCCCGTGCACGCCCCGCCCGCCGTCGTGTTCGAGGAGGTGACGAACGGATAGGTCCCGTGGTCGATGTCGAGCAGCGTCCCCTGGGCCCCCTCGAACAGCACCTTGGCCCCCTGCGCGATCTCGTCGTTGACGAAGAGCGACGTGTCGATGAGGTGGGACTTAAGGCGTTCCCCGTACGCGAGGTATTCGTCCAACGTCGCCTGGAAGGGGACTTCCTCGCCGCCGAAGTAGTTCTTCAGCAGGAAATTCTTCACGTCAAGGCTCGCGCGAAGCTTCTCCGCGAACGATTCCGGCCGGAGGAGGTCGCACGCCCGGATGCCGACGCGCGCGATCTTGTCCTCGTAGCACGGCCCGATCCCCCGCGCGGTGGTCCCGATCTTCCGGTCGCCGAGCTTCTCTTCCCGCGCCTTGTCGAGCAGGATATGGTACGGGAGGATGATGTTCGCGAGCAGCCCGATCTTCAGCTGCGCGTCGTCCTTCAGGTAGCCGCGCTCCTTCAGGCGGTCGATCTCCATGAGGAGCACCTTCGGGTCGATCACCACCCCGTTCGCGATGACGCACTTCTTCCCCGGGTGAAGGATGCCGGAGGGGATGAGGTGGAAGACGAATTTCTCGCCCTTGACCACGAGGGTGTGCCCGGCGTTGTTCCCGCCCGTGGGACGCACGATCGTGTCGGCGAACTCGGAGTAGATGTCGACGATCTTTCCCTTGCCCTCATCGCCCCACTGGGCGCCGAGCACGATGACGCTTTTCAAGGAGTTCGCCTTCTTTCGTCAGAAAATCAGGTATTGGGCGTCCATGATGTTCGGAAGCTTCCGAAGCTGCGCCAGAACGTTCTCGGGGACGGCGTTGTCGACGTTGATGAGCGACACGGCGGTTCCGCCGACCTCGGTCCTGCCCAGGCGCAAGCCGGCGATGTTGATCCCCTTCTCGCCGAGGAAGGTGCCGATCCGGCCGACAACGCCCGGAACGTCCTGGTTCCGCAGCATGAGAATGCCGCCGGAGAGCTCGGCCACGATGGAGAAGGCGTCGATCTGTACGATCCTCGGCGTTCCTCCGAAGACGGTGCCGGCCACCGAGGACTCCCCCTTCTCGGTAACCACGGTGACCTTCAGAAGGCTCGCGTACGGCTCCGACTTGGGGGTCTTCGACTCGCCCACCTTGATCCCGCGCTCTTCGGCCACCATCCGGGCGTTGACGAGGTTGACCTCCTCGGTCTGGTATTGCAGGAGCCCCTTCAGCACCGAGATGGTGACCGGGGCCGTGGTGAGCTTCCCCACCTCGCCGAAGTAGTCGACCTTGAGCTCCCGGACCGGATTCCTGAGCAGCTGGCCGTGGAACGCGCCGAGCCGCTCGGCGAGGGTCAGGAACGGCTTCAAGGTCGGCAGAAGTTCGCCGGAGACGGACGGGAAGTTCACCGAGTTGCGGATCGTCCCTTTCTTCAGGAAATCGCAGATCTGTTCCGCGATCAGCACCGCCACCTTTTCCTGGGCCTCCGTCGTCGCGGCGCCCAGATGCGGCGTGAGGATGACGTTGGGATGCGCCAGCAGCGGCAAGTCGGGAGGAGGGGGCTCCGTCATAAAGACGTCGAGCGCCGCTCCGGCGAC
>Ga0214473_10009615_pt1 | contig 11418 bp, 8 predicted proteins | sample RVTome_7_FD_203509 | JGI IMG/M metagenome (GOLD analysis project Ga0214473, IMG submission 203509) | Soil microbial communities from uranium-contaminated site in the Upper Colorado River Basin, Wyoming, United States - RVT98D197 | ecosystem: Environmental > Terrestrial > Soil > Contaminated >...
TCTTCCCCCTCGTTTTCATGATCCTGCCGACCCTCTTTATCGTGATCCTGGGTCCGGCGATCATCCTCGGAATTAGAGCTCTCTCATCGATGGCGAACCATTAAAGGCACGAAGGTGAAAAAAGGAGGGTTCGAAGGTGAAAAGTCAAATCTTCAAGGCGGCAGTGACTTTCGTGATGATCTTGCTGACCGCGGCATGTGCGAAGACCCATTACCCGTACGCGCCGAAAGCGGAAATGCCCAGGATGATCTATGTGGATAAGGACCTCCAGAACCTGAAGACCGATGACGGCAAACTCACCGGTCAACGGGTTTACGTGGCGGTCACGACCAAGGAAGGCACGATGGAAACAGGGAAGCTGGTTCGTATCACCGAATTGGATCTGGTGATGATCCCCGAATATTACTACGAATCGGTGAACGATTCGGTCTTCAAGTATGAACCCGAGAAGGTGATCCCGAAGGACGAGATACTGATATTGAAGGTGTACTGAAAGCCGGAACGAGTCGTTACTTTCGGGGTGTCCCTTGGCTATCTTCAACAAGACAAAGAAGAAGAGCCTGCCGTACCCTATCTGGGAAGCGAGGAGTCCGATCGCGCGCCTCACCGGCCTTCTGGGAACTCTGAAGCCGGAGAACGGGAGGGGACTCTGCATCACGCCGTGCACGGGAGTGCACACCTTCGGCATGAAGTACCCCATCGATGTCGTTTTTCTCAATGCGGAGGGAAAGGTTGTGGAGTTCAAACAGAACCTCGTCCCGAACCGGATGACGAGAATCATCCCTTCCGCCCGGAGTGTCCTCGAATTCCCGTCCGATACGGTCATGAAGGATGAGATCCGCGTCGGTGACGAACTGCTGGTCACGATCGACAAGAAGCAGCACCTCGACTGGCGCGGGCTGAGTGTCATTCTTCACTGGCCCCTGAACTTCTGCATCGCCGGGCTCTGGGCACTTTTGCTCTATTCCTATTACCTCAGGTGGCAGAACACCGGCCAGATGCTGGGTTTGGGCCTGGTATTGGTGAATACCGTGTTGTGCGTTCTCTTCCTCACCCGAAGGGAGAGCCGGGACACCTCGCATCAGATCCCTGACTGGATCATTCCTATCGTCACCGTTGGTCTCTCGATGATCCTCCGTCCGCATCCCGCCGAGGGGAGTGCTCTGACTGTACTGTCCTTGTCTTTTCAGTTTACCGGCATCGCGGCGCTGTTCGGTTCGCTATTCTGCCTCGGAAGGAGCTTCGGCATCGTCCCGGCTAATCGTGGGATCAAGACCATGGGACTTTACAGGATTGTCCGGCATCCGGTCTATGCCAGCGAGCTAGTCTTCTACCTCGGCTTCCTTCTGGGGAATCCTTCGTTGATCAATCTCCAACTCGTTGCCCTTATCTCTGCAGGACAGGCATTCAGGATCCTCTCCGAGGAACACCTGCTCTCGAGAGAGAACGTCTACTGCGATTATATGAGCGATGTCAGGTACCGGTTGCTGCCCGGAATCTTCTGACCCTTCCTCCGCCTGAACGCATTCGGCCCTTCCTTCCAGCCGACAGATCGTAAGGGTTACTACCCTGCCAGATATCCGTCCGAGACGCCACCGGCAACAAGGGGATTCTCAGACTCCTCCCTGTCTCCAGCCTCGTTGTGAAACAAAGGCCATATTTCTGGGAAAATCCGCTAAGACACGTAGGAGGAATGAAAGCCTTATAACACCATATAAAGGAATTAGTTAGACGATTTGTCCGACGGCTGAATCTTTTTAAGGCTTGACAGTTGTGACTAATTATGTTACTATTATTGCAGACATGTGGCGAATGAATGCCCCATAATTACTCGAACGCCTCTAACAAAACTGAAATTTACGACATTAATGAGCGGTTTTAATAATAACGATGAGTGGTATTTGTTCTGTGTGCGGTCGAAATCGGGTGGCATAGGGAGGCGATCGTAGCCCTTTAGCCTGGAATCATATCAAGTGGCTCCGCTTTACATCCTCATTATCAACTCCTGCGATCACCAAACTTCCCGAATTCTTTCCTCGATCCTCCTTCGTCACTTCAAGGCAACGGTGCGAACGGTGGATGCAAAGGGCGAACCCTCCCTGATGATCGATGGATCCATGCCCGATCTCCTCTTCTGGGTGAGCGATTCCTCGAAACCGAACGGGGCAGCCAAACTTCTCGAGCTCCCCATCCCCTCCAGAATCTTCGTCTCTTGTTCGGAAGTGCTCGAGACGGGAGAATCCCTTGCTCTTCCTCCCCCGTTCGAGGATTTCCTTCTTTCCCCCCTGAGGGAAGAGGAAGTGGTCTGTCGAACGAAGCGGGCGCTCGGCGTGGTGAAGCCCTCGGAAAAAGAGAAGGCGAGCGAGCAGATCCTCGCCAAGCTGGCCATGACGAAGGTCATCGGCAAAGACCCCGTTTTTCTCGGCGCGATGGCAAGGGTTCCGAAGGTTGCGGAAAGCGATGCAGCCGTGCTGATTTCCGGGGAGACGGGTGTGGGGAAGGAGGTGTGTGCCCGGGCCATTCATTATCTGAGCAGACGATCGCAGAATCCGTTCATCCCTATCGCGTGCGGGTCAATTCCCGAGAATCTCCTCGAGAACGAGCTCTTCGGGCATGGGAAGGATGCGTTTACCGGGGCTCGCCGTGACCAACTCGGCCTCGTCGCGGAGGCTGATGGAGGCACGCTTTTCCTCGACGAGATCGACACCCTCAGCCTGAAGGCACAGGTATCGCTCCTGCGGCTGATCCAGGACAGAATCTATCGACCCCTGGGCCGCACGAAATACATTCAGGCGGACATCAGAGTCATCGCCGCCACGAATGCCGAACTGAAGCAGAAAATACTGGAAGGCTCCTTCAGAGAGGATCTCTACTACCGATTCTGCATTAACCTCAGGCTCCCCCCCCTGCGGGAGCGAAAAGGCGACATCCCCCTCCTCACAGAGCATTTTCTGAAGATTCACAGCAGCCGAGATGGCCAGCTAAAAAGGGAATTCTCTCCCGAGGCGATCAGCAAATTCGGTGAGTACGACTTCCCAGGGAACATCAGAGAGCTCGAGAATATCGTCCAGCAAGCGATCCTCCTCACTACTGAGACGATCATACCGCCCGAACACATCAACGTGCCTGTTGAACCGACCCCCCCGGGCTCGCCGGACGATTCATTCCGGGAGGCCAGGAGAAGTGCGATCGAAGCCTTCGAAAAGAAGTATCTCTCCTCGGCCCTGACCCTCTCCAGAGGGAACATCACCCATGCAGCCAGGCAAGCGGGAATAGACCGCTCGGATTTCAGTCGCCTCGCGAAGAAGCACAACCTGATCCCGAAATCATTCGTTTCGTAGCTGGACTAAAAGACCTCGATAGGGGCGGGGATGAAGGTCAGAAGGAGGATCAGGATAACCGACCATCCAACCGCCTTTCGCCACCTTCCGAGAGGGACATCCTCGTAAATCACCGGAGGGTGAGGGATTTTGATCAGGAGAAGGATCAAAACGACCCACACCAACCATCCCGGCCAGAAGAAACCGAGGGGAATGAGGGCCAGAAAAATAAAAAGCGAGATCTTCCGCTGGATGCGGCCGAAGAGCGCGTAGCTGACGTGCCCGCCGTCCAGCTGCCCGATCGGAAGCAGGTTCAGGGCCGTGACGAAGAATCCGGCCCACCCGGCAAACGCGATGGGATGGAGGAAGAGCTCTTGTCCTTCCGGTGGCGAACCGACCACCAGGCGCTCCAGGGCGGAGAAGAGGAGCGAGCTTCCGAGCGAGATCCCTTCCACCCCGTCCGGAGGGATATCCTGGAAGGAGGAGAGAGAGAGGCCGTAGATGACGGCCGGTATGGACGCGAGGAGTCCGGCGATCGGGCCGGCCGCGCCGATCTCCAGGAGCATCCGCCGATTGTGGATGGGGGACCGCATCTTGATGAACGCGCCGAGCGTCCCCAGCAGGGTAGGGAATGGGATGAAATAGGGGAGGCTCACGTTGAGGCCGTAACGGCGGGCAGCGTAATAGTGGCCGAGCTCGTGAAGCCCCAGGATCCCGATAATAGTGACGGAGAAAGGAATGCCGACCAGGAGCGACCGGTAATCGGCCGCGGGATCCGAGCCTTCCAGGATGGCCCCCACGAAGAGTGTGCTCGCGATGGTGGCCAACAGCAGGAGGAGGTTGATCCCCCATCTCCTCCGGGGAGCGCCGTCTTCCGGAAACGTAACAATCAGGAAATTTTTTCCGTTGACCTCCTCGGTGTAGAATGTTCCCCCGAAAGAGCGGATGGGGTGTTTCAACTCCCTGATCCGACTCTCGAAGCCCGGGATGAGCTCTCCCCGGAAGATCGTCTCGTTTCTCTGCTTCACCACGGAAAAGGATCGCATGACGCTGAAAATCAGCGATTGAAGCTCTTCAAGTGATTTTACCTGATAACGGCCGGGCAAAGGTCCTCCATGCCGCAAAGGGTGTGACACCTGACTAAAGTTTAGTCAAACGTCTGAAAGTGGCAAGGTTATTGCTAGTAGAAAGCCTTGACATCGATTGCCTCTTTGAGTATAATATAAACGCTCTATGCAAGTTTTAGACTTACCAAATCTTCCCCATTGGTTCTTTTGCTCTTTCGCCAGAGATACCTATCCGCTGGATAATAGCTGACGATACTCTGAAAAAAAACAATCCGTCAACTTTCTAAGGAGTCATTACCCCCCGATCCATCCTTCAGCATGTGATGGCAACGAGTTCAGGTTTGAACCCCCTGTCTACCGTATAAGAATTCGAATAGTCCACAACGGACCGACGTTCCCCATGCGGGATGCGTTAAACCTTCACGCCAAGGATAAGGCGTGAACGAACACAAAGAGAGCAGGAAGGTGAAATGAAGGAAAAGGCTGTGAAAAACGGGGAGTTCACTGAACTCCCAGACGAATCGGGAAAGGTGTATGTCGACATCACGGAGCTCAAGTCCAAGAATATAACCGAGCTCCAGGAAATGGCCGAGGAATACAATATCAACAACATCGGCAATCTCAAGAAACAGGATCTCATCTACCTCATCGAGCAGCACATGCTCGAAAATGACGTGATCCTCCGCGGCGAGGGCGTGCTCGAGATCCTGCCGGAGGGATACGGATTCCTCCGGTCTCACGACTGGAACTACCTCTACGGGCCGGACGATATCTACGTCTCCCCTTCCCAGATCAAACGATTCAACCTCTCGACAGGCGATGTCGTCCAGGGTCAGGTCAGGCCCCCCAAAGAAGGAGAGCGATATCTGGCCCTCCTCAAGGTTGAAGCGGTCGATTACGAAGATCCCGAAAAGTGCAAACACAAGATCTTCTTCGACAACCTGACTCCCCTGTATGCGACCGAGAGGATCAACCTGGAGAGCAAGTCGGGAGATCTCTCCATGCGGATCATGAATCTCCTCTCCCCCATCGGGAAGGGACAGCGGGGCCTGATCGTCTCCCCGCCTAAAGCCGGCAAGACCATTCTTCTCCAGAAGATCGCCAACTCGATCACCGAGAACCACCCCGAGATCTGCCTGATCGTCCTCCTGATCGACGAGAGGCCGGAGGAAGTCACCGACATGGACCGGAACGTCGATGCCGAGGTCATCAGTTCCACCTTCGACGAGCCGGCAGACCGTCACGTCCAGGTCGCCGAGATGGTGATCGAGAAGGCCAAACGGCTGGTCGAGCACCAGAAGGATGTCGTCGTCCTCCTGGACAGCATCACCCGCCTGGCGAGGGCTCACAACGTCGTCGTCCCGCACAGCGGGAAGATCCTCTCGGGAGGTGTGGACGCCCACGCCCTCCACAAGCCGAAGCGGTTCTTCGGCGCCGCCCGGAACATCGAGGAAGGCGGCAGCCTCACGATCATCGCGACGGCCCTGGTCGAAACGGGCAGCCGCATGGACGATGTCATCTTCGAGGAGTTCAAGGGAACGGGTAACATGGAACTCGTCCTCAAGAGAGAGCTGGCGGACAGGCGGATCTTCCCCGCCATCGACATCAACCTCTCCGGCACCCGGCGGGAAGAACTTCTTCTGACCCCTGATGAACTCAACCGCGTCTGGATCCTGAGGAAGTTCCTGAGCGAGATGAGCCCGCTGGAAGCGATGGAATTCCTCGTGAAGAAGATGTCAGAGACCGACAACAACGCCGCATTCCTCGCCTCCATGAATACGTAGCGCCCCGAAATGCCCCTGCGCGGAAGAATACTCGGGATCGATTACGGTCATCGTCGGGTCGGCCTCGCCATCAGCGATCCCTCCGGTAGAATCGCCTTCCCTTTTCAAACCATCGATCGCAGGAAATCGCCGGCCCCCCTGGAGGACCAGATCGCCTCGATCGTGCAGGATCACGATATCGGCAAGGTCGTCGTCGGCCTCCCCCTCACCGAACGGGGGGAGAAGGGGACGCGGGCATTGGAAGTCGAGTCGTTCATCACCAGCCTGAAACGTCAAATCGGCTGTGAAGTGTCTTCCTTCGATGAGCGGTTCAGCAGCGCACGGGCAGTCAAAGCCCTCCACGAGATGGGTGAGCGGACCGGAGACGACAAAGGAAGAGTGGATCAGATCTCGGCGACACTCATCCTCCAGAACTTCCTCGACAGGTCCAACCGGGACACCTGCTGAACATGAGTCGCGAACGCCGATACGGCGGCCTCCTCCTGGCCCTGATCGTCCTATGGTCCGTGTCTCCACTCCTCTACTATGCCTTCGCGACCTACGATCTCCCCGCCGACCGCGGGAGATATTTCAAAATACCAACAGGTTCCACACTGAGAGAGATCTCCTTCGCCCTCCGGGATCAGGGGATCATCGAACATCCCTATGTCTTTATGTCCCTCGTCTATCTGAGAGGGGGCGAAACTCGTCTGCATGCGGGAACCTACCGGTTCGAAGACCGGATGTCCATGATGAAGATCGTCGATGACCTGACTCAGGGGAGGGTGGCCGATATTCCGATCACCATTCCGGAAGGCCTCGCCTTCCCGGATATCGCGGAGATCGTCAGCCGGACGATCGGACAGGAGAGATCGGAGGTCGACGGACTGGTGAGGGATCCGGAGCTCCTCAGTCTACTGGACTCCGAGGCCCCGAGCCTGGAGGGCTTCCTGTTTCCAGACACCTACGCCGTCCCGATCGATATCGAAGCGAAGGAAATCTTCCGCCTGATGATCAAGAGGTACCGCGAGGTCTTCGATGATAATCTTCGGAGGAGGGCTCAGGAGCTCGGATTCTCCGAGGTCGAGATCGTTACCCTGGCATCCATCATCGAGAAGGAGACCCGGCTGAAATCCGAGCGCCGGCTCATCTCGGGAGTCTTCCACAAGCGCTTGAGGAAAGGGATTCCCCTCGAGGCCGACCCGACCGTACGGTACGCATTGGGGAAGACCACCGGCCCCTTAGTGTACAAGGATCTGGAGGTCGACTCTCCCTACAACACCTACCGGCGAGGGGGTCTTCCCCCCGGCCCCATCTGCAGCCCTGGAAAAGCTTCCTTGATAGCCGCTCTCTACCCCGAGGAAGCCGACCACCTCTACTTCGTCGCAACGGGGGAAGGGAATCACGTCTTCTCCGCCACACTGGAGGAGCACAATCTGGCCAAGCAAAAGGTTCGGAAGTTCGACTGAAATCCGATTCTGGGCAGGTGGGCGGTTGGAAGTCGGTTGGGCAGCCGCTCAGCGATCACCCATCAGTGAATCAGGATGAGCTTCCGGTTCACCTCGACCCGGACCCGCTCCTGCTCGAAGCGGTAGAGGTAGACACCTGACGGAACCGCCTTTCCCTGATCGTCTTTGCCATCCCATTCAATTGAATAATCGCCGGGACCCGCCTCCCTATCCACCAGAGTCTTGACCAATCGTCCCCGGAGATCATAGACCTTGAGCGTTACCGGCACCGCCTCCACAGATTCCGCTCCGGTATAGACCCGGTACCAGATCGTCGTCCGGCTGCCATCTGCCGAGAGATACGGGTTGGGGTAGTTCTGAGCGAGGGGGATTTCGCCGATCAAAGGCGTCGGAGGCGTCGGCGGGATGATGACGAGGGGCAACAGGTCTTTGATATCTTCGTATTTCCCCCGGGCGGCCTCTGCATTATCCCGAAGGTCCGAAAAGCTCTCCCCGCCGAGAACGGCGTAGACGACCGAGAGGGTGTCCATCGGGCCCAGGGCAAAGGGACCGACGGACAGCAGCTGCGACCAGTCGCTGAGCGTCCCGCCCCGGGTCACACTGAACCCGCCGCTCATGAAGCCGTATTTCTCGGCGTCCGTAAAACCGTCGTAGACGTAAGTCGGATTGTCGACGGCCCGGTATGAGGTCGCTTCATGGCTGAGGAGGGACATGCCGACGTACTCTTCCAACGAGAGGTTCGGGTTCAGGTCGGGATCCGCCCACATGTATCCTAAGGAAAGCTCGGGGAGCCAGTCCACGTCGTTCCGATCGTACCAACTGCCATCCAGGTCCCAGTCGAAGTAAAGGCCCGTGTACAGGTTGGAGAGCGTATCCATCGGGCTGGAATTGATCAGGAAATAGACGAGGAGGACAAAGTCGCTATTGACGTTATCGGAGAAGGCAAAACTGCGCTGAAGGACCTGAAGCCCGAGCGGAGTGTCCGCTCCGTCATCCCCGAATGCCGCATATCCCTCCTGATCGGCGATTTCACCGGGCGCAGTAAAGGCCAGGTTTCCGCCCGGCAAGACCCGCCAATCGCTCCCCCCTCCTTCCGTCCCGTCGGAGACCGAGGATGGGCCCGTCGCAGCAAGGAACGCCCCGTGGAAGAGCCAGTTCGTGCCATCCCCCGGATCGGGGCTCGGGAATCGGAATCCCTCCCCCACGGTCCGAGCGCCGTTATAATAGCCGTATTGCCCGAAATTCGTGACGGTAAAGGTCACGTTCCCCACGTCGTGCTCTCCGGAGCCGCCGCCGGGATCGCTCCCCACGACCATGGCGAAGCCGAGGGTTGCGGATCCGCCGCCCGACCACGAGAGGGCCAGGGAGAAAGAGACGCTCTGCCCATTCGGATAGGTGTCACTGATCTGAACGGCAAAGGGGCTCCCCCCATTGCTCGCCTCCGATCCCCTCCCCAGGTCCCCGAAGGACGCACCTGCCTGTGTGACCGATACAAGCGGATCGCCCGTGGCCAGCGAGGCCTGGAGATCTGACAGGGCTGTCCCGCCATTCCGGATGGTGATGACGATATCCACACTTTCTCCGGGCTCCGGACCATCGCTGTCCGGGTCCCGGTAGTCGATATCGAGGATCGAGAGCGCGGGCACACCGGGATTCCCGACGAGCGCGAGAGCCGAGGGGAGGTCGATCACACCCATGCCGAAGGTGTTATCGTCCCCCATATTCCCCAGGTCCACCGCCGAATTGAGGAGGGCGTATTTTACCTCTTCGGCGGTCAGCGCCGGGTTGACCTGGCAAAGGAGGGCCGCCGCACCGGAGACATGGGGCGTTGAGAAAGAGGTGCCGCTCAACACATGGTAGCCCCCGCCGGCTTCCGAACCCCTGGCGACCCGGATATTGCTGCCGGGGGCGACGACCTCCGGCTTGAACGTCGTGTTGTCACAGGTCGACGGCCCCCGGCTGCTGAAGGAGGCGATGGCGAGGGTGTTCGTGACCGCCCCGACGGCGAAGGCATTGACCGGCGTCGTGATCCGGCTCCCCGGCGAGGCGATCGTGAGTGAGGCCGGGCCCGTGTTCCCGGCGGAGAAGAAGACGGCGGTCCCCAGCACCTCGACCGCATCGATCGCATCATAGAGGATATCCTCGCAGGCGCCGCCGCCGTTCGTCAGGTTCGTCCCCCAGGAACTGTTGAGGACGCGGGGAACATCTTCTTCGGTCGAAGGATCCCCGTCCGGGTCCGCGGCCCACTCGAAGCACTCGAGGAGGACCCCGTCCGTCGTGACCTGGCTCCCGCCCACATCGGCTTCGAACGCATTCGCCGCGATCCAGGTAGCCCCGGGCGCGACACCCAAGGTGTCCGCGCCGCTCGACCCGAGGATGACGCTCATGACGCCGGTCCCGTGGGTGAAGTCCGCATCATCGTCCCGGGGGGTATTCGAGTGGTTGAAAGGATCGAACCAGCACTCAGCATAGGGGAATCCCCTCGTCCCCCTCCATTTCTCCGACAGCGTTCCATGGTTCCGATCGATGCCGGAGTCGAGCGTGCAGACGAGCACCCCCTCCCCGCGATATCCCAATCGCCACAGGGCATCGGCCCCGATCACGCCGAGGTTGGGCTCGAATCCCTGGGAGGCCGGCGGGGCCGCCGATTTCGTCACGGGGTTCTGAAGGCGCACCTTCCCGTCCAGTTCGACACGGTCCACATCTCCCCGCGCCGAGCAGGCCCGTATCACCTCCGGCCGGGCCTTGAGGCGGATGGCGTTGACCAGCCAGAAGGGATGGATTTCGAGCGCTTTCCCTCCCCGTGCAGAGGCTTCCAGGAACTCGAGGATCGGCCGCTGTGTCAGGGTGGCCTTCTCCCTGAGCGCGACCATTGCCCGCTCGTGCCGGCCCCGGAAATCCGCCCCCGAGCGGGCGTAGTCGAATCGGAGGGCATCCAGGCTGACCCGATCCTTCATGACCACGATGACGGAGACCGCGCTATCGGGAGGAAGGGCATCAAGCATCTCCTGCAAAGAGGGTTCGATGGATGAGAAAAGCGGTGTGTTGATCAGGAAGATGCAGGCGAGGAGGGAAATCGATATCCGGTTCATGACGGTCCCGCTGAACATTCACCGTCCGAGTGGATCTCGAGCACCCGACGGACCGGTGCAAAGCTTTTCCGGTGGATGGGCACGACTCCGAGTTTTTCCAGGGCGGCAAGATGTTCCGGGGTGGGATATCCTTTGTTGTTCCAGAAGCCGTATCCGGGGTAAATACCGTCGAATGCTCTCATGATCCGGTCCCGGATCACCTTCGCCACGATCGAAGCGCCCGCGATACACCGGCAGGTCGCATCGCCATCGACGATCGTGACCTGATAGAGATCGACATCCACGCGGGTCCGGCCATCGATCAGGAGGCAGTCAGGTTTGACACGCAGGTTGGCGATGGCCCTTTTCATTGCCAGGCAGGTTGCCCTCAGGATATCGGTTTCATCGATCTCACGATGCCGCGATATCCCGACTCCGATGTCCAGGGCCCTCTCCGTGATCACCTCGAAGAGCTCCTCCCGGCGCTTTTCCGACAACCGCTTCGAGTCGTCGATCCCTTCGATGGCCTCATCGGGATCGAACACCGCCGCGGCGGCGACCACCGGCCCCGCCAGCGGGCCTCGGCCGGCCTCATCGACGCCGGCGATTCGCTCGAAACCGCCCCGTCGATATCGTCTCTCGATCACGAGGAGTTCGTTCAGGCGGTCCACGATCGGGTCCGAAGACCTATTCCTTCTCCGCAATCCGGGTGGCCTTTCCCTTCCGGC
>Ga0214473_10009616_pt1 | contig 11417 bp, 10 predicted proteins | sample RVTome_7_FD_203509 | JGI IMG/M metagenome (GOLD analysis project Ga0214473, IMG submission 203509) | Soil microbial communities from uranium-contaminated site in the Upper Colorado River Basin, Wyoming, United States - RVT98D197 | ecosystem: Environmental > Terrestrial > Soil > Contaminated >...
GCTCGCGCCCCTCGGGCGCCGTCGCCAGCAGGCACTTGACGATCCGATCGAAGGTCAGCACGGGGTTCTCGTAGAACACGACCGCATCGAGGTCGCGGGCTTCGAGGAAGCCCTCTTCGAGGCAGTAGTTGATGGCGTGCCTCGGGAAGCGCGGGTCGTGCTTCTTGCGTGAGAAACGCTCCTCCTGCGCGGCCGCCACGATCACGCCGTCGCGCACGAGCGCGGCCGCCGCATCGTGGTAGAAGGCCGAGACGCCGAGCACCGTCGCCATGGAATACCGTCAGGACCGTACGAGCAACGGCCGGACAGCCTCGGCCAGGGACGCCGCCAGCTTCCGATGCGCCGCCGGTGTCGGGTGGATGTCGCGCTCGAAGCGAAACGAGCGGCGCGTCGGGAGATCGTCACTCATGAGGTAGGGCAGAGGATCGTGCACCACGACCCGAGGGGGATCTGCCAGCTCTGCGAAGCGGGCCTGATATCCGGCCGCGGAGGCGGTCTCTTCGACGTGCTGGTACAGCGGGATCGGAAACACCACCACCGGAGCTCGCGCCTCGGCAATCCATCGGCGCAGGATGGCCCGCATCAGCAGCCAGGCCGGATCGTCGGACCGATCGTACTCGGGCACCGGCTGGTAGCCGGTGACCTTCTGGAGGATCTCGCGGGCGCCGAGGGCATTCGCCACGGAGCGCAGCGCGGCGAAGCGGCCCCCCTGGTCGACGTGCGGACGATCGCCCTCGGGCAGGTCCTCGGCCCGGAGTGGCTCGGCCGGAACGGGCGTTCCACGCAACGTCAGGTCGCCCGCCGGTCCCAGCTCGAAGTAGGGCTTGGCGTAGTAGACCGTGGCCCCCGTCTCGTCCTGGTAGGGCCGGTAGCGCGCGGTGATCCGGCGGATGTTCTCGACCAGCACCGCGATCACCATGAGGTCATGGGCGAAACCTACGGCTTCCTCGCGAAAGATCAGGTACTGCTGATCCGTACCGGTACCCGAGACAGCGAAGTTGAATACCTCGCTTCCGGGCAGCGAGGCCTCGAGCAGATCGGTGTAGCGATCCTCGTTTCGCACGCCATCCGCTGCGGTAAAGGAGTCGCCGAACACGAGGATGCGGAACCGATCCGGGGCCTTCTGCGCTTCGAACTCGCGATTGCTCCGGAAGCCGCGTGCGTTCGAACGCAGGAGGTAGGGGCCGGCATCGGATGGGACACGCGCCTTGAGATTGGGGATGAACCGATAGCCGTAGACGGCGTGCGGTGCGAACAGGCGTCGGAAGCTCATCGCACCAACCGACCCGCACCACTCGCGCCGCGCTCGACCCCCATGACCGTTGGAATCTAACGGGTGTGGCCTCCGGGTGCACGCGGCTGGGCCGCGAGCCGAGCCACCTCGGGGTCGACCCGGACCTTGAGCTATCCGGCCCACGGCGGACCTTCGGTCGCTTCTCAGACCTCCCTGCCGACGATCTGCTCGATCCGCCCCGCGGCCTCCGCGAGATCCGCCACGACGTGATCCGCACCCACGCTGCCCGCTTCGGCCTGCGAGGCGCCGTGGCCCGTGAGGACGAGCAGCGTGGTCGCGCCGACAGCCCGGCCGAGAGCGACATCGCTCGCCTTGTCGCCCACCACGAAGGCGCGCTGCGGGTCGAAGCCGAGCTCGCGCGCCGCCCGCTCGAGGAGCGCTGTCCGCGGCTTGCGGCAGGCGCAGTCGTCCTGGGGGTCGTGCGGACAGACGTAGCTTCCGGCCAGGCGCACGCCCTCGGCCTCCAGCAGCGCCTCCATCCGCCGGTGGATCTCGCCGACGCGCTCCAAGGACACGAGGCCCCTCGCCACGCCCGACTGGTTGGTCACCAGCACGAGCCCGAGGCCCAGTCCCGAGAGGCGGCGCAGTGCCTCACCGGCGCCCTCGACCAGCTCCACGGCGTCTGGATCCGAGAGGTAGTGCTTGTCGACGATCAGGGTGCCGTCCCGGTCGAGGACGACGTAGCGGCGGTCGGCGGCCATGAGGATCTCGCGTTAGAGGATACCCGAGCGCTCCGCGCAACGACCCGTCCCTGGCGCGTGATACCCTTCGTGCCATGCGCACGGGAATCGTCGACTTCCGCAGGGAAGTCTCTCGATGAAGGGCTATCCCAGCTACGCGTCCTCGCGCGAGTACCTGGCACGCGTGGGCGAGCTCGTCGCCCTGCTGCCCGAGCCGGCCGACCGCTTCGTCGACGCGCTCTGGGATGCCTTCGAGCGGGACGCGACCGTGTTCCTCGCGGGCAACGGCGGCAGCGCAGCGGCCGCCTCGCACTTCGCGCAGGACCTCGCAAAGGGGACGCTCGCCGACCTGCGGATGAGCCGGCGCTTCCGCGTGATCTCCCTCGCCGACAACGTCGGCTTCATCACGGCCCTCGCGAACGACGAGGGCTACGCGAGCGTCTTCGAGCAGCAGCTGCGCAACCTCGGCCGGAGCGGGGACCTGCTCGTTGCGATCAGCGGCTCCGGAAACTCCCCGAACGTGCTGCGCGCCGTCGACTACGCGCGCTCGATCGGCATGCGCACGCTCGGCGTCACCGGCTACGACGGCGGAAAGCTCCGAAACGCCGCGGACGTCTCCGTGCACGTTCCCGTCTGGGACATGGGCATGGCCGAGGCGCTGCACGGCGTGATCTTCCACCTCGCGATGAGCCAGCTGCGCGAGCGCGTCTCGGCCGCGCAGCCCGGGGCTCCGAAGCCAGAGTAGAGCCGCGGACGGAGCGGGGGGGGGGCCGCCCGCGTCAGCGCGGCCCCGGGACCGCAACGCGATAGAGGTCGCCCTCCCCTTCGGCGCGGTACGGACCGGAGGCTGCGGGGACGAGGCAGCTGCGCCCTGGCCGCAGCTCGATCGGCCCACCTTCGCCGATGACCCTCACCTCTCCGCGCGTGCACAGCAGGATCTCGACACCCCGATCATGCGTCGGCGAGAAGGCGCGTCCCGGGCCCAGGCACACCCGCGACAGCTCGAACTCCCCCGCCGGGCTGGCATAGCGGAGCGCTCCGTTCTCGTCCGGCTCGGGCCGCAGCGCGCGCGGTGAGCGAGGCGCGAAGCGCAGGATCCGCAGCAGCTCCTCCGCGTCGACGTGCTTCGAGGTGAGGCCGCCGCGCAGGACGTTGTCCGAGCTGGCCATGACCTCGACTGCGAAGCCCCCGAGATAGCCGTGGAGCTCGCCGGCGGGCAGGAAGAGCGCCTCGCCGGGTTCGAGCCGCACGTACTCGAGGAAGAGCGGTGCGAGCGCGCCCGCATCGCCCGGGTGGAGCCTGGCCAGCCGCGGGATCCACGCGAGCGCCGGGTCGGCGAGGCCGGACGCGGCGTCCCCGGCCGCGGCCACGAAGTCGCTCCTCCGGCCCGGGTCGAGCCGCAGCAGGGCACCCAGCAGCGCATGGAGCGGCTCGGGGCGCGCGAGCTCGGCCGAGACCCAGTCCGCAAGCCCCGGTAGACCGAGCCGTCCGACCTGCTCGCGGATCGCCTCGAGCGGCCGGAAGCCGCAGAGCGCTTCGAAGGGCTCGAGCGCGCACAGGAGCTCCGGCTTGTGGCAGGCATCCCGGTAGCAGCGCCGCTCCGAGTCGAGCGGGATCCCGAGCGCGTTCTCGCGCTCGAAGCCGGCCCGCGCCTGCTCCGCGTCGGGGTGGGCCTGGAGCGAGAGCGGGGCCGCGGCCGCGAGGAGCTTCGCCAGGAAGGGGAGCCGCGGTCCGAAGCGCGCGGCCACGCGCGGCCCGAGGATCGCCAGGGGCTCCTTCGCCACGAGGTCCGCCAGCGAGACCCGGCGGCCGTCCACGACCACGTGCGAGGGCGCGGACGGGTGCGCCCCCATCCACAGCTCCGCCTGCGGCCCGGCGCTCGGCCCGGGCTCCCCGAGCAGCCTTGCGATCGCGGTCCGGGACCCCCAGGCGTAGTCGCGGATGGGATTCTCGAGCAGGGCGATCCGCCGCATGTGCAACCATTGTACGGAACGCAGTTCTCCCCGACCCGGAGGCTCGATGGTCCTGCTCGGCATCAGTGGCGGCGTGCTGGCCGGAAACCAGGACGCGGCGGCCTGCCTGCTCTGCGACGGCAGGATCGTGGCCGCCGTGGAGGAGGAGAGGCTGCTCGGCATCAAGCACGCGAACGGCCGCCTCCCAAGGCGGGCCATCGAGCACTGCCTCGACCGGGCCGGGATCGGGATCCGCGACGTCGCCGCCGTCGGCTTCCCCGGCATCACCTGGGCGAACTTCGAGGCGACGCTGCGCGACTACTTCGAGCTCCACTTCGGCCACGCGCCGCGGATCCGGCTCTTCGACCACCACCACGCCCACGCGGCCTCGACCTACTACACCTCCGGGCTGGAAGACGCGCTCGTCCTCACCATGGACTTCTCCGGCGATCGCACCTGCACGGCGCTCTTCCACGCGCGGGGCCCCGAGATCGCACCGGTCCTGCGCATCGGCAGGCCCAACTCGCTCGGCCTCTTCTACTCGATGCTGACCCAGTACCTGGGCTTCGAGAAGGACGACGAGGAGTACAAGGTGATGGGCCTCGCCTCCTACGGCGAGCCCCGTTACGACCTCTCCGAGATCCTGCAGCCCGAGGGCGAGACCTATGCGCTGAACCCCGCCTTCGTGAAGTCGTCCCTGCACCCGGAGCTCCCCGCCCCGTCGAAGCAGGAGGCGCTCTTCGCGCCGCTGCCGCTCCCGAGGCCCCACCGCGTCTCCGGCGAGGCGCTCGAGCCCTACCACATAGACGTGGCGGCGAGCGCACAGCGCGCGCTCGAAGAGGCGGTGCTGAACCTGCTGCGCCACGCCGCGGCGAAGAGCCCGAGCCGCAACCTCTGCCTCGCGGGCGGCGTGGCGCTGAACTGTGTCCTGAACCAGCGCATCCGCGAGTCGGGCCTGTTTGACACGGTCTTCGTGCCGCCGCACGTCTCGGATGCCGGCCTCTCGCTCGGCTGCGCGGCCCTCCTCTCGCTCGAGGAGGAGGGGATCCGCCCCGAGCCGATCGGCAGCTGCAGCTGGGGGCCCCACTACTCCGACGACGAGATCGAGAAGGTCCTCGAGCGCTGCGGGCTGCGCGGGGAGCGTCCCGACGACCTCTGCGCCGCGGTCGCGCAGGACCTCGCAGACGGGCGCATCGTCGGCTGGTTCCAGGGCGGCCTCGAGTTCGGCCCCCGCGCGCTGGGCTCCCGCAGCATCCTCGCCGACCCGCGGCGCGCCGACATGAAGGACCGCGTGAACCAGGCGGTCAAGTTCCGCGAGGGCTTCCGCCCCTTCGCGCCGTCGTGCCTCGAGGAGCGCGCGGCGGACTACTTCGAAGGCGCCGTGCGCAGCCCCTACATGACCCTCACCTTCGACGTGAAGCCGGAGCAGCGCAGCCGCGTCCCGGCGATCACGCACGTGGACGGAACCGCGCGCGTGCAGACCGTCGGCCGCGCCGAGAACCCCCTCTTCCACCGCCTGATCGGCGAGTTCGAGCGACGCACCGGCGTCCCGATGCTCCTCAACACCTCGCTGAACGTGCGGGGCCAGCCGATCGTCGCGGACCCTCGCACGGCGCTCGGGCTCTTCTACTCGACGGGCCTCTCCGCCCTGGCACTCGGGCCGTACTACCTGCGCAAGTAGGTTCGGCCCCCAAAGGTCCACGAGTTGCCGTTGCGGTGGATCAGGTAGACGCTGGCCGGGTCGACGTCCGGGTGGTGCAGCCAGGACTCGAGGGTCGGGCGATCGAGGTAGACGGTGCGGCGGGCGACCAGGAAATCGGTCGCGAGGAAGTGGAAGAACGCGAAGTCGCGGTCGGCCTGGCTCCGGCAGTAGCGCCCGGCCGGGAGCCGCTCGGCGAGCCCCGGAGGCAGGCGGCGCAAGAGCTTCGTCCACGCCCAGAGCACCGCGCCGACCGCGAGCCCCGGGCCCCCCTTGGTCGCCCACCAGGGCAGGCGCGCGCCCGCGCGGCGGATCGCGTCCACCAGGCGCAGGCCCATACCGTTGCCCTCCTTCGCGTAGACCCAGGCGTGGAAGCAGCCGCCCGGGGCCGTGTGGCGCAGCAGGGCCAGGAAGCCCGCGTGCGGGTCGCTGAGGTGGTGGATGACTCCGATGCAATAGGCCAGGTCGAAGGCGCCGAGATCGACGGCGGTGAGGTCGCCCCGGCGCAGGTCGAGAACACCCGGCGGAAGATCAGCGAGCCTCGCCCGTACCGCTTCGACGGTGTCGCCGAGCTCGACGCCCGCGAGCCGCGCCGGCCCGATGCGGCCCCAGTGCCACAGGAAGGAGCCGTGACCGAAGCCGAGCTCCACGATCCGCTGGCCGCGGAATGCCTCGGGAGCGAGGGGCCGGAAGAAGTCGCGGAACTGCGCGTCCGTGTAGCGCGAGCCGGGGCCGAGCGTGCGGAAGTAGTCCGCGAAGCTCTCGGCGACGTGAACGTCCCCGGCTGCGTCCGACCCGCCCATCGCCCCGTGCTCCCTGCGCTCGGAGCGAGCATACCCGCGCTGCGGGCGGGCTCGTCGCCCGGCCGGGACGAGGGCGTCTGCTACGCTCATCGCTCCGGCACCCGGAGGCGCGTCGATCCCGTGGCTTCCCCGACCGTCCACCCCTCGAACCGGGGGTCCGCGGCGTGAGGGTGCTCGTGACCGGCGGCGCGGGGCTGATCGGGAGCCACCTCGTGGACGAGCTCCTCGCCCACGGCTACGACGTCAGCATCCTCGACAACCTCGAGCGCTCCGTCCATCCCCACGGCCGTCCCGCCTGGGTACCGCGCGAGGTCCGCTTCGTCGAGGGCGACGTCCGCAACCCGGAGGCCGTCGACCGCGCCCTCGAGGGCTGCGAGGGCGTCTTCCACCTGGCCGTCTTCGGCGGCTTCCAGCCCGAGCTCGGAACGATGGCCGACGTGAACTGCACCGGGACGACGCGCCTGCTCGAGGCCGTGGCCCGTTCCGGGCGCGTGTCGCGCCTCGTCGTGGCCTCGAGCATGGCCATCTACGGCGAGGGCTGGTACTGCTGCGCGGCCCACGGGCCCTTTCACGCCGACGCGCGGCCGCTCGCGTCCCGCGAGGCGGGCCGCTGGGAGCTCCCCTGCCCCGCCTGCGGTGGCGACGCCGCCCCCCACCCCATTCCCGAGAGCTCCGACGCGCGCCCGCACGGCACCTACTCGGCATCGAAGTTCTTCCAGGAACGCGTGACACTCTCGTTCGGCCGCGACCAGGGCCTCCACGCGGTGGCGCTCCGCTACTTCCTCAGCTTCGGACCGCGCCAGAGCCTGCACAACGCCTACTCGGGCATTTGCTCGATCTTCTCGACGCAGATCCTCTCGGGACTGCGGCCCGTCGTCTACGAGGACGGCCGGCAGTCCCGCGATATCGTCTTCGCGACCGACGTCGCGCGCGCCAACCGGCTCGTCTTCGAGGATGCGCGCGCCGCGGGGCGGGTCTTCAACGTCGCCACGGGTGAGCGCACCGGCATCGCGGACTTCGCGCGCCTGCTCGCGCGGGCCTACGGGCGCGAGATCGAGCCCGTCTGCCCGGGCCGCTTCCGCGTGATGGACACGCGCCACATGCAGGGCGACGCGACCGCGCTCCGCGCGCTCGGCTGGGAGCCCCGGGTCCCGCTCGAGGAGGGGGTGCGTCGCTATGCGGAGTGGATCCGCACCCAGGGCGACGTGCGCGAGTACTTCACCGAGGTGGAGGCGCGGCTGCGCCGGCTCGGGATCGTGCGGGAGGCCGGCGCCTGAGCCACCCTCGCACGGCGGTGCTGCTGCCCTGCTTCAACGAGTCCGGCCGGATCGGACGCGTGCTCGAGCAGCTGCTCGAGGTGCGCGACCTCGTGGACGAGGTCGTCGTCGTCGACGACGGGAGCAGCGACGGCTCGCAGGACGAGGTGCGCGCCGCGCCCCTGCCGGTGACGCTCCTCGAGCACGGGAGCCGCCGCTTCCTCGGCGAGGTGATCCGCACCTTCTACCGCCATGCGCTCGCGCAGGGCTTCGAGGTGGTGGCGGTGATGGCGAGCAACGGCAAGGACGACCCGCGCAACCTGCGCCAGCTGCTGCGTCCGATCTTCGCCGGCGAGGCGGACTACGTGCAGGGGAGCCGCTATGCGGCGGGCGGCACGAGCGAACGCCTGCCGTGGCACCGGGCGCTCGCGATCCGCCTCTTCACCCGGGCGGTCTCGCTCCTCTCCGGCCGGCGCACGACCGACGCCTCGAACGGCTTTCGCGCCTACCGGACCTCGATCCTGCGCGATCCTCGCATCGACTGGGAGGCGCCCTGGCAGGGGGTCTCGTACCAGGTGGAGATCTACCTGCTGCTCGCGACCATCCGGCTCGGGTACCGTGTGAGCGAGGTCCCCGTCACGAAGATCTACCCGAAGGACGGGAAGGCCTACTCGAAGGCCACGCCCGGCGACTGGTGGAACATGGCGAAGCCGATCGTGTGGTGCGCGCTGCATCTCGACCGCTCCGGACGACGCGCTGCGGAGCCCCCGCGGTGAAGCGGATCGGGGTGGTGGGCTGCGGCCAGTGGGGACCGAACCACGTGCGCAGCTTCAGCCAGAGCGGCCGCTCGCGCGTCGTGCGCTGCGCGGACCGCGACCCGCAGCGCCTCGCGGCCATGCGCAGGCTCTTCCCCGGCATCGAGACGAGCGAGGACGGCCTGGCACTGGCCCGCGCCGACGACCTCGACTGCCTCGTGGTCGCGACGCCGCCGGCGAGCCACCACGAGCTCGTCTCCGCCGCACTCGCGCACGGGAAGGACGTGCTCTGCGAGAAGCCGCTGTGCTCGGACAGCCGCCTCTGCGCCGACCTCGTCGCGCAGGCAGAGCGGGCGGAGCGGATCCTGATGGTGGGCCACGTGCTCCTCTACCACGCGGCGATCCGCGCGCTGCGCGAGCGCATGCAGGACGGCTCGCTCGGCGCCGTGCGCTACCTGCACGCGACCCGGACCAACCTCGGGCCGATCCGGCAGGACGTGAACGCCGCGATGGACCTCGCGTCGCACGACCTCGCGATCTTCGGCTACCTGCTCGGGTCGCTCCCCGAGTCGGTGAGCGCGCGCGGCCAGGCGTGGCTCAAGCCCGGCGTCGAGGACGTGGTCTTCGCGAGCCTGCGCTACCCGGGCCAGGTGCTGGCGAACCTGCACGTCTCGTGGCTCGACCCGCGCAAGGTGCGCCGCATCACGGTGGTGGGCGACACCGGGATGGCGCTGTGGGACGACATCGACGTCACGGCGCCGCTGACGCTCTACGACAAGAAGGTCGAGCGCGACCTCTCCTACGAGAACTTCGGCGAGTTCCGCCTGCGCACCCACGAGGGCGACGTGCGGATCCCGAAGATCCACCTGGTCGAGCCGCTGCGCGAGCAGACCGCGCACTTCCTCGACTGCGTCGAGCGGCGCAGCCAGCCGCTCTCGGACGGGCGCAACGGCTTCGAGGTGGTCTGCGTGCTCGAGGCGATGGCCGAGAGCATCGCCCGGGACGGCGCCCCGGTGGACGTGCGGGTCCCGGAGCCCGGCTCGTGAGCAATGCAACCACCCGCCCGGGTCCCGGAGCGCTGGTCGTGAGCGATGCAACCACCGTCCCCTTCGTCGACCTGCGCGCACAGACGCGGTCGCTGCGCGCCGAGGTGGAGGCCGCCTGGGCCGGATGCCTCGAGCGCTGCGACTTCGTGCTCGGCGAGGAGACGAGGCGCTTCGAAGAGGAGTTCGCGGGCTTCCTCGGCGCCCGCCACGTGATCGGCGTGGGCTCGGGCCTCGACGCCCTCAGCCTCGCGCTCGACGGCCTCGGCGTCGGCCCCGGCGACTGCTGCGTCGTCCCGGCCAACACCTTCGTCGCGACGGCCCTCGCGGCGAGCCGGCTCGGGGCGCGCATCGCGTGGTGCGACGTCGACCCGGTGACGCGCGTGCTCTCGGCCGAGACGCTCGAGCGGGCGCTCGCGGCGCTGCCTCCCGCGGTGCGGCCGGCCGCGCTGCTGCCGGTCCACCTGTGCGGGCGCGCGGTTCCGAGCGAGGTCTTCGAGCTCTGCGCCGCACGCGGGATCCCGGTGGTGGAGGACGCCGCGCAGAGCCACGGCGCGCGCTTCGCGGACGGGAGCTTCACGGGCACGCGCGGCCGGCTCGGCTGCTTCTCGTTCTACCCCGGCAAGAACCTCGGGGCCTGGGGCGACGGCGGCGCGATCGCGACCGGCGACGACGAGCTCGCCGCCCGCGCGCGCCGCGCCCGCCACTACGGCCAGCGCGCGAAGTACGAGCACGTGGAGCTCGGCACGAACAGCCGCCTCGACAGCCTCCAGGCCGCCGTGCTGCGGGTGAAGCTGCGCCGCCTCGCCGGCTGGAACCGGGCGCGCGAGGACGCCGCGGGCCGTTACGAGGACCTGCTCGAAACCGCGGTGCCGGAGGCCGGGCGGCCCGCACTGGCCCCGCCGGGCCAGCACGTCTGGCACCTCTACCGGATCGAGTGCCGCGACCCCGAGCACCGCCGGCGCGTGGCGTCCGGGCTCGGCGAACGCGGCATCGAGACGGGCGTGCACTACCCGACCCCCTGCCACCGGCAGGCCTGCTACGTCGGCAGTCGCAGCGACGCCCCGGATCTGTCCGTCAGCGAGGACGAGGCGCTCCGCACCCTCTCGCTCCCGATCTTCCCCGAGATCACGCCCGAGCAGCAGTCGCGCGTGGCCGAGGCCCTGCGGCTGGCCTGGTAGCTCGCGCGAAGGCCCGCCTCCGGACCGCCCTCCGCACGGCTCCGCGTTCCGTTCGTGAGGGCGCCGGCCGCAGCGCGAGCACGGCGACTTCACGGGCGGCCGGCAGCTCAATGCCAATCCGTTATGCGAACCAAGCCGAACTGCGCCATGGCTATCCTTCCTTGACATGCGTCACGTGACAGATTACGCTCGAGACGTGATCAAGACCTTGCGGACCGGCATACTCGGGATCTCTACGCGACGGGCAAATCGAAACGGTTCCCGCCGGACATCGCCAAACGGGCGGCGCGAAAGCTGGAGTACATCGACTTGGCTACCCGCCTCGACGACTTGAAGGTCCCGCCCGGCAACCGGCTTCACGAACTCGAGCGGGATCGAACGGGGCAACACTCGATCTCTGTCAAGGACCAATGGCGTATCTGCTTCCGGTTCGTCGACGGCGACGCCTACGATGTCGAGATCACCGACTACCACTTAAGACGAGGTCTGAGATGAGCATTCCGAATGCTGGACAGAGGAAGATCCGGCCCACCCATCCGGGCTCGATGCTTCGGGAGGATTTCCTACCGGACTACGGGCTCACGGTCTCGGGTCTCGCCGAGGCGTTGGGCGTCTCCCGCCAGACGGTGAACGAGTTGCTGCGGGGGCGGCGGGCCGTGAGCCCGGAGATGGCGCTTCGGCTCTCGCGTCTGTTCGGCAACTCGCCCGAGTTCTGGCTCAACGCGCAGCGTGCAGTGGATCTGTGGGATGCGGC
>Ga0214473_10009617_pt1 | contig 11416 bp, 9 predicted proteins | sample RVTome_7_FD_203509 | JGI IMG/M metagenome (GOLD analysis project Ga0214473, IMG submission 203509) | Soil microbial communities from uranium-contaminated site in the Upper Colorado River Basin, Wyoming, United States - RVT98D197 | ecosystem: Environmental > Terrestrial > Soil > Contaminated >...
GGGGCACGATGCGCCGCAGCGTGAAGACGTCGCTCGACTCGAGCTGGCTGCGGCGCGCCGGCAGCTCCGCCCAAGCGTCCCAGACGGCGCTCAGCAGACGTCCCGTGATCCCGTCGCTGCGCTTCGAGGCGAGGAACACGGCGAGGTCGGCGCCCCTGGCGAGCGGCGTCGCTTCACCCTGGCGCAGCCGCTGCGCCCGCTCGTGGAACTCCCGACCGACCCGCTGCGGGCCGGCCGCTAGGACTTCCTCGAGCAGGCGCGTGTCGAGGGCGCCCGGGGCCAGCGCGTTCACGTCCACGTGGGCGTCGCGCAGCTCTTCCGCCAGCGTCTCGGTCAGGCGCACCACGGCGGCCTTGGAAGCGGCGTACGCGCTGAAACGGGGCAGCGGCGCGCTGGCGCCGCCCCCCGAGAGGTTCACGATCTTGCCGTAGTTGCGGGCGCGGAGCAGGGGGATCACGGCGCGGCAGAGCCGCGCCGTGCCCAGCAGGTTGATGCGCAGCGCCTGCGTCCAGGCCTCGAAGTCCAGCTGCTCGAAGCGGCCCATCGGCCCGTAGACGCCTGCGTTGTTCACGAGGATCTGCAGGTCCGGGAAGCGCTCTCGCGCGGCTAGCGCGACGGCCTCGGCGGTGGCCGGGTCCGCGACGTCCCCGGCGAGCGCCTCGACGTGCTGGCCGGGAGAGACCGTGGCGCCGGCCAGCTGGCGGCAGGCCGCCTCGAGCGCCGCCAGCTCCCGCGCTACGAGCAGGACGCTGGCGCCCTCTTCCACGAACCGCCCGGCGATCGCTCGGCCGAGGCCGCGGCTCCCCCCGGTGATCACGGCCGCGCGTCCCGCGAGCTCCTGGGAAGGCATGGTCGTCTAGGGCCGGCCGGCAGCGGCGTAGTCGATGCGCGGGTCACGACCGAGCGCGTCGGCCAGCAGCCAGCCGGGATCGACCACACAGGGCCGGCGCATCGTCTGAACGAAGGCCTCCGCGGTCAGACCGCGGAACTCCGGCCAGGGTGTGGCGATCACCGCCAGATCGGCCCCCGCGAGCGCCCCCAGCGCCGTCCCGCACAACCTCGCTTCGCTCGGCAGCTCCGCCGGCGGCTGCGCGAGAGCCGGGTCGTGAACCTGCAGCGCGGCGCCGTCTGCCACGAGGCGAGCGCACAGCTCGACAGAGGCGGAGCGGCGCAGGGTGTCGGTGCCGGGCTTGTAGACGAGCCCGAGGACCGCGCAAACGGGTCGCTCGACTCCGTGAAGCCGACGCCTGACCGTCTCCAGCAGCCACGCCGCGTGGGCCTGGTTGCTCGCCAGGACGCCTTCGACCAGGGGCGCCGCGACGCCGCGATCGCGGGCGATCCCGGCCAGGAACCGGAGGTCGCGGGCGAGCGTGCCGCCGGCGAAAGCGGCCCCCGGCGCTACGTACGCCCGCGGCCCAACGCGGGGGTCGCTGCGCAGCGCGCGCTCCACCTGCCGGGCGTCGGCTCCGGTGACCTCGCAGAGGCGTGCCAGCTCGTTGGCGAAGGCCGCGGACGTCGCGAGGAACCCGTTGAGGGCGTGCTTCGCCATCTCGGCCGACTCGACGGACGTCCACTCGATCGGCCACGAGAGGGGCGCCAGCAGCCGCTCGAGGTCGGCGCGATCCGCGTCGCTGCGCACACCGGCGAGAACGCGCTCGGGGCGCAGGAAGTCCACGAGCGCCTGGCCCAGGCGGAGGTTCTCCGGGACGCAGGCGAAGCGCAGCCCACGTTCGCTCCACGCCTGCTCGAGCCTGCGCACGAAGCCCACTGGAGCCTGCGAGGAGATCAGCGCCAGGGCTCCAGGCCGGAGCGAGACGGCTAGGTCGGCGACCAGCGAGAGCACCGGCCCGAGGTCGGCGCGGTCCTCGTCGTCGAGCGGCGTGTCGGCGGTGACCCAGAGCACCTGCGCGCCCCGGGCGGCCTCACGCGCATCGCTCGTGAATGCGAGACGGCCTGCGGCGATCCCCTGCCCCAGCAGCGGGTCGAGCCCCGGCTCCAGCAGCGGCGCCCGGCCTTGCCTGAGCGCGGCGACGCGCTCCGCGTCGGCGTCGTAACCGATCACGTCGTGGCCCACGCTCGCGAGGCCGGCTGCGGTCACGCAGCCCAGGTGCCACAGGCCGGCGACGGCCAGGCGCATGCTCAGCTCCGCTCCAGCAGCCAGGGGTTGGCCTCGAGATAGTCGACGGTCCGCAGGACCGAGTCGCGGATGCCGAACCTGGGCCGCCAGCCCAGGGCCCGCAGCCGGGAGCAGTCGAGGAAGATGAACGGGCTGTCGCCGATCCAGCCGCGCGGCCCGCCGGTGTAGTGGCGCCGCGGCTCCGTGCCGAGTCGCTCGCAGATCCAGGAGAGGGACTGGTCGATCGTGCAGTATTCGTCGCTGCCGACGTTGAAGACGCTGACCGGTTCCGGCGTGAGGCCGAGCGCCAGCAACAGGGCGGAGATCAGGTCGTTCACGTAGAGGTACGACTTGCGCTGGCGGCCGTCGCCCAGGACCTCGATCTGCCGCGGGTCCGCGCGCAGCTTCTTCACGAAGTCGACCACGTGACCGTGGCTGTAGCGCTCGCCGAGTATCGAGACCAGCCGGAAGATCACGCCCTCGAAGCCGAAGCCCGCGCAGTAGGCGGCGATCAAGCCCTCGCCCGCGAGCTTCGAGGCGCCGTACAGGCTGGTCTGCAGCGGGAACGGGCAGCTCTCGGGCGTGGGGAAGACCGAGGGCTCGCCGTAGACCGAGCCCGTGGACGTGAATACCAGGCGCCGGACTCCCGCCGCACGCATCGCCTCGAGCACGCCGAACGTCGCCAGCGTGTTCTGCTGCAGGTCGCGCCGCGGGTGCTCGGCGCCGTGGCGCACGTCGGCGTTGGCGGCGAGGTGGAACACCACGTCATGCCCCGCGAGCGCCGCCCGCAACCGCTCCGCGTCGAGCACGTCGGCCTCGACCAGCCGGAAGCCGGGGTGTTCACGAGCGCGCGCGAGAAAGGCGGCGTGGCCGGTGGCGAGGTTGTCGTAGGCTGTTACCTGGTGGCCGCCGTCCAGCAGCCGCTCCACCAGGTGGCTCCCGATGAAGCCGGCCCCGCCGGTCACGAAACAACGGCTCACGCCCAAACCCGCTCGCCCGAACCGCCTCGCCTTCCGGGAGCGTCAGGGAGAGCCACCGGGCTCGGCCGCCGCGGCCAGAGCCTTCTTGCGCGCGGCCTCGAACTCGTCGCCGGGCTTCCAGGCCGGCATCCGTGGCGCGTTCGCGACGCGGAGGCCCAGGTAGAACATGAGCTGGGCGTCCTCCACGGCGCCCGACAGGTCCCAGTCGGCGCGCAGCTCGTCGGACGGCTGGTGGTAGTCCCTGGCCTCGAACGTCTCCTGCTGCTGCTTGCCCCAGCCGGCGGGTTTGCCGATCACGTCGGTTCCAGCGTCGAAGTAGGCCGCCGGCACGCCGACCTTCGCGAGGTTGAACTGGTCGGAGCGGTAGAAGAAGCCGCGGTCGGGGAACTGGTCCGGCACGACCGTGCGCCCCTGCATCTGCGCCAGCGCCTGGATATAGTCATCGAGGCTCGACTTGCCGAGACCGATCATGGTGAGGTCGCGCGTGCGCCCCAGGGTGTTGATGCCGTCGATGTTGATGTTCGCGGCCAGCCTTCCGGCGGGGATCGGGGGGTGGGCGGCCAGGTACTCCGAGCCGAGCAGCCCCTGCTCCTCCGCGGCCACGGAGGCAAATAGCACGCTGCGCCCGGGCGCCTGTGGCAGAGCCCTGAACGCCTCGGCGATGGCCAGCATCGCCGCAACCCCTGACGCGTTGTCGAGCGCGCCGTTGTAGATCGCGTCCTCGTCCGGCTTGGCTCCGGCCTTCACGCCCAGATGGTCGTGGTGGGCCGTGTAGAGCACCGCCTCGCGGGAGAGCGCGGGATCGCTGCCGGGCAGACGGCCGATCACGTTGCCCGTCGGTTTGCGCTGCACGTCGTTCTTGAGCACCAGGCTCGCGCTCACGCCGAGCGGCACGGGCTTGAAGTCCTTCTTCAGGGCGGCGGCGCGCAGCGCGTCGAGGTCCTGGCCGGCCAGGCGCGCGATCCGCCGGCATGCGTCCTCGGTCGCCCACGCCTTCACCTGTAGCTGCGGCCCGGCTTCGTAGGGGAGCGAGAACTTCTCGCCGCTATTCGAGGTCTGGACGACCTGCCAGGGGTAGCCGGCAGAAGCCGTCGTGTGGATCACGATCGCGCCCGCCGCGCCCAGCTTCGCCGCGATCTCGTACTTGTAGCTCCAGCGGCCGTAGTAGAGCCGGGTCTTGCCGCCGAACAGCTTGAGGTCGTCTTCGGGGTCGTTGTTCATCACCAACAGCAGCTTGCCCCTGAGGTCGGCTCCTTTGAAGTCGTCCCAGCCGTACTCGGGCGCCACGATCCCGTAGCCCACGAACACGACCTCAGCCGCGTCGATGCGCGCCTCCGGCGCCTGCACTCCCGACCAGGCTACGTAGTCGTCGTAGAAGCGAAGCTCCAGGGTGTCGCCTGCGCGCGTGACCCTGAGCGCGCCGGGGTTCTGGCTGCGGACGCCCACGAGGTCGAAGGTCTGGAACCGGCGGCCACCCGGCGCCGCAGGTTCGAGGCCCAGCGCCTCCATCTGCGCGGCCACGTATTCCTGGGCCAGGCGGTCGCCGCGCGTGGCGGGACCACGTCCCTCCAGCAGGTCGCTCGCCAGGAAGCGGATGTGGCCGCGGATCCGCTCCGGGCGGATGGTCTGGGCAGCGGCCTTTTCGGCGGGGCGGACCAGAACGGGTTTCGTCTGCGCACCCGGGGGAGCGGCGAGCAACGCAGTCAGCACGAGCCCGGAAGCAAGGTCCATTGTCTCTCCTCCGCGGGTAGCCTCACCCGCGAACGCCGTAGCATATCCCAACGGCCGGGCCCGGCTTCGAGGCCCGGGCTTCATGTTATTCTCTGCTGCCCCGAATGAGCGTGTCGCTCCGCGACGGTGCCCGGCCTGCGGCTGTGGTCGCGCCGCCGCTTCTTCAAGTGCCCGGTGGCGCCTTCCTGATGGGCTCGGAGACCGGCCGTGACGACGAACGGCCGACGCGCCTCGTCGAAGTGCGCCCGTTCGCCTTGGGGAGCACGCCTGTGACGTGCGCCCAGTACGCAGCCTTCCTGGGCGCCGGTCGCGCGCAGCTGCCGCCGTGGTGGTTCCACCCGGCCTTCGCCGCCGCAGACCAGCCGGTCGTGGGCGTGACCTGGTTCGAAGCGGTGGCGTACACGGAGTGGCTCTCGGAGACTCTGGGTGGGGTCTGGCGGCTGCCGACGGAGGCCGAGTGGGAGCGTGCGGCACGCGGCGGCCTCGAGTCTGCGGCCACCGCCTGGGGCGACCGGCTGCCTGCGGGAGAGGTGCCCGAAGGGCCGATCGAGTCGCCGTGGTCCGTCGGGCGTGGCACGCCAAACGGCTATGGCCTCTTGGACATAGGGACGATCGTCCACGAGTGGTGCCTCGACCGATACGTCGCCGGTGGCTATGCCGTTGCGTCGCCGTGGGGCAGTCGACGTACCGAGGCGCCTGAACGCCGCGCCAGCCGCGGCGGCTCCTGGCGCCACCGGGTGCGCTGGTCCCCGCCGTCCGCCCGTAGCAGCCTGCCGCCGTCGTTCCGTTACGCCGACTACGGGTTCCGTGTGCTGCGGGAGGTCGTGTGAGGGCCCAGGCGGGTGTAGCTGCGGGCACGGGCCCCGGAGGGCTCGAGCGGCGGCGTGCGGAGCGCGTCCCGATGCCGCCCACGGGCGGCCTGGTTTCGGTGGTCGGCGCCCACCTCGCCGCCGTCCTCGCCCGCCTGGCGGCAGCCCGCGTCAGCTGAGGTTGGCCTTCGCCGTTCGAAGCAACTGCTATCATGTAGGCGCATGAGCCTCCCGCTCGCGCTGCTCCTGCTGGGGACGCAGGCGCTGCCAAACCCTCTGCCTGCTCGAAGCCCCGTCCCGGACTACGAGATCGGAGCGGAGGACATCCTGAAGGTCACCGTCTACGGGCACGAGGACCTGAGCCTCGCAGTCGTGGTCCAATCCGATGGCACGTTCGTCTACCCGCTGGTCGGCCGCGTGAAGGCCGCCGAGCTCACCACCAAGGAGCTGGAGCAGAAGCTCACGGTGCTGCTGTCCCAGGGCTTCATTCGCAACCCCCAGGTGACGGTCAGCGTCGCCGAGTACCGGAGCAAGACCGTGTTCGTCGTCGGCGAAGTCTCCCGGCCTGGAACCTATCCGCTCTCCGAGGGACGTACGCTGGTCGAGATCCTGTCCCGGGCTGGGCCGATGCTGCCGGGTGCTGGCTCCGAGGTCGTCGTGATCCGTCCGGCAACGCCGTCCGGCGCGCCGCTGCTGCCCCGCGACGTCGCCGGCGACGGGCCCCTGCGCTCCCAGGGGCAGGTGATCCGTATCGACGTCCGCGAGCTGCAGGCGGGGGACCTGACCCAGAACGCCGCGCTGCGGCCCGGAGACACCGTGTTCATCCCGCAGGCGCCGCGGGTCTTCGTTTCCGGTGAGGTCCGCAACCCGGGGGCCTACGCCTTCGCGCCCGGCATGACGCTGCGCCAGGCCATCAGTATGGCGGGAGGCTTCACCGAGCACGCCTCCAGCAGCCGGCTGAGGGTGGTGCGCCAGGTCGAGGGGAAGTCGCGGGAAATCAAGGTCCGGATCGACGACACGCTGGAGCCGGGCGATACCGTCGTCGTCAAGGAGAGCTGGTTCTGACGCGGAGGAGCGCTTGACCCAACCCGCTCCGGTGTGGCGCGTCGCGACGTGCCTGGCGCTCGCGGCACTTCTCGGCTCTTGCGAGGACCTGCCCAACGTCCCGCCCAGCGCCACGTTCATCTTCAGCCCGGTCTCTCCGATCCTGGCGGGCAGCACCAGCGTCGTGTTCAACGCCAGCGGCAGCCGCGACAGCGACGGGCGCATTGCTTCCTACCTCTGGGATTTTGGCGACGGCAGCCCGCCCCAGAACGTTGACGGCCCGGTCACCAGCCACGTTTTTCCCGATCGCCCGGCGACCTGTGTCCAGATCGTCTACGCGGTCCTGCTGACGGTGGTCGACGAGAAGGGCGAGCGGGACACGGCGTCCCAGAACGTCACGGTGACCGAGAACTGCCCGCGTTGACCCGGGTCACGGGCCGGATCGGGGCGCTGTGCCTGCTGGCCGCAACCGGCCCCGAGCTGCTGGCGGCGGACCTGCAGAAACGCCCCGGGCGCTTCAGGCTCGGCCCGCTCTACCTCACGCCACGCTTCGAGCTGCGCAACGCCGGAGTGGACACCAACGTGTTCCACACCGCGACGGACCCCACGCCCGACAACTCGATCGTCACCCGGTTCGCGCTGGGCGGCGTGCTTCCCGTGGGGCGGCGGCTGCGCCTCTTCGGCGACGGCTACAGCGACTTCAACTACTTCCGCCGCGAGAGCGGCGAGCGCTCGCTGGACTTCGGCGGCGAGGGTCGCGCCGAGCTGACGGCAGGGCGCCTCACGCTGTTCGCGGGCGGCGGCGGCCTGCAAGGCAAGCAGCGCTTCTCGATCGAGCTGACCCAGCGCGTGCTGCGGCAGGAGAAGTGGGTCACGGGCGGCGTCGACGTCGCGCTCGGCGGCCGGGTCTCCACGCGCTTCATCGCGTCGAGCCGGGTGTACGGGTTCGGCAGCCTGGTGATCGGGGGCGAGGACATCAAGGAGCGCCTCGACCGCAGGTCGGTCTCCGGCGCGGCGGAGCTGCGCTACGACGTGACGCCCAAGAGCACGGCGCTCGTCTCCGCCGAGACGATCGAGGACCGCTTCTTCAGCCAGACGGGCGACGCGTCGCGGCGGACGCTCTCGTACCGATACCTCGGTGGCTTCGAGCTCGGCGAGCGGGCCCTGGTCAGGGGGAAGCTGCTCGCCGGAGTGCGCCGGCTGCCGGGGAGCCTGGCGCGGGGCGGCCTAGCCTACGGGGGGCCGACGCTGTCGGTGGGCGCGGACGCGCCATTCGGCCGCCTGGGCAAGCTCGAAACGCTCGCGGAGCGCGACGTGTACTACTCGGCCGAAGGTGTACGGGTCCAAGACGTGAGGCTGCGCAGCGCCTACGTCTACTCGCGCTACCGCGGCGAGCTGGCCTTCGCGCTCCCCTTCGACCTGGTCGGCCGCGCGTTCGCCGAGCACCAGCAGGCGCGTTTCCTCCTGCCACAGGACCGGACCGGTAGCTTCAGGCGCGTCGACAACGTGCGCACGTTCGGCGGCAGCCTGCTCCGACGCATCGGCGAAGGCGTGAGGATCGGCGGCATGATCGCCTGGAGCCAACGCGTCAGCAACGTCCCCGGTCTGGCCTATCGGGGCCTGGTCTACGGCGCCCAGGCCGAGGTCGTGCCGTGAACGGCGGTATAATCGGGTTTCCCCCCCAGGTCATGGAGCGCCTGCCCGAGCCGTGAACGTGTCCGGCGGACGTAGCGACGACGTGATCCAGCCCCGCGAGGGCCGGCATCTGCTCGAGTACTGGTTCATGATCGTGCGGCGGCGGCGGCTGGTGGCCTCGCTGACGCTGCTCGCGGCCGCCGCCCTGGGCGTACGCGCGATGCTCACGCGGCCCATGTACCGCGCCACCGCGCAGCTGCTGATCGAGCGCCAGACGCCGCAGGTTCTCGAGTTCAAGGAGATCACGCAGATGGACGCGCGCTGGGGAGAGGACTACTACCAGACGCAGTTCCGCCTGTTGCAGAGCCGAGCGCTGGCGCACAGGGTGATCGAACGCTTGAACCTGCTCGCCGACCCGGATCTCGGGGGCCCGCGCCCGCCCGAGGTGATCCAACAGGCCCTCGCGGCTCCGCCGGGGCAATCGGTCTTGCTGGAGGCCGCGATCAACGGCTTCCTGGCCCGCGTCACGGTCCTGTGGCAGCGCAACACCCGGCTGATGAGCGTGAGTTTCGACGCCAGCCGGCCCGAGCTGGCGGCGCAGGTGGCCAACGCCCTCGCCCAGCTCTATATCGAGCAGAGCCTCGCGCTGCGCTACGAGACCTCTGCGGAGGCTTCCTCCTGGCTCGCGGAGCAGATCGAGCGGCAGCGCGCGAAGGTCGAGCAGGCGGAGCTGGCTTTGCAGAAGCTCAAGGAGAAGGAAGGCATCGTCAACATCGAGGAGCGGCGGGAGCTCGTGGAGCAGAAGCTGAAGGACCTGGGCGGCGCGCTCACCACCCTGAAGACGCAGCGGCTCGAGCGGGAGGGGCTCTACCGCCAGATGCGCGACGCCGGGGAGGTCGAGGAGCTGCCGGAAGTGATGCGCAGCCCGGTGGTCCAGGCGCTGCGCGTGGACCTGGCGTCGCTCGAGCGCCAGGAGGCCCAGCTTCTGGAACGCTACATGGACCAGCACCCGGAGGTGGTGAAGGTCCGCAACCAGATCCAAGAGACCAAGCGCAAGCTCTCCAGCGAGGCCCGGCGCGTCGTGAGGGCCGCCGAGAACGATTACAAGGCGGCCCTGTTCCAGGAACGCAACGTCGAAGGCGCCCTGGAGGCGGCCAAGGCCGAGACCCTGGACCTATCGCAGCGCGGCGTGCGCTACGACTCGCTCAAGCGCGACTTGGACGCCAGCCAGGCCGTGCTGGCGAGCCTGCTGTCGCGCTCGAAGCAAACCGACGTCGCCCAGGAGCTGCGCGCCACGAACATCCAGATCGTGGACGCCGCCGGCCTGCCTCGCAAGCCGGTGCGGCCGCGCCCGTTGCGGGACGTCGGCCTCGGTCTGCTGTTCGGGTTGATCCTGGGCTGCGGCCTGACGTTCTTCCTCGACTACTTGGACCGCACGGTGAAGACGCCGGAAGACGTGCGCATGCACGTGGGCGCCCCGTTGCTGGCCGTGATCCCCGAGACCGTGTCGCCGAAGGGCGAGCGCATCGTGCTGCTGGATCCGGCGGGCAAGGGGCCGTTCGCCGAGGGCTACCGGGTGCTGCGCACGGCTCTGAGCTACTGCTGGCCGGCCGCCGGGGCCAAGGTCGTGGCGGTGTCTTCGACCCTCCCCAGGGAGGGAAAGACGCTGACGTCGGTCAACCTCGCCCTCGCGCTGGCGGCGCGGGACGGCAACGTGCTCCTGGTGGACGGCGACATGCGCCGGCCGCAAGGGCAGAACGTGTTGCGCGTCAAGCGCACGCCGGGGCTGAGCGACATCCTCACGGGAAAGGCGAAGCCCTCGGAGGCCATTCAGGGGATCGCGGGGACCTCCCTGAGCTTCCTGTCTTCGGGCGCCCACGTGCCGAGCCCGGCAGACCTGCTGACCCCCGGCGTGCTCAAGGGGTTGCTCGATGGCCTGCGCAGCTACTACACCTGGGTCGTGATCGACACCGCGCCGATCGGGGCGGTGTCCGACGCGCTGGTCTTCGCGCCGTTGAGCGACGGTGTCGTCGTGGTCGTCGGTTCCGAGATGGTCCACCGCAACGCCGTCGCCCACACCTTAGAGCGCGTCGAAGGCACCGGCGCCCGAGTGCTCGGCGTCGTCCTGAACCACGCCGACGTGGAGCGGCACTCCTACTACTACGGCCAGTACTATGGGCACTACGCCGCCCACTACTATGCGGCCGACGTGGCCGAAGCCGGCAGCGCTCGGCTGCGCGCGGTGAAGCCAAAGCAGGACGCCTTCGGCTAGGCGATGCGGCTCCCGCCGAGAGCAGAGGCGGCTTTCGAAGCGCCCGGCGGCCGGGAGCCGGCGGCGCGCCGCGGCCGCGCGCGGGTGCTTGCGTGACGCCAGCAGCCGCGCCCCCGAGGGACTTGCTCGCGGAGTTCTCGGGTTCCGGGGCCCTGCAGAGCGTTTGGCTGCTGCTCGCACTCGCGTTCGTTCTGGCGCTCGTGCTCACGCCCGCGGTGCGCGAGCTGGGCAGACGGCGCGGCTGGCTGGACCGCCCCGATGGGCGGCGGAAGTCCCACCCCACCGCCGTGCCACGCCTGGGCGGCCTGGCAGTCTATGCGGCTTTCTTCCTGGCTTGTGGCCTGACGGTGGCCCTGGTGAGGGGCGACACCAGCTTCGGACCGGACTTCCGCCAGGCCTGCTACCACCTGGCCGTCGCGGGAACCGCGGTGATGCTCGTGGGGCTGGCCGACGACCTGCGCGGTGTGCGGCCCGCCACGAAGCTGCTGGTCCAGGGGGCAGCCGCTTTCTACCTCTACCTGAACGGCTACCGCGTGATGCTGCTCTCCAACCCCTTCGGCGAACACTTCGCCCTGGGGCTGCTCTCGCTGCCGATCACGCTGCTGTGGTTCCTCGGCGCCACCAACGCCTTCAACCTGATCGACGGCCTGGACGGCCTCGCGGCCGGCGTCGGCCTCGCCGCCACCGGCACGGTGTTCGTCGCCGCTCTCATCAACGACAGCTGGGAGGCCAGCCTGCTCGCCGCGGCCCTGGGCGGAGCCCTGATCGGGTTCCTGCGCTACAACCTGAACCCGGCGAGCATCTTCCTCGGCGACAGCGGCTCGCTGTT
>Ga0214473_10009618_pt1 | contig 11416 bp, 8 predicted proteins | sample RVTome_7_FD_203509 | JGI IMG/M metagenome (GOLD analysis project Ga0214473, IMG submission 203509) | Soil microbial communities from uranium-contaminated site in the Upper Colorado River Basin, Wyoming, United States - RVT98D197 | ecosystem: Environmental > Terrestrial > Soil > Contaminated >...
CGCGACGGCTCCGTCCTCGCCTCCGACCTCCCCCCGGGGGTCTCCCGGGAGACGTTCTCGATCATGTGCGCGACGATCCACGGCGCGGGGATGACGGTCTCGAGCCAGCTCTCCCGGTCGCCGCCGTCCCGGATCGTCCTCCAAGCGGCGGAGGGAGCGGTCGTGATCGCGGAGGCCAGCCAGCGCGCGCTCGTCGTCTTCGTGCTCGACCAGGGGAGCGACCTGGAGGCCACCGCCGCCCGTATCGCGCCGCACCTGGAGGAGATCGCCCGGGAGACGGGCTGATCATTTCAGGAAGTCCGAGATCTCGACCTTCCACGCCCGGTAGCGTTGGCGCCCGCGGTCCGCCCGCTGGGTCGCCTTGAGCGCGTACCGGAGCGCGCTCTTGTAGTCCCCGACCGCCGCCGCCTCGTGCGCCATCCCGAGAAGCTCCTCGGAGTCGCTCAGGTCCACGCCCTCCTCCCGCGCGCCCGCCATCGCCCGCTTCGCCGCACGGATCCGGCCCTGCAAGGCCTCGAACTGCACCGTGAGGTCCTCCGCATCCGCGCCGCTCCGGCTCGCGAGGTCGAGGGCGACCGGGAAGTCCCGCTGGAGGGCCGCCTTCCGCGCCATCCCGAGCAGGTCCTCCGCGAGGTCCACGCAGACCCCCTGTCTCCGCGCGTTCGCGATGTTCGCCGCCGCCTGGGCGATCGCCCCCTCCGCGATGTCGTGGAGTTCCCGGAGCCGCCACGGGAGGTCCTCGATCGGGAGGAGGTGCCGGAGCCGCGCGCCGCACGCGGTGCATAGGAGTTCGTACGGCCCCAGGGCTGCGCCGCACGTCGGGCACCCGAGTTCGCTCTCCGGGGCGATCATGCCGCCAACCCCCTCCGCGGGGGGCGTGCGTGCTATTGGCACGCAGAGGCATGAACCTTGCGATGCTCCCCCGGGACCGGCTCATTCGACGGTGACGGTCTTCGCGAGGTTCCGGGGCTTGTCGATTGGACACCCGCGCTTCAGGGCGGCGTGGTAGGCGAGGAGCTGGAGCAGGACGCTTACCGGAACCGGGTACAGCACGTCCGGCACCTTCGGAACCCACAGGACGTGGTCCACGAACTTCGCGAGGTCCTTGTCCCCCTCCGTCCCGATGCCCAGGATCGGGGAGCCGCGCGCGTTCACCTCGCCCACGTTCCCCATCATCTTCCCGAAGTTCCGGTCGCGGACCGCGACGGCGACCGCCGGCGTCTCCGGCGTCAGGAGCGCGAGGGGCCCGTGCTTCAGCTCCCCGCCCGCGTACGCCTCCGCGTGGATGTACGAGATCTCTTTCATCTTCAGGGCGCCCTCCATCGCGACGGGGTAGTTGATCCCCCGGCCGAGGAAGAACATGTCCCGGGCGCCGGCGTACGCGCGGGCGACCTCCTCGATCGCGTCCGCTTGGTTCAGGACGGACTGCACGTGGCGGGGCAGAGCGCGGAGCTCGTCCCGGAGGCGGTTCGCCTCCTCCGGCGGGAGCGTGGCGCGCTCGAGGCCCATGCGGATCGCGACGAGGTAGAGGGCGACGACCTGCGCGGTGAACGTCTTCGTGGCGGCGACGCCGATCTCCAGGCCCGCGCGCGTGTACATCGTGCGGTCCGTCTCCCGGGTCAGGCTCGAGCCGACGACGTTAGTGATCCCGAGGGTCTTGCAGCCGCGGCCGCGCGCCTCCCGGGCGGCCCCGAGCGTGTCCGCGGTCTCCCCGCTCTGCGAGATCAGGATCACGAGGGGCAGCTCCGCGGGAACCGGCCCGTACCGGTACTCCGACGCGAGCTCCACGGTCGCGGGGATCCGCGTGACCTCCTCGAGGATGTACTTCCCGACGAGCGCCGCGTGGTACGACGTGCCGCACGCGACGAGCTTGACGCTCCGGAAGCCCTCGCGGAAGAACCCGTTCGCGTCGACCTCCGTCATCCGTCCGAGGAGGGTGTTGTGGATCGCCTGGGGCTGCTCGAAGATCTCCTTGAGCATGAAGTGCTCGAAGCCCCCGCGCTCCGCGTCCTCGAGGGTCCACGAGATCCGCTGCGGCTCCCGCGCGACCGGCCGACCCTCGAGGTCCGTGATCGTCACGGAGGACGCGGTGAGCGCGACGATCTCGCGGTCCATCACGTAGAGGACGCGGTCCGTGTGCTTCAGGAGGGCCGGCACGTCCGAGGCGATGAAGTTCTCCTCCGCGCCGAGGCCGACGACGAGGGGGCTGAAGTTCCGCGCCGCCACGACCGTGTCCGGCTCGTCCGCGTGCACCGCCAGGATCGCGTACGTCCCCACGACGCGGGCGAGGGCCGCCCGCACGGCCGCCGCGAGGTCCCCCTTGTACGACTCCTCGACGAGGTGGACGATCACCTCGGTGTCCGTCTGGGAGCGGAACGTGTGGCCGCGCGCCTTCAGCTCGTCGCGCAGGTCCGAGAAGTTCTCGATGATCCCGTTGTGCGCGAGCGCGAGCTTCTCCGTGCAGTCGTGGAACGGATGCGCGTTCTCCTTGCTCGGGGGCCCGTGCGTCGCCCACCGGGTGTGCGCGATCCCGACGGAGCCCGTCAGGTCGGGGACGACGGCCTCGAGGTTCGCGATGAAGCCCTTGTCCTTCGCGATCTGCACGGAGCCGTCGACGATCGCCACGCCCGCGCTGTCGTACCCGCGGTACTCGAGGCGTTTGAGGGAGTCCAGGAGGATCGGCAACGCCTTCCGGTGCCCGGCGTAGCCCACGATGCCGCACATCACATCACGTTCGTGCCGCTCGGGACGTTCCCCCGGACGCGCGCGAGCGGGCCGATCCGGCACCGCGCGCCGACGACGCTGCCCGGCTCGATCGCCACCCCATCCCGGATCTCTGTGTCCTCGCCGACGAGCGCCCCGAGGGGGTCGACGACGTGCCACTCGCCCTCGATCTGCGCGTCCGCCCGCGCGCTCGACGCCATCAGGTTCGAGGCGACGCGGACGCCGGACGCGAGGACGGAGTTGGAGAGGGTCGAGTGGGGCCCGAGGATCACGTCGTCCATCAGGATCGAGTTCGAAACGACGCCGAACGCCTGGACCTTCACGTTGTCCCCGATGCTCGTGCTCGGGTACACGACGACGTTCGGGCCGATCTCGCACCCCTTCCCGATCACCGCGGGGCCGAGGACGTACGTGCCGGAGCGGATGCGGGACCCGTCTCCGACCGTCACCTTCCCGCGGAGGGTGACGTCCTTCTCGATCGTGCCGCTCTGTAGGTCCCCGACCTCGTTCAGGACGTGCGCGTTGAGCTTCAGGAGGTCCCACGGGTAGAGGGCGTCCAGCCACGTGCCCTTCGTCCGCACCGCGCGCACGCGCGCCTTCGCCGCCAATGCGTGGACGAGGCTCGGCAGGTCGTAATGCCCCTCGTTGATCAGGGATTCCGCGACGGGGAGAGCGGAGGCGTCGAGCGCGTACATCCCCGTGTTCACGAGGTTCCCCTCCGGTTGGCGGGGCTTCTCGACGATCTTCTCCACGTATTGTCCGGAGACGCTGACGACGCCGTACTTCTCGGGCGCCTCGCTCTCCGCGATCAGCACCGCCGGCCCCTCGCCCGCGTCGAGGAGGTCCCGCACCGCTTGCGCGTCCACGAGGTTCGACCCGTTCACGACGAGGAACGGCCCGCGCAGCTGGGCGCGCGCCTCCCAGACTGCGTGCATCGTCCCGAGCTGTTTCCCTTGGGCGGCGTACTCGATGTGCGCGCCGAACCGGCCGCCGTCCTCGAAGTGCGACTGGATCCGCTCCCGGCGGTACCCGACGACGAGCACGAGGTCGTGGATCCCGTTCTCGACGAGCGCCTCGACCGCGTACTCCAGGATCGGCTTGTTCCCGACCGGGATCATAACCTTCGGCTCCGACGCGGTGAAGGGCCCCATCCGCGCGCCCTCCCCCGCCGCCAACACGACCGCCTTCATCGCCCCGCCTCTCCGGTGCCGGGCCCAGCTTGGGCCGCGCGTATATCCGTTGTGCGACCGTTATCCGCCCTGATAATACTGCGGCGTGCGTTGCGGGGTCCCATGTCGTTCGCCGCCAACGAGTGGCCCAGATACTTATAACGATTCCTATACCATTCGTTGTAACGTTACGGAAATCATTATAACATATCCGCGCATCCCCAGTACATGGCCGAGGCCACCCTCGTCGAGTCTCGCGGGCAGCGCCGGATCTCGCACACCGCGTTCGTCGCGGAGAAGCCGGACGCGATCGCCGCCGCGGCGCATCCGGTCGCGTGGCGGATCCTCGTCGAACTGGGCCGGGAGCCGGACTACCCCGGGAATCTCGCGCGCCGCCTCCGGATGCACGAGCAGAAGGTGTACTACCACATCAACCGCCTGCGGAGGGCGGGGTTGCTCCGGGTCGTGCGGGAGGAGCACGGCCAGGGCGCGCCCGCCCGCGTCCTCGCCCCGACGGCGGAGGCGTTCGCCCTCGTACTTCCCGGCGGTGGGACCGCCGCGACGGGGCCTGCGCCCCTCGTCGGCCCGGTGCGGACCTTCCTGGCGGAGTTCGAGAAGGACGGGCTCCTCGACGCGTGGATCGTCCTCGGCGCGCCGACGCCCCACGGGCCGTTCCTCACCGCCGCCCGGGATTCCCCGTACGCCGCGCAGCTCGGCCTCTACCTCGGGCGGTACTTCGGGCTCCGCCGCGGAATGGCGGTGAAGTTGGACACGGAGGTGAAGGCGGAGGGCCTCGAGAGGGCGAACCTCGTCCTCGTCGGTGGCCCGGTCGCGAACATCGTCTCCCTCGACCTGAACCCCCGCCTGGCGGTGGCGTTCGACTGGAAGGAGGTGTGGCGGCTCCGGTCGACGCGGACGGGGAAGACGTACGCGGAGGACTCGGTCGGGCTCGTCGCGAAGGTCCCGAACCCGTGGCGGGAGGGCGCGTGGATCTTGCTCTTGGCGGGGCTGCACTACCCCGGGACGATTGCGAGCCTTCTGGCGGTGACGGACCACACGGACGCGCTCCTGAAGGGATACGAGGGCGGCGAGTGGTATCGCGTCGTGCAAGGGCTGGACCGCGACGGGGACGGGCGGCTCGACGACGTCCACGTGCTCGAGTGACTAGAGGTTCGCCGTTTCGTACGGGATCTTGTCCTCGGAGCGCGCATTCGACTCCTCGATTGCTGCCACGACCTCGGCGACCCGGTCCTCGGGGCAGAGGAGGAAGACGCTGAGCCCCCGCTGGGCGGCCTCGATCGTCGCCGCCACGACCGCGAACTCGATGACGGGCTCCACCCGCAGTCTGGCGGCGACCGACTTGCCCTGCGCGTCAAGCACCGCCACGGCGTCCGACCGGACGCGCCGGGCGAGCCGCCGGGCGCTTTCGAATGTGGACTTGGCGGTGAGGCGCGCGATTGCCACTTTTCCGGGCCGGAGCTCCACGATCCCCTCGAGGCCACGGACCCAAACGGGCTGCCCGCGTTTGGCGGTGCTGGCAACCACTCCGGTGGATGGCGACCCTCGCCGCCGCGCGACGAGCGTACCCTTCTCCATGAAGAGACCGACCCGCTCCCCCTCCGCAAGGTCCTCCGCCGCCAGCGCGGCGGTCCGGTCGATGATCGTCATCTCCCGTGCGGATGTCTCCACGAACGACCGCAGCGTGCGAAACCGGTCCTGCAGGTACTCCACGCCCTTCTTCGTTGCACGGTACTCACCGCCGACGTGCTGCAGGAGGCCCTCCTGGCCCATCGCCTTCGCGTACTCGGAGACGCCCGCCACGGTGAGGTCGAGCTTATCCGCGAGGCCCTTGAGGCGGGAGTACCGCCGCCCGGTCACCTCGAGGAGGATCAGGAGCTTCGTACCCTCGCGAACGTCACGGAGGAGGCGCACGGAGCCCCGCATGTGAGGATGCCGGCAAAAGCCTTCCGCGTCAGGCTTATATCCGTATCAAGCATTCCGAACTTTTGTCAAATGCACTTGAATCTCCGTCGGATGGCGGCGTTTGCGTCCCTGTTCCTCCTCATCGGCCTCCCCGCCGCCGCTCCGACCACCGCCGCCCAAGGACCCACCGTCTCCGTCCTGATCGACTTCGGCGACGGCACCTACGTCTGGTCCGACACGCAACTGCCGCCGGCGAATGTGACCGCCATCAAAGCGCTGGACGTCGCCGCCAACTTCCAGGGGCTGCCCCTCGAGGTCACGTGGTTCGACTCCCCGTTCTGCCTCCGGAGCCCGTGTGCGTTCGTCGACGACATCGGTGCCCGCGACCCCATCTATCCGGTCTGGTGGCACTTCTTCCGGTGGAACGCCACCGGCCCCGCCTGGGACGCCGCCGCCTACGGACCTTCGGACACGGACCTCTCGACCGGGGATTCCGTCGCGTTCTACCTGGCGGTGGACGACCCCGTCACGTTCGCGATGCCGAGGCCAGTCCCGACGCCGGGCTTCCGCGACGTGTGGACGTCCTTCCGCGGGGACCTCGGGAACTCGGGGCGGGGGCACGGCACGATCCCTGTCACGAACTCGGTCCTCTGGGACCGCAACGTCGGCGTCCTCGAGATCGACACGACGCCCGTCGTCGCGTACGGCATGGTCTACGTCGCGACGCGGAACGCCCTCGTTTCGCTGAACGCGGAGACCGGGCAGGAGGTGTGGCGCAACACGGCCGTGCGGGGTCTCCTGTCCACGCCTGCGGTCTACGACGGTCACCTCGTCCTCGGCGGGATCGACGGGCGGCTGCACTACGTGGACGCGTTCAACGGCACGGAGGTGTGGAGCGTGCTCCTCGAGCCGGGCGCGGTGTCGACCGGGATCGCGTCCTCGCCCACCGTCTACATGGGGCGCGCCTACGTGGGCACGTTCAACGAGACCGCCGGCGGGATGGGTCGCGTGGCGGCGGTGAACCTGAACAACGGGACAGTCGCGTGGACGTACGAGACCGCGAGCATCCACATGTCGCAGCCCGCGATCCGCGGCGGGAACCTCTACGTGGGCGCGATGGGGGTCTACGACGGGGGCATCGGGTACGCGCCGCCGTACGGCCTCTTGTCCCTGACCCTCGACGGGGCGTTCCGCTGGTTCTTCGCGACGAACGGGTCGGTCGCGAGCAGCCCCCTCGTGGACGCGGAGCGCGTCTACTTCACCGCCAAGGACGGCCGCCTGTACGCGCTCTGGCCGAACGGCACCGCCGCCTGGGTCCGAACGCAGTTCATGTCCCCAAGCACGAGCAGCCCCGTTCTCGTCGGGACTGACCTGTACGTCGCCACCGGCGAGCTGCGGGAGGGCAACTTGACCGTCGGCCACCTCGTATCGCGCGTCGATGCGGAGACTGGAGAGGAGTCCGTCCCATGGGATCTCGGTCTCGTTGTGTTCGGGGCGGTCCAGGCCTCGCTCGTTTCCGACGGCCGGCTGCTTTGCACGGCGGTGAACGACGCCCGGGGATGGCACCTCTGCTTCACCGCGGACTTCAATCTGGCGTGGACGCACAGGCCGGTCCCGAACCAGTATATCCTGGGTACCCCGACATTCGCGGGAAACACGCTGTACGCGCCCTCCGACAACGGCCACGTCTACGCGTTCCGCGACGCGGGTCCGTGGGACGCTCCGCTCGCGGAACTCACCGCCACCGGGCCGTCGAGCCTCAGAATCGGCGAACCCGTCACGCTGCAGATTGCCGCCCGCGGCCTCGGACGCGGCGCCTCGTCTGGCACCATGCGCATCGACCTCCCGCCGGGGCTCCGCCAGGAGACGGAACGGCCTGACGAGGCCCGCACGAACCGCACGATTTGGCAGTCTGTGCAGCTTTCACCGGATGAGACGGTGAACGTCACGCTCACCGTCGTTCCGATGGCCGGCTACCCCTCGTTCGTCGTAAGTGCATCGTACAACTACACGGACTTGGCGGGACGCCTGTACACCCCGGCGAGCGCGATGCTCGCATTGGACGTGAGGAGCGTGTCCCCCGGAGACGGGACGCTCTGGGCGTTCGCGGTCCTCGGGATCGCGGTCGTGGCGGCGGTCGTCGTCTTCCTGATTTTCCGGAGGGGACGGGGCCGTGCGTGAGCGGACCAAGGCCCTCGCCTTCGTCGCCGTCTGGCTCACGTCCTTGCTCGTCCTTGTCGCCGCAATGGGCCGGCCGGCGGACCTACACGCGCCCGCCGCGGGAATCCGCGTCGACCTCACGGTCCGCGGGGACGGATGGACGATCGAGTACCGTCCCGAGGGAACACTCAACGGCACGGTGTTCTCGATCCTCCGCGAGGCGAACGAGACCCTCGGGTTCGATCTCCGGTGGGTCGAGTACGGCTGGCCGTACGACGACGTCTACGTGACGTCGATCAACGGCTCGCGGAACGACGGCTCGCGGGGCCTGTGGTGGCAGTACTGCGTGAACGGGGAGTACGCGTCACAGGGCGCGCAGCACCAGGAGGTCCGCGACGGCGACGCCGTCCTCTGGACCTACGCGCCGCCGGGAGGTGTGGAACTGTGCGGCTGAGCGTCACCTACCGGAAGATTCCGAAACCCGCCCTCGCGCTCCTCATGATTGTCGCTGGCGTAGCGGGCCGTATCCTCCTCGCTGCCGCGCCGAACGTCGAGCCCGTACTCATCCTCTCGATGCTCGCAGGCATGCTCCTCGGCGGAATCTACGCGCTCGTCGTGCCCGTCGCGATCATGGGTCTGAGCGACCTGTATTTCTACTTCGTCCCGTACGAAGGCATGTACCCGGCGTTCTCGATTGTCGGCCTTGCGGCGTTCGTGTACTCCGGGTACGCGTTCGTCTCCCTGATGGGCGGCTTCCTGATGCGCCGCCGACTCCTGTGGCGGACGAAGACGATCGCGATCTTCACGACGATTTCCGTACCGCTCACGATTGCGTACGACGTATGGACCGCGTTCGGGAACTGGATGTTCATCTCCCCGCCCGGGACGTCCCTGCAGCAGGTCTACGCGATGCAGGTCCCGTTCACGCTGATCCACGTGTTCAGCAGCCTGCTGCTCGCCCCGATCCTCGGGTCGATCTTCCTCGCGATCCACAGCTTCGGCGTGCCGGTCCCGGGCGAGTCGCCCGCCGACACCGGCCAGGACTCACAGTAGTTTCTCGAGCTGACCGCGGAGCGTCTCGAGCTCCGCCTTCTTGTCCTCCAGCTCGCGCTCCTTCTTCTCGAGCTGCTTCTCCTTCCGCTCCAGCGTCCGCTGCAGGGTGCCGAGCGTGTCCGCGGTGCGGCGCGCCTCCGACTCCGCCTCCTTCGCCGCCCGTTCCCGGTTGCGCACGTCGCCGACCATCGTCTTGAGCTTCCGCTCCTCGTCCTGGAGCACCTTCCGCTCCCGGTCGAGCATGTGCTGGACGAGCTGCTCGAGCCGCAGCTCCTTCTCCGCGGTCTTCTTCGAGGCGACCTCGACCTCCTTCCATACGGAGGACAGCTCCCTCCGTTCCTTCGCGATCTGCTCGGCCGTCGCCTGGAGCTCGGACTCCCGCTTCTCGAGTCGCTTCTCCATCTCCAAGAGCTCCTCCGCGCGGACCTCGAGGTCCCGGTCCTTCTGCTCGACGACGCCGCGCTCCTTCACCATCTCCTCGAGCGCCTTCCGCTCCTCCGCCAGCGCCCGCTTCTCCTCCTCGATCCGCTCGAGGACTTCCTTGTGCTTCGCCTCGGCGGCCTTCTCGCCGTGCCGCAGGAGGTTCAGCGCCTTCTCCTTCGTGCCTTCGAGCTCCTTTCGCTCCTTGTCGAGCCGCTCGCGCTCCGTGGTCAGGCGACGGTCCTCCTCCCCGACCTGGCGCGCGCGCTTCTGCATGGACTCCCGGAGTTCCTCCGCGTCCTGCGTCGCCCGCTCGATCGACCGCATCTTCGACGGGATTTCCTTCTGCAGCGCGTCGAGCGCCGCCTTCTCTTTCGTGATCGTCGCGAGCTTCCCGTCGAGCTCTTTCTCGCGCCTCTCCAGCGCGAGGTCCCGGAGTTTCACGCCATCCTCCTTCTTCGTGATCTCCTTCCGCTGGCGCTCGAGGACCCCGACGCGGTCCTGGGCGTCCTCTAGGGCGGCCTGCGCCTTCCTCTCCGCCTCGAGGGTCGTCGCCTCGCGTCGCTCCGCCTCCCGGAGCCTCTGCTCCGCCTCGCGCTCCGCCGCGCGCAGCTTCTCCTGTTCCGTGCGGATCTCCTGGGAGAGGCTCTCCAGCTTCCGCTCTGACACGTCGATGTCCTTCCCCCGCTTGCCGAGGGTGGCGAACGTCTCGTCCACGCGGCCGCGGTCCTCGTCCAGTCGCCGCCGTTGCTCCGCGGTGGCCTTCTCCTGCTCGAGGAGCTCCGCGGTCTTCGACGAGACCTCTTCGTCCCGCGTCTCGAGGTCGGCCTGCCACGTCTTCAGGTCCCCCTCGACGTCCTGGAAGCCGCGCTCCCGCTCCTTCAACTCCCGTTCGAACTCGAGGATCTTCGTGCGGTCCCGCGCGAGCGCCTCCTCCCCGGCCCGGAGGGTCGCCTCGCGGTCCTCCAGCCCCTTCTGCTGGGCCTTCATCTGCCGCCCGCGGGCCTCCATGGCGGTGATGATCTCCGTGGCCATCGTCTTCGTCTTCTCCGCGAGCGCTTCCCGCTTCCGCAACTCCTCCTCTTTGGCGGCGATCTGGTCCTGCAGGTCCTTCAGCTTCGACTCGAGGTCCGTCAGCTCCCGGCCCCTCACGGTCCCCTCCGACCGGGCGGCCTCCAGGTCCGCGCGCACGCGCTCGAGCTGCGCCCGCTCCGCGTCCACGACGGCGTGGGCCTCCTGGGCCTCCGCGTGGCGCCCCTCGACCTCCCGGAGCCGCGCCTCGAGCGTCGCCTCCCGCTTCCCGACGGCCTCCTCGCGCTTCGCGACCGCCTGGGCGCCGCGCTCCGTCCTCGACTGCCGCTCGGCGGACTCCTCGCGCTTCTTCTCGAGGGCCTTCTGCTCCGCCGCCAGGTCCGCGTCCCGTCGATCGAGCTGGTCTCGCCGCCCCTGGAGTTCCTTCGCGCGCGCCTCCATCGCGTCGCGGCCGCGGCGCAGCTGGTCCTCCTTCCCCTCGACGTCCTTGAGTCGCTTCGCGAGCGCTCCCGCCTCGGACTCCATCTTGGCGGCGCGCGCCTCCAGGTCCGCCTGGACCTTCTCCAAGCGGGCGGTCTGGGACTGGATCGCCCGCTCCCGTGCGGCGAACTCCGCGTCCCGCTCCTCCGTCTTCCGGACGGCCGTCTGCGCGCTCCGCTGCGCGTCGTCCGCCGAGCGGAGGTGCCGGTCGGCCTCGGCCTCCCGCTCGCGGAGCGCCTTCTCCCGCGCGCCGACCTCTCGCCCGCGGTCCTCGAGCGACTTCTCGAACCCGGCGATCTTCCGCCGGAGCGACTCGACCTCTTCCGCGGCGTCCTCGAGCTTCCGCGCGCCCGCGGCGGCTTCGGACTGCGCACGCTGGAGCTCCCCTCGGAGGTCCCGTTCGCTCGACTCGCGGACTTGGCGGGCCTCCGTCGCCTCCCCCTTCGCCGCGGAAA
>Ga0214473_10009619_pt1 | contig 11415 bp, 7 predicted proteins | sample RVTome_7_FD_203509 | JGI IMG/M metagenome (GOLD analysis project Ga0214473, IMG submission 203509) | Soil microbial communities from uranium-contaminated site in the Upper Colorado River Basin, Wyoming, United States - RVT98D197 | ecosystem: Environmental > Terrestrial > Soil > Contaminated >...
GCAGCCAAGTCAAGCTATATACATGGCTACATAATGCACCATATCGAACTCCAATAACCCACTGAATACACTATGCTTCTGCCCTTCGGAAACGATCGAACGGGAAGGAACTTCAGCCTAGTAACTTTGCTCAATCTTCCTTGCTGCCCCGCATGGCCGAAAAGAAGATCGATAGCACGGCGAAGGCATTGACGACATGCACGGTGTAACTGAACGCTTGCAGATGAATTTCGGGAGACGCCTGCCAGCTCAGAGGAGAAGCGATCTGTTCCGGCGTGAGGCCCGCCGCGCTCAGACTAACGGTGAGAATCGTTCCAGAGAGCGCGATGCCGATGGCGCCGCCGATTCGCGCCGTCGTCACGGTCATGCCCGAAGCCGCGCCTACTTTATCGCGTGGCACGGTGCTCAAGATGGCGCTCTGGTTGGGCGAGTTGAACAGCGCCCAACCCAGTCCGACCAAAACCTGCGGCAAGACCATCTGGAAAATGGAAGATCGCAGCGTCAGCGAACCGATCAGGAATTGGGCCACGACGATGATGGCGGCGCCAGCGCTGCATAGCAGTCGCGAACCCAAACGATCGGAGAGCCAGCCGGCCACCGGCGCAACCAGGATGATCACAATGGAGCCGCCGATGATGATCCAACCCATTTGGCTGGGCGTGAAGCCGACCAGGTTTTGCAGGTAAAAAGGCATCAACACGCCGATGGCGGATTGGGTTGAGGTGATAAAGAAGAGACTTAAGTTCGCCGCGGTAAACAAGCGGCTGCGAAAAAGCGAAAGGTTTAAGATCGGCGTCTCGGCCTTTTGTTCGGTGCGGACAAAGAGAACGAGACTGCCGAGAGACACGAGATAGAACGAAAGCACCACAGGGTGGCGCAGGCCGAGATGAGGCGACTGATTCAGGGCGTAGATAAAACAGATATTCGCGAGCAGCAAAAAAGCCGCGCCCGCCAGATCGACTTTCACGCGCTCCTCGCTCCGCGCCCTCTCCTTGAGCACCTTCCAGCCGAAATAAGCGCAAGCGAGGCCAAGGGGGATGCTCAGATGGAAGATCCAGCGCCAACCGATGGTGTCGATGATAAAACCGCCGAGGGTCGGCCCGGCCATGTAGCCGACATGATACGCCGTCGAGGTGAGCCCGAGGGCCTTGCCGCGCTCCGAGGGCGGCGCATTCACCGTCACCAACGCCCGTCCGTTGGCCATGATCATCGCGCCGCCGATTCCTTGAACGGCGCGGAAGCCGACGAGCTGAACCGGGGTTTGTGCCAGACCGCAAAGCGCCGAACCGGTTGTGAACAACAGAAAGCCTGCGATATAAATCCACTTGCGGCCGAACAAGTCGCCAAGCCTCCCAAAAGTCAGGACCAAGCCGATGACGGCGAGGTCGTAGACCAGCAGCACCCACTGAATGAACGAAACGTCGGTGTGGAAGACATGAGTGAGGGTGGGCAAGGCGACCTGAATCGCCCGGTGATTCAGCGCGACCAAGACGAGCCCAAGCGAAACCTGATAAAGAACCAGGCGGGAATGTGCTTGTTGTTCGATTGCGGCGTTTGGGTCAGCCATGTTTCTCAAGAACAGAAAGGGGGGCAGCGATGATTTCCCTGCCCCCCTTTCCGAATACGATCGGCGAGACTCACTAGGCCAGATAATTCATCGAGCAGCAACCAAGGAGCAAGCCTCTTCGGTCGCGGGCAATGGACCTGTGGCTCGAATCGGACTTCAAACTTACATGGCGGAGCATTATGCCGGAGGGAAACGCAAGCTCATTACCAAGCACGAGACAAGGCGGCGCAGCTCCACGTCCCTGTGCCCGCTCGCTACGAGGCTCACTCCTCGGTTGACGGTGTATAGCGGCTTTTCCTCGATCCATGAATAATCCGGGCTAGGAGGATTTACCCGAAAAGAATTCCTTTACCTCTCGTCGCAGCTTCTCTCTGATCCGCTTGCGGCTTTCGGTCTTCTTGCTCTTGAAGATCTTGCTGGGGCGAGGAAGCTCTTTCCGCACCCGGGCCAGCCCAATGGGAACTCGATTGTTTTGACTGTTATTCGATGCGGCGGTCAATGCAGCGTCACTTGCGCCGAGGTTTCGTTTTCGAGGGTTGGTTCCCCACGTTCGAACAGTAAGGTTTCTTCGTCAGCGTCAATTTTGACTCGATCCCCTTCTTTAAATTCCCCTTCGAGAATCTTAACCGCCAACGGGTCCTGAATCAATCGCTGAATCGTCCGCTTGAGCGGGCGCGCGCCGTATGCCGGATCGTAGCCCTTGTCGGCGATCAGCGCCTTGGCGCGCTCGGTGATTTCCAGCGCCATCTTGCGGGCGGCAAGATTCTGACGCAGTCGTTTGAGCTGGATTTCCACGATCGACTTGATCTGTTCGCGGCCGAGGCTGTTGAAAATGATCGTTTCGTCAACCCGGTTTAGAAACTCCGGCTTGAAGGCTTCGCGTAGCTCGGCGGTGACTCGCTGCTCCATTTCCTTGCGGTTGCGGTCGGCGTGATCCAGAATATATTGGCTCGCCAGGTTCGAGGTCATGATGATGACGGTGTTTTTAAAATCCACGGTTCGGCCCTGGCCGTCGGTCATCCGGCCGTCCTCGAGGATCTGGAGGAGCGCGTTGAAAACATCAGGATGGGCTTTTTCGATTTCGTCGAACAGCACCACTGAATAGGGGCGGCGGCGCACGGCTTCCGTCAGATAACCGCCCTCCTCATAACCGACATAGCCCGGAGGGGCGCCGATGAGACGTGAGACCGAGTGTTTTTCCATGAACTCCGACATATCCAAACGCACCATCGCCTGCTCGTCGTCGAACAAGAATTCGGCGAGCGCGCGGCAGAGTTCCGTCTTGCCGACGCCGGTGGGACCGAGGAAGATGAAAGACCCGATGGGGCGGTTCTGGTCTTGCAAGCCGGCGCGGGCGCGGCGCACGGCATTGGCTACGGCGTGAATCGCACTATCCTGTCCGACAACCCGTGCTTTGAGACGATCCTCCATCTTCAACAGTTTCTGAATATCGCCTTCCAGCATCTTGGAGACCGGGATACCCGTCCACTTCGCCACGACTTCGGCGACATCCTCGGCGTCGACTTCTTCCTTGAGCATTTTCTGGTTCTTTTGCAGTTCGACGAGCTTCTGGTTGGCCTGTTCCAACTCTTTCTGGAGCTGGGTCAGCGTGCCGTAGCGCAGCTCGGCGGCCTTGTTCAGATCGCCGAGGCGTTGCGCCTGCTGCTCTTCAACCTTAGTCGCCTCGATCTTTTCTTTGAGCGAGCGGATGTGCTGGATTGATTCTTTCTCATTTTGCCAATGAGCTTTGAGGCCGCTGGAGGTCTCCTTCAGGTTTTGAATCTCGCGTTCGAGCTGCGCGAGCCGTTCCTTCGACGCTTTGTCTTGCTCGCGCTTGAGCGCCTGTTTTTCGATCTCCAGTTGGAGGACCTTGCGCTCCACTTCATCGATCTCGATGGGCATGCTGTCGATTTCGATGCGCAGGCGCGAGGCCGCCTCGTCGATTAAATCAATGGCTTTGTCCGGCAGGAAGCGGTCGCTGATGTAACGGTGCGACAGGGTGGCCGCGCCGATGATCGCCCCGTCGGTGATGCGCACGCCGTGGTGGACTTCGTATTTTTCCTTCAGGCCACGCAGGATCGCGATGGTGTCTTCCGCCGAAGGCTCACCGACATAGATCGGCTGAAACCGGCGCTCCAGCGCCGGATCTTTCTCGACGCGTTTGCGATATTCATCCAGCGTCGTCGCGCCCACGCAGCGTAGCTCGCCGCGGGCCAGCGCCGGCTTGAGCATGTTGGAGGCGTCCATGGCGCCTTCGGCAGCGCCTGCGCCTACAAGGGTGTGGAGTTCGTCGATGAAAAGAATGACCTGGCCGGCGGCTTCGGTGACTTCTTTGAGCACCGCCTTGAGTCGGTCTTCGAATTCACCGCGAAATTTTGCGCCAGCAAGGAGTGCGCCTAGGTCCAGGGCGACGAGCCGTTTTTCTTTGAGGCTCTCCGGCACATCGCCGTTGACGATGCGCAGCGCGAGACCCTCGACGATGGCGGTTTTGCCGACGCCGGGCTCGCCGATGAGGACCGGATTATTTTTCGTCCGGCGCGAGAGCACTTGAATCACCCGGCGGATCTCATCGTCGCGCCCGATCACCGGATCGAGTTTTCCCTTGCGCGCGAGATCGGTCAAGTTGCGGCTGTATTTTTCTAACGCTTGATACTTTTCTTCCGGGTTGGGATCGGTGATCCGCTGGGCGCCGCGGATGGTGACCAGGGCGTTCAGAATCTTATCACGCGAGGCGCCGATCTCGCGCAGGATCTTTCCGCTCTCGCCGCTCTCCTGCACCATCGATAGTAACAAATGCTCGGTGGAGACGTATTCATCTTTGAGCGCTTCGGCTTCCGCTTCCGCGCCTTCGATGATCTTTTTCAATCTTGGCGTGATGAAGGTCTGGGCGGGACCACCGGTTACCTGGGGCAAACGGTCCAACGCTTTTTGCAAGCGATCCACCAGCGTGCCGGCGGAAACGCCCAGTTTTTGCAGCAGCGACAAGACCACGCCGTCTTTTTGGCCGAGCAGCGCAAAGAGCAAATGCTCCACGTCAATAGCCTGGTGGTTGCGTTTTTCCGCCAGGAGCTGCGCTTGCTGCAACGCTTCTTGCGACTTGGTGGTAAGCTTATCGATGCGCATATTGTTCCCCTAAGCTTGCGGAAAAGTTAAGCATTGATCCCGTTGTTGTCAAGCGCGGCAGCAAAATGTGGCAACCGATGCAAAAAAATGGTCGGGGAATTATTCTTCCCTCGGCCTGTGACGGAGTTAACGTCGCAATCGGCGTGTGATTACGGAAACGGAGTGGTGCACAGCTAGCACCGAGAGAGACTACTTTTTATCTTGTTTGGGCAATTCAAAAAACTCGAGGGGCGGCGCGCTCGAATCTTGGACGACGGCGGGTTGATGATCCTGAACATCGAGGACCAAGCCTTTGTCGGTCACGATCTTGAATGGCAACTCGGCCGGATGCTCGGCCGTGCCGCGCCTGGTGTCCATGATTGGCTCGTAACTGAAATCTATCCGGGCTAAGAATTTGTCTGCAGGACGATACCTTTTCCTTTCACGATATCGAACTCATGCTGGACCGGTCTTGCGTCCGTGCAGCGCATTTTTCCGACGATCAGGCTGCGTGCCAGCCGCTCCTCCCGCCAAATCATCTCCAAAACGACGACTCCAGCGACCATATATTCTTCAATGCCCCGCATGGTTCGCTCGCCGGTTCGCGGAACCGCATAGGAGGTCAGCACATTGGTGGTCGGCATGGAGGTGCGCAGCAGTTTGATCAACAGGCGAGTCTGATCTTGAATACGGGTTGCGGTATCGCGCAGCATCACGAAGGGTCCGGCGGGATCCAGGACCAGGCGTTTGGCTTCCAGCTGATTGGCGAACCTCGCCAAGTCGCCGATCGCCTTGTGGATGTCGATCTGGCGGTCTTTGGACGCGCCGGACACGGAGCTCAGGTAGGCGCCGGCGTTCAGGATCGCAAACTCTTTCTTCTCGACGTACTCTTCTAGGTTCCAACCCAGTGAGGCGGCCTGTTCGAGGATGTCCATCGGCTCTTCGTCGGCGGCGACATAGATGCCCCGCTCGCCGCGCAACAGTCCTTCGAAGAGAAACTGAAGCGAAAAAATCGTCTTGCCCGTCCCCGGTTCACCGGTGATGAGAATCGACCGGCCTTTGGGAAGGCCGCCCTCGACCAGGCCATCGAAGCCTGCGATGCCTGTCGGCACCCGGTCTGTTTGCATCATAACTTTCCTTCTATCACATGACTTTCGGTAAGAATAAACAGGTCCACGAGTCAACCCCCGGCGACGTTTTCAGCAATTTTTTGAGTACCCTTAACTTACACCGCGAAAGATTGAGAAGCGAGCCGACGACGCGAGCCGGCTAGGTTTTCCAGCGCCGTTTCCACCCGCCAGAGGAACGCCACCGGCGGTCACTGCGAGAATGAAAGGTTTGGCCTGGTTTGGTTTGCGCCGTTTCCACCGCGCCTTGATCCTTGTCGGAACGTTCCCTCGCGCTGAGTTCCTCCCGCAGCGCCGCCAGTTGCGCCTCATATTCCGCGCGCAGGCGTTCTCGATCCTCCGCCGCCGCTTGTTCGGCGTGCGCCGCCGTCGCCTCCCCTTGAGTCCAGCGCTCGCGCAGAGACTCCATAGCGTTTTTCACGCCCACGAACTCTTCGTTGCGGTTCTCGAGCAGCATGTGTTTTTCTTGCGACTCCGCGCGTAATCGGGAGAGTTCGGCGTGGTAGGTTCGCTCCAAATCGTTCCGCGCCGTACCCTGTTCTTCCAACGCCACCGTTTTCTGCTCGATTTCAAGCTGCAAAGTGGCTATCTGAGCCTCATCGCGTCGGGTGATTTGTTCATCCCGGCTCATGGCCGTCGCTTCTGCGTCTGCGGCCGCGCTCTCCAATTGACCGATGCGGCTGAGCAGCCGCTGGCTCTCGGAGATTGCTTGGTCAATTTCCGCGGCGCGGTTCTCGGCGACGTGCCGTAGCTCGGCGAGTTTGCCTTCCAGGGTTTGAATCTGGCTTTCGTGTCCTTGCGCCAAATTGTCGATCGCAGCCTGGCGCTGGGCAAGATCCCAGTCCTTCTGTTGCAGTTCGTTTCGCAGCCCGGCCAGCTCGGTGTCAAAGGCTCGCCGCACCTGCTCGATTTCTTTAGCCGCGCTGATTTGTTCATCCCGGCTCGAGGCTTCGAGGCGCGTATGACGTTCCTGTAATGCGACGGCAGCGGAATTCGCCGTGTTGAGCGCTTCCTCACGTTCTTCCAGCAATCGTTGTTTTGCGGCGAGCTGTGTTTCCAAGCCGGAGATATGCGTGCCGAGGCGCCGTTCAAGCCCCGTTGCTCGCGCTTCTTGTTCGGCCAGAGCGTGCTGTTTTCCGCGCAGCTCTTCTCGAAGGCTGAGCAGTTCCGCTTGATGCTCCAAACGAACTCGTTCCACCTCCGCGGCGCCCCGCGATTCCGCGTCCCGGGCAGCGGATGCCAACTGAGTCGCCTGCTCGGACAAGCCGCTCACGCTGGCCTTGAGATCGGCGATCTCGCCGCTGATATTTTCGAGGTGCCGCTGTTTTTCCAGCAGTTGAGTTTGCAGTTCGCTTGTTTTCGAGTTGAGGCGATCCTGAAGTTCGGTAGCGTGCGCCTGTAGCGCTTGCAGGGTGTCGTCCTTTTGCTGCAAGCGGTTGCTAAATTCCTCCTTGGCGCGCGCCAGGGCGTCTTCGCGACTTTCCAGAAATTGCTGCTGATCGGCCAACCGGTTCTGGAAATCCTGGACCTGCGCGATCATCCGCTCTTCGAGACCGTCGGATGTGGCCTGTTGTTCGGTCAGCGCCTCGTCCCGCAGACGCAGTTGTTCTCGCAGAGCCGCCAATTCCGCCTGATGGGCTTTGTAGTTCCGCTCCACTGCTCCGGCCGCGCTGGCTTGTAGGTACTGGTTGGAAGATTCCAATTGGGCGATCTGTTCCAGCAATCCGCGAGTTTTCTCCCTGAGGTCGCCGATTTCCTTGTTGCGGCCTTCGCCGACCTGTAGTTTTTCCGCCAGTTCTAGCCGCAGGCCGTCAATCGTTGCGTTGAGGCTTGCCTGCGCCTCGGCGGCGCTCTCGCGGACGGCTTGCAGTTCGCGGTCCTTGCCGGCCAGGCAGGCGTCAAGCTCCTCCAATTCCGCGCGCACCCGTTGACGGATCTGCTCCGCCTGCACCGCCAGCAAGCGCTCGGTCTGTTTTTGCGACACATCGAGCTGCGCCAGTTGTTCGCGTAACGTGGCTGTTTCGGTTCGCGCTTCTTGAACTTCGCCGGTGCGCTGCTCAAGGGAACTCTCTCGATCGGCCAACTGGGAGCGCAGCTCCGCGATTTCGCCGGCGTGACGCTGAAGGGCACTGTGGTGCTCCGCCTCCCGTTCAACAAAACTACGCTCCGTGGCGGCGGCGGTCGCACGCAATTCGTTTAGCTCAGTCTCAAGGCTGAGGCGTAGCGCTTCAGTCTGGCGGTTGGCGGAAGCCTCGGCGTCCCGGCCGGCAGCCTCCAATTGCGTGATTCGTTCCCGCAGGGCCGATTGCTCACTGAGAACCTGTTCTAATTCGCGTTCTTTGCTTTCCTGCAGGCCGCGGCTGTGAGCAAGCTGCTCTTTCAGCACTTCCGCCTCAGCTTGATGATCCGCCTCTTGGGCGCCCAGTTTGGCTTGCCGTTCCGCCAGCGATCGGTCCTTCTGGCTGAGCTCGGTTCGCAGTGCCGCGAGATCGCTCTCCTGGCCGGCGAGCAGGTCTTGTTTCTGCGCCAGCTGACTGCCAAGGCCGTGAATCTTCGCCTGGAGATCGCTTTCGACCGCGGCGACCGTGGCGTCGCGCTCTTGCAAAACTCGATCTTTCTCGGCTAGAGCGGTCTCTAGCTCCGCGAGCCGCGTTTCAACCTCGGCGCGCGCTTCGGCCTGCAATTCGGGAATGCGCTGCTGCAAGCTAGCAAGTTGAGCTAGAGTCTCGTGCAGATCCGCACCGCTCTTGTCGAGTACGCTCTGGTATTGAGCCAGCTTGTTTTGCAGCTCTGCGATCTCGTCTCGGTGGGATTCTTCCAGGGCTCGGCCGGCGGCTTGCCGTTCCGCCAAGCTCTGATCTTTGTGATTGATTTCGTTTCTTAGCTCTTCCAACTCGGCTTCGTATCGCCGTCGCGCAAAGTCGAAATGACTAGCCGCTACCACAGCTTCCTGATTGGTGAACTCGAGATGGTCGATGCGCGCCTGCAAGTCCGCTAGCTGGGGTCGAAGTTGCTGCAGCTCGCCTTCGCGGCTTTCCAGCAGCGCTTGTTTTTGATCGAGCTGACCTTTCAAATCATGGATATGGATTTCGAAGCTGCGCTGGAGTTCCGCGATGGCGGCGTGGCGCTCTTGTAAGGCCTGGTCATTTTGCCCGAGCGCCGTTTGTAACTCCGCGAGTCGGGCTTCAAACCCGGCTCGCGTTTGCTGCAAGTCATTTCCTTTTGCGGAAACCAGGTCTTGCGCTTGCGCCAGTTCATCCTTAAGCCGTCCCAGTTGCTCTTGAAGACATTGCTCCGATTCTTGCGCTGCGGACTGGTGCTGCCGCAGTTCGTGGGTCTTTTGTCCTATTTCGTCGCGAAGCTTCCCGAGATCGGTTTGCAAGTCTTGGCGTATACGCTCCGCGTCTCGCACGGCGGTGACCGCTTCGGTGTTCGCTGATTGCAGTTGGGTGATTTGCGACCGCGACGTTACCAGCTCCGCGGTCACCCGCTGGAAGTCTCCATCCCTCTGTTCGAGCAGCCGTCGATGCTCTTCTAAATGGGCTTGCAAGTCTTGGATTTGGAGATTAAGGGTTTCAGTAGCGGCGATCCGTGCCGAGCTTTCGTCAAAGGAGCGTTCCTTTTGACGGATCAAGGCGCGTAAATTCTCCAACTCCGATTCGTACCGCTCCTGTATGCGCGCGACCTGATCTGCCGCAGCGGCTTGCGCTTGCTTCAGGTAAAGTTCCGCCAGGCGCACCTGCGTGAGCAGGATATCGATCTCGTTCAGCAGCCGGACCGACGACGCGCTTCGTTGGTACTTGACTGGTTCCATAGGAATTCCCGAGATTGGTTTACTCTCAGATCGTAGTTTGGGTCGGGTAAACGATTTGCCAAATACATGCCACCGTCAAAAAATAGAACTTCATGAATTCAACCACTTACAACCTGATTCTGGGGTCCTTAGGGCAGCGTAACCATTAAAAGCGGCGATTTATGGACAAAGTTGGAAAATTTTGGACAGTAATGTCTCTCATAGGGCGTAAGCGCTGGGGTCAACCCACGAGGGACGGGCCGGTCAGATTGGCTAATTTTCCTATCGGTACGATGCAGAGGCGGTTTGAAATGGGCCCCGCCTCTGGTTAGGATTCCCGTCCATGTCGCGTTATTTGAGACGTAACGTTGCCGCGATGACGGGATATGTCCCCGGAGAACAGCCGCGTGGTGATAGCGTCATCAAGCTCAACACCAACGAAAACCCTTATCCGCCCTCGCCGCGCGTGTTGGCGGCGCTGCGCAGGGCGACAAACGGATCGTTGCGTTTGTATCCGCAACCGTTGAGCGACACGCTTCGCTCTGTGGCTGCCGAGGTTTACGGCGTACGCCCGGAAAACATGATCGCCGGCAACGGCTCCGACGAGATTCTCTCGATGCTGCTGCGCAGTTTTGTCGGCCCCGGGGACCGCGTGGCTTTTCCAGCGCCCACTTATTCGCTCTACGATACGTTGATTGAAATCCAGGATGGAGTGCGCGCGGCGGTCGATTATCCGAGCGACTTTTCCCTGCCGGAAAGTTTGGCCGCGCAGAACGCCGCGCTCACTTTTCTATGCAATCCCAACGCGCCGTCGGGAACGCTTGCGGGTTTGCAAGAGGTTGAGCAACTTGCCCGGAGAGTTGCGGGAATCCTTGTGGTCGACGAAGCCTACGTCGATTTTGCCGGGAGCGAGGGCGCGTCATCGCTGCCGCTCATTCGCCGGCTGCCCAACCTTGTCGTCCTGCGCAGTTTCTCCAAGTCGTTTTCGCTCGCGGGCATGCGCATCGGACTCGGTTTTGCGCCGGAAGAAATCATTTCGGGTATGATGAAGGTGAAAGACTCGTACAACGTGAACCGTTTGAGCATGGTCGCCGCGACGGCGGCTTTGCAAGATATTCCTTGGATGACGCGCAACGTCAGGCGCATTCAGTCGAGCCGCAAAAAGCTTACATCGGCCCTCGAGCGGTTGGGCTACCATGTCTACCCATCGCACGCCAATTTTGTCTTGGCTCAGATGAAGGGCGCCAATTTAAAAGGCGTCTACGAGGCGCTCAAGCGCAAGAACATCCTGGTGCGTTACTTCGAGGCGCCCGGACTCGAGGACTGTATGAGAATCAGCGTCGGCGCTCCGCAGGAAATGAAAGCGTTGATGAAGGAGTTGGAAACCATCGGCCATACCCCGCCGCCGTAGAGTCGCTCTATAGAACAGGCTGTGTGAAAACTAGCCGTCCGCTCTTCGACCAAGCTCAGGACGAACGACTAAATGCTTTAATTGTAAGTCTGAAATTCGTTCGTGGTGAGCCGCGTCGAACCATTAACGCAGTTTTCAGACAGTCTGTGAATCGAAAGGAGGCGAGTGATGAAACGCATCCGGGTCCAAGCGCTGGACCACATCGTGCTCAACGTTCGCGATATCGACAGGTCGCTGAACTTTTACACCGAAACTCTAGGTTTGCAGCCGGAGTCATTAGGATGTCATTAGTCATTATTAGTCATTATTATTAAGCTCAACGATCTCACTGACTCGGGCTCCGGTGTTGTAGAACAACAAAAGCAGTGCCCGGTCACGGATGGCCGTGCGCGAGTTGATCTCTACCGAATCGAGG
>Ga0214473_10009620_pt1 | contig 11414 bp, 12 predicted proteins | sample RVTome_7_FD_203509 | JGI IMG/M metagenome (GOLD analysis project Ga0214473, IMG submission 203509) | Soil microbial communities from uranium-contaminated site in the Upper Colorado River Basin, Wyoming, United States - RVT98D197 | ecosystem: Environmental > Terrestrial > Soil > Contaminated >...
CGCCTGAACGACGCCATCGAGCTCGCCCGCGCCAAGGGCGACAACGGCACGCGCGAGCTCCTCGAGGGGATCCTCGCCGGCGAGGAGCACTCGGCCGACTGGCTGGAAGGGCAGCTCCACATCGTCGACCAGATCGGGAAGGAGCGTTACCTCGCGGAGCAGATCCATGCGTGACGCCTCACCGTGCTAGTCTTACCGGGTGAGCCCCCAGCAGAACCAGCAGCTCGTGCTCGACTACCTGGACGCGATGCGCCGGGGCGACCACGCGCGCGCCTTCGAGGCCTTCGCCGAGGACGCGACCTGGACGACGGCTCCCTCGATGCCCTGGCCGGGACACTTCCGTGGCCGCCGGTCGATCTTCGACGACTACTTCGCGGTCGACAAGGGGCTCTTCACGACGGGCATGTCGAACTACGACCTCGAGACGCGCAACCTCGTCGCGGCCGACGACTGCGTCGTGGTGGAGATGCGCCACCGCGCCGAGGGCCTGAACGGCAAGCGCTACGAGACCGACCACTGCGTCGTCTTCGACCTGCGCGCGGGACGGATCCAGGCGGTGCGCGAGTACATCGACTCGCTCTACCTCCAGCAGCAGATGATCGATTGAGCCCGGCCCGAGTGCAGCTTCGCAAAGGCCCGGAGCACGGAGGATCCGATGCCGAGCCCCCAGCACGAAGCCATCGTCGCGGCCCTCGTCGCGCAAGTCGCGAAGCCGCCCGCCACGCCGCCTTCCCTCGAGGAGACCCGCGCCGGCTTCGTCGCGATGACCGCCGGCTTCGTCGTGCCGAGCGACGTGCGCGTCGAGCGCGCGAACGCGGGCGGCGTCCCGGCCGCCTGGATCTCGGCGCCGGCTGCACGCGACGACGCCGCGCTCTTGTACCTGCACGGCGGCGGCTACATGCTGGGCTCCATCCAGACGCACACCGAGCTGTGCAGCCGCATCGCGCGGGCGACTGGCCTGCGCGCGCTCGCGATCGACTACCGGCTGGCACCCGAGCATCCCTACCCCGCAGCCGTCGAGGATGCGGTCGCGGGCTATCGCTGGCTGCGCAGCCAGGGCCTCGACGGCTCGCGCATCGCGATCGCCGGAGACTCGGCGGGCGGCGGCCTCACGCTCGCGACGCTGGTCGCAGTGCGGGAGCGCGGAGAAGAGCTTCCGGCCTGCGCGGTCTGCCTCTCGCCCCTCACCGATCTCACCGGCGCCGGCCCCGACGAGGCGAACGACGACCCGCTACTCACTCGCGAGTCCGTCCAGATGATGGCCGACACCTATCTCCAGGGCGCCGATGCAAAGCGGCCCACCGCGTCTCCGGTACACGCCGACTTTTCGGGCTTCCCGCCGCTGCTGCTCCAGGTCGGCACGCGCGAGCGCCTGCTCCCCGACTCGCTGCGCGTGGCCGAGCGCGCGCGCGCCGCCGGCGTCGACGTGACGCTCGAGAAGGGCCATGGCCTGATCCACGTCTGGCAGCTCTTCGGCCCGGAGGTCCCCGAGTCGCGTGACGCGCTCGCGAACATCGGCATCTTCGTGCGCAAGCACCTCGCGTAGGAGGAGCGGGCGAGGGGCCCTCCGCCCGCATCACACGCGCGCGTCCCCCGAGTGGTGCTCGAGATCTAGCCGCGATCCGACGCCCGGAGGTCCTGTACTCGCGCCGACCCGGCGGCGCTCGTCGCGGAGGCGGGGAGCGCGAACCCTCCCCAGGCGCGGATCCACTCGGCGACGATCCGGGCGGCCAGCGCCTGCCCGCGCGGGTTCCAGTAGGAGTCGCCCGGCAGGTAGAGCCGGGCAAGCTCGCTCTCGCGGAAGACCTGCCAGAGGTCGATCACGGGCAGCCCGACGGCGTCCGCCGCCAGGGCGACCCCGCGCGAGAGGCGCGCCGGGTCGTGGTGAGCCCCCGCCACCGGCAGGTAACCCGCCTCGGGGGCCACGTCCTCGACAGCCGGGATCACCAGGACGACGAGCGGGATGGCTCGCGCCGTCGCGAAGCGCGCCGCTTCCGCGAGCAACGCGCGCATCATCCGCGCCTTGTAGGCGGCGGAGGGCGACGCGCGCGCAAGGGCGAGGTCGAGATCGTAGTGGTCCTCGAACGCCTCCTCCCCGACGAGATCGCTGTGCTCGAAGTCCTGGAACTCCCGTGCACACAGATCCAACACTTAGAGCCCATCCGAAAACCTCTGCCACCCGGAGTGTGATCGAGGGAGAATTTCCCCTCACGGGAGGTTTTCGGATGGGCTCTTAGTCGAGCGACGGGGGCGCCGTATCGCCGTGAAGCGCGCGAAGGCGCAGCTTGCCCGCCCGCTTCGCGGCGCGCAGCAGACCCGCGAGCGCCAGCCTCTCGAGCGGGCGCTGCTCGAACTGCTCGCGGAGTGCGGGAGCGAGAGAGGGCCGACGTCGTTCGAGCCCTCCGTCCTGGCCGATCCGGAAGAGCTTGTTCCGGATCGGGTCACCGTAATCGTTGCCCGAGTACACCGCGAAGACGACGAGGTCCGGCTCCAGCAGATCGACGGTCCGCTGCATGCGCAGCAGGGCCTGGTCGGGGCCATAGGAGCGCACGCCGGCGTTGACCACCTCCAGGGCTTCCGCGCCCTCGACGAGCTGCCGCTCGAGCTGCGATGCGAAGGTGTCCTCGAGCGCCGCGTACTCGGCGTGGATGAAGGAATCCCCGAAGACGACGACGCGGCGCGCGGGACGCGGCACCCGCAGCTCGGGCCCGCGGAAGCCCTGCGAGTTGACGCTTGCGATCACGAAGCGCGGCGTCTGGCCCGGGCGGTGGACGAAGAAGCGCGCGCTGTCGGGGCGCGGCTCGAAGAGCAGCTCCTCGTCGAGGCGGTAGCTCTGCTGCCCGATGGGAAGGAAGGCGCGTAGGGTGAGCTCGGCGGCGCCGAGCGCGACCACCACGCTGGCCAGGCCCAGCAGCAGGCTGGCCCAGAGGCTGTCGGACGGACGCGGATCTGCGACCACGAGCTCTTCCTGTCACCGCCCTCTTCGGGGCAAGCGGAGCATGCGGGGGGTCGGAGCGCGTCTCTCAGCCGAAGCGTCGCAGCCGGCCCCGGAGGTAACCAAGCGCCTGCGCCAGGTAGCCCGGGACGGCGCCTGCCAGCGCGCTCGCCCGCGGTGCGATGCGCACGATCTCCACCGGCCGCAGCCCCGCCGCGAGGGCCCGCAACTGGAGCAGCAGCCAGCGCTCTGCGGCGATGCGGCCGAACTCGGGCTCCGGGTACCAGCGGCTGCGCGCGTTCTGCCGCACGAGGCCCCAGAGCCACCGCTCCGCCCACTCCAGGTATTCGCGGGTGGGTCGAAAGCCCGAGAAGTTGCGGAGCGCCACGTGCCGCTCGACATCGCACTCGTCGAAGTCCACGCCGAAGGCGGTCAGCATGTCGCGCGCCAGCATGTGGCGCATCGCCGCGCCTGGCGCATCGGGCTGGTGGCTCGTGCCGCCGGGCCGGTAGCGCACCAGGAACTCCGGTAGGTTGGCGAGCGCGTGCTTCTCGGAGACCCGCGACCAGAGGTCGATGTCCGAGCAGATCACGAACTGGTCGCGGAAGCCGAACTCGCGCACCACCTCGGTGCGCGCCACCATGGTGGGATTCTTGAAGCAGGTCGCGAACAGGATGCGCGCGCGGATCGCGCGCGGATCGGTGGGGCGAAGCAAGGGACCGCGGGAGCGAGTACCCGACGCGTCGGTCTTCAGCGCCCAGGAGCCGACCGCAGCGATTGCGGGATGGGCGTCCAGAAACCCGACCTGTCGCGCCAGCCGCTGCGGGTACGACCAGTCGTCGCTGTCGGCGTTCGCCAGGTACTCCCCGCGCGCGAGCTCGAGCCCCAGGTTGCGGGTCCGGGGGATGCCCTGATTGCTCGCCGAGACCACCAGCCGGATGCGCGGGTCGCCGTAGGAACGCGCGACGTCGGAGCTGCCGTCCGTCGAACCGTCGTCGACGATCAGCAGCTCGAAGTCGCGGAAGCTCTGCGAGAGTACGCTCTCGATCGCACTCGGAAGGAGCCGCGCCCGGTTGAAGACCGGCAGGAAAACGGTGACGCGCGGCCTGCAGCCGCCGGCCATGAATCCCCTCCGGAGGGAGCATCGGAGTTCCTCGGAGGCATATCGGTCCACGGAGGCAGAGCTTGAGGCCGATCCCTGGACGCCCCTTGGAGCGCCGCAGGCAAGCTCACTCGCGCGTCGCCAGGCTTCGCAAGAGCCCGGGCTCGACCAGCTGGAGCTTGCGCTGAAGCAGACAGCGCTTGGTCCAGCGGGCGACGAAGCGCAGCTCGAGGAAGTCCGCGTAGTCGGCGAAGGGCGGCACGTCGAGCGCCGCGAGCTCCGAGAGCAGGGCCTCGCACTCGAGCCCCGGCCAACGCAGCCACGCACGCGCGGCACCGGTGCCGATCAGCTCGCCGGAGACCAGGCTTTCGACGTCGATGATGCGAAGGCGACCCTCCGCGGTGCGGAGGAAGTTGCCCGGGCGCGCGTCGACGTAATCGTGACCGGTAAAGACGCGGGCCGGACACCAGGCCTCGGCATGCCGCTCGAGGCGGGCGTGCGTCTCCGCGTCGATCACGCCCGCGGCCCGCAGTACGTGCAGGTCGCGTAGGACCTCGCGCGCGAAGTCCCGGTCGGCCCGCGCGAGTTCGCCCGGGTCGATGCGGTACAAGTCCTGGAAGACGCGGGCCAGTCCCTGGACTGGGGGCGGCGCACTCGAGTCGAGCGGGGTCCCTTCCACGAACTCCACCCAGAGCTCGTTTGCATAGCGCGCGATCGGCTGGGGAGCGACGCCGGTATCGCGCAGGGCCTCGAGAGCGCGCTCTACCGTGGCCGCCTGCGATGCGTGGGCGAACGCCACGCGCTTCGCGCGCAGATCTCCGACCTGCACGAGGTGCACCGTCTGCTGTTTCGCGTGGCCACCGCGCACGCGTACCCGAAGCCGCTTCAAGCGCTGCACGAAGGGCTCGAGGCGTCTCTGGCGGTAGCGGATCACGCCGGGGAGGTAGCACATCGCTCGCGCCGACTCGCTCCCAGGTGCGGGCGCGCTTGTAGCAGACGCCGCGCTGTCGTACGCTCGCCGCCGGTGGGGGACACCGTCGCGGCTCAGGTGCGCGGGCGCCTGGATTCGAATCGACTGGATGCGGATCGGCTGCATCACGTCGCGCTGCTGCTGCCCTCACTGGCGGGGGGCGGCGTGGCGCGGGTCGCCCTGAACCTCGCCGAGTCGCTGCTTCGGCACGGCCACCGGGTCGATCTCGTCCTCTGCGATGGCGAGGGCGCCTATCGCGATCAGCTTCCGCCGGGCCTGCGCCGCGTCCTGCTCCGCCGCGGCATCCCAGTCATCCCACGGGGCCTCGCATTCGCGGCGAACCCGGGGAGCTGGCGGGAGCTGGCGCTCCCGGTCCTGCTTCCGCTGCGCGGCGCGCCCGCGCTGGCGGGCCTCGGCGACCTCGTACGCTACCTGCGGCGCAACCGGCCGGACGCGCTGATCGCGGCGAAGACCCACACGAATCTCGTCGCGATCTGGGCGCGGCAGCTGGCGGGGGTTCCCACCCGGCTTCTGGTCAGCCAGCACTCGATGCTCTCGGAGGAGATCGCGGGCCCGGAGGTCCGGAAGTGGCGCTGGCGCCACGCGGCCGGGCTCGTCGCTCGCACCTACCCACTCGCGGACGCCATCGTGGCGGTCTCGGACGCGGCCGCAGACGACCTCGCCACCACCTCGGGGGTGCCTCGACGCAGGATCGCGACCGTCCACAACCCGGTCGATGCGCGCAGGATCGCGGAGCGCCTCCGCGAGCCGATCACGCACCCGTGGTTCGCAGAAGGGATGCCGCCCGTGGTGCTCGGCGCGGGCCGTCTGCGAGCGTCGAAGGACTTCCAGACGCTGCTGCGCGCCTTCGCCGAGGTCCGACGAGCGCGCCCCGCGCGGCTCGTCGTCCTGGGAGAAGGTCCCGAGCGCGCGGCTCTCGCCGCCGAGGCGCGGCGCCTCGGCGTCTGCGAGGACGTGTGGATGCCGGGCTTCGTCGACAACCCCTTCGCCTACATGGCACGGGCCGGCGTGTTCGTGCTCTCGTCGCGCCACGAGGCGCTCGGAAACGTTCTCGTCGAGGCTCTCGCGTGCGGCTGCCCGGTCGTGGCCACGAACTGCCCGGGTGGCGTCGGCGAGATCCTGAAGGGCGGCGCGGTCGGAGGCCTGGTACCGGTCGGCGATCCCGCCGCCCTCGCCGGTGCGATCCTCGCGGCGCTGGACCGGCCCGGCGATCGCGAGCGTCGGCTCCGGCGGGCGGACGACTTCTGCCCGGATCGCGCGGCCCACCGCTACCTCGCGGCACTGGGTCTCGCGCTCTGCGCCGAGGCCGACGCCGATCCGGCCGTCGCGGCGCCGGGTGCGGGCATCCCGCGGACTTCTGCCCTATAGAAATGGCCTCGGGCGACCGATCGCAGCATGGGGGTGGCGACGATCGGACATGCCTTCCAGTCGGCCGAACGCCATCCCGACGACGGTACACGTCGTCCGCCAGCTCGATCCGGCGTCGATCCTGGACGTCGGAGTCGGCTTCGGCAAGTGGGGACTCCTGTTCCGAGAGTACACCGACATCCGCGCGTCCGAAGCAGATAGACATCGCTATCGGAAGGAAGCCTGGAAGGTACGCATCGACGGGATCGAGGGCTTCCCCCGCTACCTCACTCCCGTACATGAGTACGTGTACGACAGGCTTCACGTCGGTCTGGTGCAGGATCTCGTCGACGGCCTCGAGGACTACGACGTGGTGCACGTCGGAGACATGATCGAGCACTTGCCGAAGGCGGAAGGCATGCAGATCCTCGAGAAGCTGCTGCGACGCTCTCGCAAGGCGCTGATCGTCTCGACGCCGAAATGCGACACGCACCAGGCCGATTCCGTCGCGAACGAGCTCGAGCGCCACCGGAGCGTGTGGACGAAGGCAGACTTCCGGCACTTTCCTGGAGCGAACGTCGTCACGGTCGACAAGACCCTGCTGATCGCGGTGATCGTGAAACCGGGCGTCTGCGTGCCGAGGCTTCGTCCGGCCCTCTCCGGACTGCCAGGGGGCTCCCTCGGCCTGTGGTTGAAGCTCCCGGAGCGGATCCGACGCGGCCTCGATCCCCTGCGGAGACGGAGCGCTTGATCGGTCGGGCGTCCCGCCGGGTGAGAAGTTGGCTGCGTCCTAGGCCGCCCTTCCCGGGTTCGGAGGCGTACTGGCGCACGCGCTACCAGAACGGGCGGGACTCCGGTCGCGGCTCGCGCGGCGAGCTGGCGACGTTCAAGGCCGCGTTCCTGAACGGATTCGTCTCCGAACACCAGATCGCGTCGGTGATCGAGCTGGGCTGTGGAGACGGCCAGCAGTTGGACCTCGCGCGCTACCCGAGCTACGTCGGGCTCGACGTGAGCGCCGAGGCCCTGCGGCTGTGCCGAGAGCGCTTTCGCGGGGACCCGACGAAGCAGTTCGGGCTGGTGACGGAGGTCGACGGCGAAGGCGCCGATCTCGCGCTCTCGCTCGACGTCGTCTACCACCTCGTGGAGGACTCCAGCTTCGAGATCTACATGCAGAGGCTCTTCGACGCCGGGCGTCGCTTCGTGATCGTCTACTCGTCGAATCTGGATCGCACCCCGGAGAACGGACCGGCGCACGTGCGCCACCGCCGCTTCACGGAATGGGTCGAAGCCCACCGGCCCGACTTCCGACTCGCCCACCACCTCCCGAACCCCCACCCCTACCGGGCCGGAGCGGGGTCCTTCGCCGACTTCTTCGTATTCTCGCGCGCCTCTGCCGGCTCTCCGCCTCCGACGGCGTAGCGAGCGACGGCGAGCGCGATAGCGTCGTTTCCGGCGGCGTTCGGGTGTCCGTTCCAGTCGGGCGGGTACTGGCCCTCGCCGCGATCGAGCCCAGCGCGCAGCGCCTGGGTCGTGTCGATGAAGGGAATGCGCCGCTCGGCGAGAAAGGTCCTCACCCGAGACCAGAATGCCAGCTCGTCCTCGACCAGCTGCGTGTAGCGGGGCGGCGCCGCGACCCCGGAGCCGACCACGCGCTCGGCGAACACGAGCTCCTTGGTGGGAATGCCCACGACCGCGAGGCGACAGCGGTCGCCGCAGCGCTCACCGGCGAGTTCGAGTGCAGTGAGCGCGATCCGGATGCCCTCCTCGACCCGGGGATCCGTCGGGTCGAGAACGGCGGCGCGCGCGGCGGGAGTGAAGACGGTAGCGGCGACAGCGTCGCGGAAGGCGAAGAGCAGGTCCGGGTCGGCGGATGCGACGCTCTCCGCGTAGTGTTCCCAAGGCTTGCGCCTGGCGGCCGTGAACGCGGCAGGCGGCGGCGAAGCGAGGCGCGCCAGCGACCGGGAGAGCCCGAATAGCCGCGAGTGCCGCTCGATCGGGTCGCTGACGTGATCGCGAAGGGCCTGGCGGACGCGGCCGCGTCGCGCGGCGCCCGTGGCGCGCCACGCCTCGGCGAGGTCGTCCCGGTCCGCGGCAGCCGCGGCCAGCGCGGCACGCCGGGATGCGTCGGGCAGGAGCTCCGGAGCCAGTCCGCGCTCGTGGACGGCGACGTAGGCGTCTGCGAGATCGTTGCCGGCGTAGAGACCCACGAGGACGAGCTCCGGAACGAGCTGCATCGCGTCGTCCACCAGGCGCAGGTACTGCACCGGCCCGTAGCCGCCGAGCGCGAGATTGTAGGTGGTGCGCCCCAGGTGCCGACCCAGCCGCTGGGGCCAGGCATCCTCGCGCTGCACCTCGTCCCCGTAGGTCTGCGAGTCCCCGATGGCCACGATCGCGGCGCGTTCCGGTCGCAGTGCGTTGCGCCAGCCCGCGACGTCGTGATCGGGTAGCGCGGGGTTGAGGCGCGTGCCGAGCCGCGCATCGGGCAGGCTGCGTTCGAGGCCGGGGGAGAGCAGTAGATCGATCCGCTCGCTGCTCAATGCCGCCAGCCGCAGCAGCAGCTCGAGGGCGAGGGCCACCACCAGCGCGGTGGCGCAGCCAAACGCGACGCGCCGGCGCAGCGTGAGTCCGAGCGTGCCTTCCCGCATTCCGGACTCCGAGATCGGCTACGCGTCCGGGCCGGTGCCCAGTTGTCGCGTGCGGCGGCGCGCGGCGAGCTCGGGGGCCTCGCGCAGGCAGGTGGCGAGGAGCCGGAGCGAGGTTAGGAAGGCGCCGAGGCCCGTGCGGCGCAGCTCGGCCCCCGCCTCGCCGACCTCGGGGAAGCCGCGCTCGTCGGGCGCCAGGTGCTCCCAGTTCGCGAAGAGGCGACCCCACTCGCTCGCCATGACCGAGGCCATCTGGCGCTTCGCCACGAAGGGGTACCAGAAGGAGTCGTGGTAGGCGACGCTCGCGAGATAGGCCCAGGGTGCCAGCACGGTCTTGAGCGACCATTCGATCGGCTGCTTGAGCCTCCCCCAGTAGATCTTGTGCTGCATGCGCGAGGCGAAGGTCATCTGCTGGTAGGGGCCGACGAAACTCCAACGTTCGGACGCCGCATCGGGGTCGCCCACGATCTCGATCTCGCGCGGGTCGCCGCAGCCGAGCCCCTGCTCGTGCGCGAGCCGGATGAAGCGGATCGCGAGCGGATCGAAGCCCATCAGCCGCGCCGCCACCGCGTCGATCGCCACCTGGTCGGCGGAGGCCAGGATCACGTTCTTCACGTGCGGGATCATGCAGCGCGGGCCGGGACCATCGCCGGCGAAGGTGCCGTCCATCACCGCGAAGATCCCCGGGTGGATGCGCTTCTGGATGCGCAGCAGGTCGACCAGCGTCTCGTGGATCACCGGATGGGTCCAGTGACGACGCTCGTTCAGCAGCCCCCCGAAGGCGTTCTTCATCGCGCCGGTCGTGGTGGTGAATACGTGGGTCTTGACAGTGGGCAGGTGAACGATGTTCTCGCCGACGAAGCGCTTCGGGATCGAGAAGCCGTCGGGGTAGACGTCGTTCAGCACCAGGAAGTGGTCCGCGAGGTCGCCCACTGCGTCGCGCACGTGGATCCACTCCTCGCCCTCGTAGAGGTGGACGTTGCGCAGGCCGTGCGCCAGGACGACCGGGAGATGCTTGTTCTCGCGCTCGCCGAGGTGCGCGTCGATCACCACCGTCCGGTTGTGACAGGCGTGGAGATCGGCTGGGTCCCAGCCGTCGCGCCGCATCGCGCGGATCACGCCTTCGAGCTGCCACGGCGTGGTCGAGCTCGCGGGGTAGAAGAAGTGCCAGGAGATGTTGATCTTGAGCGCGGTGTCGGTGCGCGGGGCCAGGACCTGCTGGTAGCCCGCCAGGTTCAACAGGCGGTGGTAGTCCTCGAAGACCGTGCGCGGCGTCGTGCGCAGCACCGCGACCCGCGCTCGCGCCAAGCGGCTACTCGACCGTGATCCGTGCCTTGCGGATCACGAGCTGCTCCTTCGTCTGCCCCGAGGGCGAGCCGCGGCGCTCGAGCTCCTGGAGGGTTCCCATGCCTTCGACCACCTCGCCGAAGAGCGTGTGCTTGCCGTCGAGCCACGGAGTCGCGACGAAGGTGAGGAAGAACTGGCTGCCGTCGGTCCCGGGGCCGGCGTTCGCCATCGAGAGCAGCCCACCCTTGTCGTGCTTCAGCTTCGGATCGAACTCGCCCGCGTACTGGTAGCCGGGACCGCCGGTGCCGCGGCCGAGCGGGTCGCCGCCCTGCGCCATGAAGCCCGGGATCACGCGATGGAAGGGGATGCCGTCGTAGAAGCCGAGCTCCGTCAGGTAGATCGTGCTCGAGACGTGCATGGGTGCACCCTGCGGCAGGAGCTTCACCTTCACGTTGCCGACGCTCGTGTCGAGGCTCCAGTAGTAGGTATGCGCGGCATCGAAGCTCGCCTTGGGCGGCCTCGGAAGCCGCGTCTTCCAGCCGGCTTGGCTGGTATCGATCTTCTGCTGCGCGATGAAGTCCCGGAGCGTCTCGATGGCCAACTTCCCCCCTTTGGCTCCCGGGTCCTTCGCCGCGCCGCCCGTCTCCTCGGCCCTACACGCGAAGGCCACCGAGAGCGAGGCGGCAGCGAAGAGCGCGACGACCGGCGAACGCGTCCAGGGCGACGAGAGCATCGATGCAGATCCTCCGCGGGATTGCGATGCTGCGGAGGGTAATGCAGGCGCTCACCTTTGCCTATGGCTCGAACCTGGCCCGCCGCCGCATGCGCGAGCGCGTGCCCGGCGCGCGGGCCCGCGGGCGCGCTCACCTCGCGGGCTGGCGCCTCGTGGCCGACAAGCCGGGGCGCGACGGCAGCGCGAAGCTGAACCTCGTGCGCGACGCCGGCGCCCAGGTCTGGGGCGCGCTCTGGGCGCTCCGGGAAGAGGATCTCGCCGTTCTCGACCGCTTCGAGGGCGGCTACGAACGCTTCGAGGTGAGGGTCGACGCCGACACGGGCCCGCTCGGCGCAACGACCTACGTCTCGCGTCTGCACGGCGCGCGGCCCGGGCTC
>Ga0214473_10009621_pt1 | contig 11413 bp, 20 predicted proteins | sample RVTome_7_FD_203509 | JGI IMG/M metagenome (GOLD analysis project Ga0214473, IMG submission 203509) | Soil microbial communities from uranium-contaminated site in the Upper Colorado River Basin, Wyoming, United States - RVT98D197 | ecosystem: Environmental > Terrestrial > Soil > Contaminated >...
CTCGACGCGCGGCTGGCTGCTCTCCCGGGCCTCGACGCGCGGCTGGCTGCTCTCCCGGGCCTCGACGCGCGGCTGGCCGGCGGTGACGACCAGGAGCGGCTCCCCCTTCCGGACAGTCACGTCGGCGCCGGCGTCGAGGTAAATGGGCGAGACGCCGGCGCCGACGGCCGCGTCGAATTCCGCCTGGGTGCGTACGAGGGTCATCCGCTGGGTCTCCCGTCGATGTCGTCCGGATCGTGCTGGCTGCACAGGAGGACCGTGATCCCGTCCTCGTCGAGGACGCACGGGCAGTCCTTGGCCAGGTAGAGCTCGCGCCGCGCGCCGGCCACCAGGTCCAGGCCCTCCCGCGCGAATTGGAGCCGCCGCTCGACGGACCTGAGCAGGCTGCGCACGCCTTCGGGGAGGTCGCCGTGGCCGTAGGCCTGCCGGTAGCTGCGCAGCGCACCCTCCGCATTGGCGATATGACCCCGGCTACTATCCGCCGGGACCCCGTGGCCTCCGGTCAGGGGCCAGCCTCGCCGTCCCGCCGCCGGCGTGGTCACGCCGCTCCTGCCAAGATCCGCCGCGCGGTGTGGTAGGCGGCGAGCCACTCGTCGCGGGGGCGCTGCCGGCTCGGCGTGTCCGCCTTGGGCTGGTCCACCTGGCCGTAGCGGTAGGCGCCGTACAGCACGCGCCGGAGTTCGTCCGGCAGCTGCTCGAGGCAGGCGACGCAGAACGTGAACCGGAGGAACGAGATCCCCGCGGCGCAGTGCGCGCAGCGGAACGTGGGCAGCACCGCGAGCTCACGCTCCCGCTTGACCGCGACGTCGTCGGCATGACGGGACAGGATGGGGTGCCCCATCTCGGTGTCGAGCGGTCGGGGATCAGAAGGGAAGGTCATCCTCTTCCTCGTCGAGCTCCGGGCCCGCCTCCGCGTTGCTGGCTGAGACCGGCGCCGGCCTGGGCGTGCCCGCGGTCCCAAACCGCGCCTGCTGCTCCTGGTGGCGCCGGATCAGGGCCGGCAGCAGTCCCGGGACCGGCTGGACGCCCTGGGCCTCGGCGTGTCGCAGCACCGTCCCCGCCCCCGCCTGGATCGCGGCCGCGTCGTCGGGCCCGAGTGCCCGGCCGAGGAGCTCGCTCAGCCGGAAGGCGGCGATCGCCTGCGCGATACTGAAGGCCAGCTCGACATCCTTCCAGGTCGACGTGGGCGTCGATGGGGCACCGACCACGGGAGCGCCGGCCACGCCCGCCGGGGGCGGGGGCACCGGGGGCGCCGGCGCGCCAGCGGGGGGCGGCGGGGGCGGGGCGGCTCCCGCCCGCGCGGGCGCCGGCGGCGCCGTGAGCGTGGCATTCGGGAGCGGCGTGACCGCGCCGTCCAGGCGGCGCACGCGGGTGGGCTTGGCCTTCCCCTCCTCCACGCGCAGGATCTCGATCCAGAGGTTCGGGTCGAGGACCTGAAACGTCGGCCCCTTCGCGTCCTGGCCGGTGTGGAGCAGCAGCCCCGCGGCGCAGAACGCCTGCAGAGCCGAATACGAGAGATAGAAGTGCCCCTCGCCGAGCTCCTGGACCTGGCCGGCCACCAGGTCCCGCCAGTGGCCGCCGACCAAGATCTCGTCGTCGTACTCGGCCTTCTTCGACGGCGCGAACCGGACCTCGCGGAGCACGCCCTGGCGGGGGACGTTGACCTTGGGGCGCTCGAGCTTGGTGCTCATGCCGCCACCGGAGCGCGCCGGGCGCCAGTCTCGGCACGGCGCCGGGCATACCGGGCGCGGGCCGTGGCGTTGATCCGCTCCCGGTGCCGGGCCTTGTACCGCCGGTCCCAGCGGCGCTTGGCCTCGGCATGCGCCGCGCGCCATGCCCGCTGCCGCGCGCGATTGACCTCGGGGTAGCGGGCCCGCCAGCGTGCGGTGAGCGCGGCATTCTTCTCCGGATGGCGGCGGCGCCACGCCTGGTGGCTCGCCCGCCACCGGGCCAACTGACACGGCGCACACCGCCGTTTCCGTCCCGCCCGCCGGCGGGGACAGTCTGCGCAGAGCCCCGCCCGGTACCGCTCGCACTTTGGGCAGACCGGGAACACCGCCCCCGCGCGGGTCACCCGATGCTCGAGCACCCCGCCGCAGACATGCGGGCCGAACCGGCGCCGGCAGCGCGCGCTCACAGCAACCGCTCCTGCGTGTGCGTGCCCTGGGCGTCCACCCAGCGATCGGACTCGCCGTCCTGGCCGAGGACCAGCACGGAGCCGAAGTGGCGGACGCAGAGATCGGTGACCAGCTGCTCGTGGGCGGCCGCGACCCACCACACCCCCTCACTGCCCCGAACCCACAGCCGGTCCCGGACCGGGAGCGACGATTTGAGCTCGTCCACGAAGTCCTCGTGATACGGCGTCGTCACGGCGAGGCCGACCCGGCGCTGGTCCTCGGGATGCGGGATCCCGGGCTCGATGCGGCAGGCGTCGCTCACGAGGCCCCGGGAGGGCATTGGCAAGCGCCCAGCTCGGCGGCACTCTGGTGCCGGCCCGCCCGGTACCGACCCCGCCCCACGCGGACGACCGCGCCGATCGCGAGGCGGATGCTGATCCGGGGCAGTCCACACGCCGGGCACGGGGGTGCCTGGCGCTCCCGTTCCTGCAGCTCCGCGAACACCGCGCGGATCCGGGAGCGGCTCGAGACCGGCGTCACCATTGCCGGGGATCCTGGGACCGGGACGCCCACCGCTCGCGGTCCGCGCTCGCGGCACACAGCGCCCAGACCGTCACCAGGCCCCACACGACCGCCATGCCGGCGGCCCCGACGAGGACCGAGACGAGATCGAGCGATGGCATGGCTTCAGTTCCTCGAAACCGGGTAGCGGTAGAGCAGCACGGCCGGCGGGACCAGCACGATCTCGCGCCCGCGCACGATGAGGCGCGGCAACGCCAGGTGGACGAGGAAGAGCCCGACGGAGAGCGGCGGCATTGTCAGCGGCTCCGGGCGCGGCGGCGCGCCCAGCGGAGCAGCAGCCACACGCCGACGAGCACCGGGACAACGACCCACCATCCCGCGTAGAGCAAGGCCCCGTTGAGGCGGGTCACGCCGGCCGCCCGTACTCGGCGTCAGCGCGCCGGATCAGCCGGTGCACCTGCGCGAGGTAGCCCACGAGCTGGCGGCGGTAGGTCGCCCAGGTGGTGGGCGAGGGTTCGGCGGCGAAGTCCACCTGGGCCTCGCCCTCCCGGCCGTCCGCCTGCTCCTCGTCCCGCATCACCTCGAGCAGGGGCTCGGTCAGCGCCGGGGCGTGGATCCGGACGAGATCGAGCGGCAGGAGCAGCGCGTCCGCGCGGGCCCCGTGGCCCGCCGCGTACAGCGCCTCGGCGATCATCGCGGCCCGGGTGAACGGGGACCGCGGATCCGTGGGTTTCAGCGCCTGGGCGGCCGTGGAGGCCTCACAGCCGAGCGCCCGGGCCACGACCTGTACCACGTTCAGGCGCGGGTACTCGCCGCAGGAGGCGCCACGGGCCAGGGTGGAGACGTGAGTCATGGGGGTTTAGGCGGCTCCTTCCCGAAGGGCGCGGCGAATGCGCTCACAGGCCCGGCAGTATCGGTACCGCCCAATGCGTCGGACGTTGGTCCCCGAGAACGGATGGCCGCGGAGGCAGTACGTCTTCCGGGCATTAATGGCCGACGGTGCATTGCTGCGGAGCGTGTTTTCGCCGCGGGTGACAGGCTCTAGATGACTCGGGCGGACACACCGCGCATTCCGGCAGAGATGGTCGAGTGTCAATCCCGTGGGAATCGGGCCCCGGGCCCGCTCAAAGAGGAATCGGTGTGCCTGAACCTGACTTCCCCTACACGCGAAAGATCCATGCCCCCACGGACCACGGGCCCCCATCCAATTCCAGCAGCCGCCGCGCTCCATGCGCACGAATCGCCAGAAGCGGCGCATGACCGCAGAGTCAGGGACGTCCGCCCAGTACGCCCGCATGGAGGTAGCGCGACGCTCGTTCGCGGTGGCCCGGTCGGGCATCTATGCCACCACGTCCGCGATCAATTGGGCGGCGGCGACGATGCGTTCGGCACCCTTGACCGCCTCCTCGCGGAGCAGGGTGCTCATGGCGACCACTTCACCGCGCTGCCGGCTGACGATCCGCGCCGCCCGGCGGAGCAACCGCCGCTGGTCCTCGGTCAGGCGGACGTGAAGGGGGGACGCAGTCTTGAGTAAATCCTTCATGCGGCGTACCCTTGGGGGTTCGAGTCGTGACACGCGGGCACTACGGCCGCGCTACGAGGCCATAATCTATGGGTACGACTCCTCCTGTCAAGGGGCGGGCACCATGCCACAGGGGCGGCACCCACGCCACAAGGCACAACCCTATCGGGATCAGGGGTTTAGCCGTCGGCTCTTTCAGGCGGTGAAGCGGATGGAAGGCGGACTCGGCCGCCGGCTGAACCAGGGGGAACTCGGGGGACGGGTAGGGAAAGCGATGGGCCGGGAGCCCTATGACCAGTCCTCCGTCTCGGACTGGCTCACCCACGGCGTGGTCCCGCCGGTGGCGACGGTTGCGGCGCTGGCCCAGGTCTGCGGCGTGGACCCCGGGTGGCTAGCCTTCGGCGGCGGAGACGAGGTGGAGCCCGGCTTGGTCGGTCCGGCGCCGACCCGCCGACTGCCGCCGGCTGATACCCGGGTCGGTCGGAAGAAGGCGTGACGTGGCTTCTGGGCTCACGATGTCCAAAAATACTCGGCAGGCGTACAGGTAGGTGTCATGGTCTGCGTAGCCGGGGACCGGGATGGTCAGGAGGCGGGTCCCGTGTCCATCGACGACCGACACGACCGGCTCACCCGATGGCCCGTGGCCGTGTTCGTCGTACACCCCACGTTCCAGGTTCATCATGCGCCACCCTCAGAAACGTCCCCCGGCCTTGGCATTCTACCCCACCGCGCGCGCCGGGTGGAAGTCTTGCATTTTGCGACTACCCCTAGTGGTAGTAGCACCCAGGCCACCGCTCCCGTATCCTTGCCGGGTAGGGCCGTCCACCGGGAGTGTGCCATGCGTCACTCAACGATTCTTCAACTCGTCGCCGTGCTCGCGATTGCCGCGTGCGGGACCGAACCCACCGACGTCCAGTTCGCCACGATGCAGCTCGACATCATCGCCGGCGACTCGCAGGTGGGCACCGTCGCCCAGGAGCTCGCGACCGCCATCACCGTCGAGGTCCTGGCCGCCACCGCGGCGGACGGGCCCGAGGCGCCTCTTGCCGGCCAGCTGGTCAACTTCGTGGTCGTCGAGGGCGAAGGTGAGGTGTTCGCCGGCGCCGCGCTGACGGACTCGCTGGGGCGCGCCGCGGACCGGTGGACGTTGGGCACCTTGGCCGGCGTCCAGCGCCTCGAGGTCCGCGCCGTGCAGGCCGACGGGACGCCCATCGTGTTCGCCACCGCGCGGGCGACCGCGGCGCCGGGGCCGCTGGCGAGTTCTCGGTTCGTGGAGGACACGATTCACGTACTCGGTGCTGCGTCCACCGCGATCGGGATCGTGGCCCACGATGCCTACGGCAACGACGTAGACCCACCGACTCCCATCCTCAGCAGTCCTGCCTTCGGGTCGGCCGCTGGCGGCGCCTGGACCCCGACGTGGGCCGGTCGGGCCGTGCTCCGCTTGGTCGCGGATTCGTTGATCGCGTTCGTCTACCCGCCGGTGGACGCCCTCACGGTGACGCGCGTCGTGGCCGAGACCGTGTACGTCGAGACGGGCACGCTGGTCCTGGATCAGGTGGAGGACAACCACACGCACGCCTACGCGCTGATCAATGCGCGGTCGATCCGCACGACCCCCCTGGGCGCCGATACCGTGACGCTGGCGCGGGGCTGGGGCCTGTTTGCCCGCCAGAACCCGCTCCGGCTCGACGTCGTATCGATCCGCTCGGACGGTTTCACCTCAGCGTGGAGCGCGACCGTTCAGGATCCGCCGCTCGCCGCGTGGCGCTGGCAGTTGGGGACGGCGGCCGAGACGCTGGTGATCCGGCCGTGAGGTCAATCGTCCTGGCGTTGGTCGTTGCCGGCTGTGGCTCGGAGCCCACTGAGCCGCCAGCCGTCCACCCGCCTGATCCGTTTGACGTCGTGGTCGAGATGAGCGGCTTGTGGCGAGGGACGAACTGTGAAATCAGTCTCGCCTTTCGGGCCTTACGCGGCGATGACGTCGTCTCGTATCGTTGGCGGCACACGCCGAGTGGCGGTTGGCGTGAGGGCACGTTCACGGACTGGTACGCCTACTCCTGGAATCAGGGCGGGACGCCAACCGCGAATATAGAATACCGCCTGTCCTCCCCAGGGTGGGCTGGGAAGAACGGTGCAATAGGCGCAACCTGTAGATACGTCAGGTGACCTTCGCGAGGTTCACCACCCGCAGACGCTTCACGCCGGCCGCCGCTTGTCGCGCACCAGGAGGCGGGCCGTCAGGTGACTTTCGCGAGGTTCGCCACCCGCAAATGCAACAGGTGCTTCCCGGCCTTGGCCCCCGCGTTGTAGGTCCATTCAATCAACAGGTCATGATCCTCGATCGCCCCGGTGGCGCTCACGATCGCATTGTCGGCCGGGACCAGGATGAGGGTGCCGTTCCCGCCGGCGTCCACCGTCCCGCCGTTCGCGTTCAGGATGCTCTGGGCGGTCCGGCTATTGATGATCGCCCCACCGCGCCGGACGTACAGGGTCGCCACCAGCGTGGTGAGGCTGGCGGCCGGGATGGCCACGCCGGCCTCGTCCTGGACCACGAACGCGAGCTTTGCCGTGGTCTTCTCGGCGATGATGCTCTCGTCGTCCGTGAGCCAGGTCTCGTAGTCGCGCGCCATCTCAGGTGGGATCCGCCCACTCCGCGTCGTGCGCCGGGACGGTGACGGTCCCGCCCGCGGTGAGGGCCTGGCTGGTGCAGGTCGTGACGCCGAGGAGCGCCGCCCCGTCGTCGTAGGCGATATGCGTCGCCGTACCGCTCGTGTCGATCGGGACGGCCGCCTGCTGGGCAACCGTGAGCTTCCGGCCGCTCACGTCCCCGTTGGCCTTGGTGAAATCCCCGTTCCCCACCCCGGCCGTCAACACGACGTCGGCGAGGGCGACGGCCGCGATGCCGGCGAAGTTCGCGGGCTCGCCGGAGCAGACCACCTGCCGCACGGCGGTGGCCAGTTTGTCGATCGCCGCGTCCAGCACGGCATCGCTGATGCTCTTGGCCATGGGGCTACGCTCCCTTCGGCGTGATCGTGAGCTGGTGCGGCGTCAGGAGTTCCGCCCCCGGCTTCCGCTCGCCGGTCGGATACTGCGCGGCCACGTCCCGGGCCCAGCCACGGTCGCATAGGAACTGCCCGAAGGCGTCGGGCACGGTCAGGATGTCGCCGGCCACCTGAAGGTAGTGCCGCCCGGTCGCGGGGTCGGCGGTGCTCAGGCGGGCTTCCGTGATTTCCACTTTCATGGTCACTCCAGCGTGAGGGTGGTGAGGCGGGGAATGGTGCGCGCGACGCCCGCGAGCCGGGGACCGCGCACGGTCACGCCCGCCAGGCGCGGACCGGTGAGCGTAAAGCCGGTGAGGAGCGCCAGGGCGAAGTCGTCGGGCAGCACCAGCACCACCCCGTCCAGCACCAGCGCCACGACGACGTCGTGGACCGCGAGCACGTGCGTCTGGACCAGGGCGGGGGACTCGAGCCCCAAGGCCACGAACGCATCCTGGACCGCGAGCGTCTGGGCCTGGGTCAGCGCCGGCGACTCCAGCGCCAGCGCCACGGCCACCTCGGCCACCTCGAGCAGGGTGGAGAGCGAGAGGGTCGGCTGCTCCAGCGCCAGGGCCACCGCGACGTCCGCCACGGCCAAGACGTGTGCCTGCGTCAGTGTCGGCGCGTCGATGGCGAGCGCGAGCGCGAGCTCCTGGAGGGCCAGCACGTGGGCCTGCGTCAGTGCGACCGACTCCAGGGTGAGGCCGAGCGTCGCGTCCTGGACCGCGAGCACGTGGGCCTGCGTCAAGGCGGCGGACTCGATCGCCAGCGCGAGGCTCAGATCCTGAACGGCCAGCTGGTGGGCTTGGGTCAGGGCCGGACTGTCCACCGCCAGGCCGATAGCCAGATCCTGGACCACCAGCTCGACGCTGCCGCCCGCCGGTGCCCGCCCCACGACCCGGCGGGCCGGGCGGAACATCCCAAACGGATCGAGCGCGAGCTGCGCGATCTCCGCCGGTGACAGCGCGCGATTCCATACCCACCCGGCCCGGTACCGGAAGTCGGGGTCGTGATCTGCGGCGGTCGGCAGCGTGCCGAACGTCAGTTCACTGCTGGCCGAATAAGGCGGGTTGGAGATCGCTGCCGCGCTGCCGCCGCGCTGGATGTCGTTCTCGTAGTACCGCAGCACCCCGCTCCTGATGATCACGGTGCGAAGCATCCGTGCTGTGGACCAGGTGCTGTAGCCTACTCCAATCGCGAGAGGTGTACCTCCGCTGTTGACCAGGATTTCGATTTCATTCCACCACCGCACACCGTAACTGACTGAGGTGCCATCCGTGGTCACCGCCATGATCCACGAGCCGTTGGTCGGCAGGGCGAGCGCCTCCCCGTAGACCGCGAAGGTCAGCGGGTAGTTGATCTTCAGGAAGGCAGGGGCGACGGCGTGCAGACCCTCGTCCACGGCGTCGGCCTGGATATATGATCCGAGGTGGTCGGCCCCCCACGTGGTGCCCGTGTTGAGTGGAAGCGGCACTCGGGCGGGATAGACAATTCCCGCCGGACCGGTACGCTCCGTCATCGGGACTACGGCCACGAGCCCACGACACAGCCCGCGCCACGCTGGGTCGACCCGCCCCGGGTCAAAATCCCAGGCGGCGGGCTTGATGCGGCGGTCGAGGGTGAGCAGGCCCACGTGACCCCGCCTACTGGATCTCGTCCGGCGTGGGCGTCAGGCTGAATCCGAAGTCCCCCGCCGTGCCCGAGAGCGCGTTGGCCGTACCGTTCCAGAAGATCGGGGCGGCGTACCGCGCGTCGATCTCCACCACGCCCGACGCGACCATCTCCACGGCCGCGTTCTCGTCGATCACGATGGCGCCGATCTGCGCCACGTTCCGCAGCTTGTCCTCGGCCGAGACGGCGATATCGCCGGTCCCGTCGTCGTTGTCCGCGTGCGTGCCATCCGACAGCTTGAGGTAGATCCGCACGATCTCGCCCACCACCCGCGTGGCGCCGGGCTTGATCCAGCCCCGCCAGGCGAAGCGCCGCGCCCGGGCGGCGACCCCGAAGTCGTGCAGCGCCCCCTGCCGACCGGCAGCCGCGCCGAGCGTCGTGGGCGTGAACAGTTCCGTCCCGGCCGCCGAGAGCCACGTGATGGCGGCTTCCTCGTTGACGTAGATCAGGTTCGGCATTCGTCATCCCTCCCGCAGTGCTCGCGCCACGTCCTCGGCGCTCACGACCACGCCCGCGCCCCAGAGTTCTTCCGCCCGCGAACCCGGGCGGGAGGCGAGCGCCACGAGGGCGGTGCGCGTGGCGGTGCCCGCCGCGAACATGGCAAGAAAGGCGGCCCGGACGTTGGCATTTGCCGTATCCACCTGGCCCGCCCCGGTGATCGTCTGATAGCGTTGCTTCTCGGCCGCCGTGAGTGTCGTCCATTCTGCGGTGACGGTGGCGTTGATGACCTCGTAGGCCGGGATGACGCCGCGGAAGACCGTCACTCCAGCGCGTGCGGCGGTGAGTAGGGCGACGATGGGTGAGAGCGACCCTGAGGCAAGATGGATCGCGTACCCGAGCCCCACGGGATCGGTCTGAACTTCCGCTTTGAGTGCCGCGAAATCCATGGTTTCTCCTTACCGCCCGATCCAGCCCGCCGTGCTCAGCGCGTAGCTGGCGACATAGATGGACTTCCCGCTCAGGGTCAGGCTGCTGGGGTTCCCCAGGCCGACCTCGCGCGCATCCACCGCATTGACCGTCAACGTGTTGGCGGCCTGATACTCCGCCAACGTCGTCCCGTAGTTGTTCTCCCAGATGAAGGTGCCCACCGACCCGCTCCGGTCCGCCGCATAGAGCAGCGTGCCCGCCGCGTCGTAGAGTCGGGGCCAGATTTTGATCTCCGTGGGCGTGACGTACTCAATCTCCCACTCGTACCGATACCACACGCCCGCGGTCAGGCCGTGCGCGGGCCCACCCTCCGCGCCAATCCCGAAATCATCATCATGCACCGCCGTCAGCGTCGGGTTGGGTCCGTTAGCACCGAACGACAGGTACACGATGTCGATGGAGCCCACCAGGTCATAGCAGAAGGGGTGCATGTTGCGCTGGGGCGTCATGCCCGCCTCGAACATGAGGTAGAGCCGACCCCAGTGGGTCGTGCTCTGTGGCAGGTCGCCGATGCTCGCGATCACGTAGTCGGACGGATGCTCGTGGATCGCGAGCACGTTGCCGGGCCCAGTCCAGGCGGGGCCATGCACGGCAGTCGGGGCGATCACGTCCAGCACGACGCCGGCGCCGTTGTCCCCGCCGACGTTCCGCCACTTCCCGCCATCCAGCACGGCGGCATCGCTGGCACCGAGGGCGGCCGTCCACCCAGAGGTGAACACGGTCCCGACCGCCGGCGTCGGGAGGGTATCCACCGGGCCTGGAGGCGGCGGAGGAGGTGGAGGTGGAGGTGGAGGCGTTGGGGCGCTGTCCACCACGATGTAGGCCACCACGGCCCGGATGTAGCTCCAGGTCCGGGGCGGGCGCGGCCCGTTCACCTGGCACCGGAAGGCTTGCCCCGGAGGGGTCGTGTCGGGGATGACGTAGCCGCCGCAGATCACGGCGCCCGGCCGGACGTGGACGGTATCCTGCGCCAGCAGCGGACTGGTGAGCGCCGCCAGGAGGAGGATGAGCCAAGAAGACTTCAGCATTCGCGCCATACGCCACGCTCCAGGTAACCGTGTCGGGCAAACCCGCCCTCGAGGGAGTTCCGTAATCCAACGGACGGCGAAACCGAGATTATGCCGTCCTCGTGTTCGATGATCGTGTGGTTCACGAGCCGGCCGACCCCCGCGCGCGGCAGGTAGATCCACCAGCTCCCGTCCTGCTTCCAGTAGCAGACGCGCGTATCGTCCAAGGCCACCGGCAGCAGGTCGCCGGTCACATCCGGGAGCCGGATCGCCGGCTCGTGGGTCGTCACGCCGGTACCCACCGGCCCTCGCGAATGAACCCGTGGTCCCCGCACTCGGTGCAGAGCAGCGACGGGGAGAGCGTGAGCGGCTCCCACGACTGCACCGTCCAGAGCGGCTGACCCGCGAACGCCGCCTGCGTCGCCGGCAGGTCGAACTGGATGAAGGCGTCGCATTCCCCCGGACCATCCTTCCGGGGGTGGTGCACGTTCGCCCCTGCACGGTCAACCGAGGGCAGCGGAACCCCGTACCGCTCCCGGTTCGCCGGCAGGTCGTCCGGGTGCCAGCCGATGAAGGTCAGCAGGTGTCCGTGCCCCAAATCGAGTA
>Ga0214473_10009622_pt1 | contig 11413 bp, 12 predicted proteins | sample RVTome_7_FD_203509 | JGI IMG/M metagenome (GOLD analysis project Ga0214473, IMG submission 203509) | Soil microbial communities from uranium-contaminated site in the Upper Colorado River Basin, Wyoming, United States - RVT98D197 | ecosystem: Environmental > Terrestrial > Soil > Contaminated >...
AATAGTAGTAAGGGTTGTGGATAAGGGAGAAAAGGGGAAACAGACGAGTGAAAACGGTACTCTGGCCTGTGATCTGTCGCTGTGGTTTTTCTCTGTTATTCAATTAAGACAACACCTCAATGAAGTTTCACACCCTTTATCCACACGTATTATGTGACATGCTCACAGGATATGCACAACTATTTCTTGATGTTAAGGTTTCGTTCCAATTTTTCGATGGTCGTCAGCATATAGGGGTCTTCTTTTATCTTTTTCTCGATTGTTTTCGACGCGTGGATCACTGTGGAGTGATCACGACCGCCAAACTTGTCGCCGATTACCGGGAAAGATGTTTCAGTATATTTGCGGCATAGGTACATGGCGACTTGTCTCGGAATGGCAATGTTTTTTGTGCGTCGCTTTGCTTTTAGATCCCCTAGCTTGATGTTGTAATAATCGCAAATTGTTTTTTGGATGCCTTCGATCGTTATCTCACGGTGTGATCCCTTTAAAGTGTTTTTCAGCACCTCCTTAGCTAGATCAACGGTGATATTGGAACGCGTCAAAGATGAGAAAGCGCCTAAACGGGTCAGAGAGCCTTCCAGCTCTCTTACATTGGAATCAATATTGCTCGCCAGGAAAATCGCTACATCGTGAGGTAAGATTACCTTTTCAACTTCCGCCTTCTTCTGAAGAATAGCGACCCGCGTTTCCATATCCGGCGGCTGGATGTCCGCAATCAGGCCCCATTCAAACCGGTTTCGCAGTCGATCCTCTAAGCCTGGAATCTCCTTGGGAAATTTATCTGAGGTGATGACAATTTGTTTGCGCGCTTCATACAGCGAGTTAAAAGTGTGGAAAAATTCCTCTTGGGTTCGCTCCTTGCCCGCAATAAACTGGACATCGTCGAGGATTAAAACATCGACGTTCCTAAATTTCATTTTGAACTCATCCATCCTATCCCGCCTAAGCGAGCTGATGAGTTCATTCATGAACGATTCAGAACTCAAATAGAAAACCTTAGACCCAGGAAATTTGCTTACCGCTTTGTGGCCGGTGGCATTGATGAGATGCGTTTTACCGAGGCCGACGCCACCATAGATGAAGAGCGGATTATAATGGTCGCCGGGTTGATTCGCCACGGCCATAGACGCTGCGTGAGCAAACTGATTACTCGCGCCAATGACAAAATTCTCAAACGTATACCTGGGTATCAGATTACTAGTCCGCCGGCGTTTCTCCCTTTCGCGCTCGTCCTTGCCGACGTGTTTTTCGGCGATAGTCTTGATCTGCGGTTCTTGCTTGACGTCCAAGGAAACTGTCAGCTTCTGCTGTGCTGTCTTGCTCAACACCTCCTCGAGCCGCGTCAGGTAGTGCTCAGTTAGCCAGTCGCGAAAAAACTTATTCGGCACATTGAGATAGACACAGCTTTTGTCCCGAGAAACAAAGACGATCGGCTGGATCCATGTCTCATAGTTTTGCTTGCCTAATTGGTCTTTTAGGTGCGCCAGCGCTTCCTGCCACAGCTCAGCCATGATACTCACCCGTTAACATCTTGAAATTGATGAAAAAAGGGCGCAAAAAGTTACGAACAAAGTTATCCACAGCTGTGGATAACTTTACCGATAGATGATCACTCCGGGTCAGATACGGTGTAACAAACCCACGCCACAGGGAGAGTGAAGAATGGCGAGCGGCGGCGCAAAGGATTCCCCGTTTTCGCCAAAACGCGGCTGCGATGGTTTTGTTCATGAGATCGGTGCGAGCCGGAAGAAAAAATAATCGATGCTCAAAAAAAAACACATAATCAATTTCAAATTTCTTTGCAAGAAAAAAATTCGAAAAAAGTTTTTTTCTTTTTGTTGATCGCCTTGACAGGTTGCATTCCCAATGGTAGGTGAACGCCACTTATGGCAATAAATCATTCTCGTAGACTCTTTCAGCGCGCGAAGGCAAGAATCCCCGGTGGCGTTAACAGTCCGGTGCGAGCATGGAAAGGCGTGGGCGGAACACCGTTGTTCATCGCGCGCGGTCAAGGCGCCCATATCTTTGACAGCGACGGGAACCGCTACATTGATTTTGTTGGGTCCTGGGGGCCGCTGATTTTTGGACACGCCCACCCCCAGATTCTTCGCGCGCTTGCGAAAACCGCGCGCAACGGCACAACCTTCGGCGCTCCGACGGAGCACGAAGTGAAACTGGCGGAGCTGATTGTCCGTCTGATACCGTCGGTGCAAAAAGTGCGGCTGGTCAGTTCCGGAACCGAAGCAACCATGAGCGCCCTTCGCCTCGCGCGCGCTTACACGGGACGAAGTAAAATCGTTAAATTCGATGGTTGCTATCACGGCCACGCCGACGGTCTCTTGGTGAAAGCCGGCTCAGGAATTGCGACGCTCGGTCTTCCAGACAGTCCGGGCGTACCCTCGGGATTCGCAAAGGAGACTTTGGTTGCGAAATATAATGACGTGATATCGGTTAGCAAGTTATTTGAGCAGCATGGTAAGAATGTCGCGGCGCTAATCGTCGAGCCCGTCTGCGGCAACATGGGAGTCATTCCGCCGGCAAAAGGTTTCCTCCGTTTCCTAAGAAGAGTAACGCAGCGTTACGGAACGCTATTGATTTTCGACGAGGTCATTACGGGGTTTCGCATCGCCGTCGGCGGCGCCCAATCGTTTTATCGCGTGACGCCGGATCTTACTTGTTTGGGAAAAATCCTGGGCGGCGGTTTACCATTGGCGGCGTTTGGGGGCCGGCTTCAAATCATGGATTTGGTTGCGCCAGAGGGACCAGTATACCAAGCCGGTACACTGTCGGGGAATCCACTCGCCGTCGCCGCCGGGCTGGCGACTTTAGGCCTGCTCACTCGTCCGGGCATCTATGCCAGACTGGAAGCAAAGGGAAAGAGGCTGGAGGAAGGTTTTGCGAGGATACTTAAAAAGTATTCCATCCGAGGCACCATCAACCGTGTCGGTTCAATGATGACTCTATTTTTTGGCATTGACCACGTCAGGAACGCTGATGACGCGAGAAATTGCGACCGCCAACGATTCGCCAGATACTTTCACGGCATGCTGCGCCGGGGCATCTATTTGCCACCGGCCGCATTCGAAGCCATGTTCGTTTCACTGGCGCACTCGACTGCCGATATCGACAGCGCAGTCGCTGCCTTCCGCGACTGGGCTGCGGAAGAAACACGCCGTTGATACTATGAGTGCTTCATGGTAGAGACTGAAAGCGGAACCGGCAAAGGGCGGAGAGATCGAGCAAATAGTAACGAGCCTAACTACCTAAGGTTCAGTAAGTATGCCGCCGCGGGTCTGGAGTTTCCCAGTACCGTGCTTGGCGGCATGTTTTTGGGTTACCTGTTAGACAGCTATTTTAACGTATCACCGTGGTTGACCACGATCCTCACTTTCGTGGCGCTCATCGGTGCTTTCGCGCGTCTATTTCAGTTGTTGCGTTATTTTTCTCGGGATAAGAAATGACCGCTGGTCTTTCCGCCGCCTACCTAGTGCGTGTCTTAACGTGGCATACGCTGTTGCTGTTGCTGCTTTTAATAGGTTCGCGGGTCACGCATGCCTTGGAGCCCGGCGCGCTTTTGCTGGGCGGTGTCTTTATGGGTTTGAACTTCGGCCTCCTGAGTTTAGGTGTCCGCTGGGTGTTGTCTTCAACCGCGACCAAGAAAAGGCAACGCATCGGTGCGGCGCTGCTCGTATTGAAGTTGCTACTGTTCTTGGGGTTGGTATCGATGGTGTTTTTCCGTATGGAACTGGACGGTATCTCGTTCATCGTCGGCGTATCTTCCTTACTCGTCGCCAGCGTTATCGGTGCGCTTTCCTCCGGGCCCTCGTTTAGTTCAACCTAGGTGAATCTATGGAACACCCTTTCACGTGGTATGATTATTTTGTCCAGCCCACCGCGCTGGGCGCTCTGCCGCAGCACACATTCACGGCGCTGTTGGTAACATGCCTCCTGATCATTATGGCCTTTCTCGCCCGGCGCTCACTGTCCCGCGCCGACAATGCCGTGGTGCCTGATGGGGGTCTCAGCTTGCGCAATATCGTTGAGATCCTGGTGGAGTTCTTGGTTGGTTTGGTGGATAGCATTATCGGAAAGAAGGGGCGGAAGTATCTCCCTTTGTTCGGCAGCTTTTTTTTCTTTATTCTTACCGCCAATCTAATGGGTCTTATTCCCGGTTTTTCGCCGCCCACGAGTAACTTGAACACGACCCTTGGTCTCGGCATCGTTTCATTTTGCGCCTACAATTTTTTCGGCGCTCGCGCTCATGGCGCGGGCTATCTCAAGCACTTCATGGGGCCGGTGCTCTTCCTGGCTCCGCTCTTCGTCATTTTGGAAGGGGTATCGCACCTGGTGCGGCCCGTTTCGCTCGGTCTTAGGCTCTTCGGCAACATGTTTGGAGATCACCTGGCAGTCGAGATCTTTACCGACTTGAGCAAAATCGGCGTGCCCGTCATATTTTATCTGCTGGGCACGCTGGTCTCGGTCATCCAGGCATTCGTATTTACTTTGTTGAGCGTAATTTATGTGGCTATGGCGGTCAGCCATGACCATTAGGAAATGACAAATCGAGCGATGGCTTAGGTGGGGATGAGGACAGAGGAGTGGCAGGGCCGAAAATCGCTAGAAAGGAGGAAGCCATGAAGAGGATACTAGTAATCCTTGGATCTTTCGCACTTGGTTTCTTGAACGTCGGTTACGTTCTGGCGGCGGCTGAAGCAGCCGGCGGTCAGACGGATTCGACGAGCAAAGCAGCCATCGCCCTAGCCGCAGGCTTGGCCATCGGGATTGCGGCCTTTGGCGCCGCGATGGGTCAAGGACGCATGGCCGCGGCGGCGATGGAGAGCATCGGGCGCAATCCGAACTCGGCCGAGAAGATCCAGGTGCCGATGATTCTCGGGCTCGCGTTCATTGAGGCGCTGGCAATCTACGCGCTGCTGATTGCATTTTTTCTGCAGGGCAAAATCTAGCCCGTAAAATCGCTGAGGCGGAACAAAAAGGGGTGGGGAGTTGTGTCTCCCCGCCCCTTTTTGTTTTGTGTCGCCTTTGGTGATGGTGGATGCCCCTCGCCCCTTCGACGACGTCTCAGGGCAGGACCCTTCTCTCAGGCTCAGGGTGACTCACTGGGAGTGAGTCAGTTTGTCGGCAAGTCGACTTTGTAAAGCTGGACCTGGGTGTAACTCAGCAATTCATCCAGAGTGTTGAGCTTGTACGGCTTCTGGTAATAAATGTCTTTGATGCCGGTGTTCACCAGCACCTTGAGGCAATGAATGCAGGGCGTGTGGGTGATATAGATCGCCGCCTCTTTGATGCTGGAGCCGTTCTTTGCCGCCTGAGCGATGGCGTTCATTTCGGCGTGGATGGTGCGAAAGCAGTTCTGTTCGGTGTCGCCGTTGGGGGTTTTTGACTCGTAAATTAAACAGCCGACATCCGTGCAATGCGGCATTCCCGCCGGCGCGCCGTTGTAGCCGGTGGCAAGAATGCTCTTGTCCCGCACGATCACCGCGCCGACCTTGGCCCGCGTGCAGGTGGAGCGTTCCGCCACCTGTTGGGTGATCGTCATAAAATATTGATCCCAGCTCAATCGCTCGCTCATGAACATCCTCCCGTTCCCGACTCGTCCGGAATGATCTCGACCTTGTCGCCGATCTGCGCCGCGGTGCGCTGCCGGGCGCTACCCTTATATAGAGCGATTTCCAGAAGCCCCCAGCTATTGACGAGGGCGACCAGCTCGCCCTCGACCGCCGCAGCGTAGTGCGAAGCCAAACCGCGGATCGTGGCATCGCGCAGCGAGATGACTATTTTATGTGCGGTCAGTCCCGTCAAATCACGCTCGGAGATGTTTGTAAACAGGTTGCCGAAGCTGTCGATGTAGAGTATCTCGCCGCAGATCCGCCGCGCTGCACGCAAAGCCTCGGGAAGCTTGAGTCGCAGGAAACCATCCGCAGGGTCGCCGAAAGCAACGGCGGCGACTCCCAGCGAAAGATAAGCTGCCACCGGAGCGAAAATATCCCGGCCGTGAAAGGTCGCGCTCATAGGTTGTAAATGGTAGGTGGAATTGGACAGATGGATGAAGTGGGTGGGCTGTTTGCCCGCCAACGTAAGGCTCAATACGCCGTTATCGGGCCCGACAAAATAGCTACCGTCGCACTCGACCAGCAACGGTCGGCGCGCCCCGCCCACGCCGGGGTCGATGACTGCGACGTGTATCGTCCCGCGCGGAAAGTAGGGAACCGAATGGCGCAGCATCAACGCGCCGGCCATGATGTCCTGCGGCAGGATGTCGTGGCTAAGATCGATGACGCGGGCGTTCGCATTGATCCCGGCGATGACCCCTTTCATAATCCCGACGAAGGGATCGCGATAGCCGAAGTCCGTGGTGAGCGTGATCAACATCGCGGCGTCTCAACGACAGAGGCAATCTAAGCAAAAAAGCCCGGCGGCGTAAAGCTTGGCCCTTTGCCGCGGTCGTTGGACAAGTTATAAAGGGAATGAGATATACTAGAATTTGGCATCCGCCAGGAGCTCTTCGATTCGCGTCTTTCGTTCACTGCGGCACAAAAATTACGCGCTCTTTTGGTCCAGCGATCTGATCGCCTCCCTGGGTCATTTCGTCCGGGAAGTCGCGCTTTACTGGCTTGCCTACGAAATTACCGGTTCGGCCATCGCGCTGGGAATCCTCGGCTTCGCCGAAGCGGCGCCGCGCCTCTTGCTTGGCGCCGTGGGCGGTGTGTTCGTGGACCGCTACGACCGCTTGCGCTTGCTCACCGGGATTCAATTTCTCTGCTGTCTGCCGGTTTTTGGATTGGTCTTTATTTATTTCGCCGGCATGCTGCAGTTCTGGCACATCGTAGCGTTGGAAGCGCTGCTGGCGATCATCCGCAGCATGAATCCGACCGCCGGCCAATCGATCTTGCGCGATCTTGTGCCCGAAGAGGAATTGATGAGCGCGGTCTCGCTCTACTCCATCGGCTTTAATTTCGCGCGCATCGTCGGCCCTTCGATCGGCGGGGTACTGATTCTCTTGATCGGCGTGGGCGGCTGCCTGGTTTTCTACGGCGTCTGTCTGTTGATCTCAGCCGTCGAATTCCTGGGAATTCGGCTGCGTTCGAGCGCGCCGGCCGGTGTGGAAGGACATTTTTTGCAAGAGTTCACCGAGGGGCTGCGTTACATCCGCGCCACACCGACGATTCTCGCCAGCATCATCGCCGCCTACGTCATCAGCATCTTTGTTGGAACCTATACCCGTTTTCTCGCGGTGTTCGCTAAAGATGTTCTCCACGTCGGTCCCGAAGGAATGGGGTTGCTGATGGCGGCACCGGGCGTCGGCGCCGTCTTGTCGCTGATCGTGCTCGGTGCTCTGGAGGAAAAGTGGAGCCGCAATGCATTGCTCTGGTTTTCCGCCAAAGCGACCCCGCTTCTGCTCATGTTATTTTGTTTGTCACGGACGCTCTGGCTGTCCGTCTTATTGCTCGGTCTGTTCGGCGGCATGCAGATTATTTTCCGCACAGTGAGCCGTCTGATCATCCAAGTCGAAGCGCCGCGCGAGCTTCTGGGGCGCGTCATGAGCCTGTTTTTGATGGATCAGGGCATGCGCTCGCTCGGTTCCATGGTGATGGGCGCGTTCGTGGCGGGTTTCGGCGCCGCGCTCGGGTTGATCGCGACCTCGCTGGTTTCGATAGTGCTGACCGCGATCACTTTCTGGCGCTTGCTCAGGGTGTCGAAGAACGAGTGACCATCGCTGCTCGAACTTAAGCTGAGAGTGTGTGAAAAAATAGCCGATCGCCCTTCGGCGAACTCAGGACGAACGGCTAAGTACCTGAACTTCCCCTAAGCTATCCCGTTCGTGGTGAGCGTGTCGAACCATGAACGATGTTTTTCACACACTCTGAGCCCAAGCCCGCGCGAATTTGATTACAACTCTTCCAGTACCGCCGCGAACAGCAGCGGCACCATGATCTCCATATGGCCCGTGAGCTGGTAGCCCCTGCCGCTTTGCAGGGTCGGGCGGGAAACCACGTTCGTGAGCGGGCGATAGTGTTGGAGAAAGTCTAAATTAACCGTCGTTAAATTCTGCACCGGATGGCCGAGGTTGCGCGCCAGGCTCACGCACTTGAGAAAAACTTCGGGCAGCACGACTGCGGAGCCGAAGTTCAAGTAAACCCCACCGCCTAGGGTCGCGACGACCGAGGTGAGCGTGCGGAAATCCCGTAAGCTACAATCGCCGAGCGCTTTGCCATCAGCTTTGGGGTGCATGTGGATGATGTCCGTGCCGATGGCGACATGGGATGTTACCGGTATTCCCAAACGAGCGGCGTTTGCGAGAATGCTCAATTGGCGGTGCGGTAAGCGCGCTTTGAGGATCGCCCGGCCGACGGCGGCGCCGATGCCGAGGTAATTTTTCGAACCGTCGATGATGGCCTGGTTGATAAACGAGCCGGTCTCCTCGCCCATGCCGAAGCTGCCGTCTTTCAAGCTGGCGGCGACGTCTTCGGAAGTTTCACCCATGTAGGCCAACTCAAAATCGTGAATCACCCCCGCGCCGTTGAGCGCCACGGCATCGATGATGCCGCGCTCCATAAAATCGATTATCAGCGGGCTCAAGCCGACTTTGATCGGATGCGCGCCCATGCCGAGCAGTACCGTTCTGTTCCTGCGGTGGCATGCGGCGATTTTCCGCGCGATGGCTTTGAGATTCTGCGCGGCCAGGATGTCAGGCAGACCTTGGAGGAAGGAACGCACCCGCGCGCCTTTCTGTATTTTCCTGCCGAGAAGCGCGGTTTGGACTTTGCTGAACCGTTTCTTGATCGGATAGGTTCTGACTTTGGAGAAGTCGAGCGGGCGGAAGGTTTTTTTAGGCATACGCGGCACGAGTTTTCAGTTGGACGGGAAAAGTTGGGCGTCGACCAGCTCGCAGATGACATGGCCGATCAGGATATGGCTCTCCTGGATGCGCGCCGTGTTTCTTCCTTCGGAGACGCAAAGGAGATGGTCAACTTGACCGGCCATTTTGCCGCCGCTGCCGCCGGTCAAGCCGATGGTGGTGATTTTTAGCGTCTTGCACGCCTGGATGGCGGCGAGCACGTTGGCGGCGTTGCCGCTGGTCGAAATGGCCAGCGCTACGTCACCCGCCTTGCCCAAGGCTGTCACCTGTTTGGCGAAGACCTGTGAGTAATCGTAGTCGTTGGCGATGCTGGTAAGCGCCGAGCTGTCTGTGGTGAGGGCGATGGCTGGCAGGGACGGCCGTTCGATGCGGAAGCGGTTGACGAACTCGGCCGCGATATGCTGCGCGTCGGCGGCGCTGCCGCCGTTGCCGAACAGCAGCAGTTTGTTACCCCTCTTAAAGGCGGCGACTAAGGCGTCGATGGCAGTTATCAATTTATCTGCGTGGTCGCGCAGAAAAGCCTGCTTCGCTTGGATGCTTTCTTCGAATGCCTTGTTAATTGCTTCTTTCATGGATCGGGCGAGGGTCGGTGGAGAGAACTTTTTATCACAGCGGTGGTAAAGCGTAAAGTTACGGGCGGTAGAACTCTTTGACCGCTCCCACCACGGCTTGCTGCTGCGCCGGTGTCAGCTCGGGATAGAGCGGCAAGGCTAAAACTTCTTTGGCCGCGCGCTCCGCTTGAGGGAAGTCACCCGCTTTATAACCAAGCCCGGCAAAACAGGGTTGCAGGTGCAGCGGCACCGGATAATACACTTCGCTCTGAATCCCGCGCTCGGCGAGAAACTGTTTCAGGTCGTCACGGCGCCGGACGCTGACGACGTAGTTGTTGAAGACATGGGATCGATTTGCCGTCTGTGGCGGGATGCGCAAGGTGTTTTCTCCCAGCAACCCGCTTTCCGTGAAAAGTCCGTGATAGATCTGTGCCCGCTGAATTCTCTGCTCACACCATGCCTCGAGATACCGTAACTTAACGGAAAGCACGGCGGCCTGAAGGGAATCGAGGCGCGAATTGATGCCGGTCACTTGATGGTGATATTTCGTGCTCTCGCCATGCATGCGCAGCATTTTTAACTTCGCCGCAAGCTCTCGATCGCCAGTCGTTACCAAACCCCCGTCGCCAAAGCCGCCGAGGGTTTTGCTGGGAAAAAAGGAAAAGCAACCGATGGCACCGATCGTCCCGGCAAACTTCGATTTACCGGCGATCGTAGTCCGCGCGCCGCAGGCCTGGGCGACATCTTTGACGATCCGCAGGTTGTACTTCTCGGCCAACGCCGTGAATTCCTTCATAGCGCAGCATTGACCGAAGAGGTGAACCGGCAGCAGCGCTTTTAATCGCAGGCCGGTTTTGGCGTCCAGGGTTTGAGCGCTTTCCCGTCGCCCTCGTTCGTCGAGAAAAGCCGCGGTTGCTTCGGCGGACAAGAGAAAAGTATCGGGGTTAATGTCGATGCATAGCGGCGTGCCGCCCAACCGGGTGATCGACGAAACCGTGGAAAAGAAAGTAAACGGCGTCACCAGCACGCCGTCGCCGGGACCCACTTCGAGCGCCATCAGCGCGAGCAGCAGCGCGTCGCTGCCGGACGCCACGCCGACGGCATGCTCGCAGCCGAGGTAGGCCGTCATCTGGTCTTCGAAGCGCTCCACCGCCGGGCCGAGAATGAATTGCTGCGACTCCAAGACCTCGTCCACAGCCTGGCGGATCTCCAACCGCAACCCGGCGTGCTGGGCGCCGAGGTCGACGATGGGGATCTTATAGGGCTGCAAGCTAGACACTGGTTTTGACCGCTGGGGATTGTCCCTTGAGCGCGCTCTCGGCAACTTCCGCGAGGAGTTGGTCGTGGTCATGATCGAGGGAGAAAACGCGGAATTGGACGACCTTGGACGGTATGAATTCGAACAGCTCGGCGAGGGATTCCTTGGCGATCTCGCCGGTGGAGGGGTCGAAGATATGAATCTGCTTTTTACCCATGGCGAACGGGTTTTCTGGCCGCGGGTCTTGAGTCGCCATGTCGACGCGAAAGACTAAATCGCGCGCCGGCGCCGGCAGCCCGGCGCGAATTCTTTTTTCCCAATCGGTATCCTGGATCAAGGCCACGCCGTAGCGCAGCTCGTTAAGCGACAACGTGCGGTCGTAAGCCATCTTCCACTTGATTTCGCGGTGTAGCACCGACTCCCATTCCTTGGCGAGGACCTCGACCTCCCCTTTTTTGCGCCGCCAGCGGGAAACCTCTTCGAGCAGCGACCAATCGGTGAGGTAGAGGTATTCGTCCATATGTTCCAGCGGATTGCCGGGAAACAAAAGCTTCATGGTGTCGGGGAAGATGTCGCGAAGATGCAAATCGATGGCGCGGGTGGTGCGGTGATAATAAACGTTGGTGTAGAGATAGAGACGGGCGTTGAGAAACATGGTGAGCGCGCTGTTGCCGGCTTTGTGGACCGTCAGGCCCTTGGGCGTGAAGAAGGTGTAGTGAATCA
>Ga0214473_10009623_pt1 | contig 11413 bp, 9 predicted proteins | sample RVTome_7_FD_203509 | JGI IMG/M metagenome (GOLD analysis project Ga0214473, IMG submission 203509) | Soil microbial communities from uranium-contaminated site in the Upper Colorado River Basin, Wyoming, United States - RVT98D197 | ecosystem: Environmental > Terrestrial > Soil > Contaminated >...
CAGCTTCGGAAAGGCATAGTTGCACCAGCCATTTCAGCGGGTGTTTTACCTTCTAGGCCAGAATGAGGGCGAAAGAAATTATAGTGGGTGAGCCATCCATCCATAATAAGTCGGGCAGTTTTCTTGTCCCACAAGGCCCGCATAACCTTCGCCCTGTCTTTCAGTGTTCCATGAAATCTCTCAATGGCTCTGGTTGAATCTTGCTCCCTCTTTCTCACAAAAGGCCCTGATGCAATATGCTTTGTGTCAGCACCCCAAGTCTTTTCAATGGCATCCAAATATGACCTTAGTTTGTCAGTGATGACTACTTTCGGAATATCACCTGCCCTTCTTTCTGCCTTTTCCATCAACACTTGTGCATCCTTAGTAGTTCTGCCTTCTGAAATATGAGAAGCCAGAAGGAACTTAGTCTTATCATCTATAGCATCCCAAAACCAAACATTTTCACCACCGCCTGATTTCAGCTTCAATACTGTTTCATCAGCTACCCAAGTTGGGCTTACTTTAACAGGCGTATTAGCTAGAGCCTTTGATGCTATTTGGCTGTAACGGGTTATCCATCGGTAGATGGTCATATGAGATGGAGCCACCCCGAAATCCAGTTTGATTTGTCTCGCAATCTTGTGTAGTGAAGACGCCTCATAAAACTGATTGATAGCTGAGGCGATAACATCTTCCGAATAATGCATCTTTTCAGGAGCTTTGTTATCTATGAATGTCCTCTTGCATTTCTGACACAGATATACTTGTGCCTTCTTCTTAGTATGACCATATTGGACTACCTTCTCCCAATCACCACAATATTTGCATTTCACAGTCTCATATTTGGCTTTGGTTATAACGTTCTTCCTTAACAAGATTGCCCTCCCTGTCTCCTCGTCAAATTTATGTTCTTCAATTCTTCTCCCCATCTCGCCCTCCAAACTTGCCTGAGCCTGGAGGGCAAACCTACTACCTCTACCTTTTGTCCCCTTCTCCTGGTTGATGCATCTGAACATCAGGGGCTTGGGCCTCTTTAATACGCCTGTCACGGGCGGCATCTTCGCCTGTAAACTTCACCAGTTCCGCCTTGGTCATAGAATGGCTAGCCTTCTCTTGTGAATAGACCCTGTATGTGCCGTAAAAGAATAGCAACATGCTGAAGATGATTAAGGGAGCTACCCAAGGATTTGCCAGATACCATTTGATGACTCCGTTTTCCTGCCGTTCTGCCCATTTCAGCAATATTGGGCCAATAGCTATACCGATTATGGCTAGTAGAACTATTGCTGAACCTATTGAGTCTATTGTCCCTTGGAATGCTTGCCAAGTCTTACGCAAGACAAGTCCCCAAAATCCCAAATAGTTGCCTAACCCTTTGACCACTTTCTTCCTCCAAGCTCAGATTGCCTGAAGGATAGTCCACAAAAGAGGTCTTAATCAAGGCAAGACCCCATGTCAATACAGATGTTAAAGAACCGTGGTTTTGTGCACGAGACCCTGGCGCTGACACAGGCCAGTTCAACGGGCCCACGGCGCACAGTGCGCAACCAGCGCCCACAATTCCGCCTCCCACATCTCCAGACCAGATATGTCCTGCGGGAGACCTCGACTCTACCCCCGAATGGCGTTCGGCGCGGCAGTTAGAGCGGGCACTATCTTGGCGACTTCCCCGTCCGCTTCGGCTGCATTCTTCCCCTGCTACCTTGTTTGCCAGACAAAGCCCTACCTAAGGTTCTTCTGACAGCATCCCCTGTGCACTTCAACGAAGTTCACCGAAATTGTTGCGATTATCCGCCGCTTTTTGTCACAATGCAATGCGCGAGCGGTCCCATGGCTGCCTCTACGGCCCCGAAGCGCACGTCAGTTCAGTCTAGCCTAGAGAACAGCGGCAGGCGGGCTGTGACGCGCGTTCCCTTTCCTGGCTTCGACGACAACTCCAATCTGCCGCCTATCATCTCCGCACGTTCCTTCATACTCAGGAGTCCCATGTGCCTACCACCCTGGTTCCGGAGCGCCAGCACGTCGAAACCGATCCCGTCGTCAACGACTTCCAGAACGACCTCCCTGACAGCAAAAGCGACCCCCACCCGCACCCGGGTGGCCTTGCCGTGGCGGACAATATTTCGAAGAGCTTCTTGAGCTATGCGAAAGATCGTCAGCTCCCTATCCTGTGGAAGCCGGCGCTGCTCACCTGTCACGGCGAGTTGGCCGACAAAGATACCCTTTTGCTCGTAATCGGCCAACAGGCCACGCAAAGCGGAAACTACACCCATGTCGTCCAGGACGGGAGGATGGAGAGCCACGCTGACGTCCCGTAGCCTCTGGATTACGTCTGCGACGGACCTCCTAACTTCGGGCAACCTGCTCTGCGCGGACGAGGAAGAATCTTTCAAGATATCAAGCTCATGGCATGCTGATGCGAGTGTCTGGATAGAATCGTCATGCAGGTCCAGGCTCAGCTGCCTCCGCTCCTCCTCGTGGCTGCGCACAGCATACTCCGCATAGGCTTGCGTTGTTCTTTGCGCCTCGCGCCTGCTATCGACCTGCCGTCCTATCAGGGACGAGGCGGCCGCCGCGAGAACCACTGTCAAGATTTCTTCCCAGCGCAATGCGGCGTTCTGCATGACCAACCAGGTAGGCGAGCTAGCCAACAGGGCCAGCAGTGAACTGGCGATGGAACCGGCGAAGCCGAAGGTGAGGGCCGTGTAGATAAGCGGCAACCAGAGTAACGCGATGGGAAGGAAGTCAATGGGGTTGCCGGCTGCCAGTGCGAGGCGTTCCAAGTGCTGGTGTGTCGCCGGAACGGCAATGACTAGCACTTGCGCCCCCCAGAAACGCGGGTTCTTGAGCGCAGGCACGAGCGCCCTGAGTCCGCGTTCAATCCTGCTAACCGGAGTCATCTGCAGTCGGCCGCGGCATATTCTCGCTAGCCTTTTTCCTCATCGATCAGATGTCTGGACCGAGCGACATTCACGGCTTCAAGTCGGGACGAGACGGACAATTTCACAAAGATGCGAGAAAAGTGCGCTTCCACGGTGCGGACGCTCAAGCCCAGCTTTTTCGCGATTCCCTTGTTGCTTAGCCCCCGGGCAGCGAGGCCCATTATCTCACGCTCCCTACCGCTTAGCGGCTCGCTCTTGCCGCCGGGTAGCACGCCGCTCAGCAGACGGGCGAGTTTCTCCGCCGCGGGCGGATACAGGACTGTCTGCCCCGAAGCGACCCTCCTGATAGCCTCCGCAAGTTCATTCGCCTCTACTGTCTTCAGAATATAGCCGGAAGCGCCGGCACCCAGTGTTTCCAGAATATATTCGTCGTCGTCATAAGCCGAAAGGACAAGCGACCGCGTGCGCGGTGACTGCTCTCTGCAGCGTCGGACGAGCTCGATGCCGCCCAGTCCCGGCATACGAATATCGCACACCATGACATCAGGCTGGAGGCTCTTCAACAACGCCAGGCATTCCTCCGCGTCTCCTGTTTCTCCAACTACCTTGATATCAGGCGTCTGCTCCAGGACACGTCGGATTCCATGGCGGAAAACCGGATGGTCTTCTGCCAACACAACGCGTATCGCCGTCACAGCGTCCACCACTGCTATTATCGGCCCTGGAATGAAATAAGGCAAAAAGCCTCCATAGGGCCGGGAGCAGGCAACAGACGAGCATCAGACTTTCGGCCGTCGTTCCCCTTGGACCCCGTTTCTTGCGCAATTCTAACGCAACTCCTCTTTTTCTCTCGCCGCTCCTGTTGCCATCCTTACTCCAACGAGGTGCGAAGTTCCCAAGTGAAGAATGAGGTGTGCCTTTGACCACCCTTGGCGTGACAGAGCCCGACCCCCTGCATTTTGACGAAGTAAGAGACCCGGGGTTCCCGCCTGCCCGTTTCCACTACGTGAGGGTTTGCACTTAAGTGATTTCTCGCCGTGTTTCCCTCAGTCTTGATGCTATTGTAAGGAATCAGGCTGTCTTCTTTATGACTTCTGAAACGTTCTGCAGGTACACTGTGTTCCAGCAGTAATTCAGGAATGGGGAGACAGGCGAATGGCGTTCCTCAGCGGGTGTGCCAGGTGTTCCTGGGCGAAAGCCTTGGTCGTGCCGCAGTTGGGTGGCCGCGCCACAGCCCGAGGGCCAGCAATCGACCCCGACGGAGTTTATAATTGAGGTCTGCGGCAAGCACCCCTGGACTGAATTCACTACCAGTGAGGCTGTGCTTAACGAGTCGAATGATGGGCAAAGGCAAAAGGTATGCATGACGGGAAGGGAGGTGATGAGTTGTTTGTGAAGGCGAATGAGATGAGGGGCCCAGCCGGGACTCCAGTTACCGATCGAAGTATTGACTAAGGAGGTCGAAGTTATGCAAACGAAGAAACGAATGCTGTTGGGCAGACTGAACCTATTGCTGACCGCTGTGCTCATTCTCACAATGACCCTTACTATGGCAGCGCCGGTCGCGGCCGCCCCCGGGGACGTGCTCATAACGCCGCCGCTGCCGCCTGAGCTCCCCTTTGAAGTCGAGTTGGAGCTGGCTTCTACCGGGGCCCTCAAGCAGGCGCCCCTCTGGAAGGAAATGATCCAACTCCTCAAAGACCCGTACCTGGTGGACAACGTAACTCAGACAGCACCGGGCCTTGAGCGGCGGCGGTCGTTCAGATTCGACGCGGCCGGCAACGAGCTCCCGATGCCGGACTTGAATGTCTGGTCCCTCGACCGCAACGTGCTCACCAACGAGCCCTTCCGGCTGAGAAGCTCGGATGGCGAGATAAGCTGGGACATACCGGGCACGTTGTTCGATCCAGATGAGCCAGTAACCCCGCCGACGGACCCGCTATATCCCTATCCAGGAGTCCAGACTGTCTTGAGAACAGTCATAGGCGAGTTGGTAGCGGTGGATGCGGATATTAACGGAATAGTCGTCACTAACGGCTACCTTGTCGTCAGGAACCCGGAGGCAGACCCCAGGATCGTGGACCCGGCTCCGGACCTGGCTGACCCTCGCATCCCGCCCGACGGGACTATCGTAGCGGCACCGGCCTTCTTTGACGGGCTGCTTCATGAGTTGGTCTTCGATGCCGCCGGCGAACTGGTGTTCGACGATGCCAATGGCAACGGCATCTTCGACGTCGAATTCGATGCCGAGGGCAACGTAGTCTCCTCAGACACACCCGAGTACGAGGAAGTCCTCACGTTCGAGGACGAGATCCCAATAAATGAGACCGATTTCTTCCGCGACCCCCTCGATGCCAGCGGACTGACCGGCGGGTTACTGAACGTACCGGCCGTCTACCGTGGCAGAGCCGGTGCCGAAGTGCTGGGCAAAGCCCTGTTCTGGGATATGCAGGTGGGTAGCGATGGCGTCCAGGCCTGTGGCCAATGCCACTTCGCCGCCGGCGTGGACAACCGCACCAAGGGCCAGCTCAATCCCAATATTGATGGGCCCCTTGGTAACAATGCCACCCTAGAGATTGCAGGCCCCAACGGGGAAGTGGTGGCTAGCAACTTCCCGTTCCACAAGCTCAATGACCCCAACATCGTCGGCGAGCCTCTGCTGAATCCGTCAAACGTGGTCAGCGACTCCGATGATGTCATGTCTTCTATGGGGGTGAGCGAATTCAAGTTGTTTGTGGATATCCCGACAATCGGCGCTGCGTCATTTGGTCCCGCCGTCAACGGGGTAATGCCATTGCTGCCGGATATCGGGACCGTAGCGCCGGACCCGGTCCCGGTCAACCAGGGTCTCCGAAGGATTGAATCGCGCCACACCCCCACCATGCACGCCGCGGCCTTTAACTTCGACAATTTCTGGGACGGCCGCGCCCGCCACGACTTTAATGGCGGGAGCGTCTTCGGCGCTGCCGACCCCTTCTTCCACATCTTCGTGGACCCGGGTGACCCAGGCGGAGGTCCTGCAGACAGTTTGCAGGCCGCGAACAACGGCTATTTCCGGCCGGACCTCCTGTTGACCGCAGATCCGAAAGCGGAGCAACCGGTCAGAATCCTCTTCTCCAGTCTGGCTTCCCAGTCCGTGGGGCCGCCGTTGAGCAACTTCGAGATGTCGTTCGACGGGCGCAACTGGGCCAAGATCGGCAAGAAGCTGCTCCAGGGCGCAGGGACGGCAGCCCGTCCCAATGTAACACCCTTGGCCAACCAGCTAGTGGCTGTAGATGACAGCATCCTGGGGCCGTTCTCCAACCAGGGTGGCGCCCTTGCCATCGCCATGGGCAGGCCAACTGCGCCGGGTATGCCGGGGCTGGCCTTCACTTACCCGGAGCTAATCCAACTGGCATTCCGGGCCGACCTGTGGCACAACCTCACCGGGCATCTCAACGGCGCAGCCGTTGGGACGGCAGGTTTTGACCAGTTGAACCCCGTCCAGGGTGGACCTGATCCATTCGATGGCTTCGCCCTCACCATTGCCAGCGGTGGGGTCGGCCACTCCGACACCAATCAGTTCACCCAGATGGAAGCCAACTTCAGCCTCTTCTTCGGCCTGTCCGTGCAGGCGTATGAAGAGCTCCTGATACCGGATGACACCCCGTTTGACAAGTTCATGGATGCCAACCCGACCGCAGCCGACGCTGTCTCTCAGCCGGGTGAGCAGGGCAACCTGCCTCCGGAACTGATACCGACAGTCGTCGGGCCGATTACCCTCATTCCAGATGATCCCTCCACACCGTGGTACGATGGATTTGGCCCCGATGAGATATTTGGGTTCGACATCTTCTCAGGCGCCAACTTGTCGGCTGCTCTCATCGGTGACCAGGCCATAGACCCGCGCTCAGGTACCAACAGGAATCCGGTGGTAACTGCCTTGGGTTACGGCGTCGGTTCCAATCCCTTCTTCAGGACCGCTCGCTGCATGCTTTGCCATCTCGGGCCCGAGCAATCGGACCATACCAGCAATGTGCTGGCGGGGCTGCTGCACTCGGACACCGAGATCGAGCTTCCCCCTTCGTTCCCTCCGCTGGCTGCGGTTGAGCCGACCGGACCATTCAGGTTCGTCTCCGGTTTCCTTCTGGCCGAGGAGTTCGAAGGAACGGCCCAGGACGCGATAGAGATCGAGGCCCGCGACATGGCCATCGTGAACGCCCTGGTGGACGACCCAGCTACTCCCTGGCCCGACTTCCTGAACAGGGAAATCGGCACGATGAATGGCAGCGCTTTCCAGGACAACGGGATCTACAACATCGGCCTTCGACCGACGAATAATGACATCGGCCGTGGAGATCTTGATCCCTTTGGCTGGCCGCTGCTCATTGCAGAGCTGGCTATGAAGAACCTCGCCGGTACGGACTTCAGCGCGCCGCAAACTCCTTCCGATCCTGTGGCGCTGATGCCCAACTTCGACCCGGCGCTAGGTTTTGGCGGCGGCCTGTTTGAGGAGATTGGCGATGGTGCACTCTATCCTGGCACCGCCTATACCGTCCAGTCTATCAACCCGGGCCTTGAAATGGAGCCTATCACGCCCATGATGCCCCCATACATCGCCCCCTGGATCAACAACATGCCGGCGGGCGAAGGCCATCCGCTGATCGACGAGCTGGCCATGGTCCCCAACACCATCACCTATTTCCATTTCGGTGAGTTCTGGGAATGGCAGTTCGGCTCGGACATACATGCAACCATATACGACCCGGTCCTGTACACGAGGAACGGTTGGGGTCCAGCCCCCGACAATCCCATCTCTGCTGGCTTCGGCGACATAAATCCCAACGTAGTGTCCGCCTCTGCGAACAACTTCGCTCCTAACCTTAACGGCACGTGGCCGTTCGCCAACCGGGTCGCCGGAGACGGTGCCTTCAAGGTGCCGCACCTCCGAAACGTTGAACTGACGGGCCCTTACTTCCATACCGGCAGTTTCCTGACCCTGCGCCAGGTGGTCGACTTCTACATGAGGGGTGGCGACTTCCCAATCAGCAACAGCGAGAACCGCGACCCCAACATGATCAACATCGAGGAGCAGGCCTTCGGCCTGGGCTCGACGCAAGAGCTGTTTGACGCTGGCGTCTTCGCGCTGGACGGCCTTCCCGATACAGTGGCCATGTACGATGACATGCCGGACACCGACCATCCATTCTCACCGGAACCGGTGCCGCCGGATGTCACCGCAGGCGGCCCGCGAGAGGATGAATTGGAGGATGTCAGCATTTCCCTGGTGAAATTCCTCCTGGCAATGACCGATGCGCGGGTGAAGTTCGAGCGCGCACCGTTTGACCGCCCCGAGATGTTCGTGCCCATAGATGGCACGGCGCCAGAAAACGGCCCGACTGCGCTTGACCCGACTGCGGGCGGCCGGACATTCCTCCTGGCGAACTCCACCGGCAATCCGCTGAATCTTGCACCCGTGTTCAGGCACCTTCCCGCGGTTGGCGCGGGTGGTAGGTTCCTCGCTGACGGCGTCACTCCTGATCCGCTGCCAAACTTCCTGGGCGTCCTCAGCGTGCCAACTCCTGGCGTTGTCGACCACTTCGATGCCGTCAGGGATAGCAACGTGGCCCCGGTGGCCAACCCCGATGCGTTCACCACCACGGACGCAGTTGCTTCAGCCGGCTTTGTCGTTGCCGCGCCGGGCGTACTGGCCAACGATTCTGACCCGGATGGCGACGCGCTCAGCGCGATACTGGTGACAGCCCCGGTCGGTGCGACCCTCGTCCTCAATCTTGACGGGTCGTTCACCTTCACGACGGCTGTAGCCGGCGTTTACACCTTCACCTATTCAGCGATGGACAACTATGTCCTGCCGCTTACCAGTCCGCCGGCGACGGTAACCATCACCGTTACCCAAGCGGCGCCCGCGGCTCCCGCCGCTCCCTCGAACGTGACGGCGACATTGGGCGCGGGCACCTCGGTTAATGTGACGTGGACGGACAACTCCAACAACGAGACCGGCTTCGCCATTCAGAGGGCCACCGACAGTGCATTCACAACTGGTGTGGTCCTCAGTCCTGCCGGGGCGAACGTCACCACGTTCAACACCGGTAACCTGGTGGCTGGTAGCTACTACTTCAGAGTCAATGCTTTCAACGGCGTGGGTGCGTCGGCGTGGGTGAACGCTACTCCGTTCCCCATAACCGTGAGTGCTCCGCCGCCGCCCGCGGCTCCCGCCGCTCCCTCGAACGTGACGGCGACATCGGGCGCGGGCAGCTCGGTTACGCTGACGTGGACGGACAACTCCAACAACGAGACCGGCTTCGCCATTCAGAGAGCCACCGACAGTACATTCACAACTGGTTCGGTCCTCCTTCCTGTTGGGGCGAACGTCACCACGTTCAACACCGGTAACTTGCCGCCTGGTACCTACTACTTCAGAGTCAGGTCTTTCACATTCCAGGTAGGTGCGTCGGCGTGGGTAAACGCCACTCCATTCCCCATAACCGTACCGTAAACGCAATCGGGAGTGGACAGGTATTGGGGGAGGGGGCCTGAGGCCCCCTCCCCCCCCAATCGCTGGTCTCTGCCCAATGTTGACGCGTGACGGAAGGGTACGTAACATGAAAAGGTGGATGACGGTCCTCATAGCGACAGCGGTGGTGGCTTTGGCCGCCTGGGCCTGCATCTCAACGCGGGCACTGACGCCCACACCTGTGCCTGCCACACCCGCTTCGCCCAGCCTCACGCCCACGGCGACACCCACGCCTACGCCCACGCCTACACCGACTCCCACTCTCGCACCCGCACCCACGGCCACGCCGCTGGGACCGGGCGCTGGAGCAGTCCTGTTCGCTAGCTTCTGTTCTGTCTGTCATGGCCTCAACGGGGAGGGCTCGGCCATCGCCCCGAGGAATGCCGGGGCCAGCCCCCAGTTGGTGAGGGATAGGGTGAGGCAGGGCCGCGGCATCATGCCGCCTTTCACCATATCCCAGATAGGCGACGCGGAGCTTGAGGCCCTTGCAGAGTACGTGGCGAGTTTGGGGGCGTCGAGCCCAAGTTCCGCCCCAACGACCTCGGCGCCACGCATGGCATCGACGCTGTTCGGCACGGTGTGCGCCGCCTGTCATGGGCCAACTGGGCACGGCACCGACCGCGGGCCTGATATCGCCGGTACGAGCCCGGCAGGCGTCATGGAAACGGTCAGGAGCGGCGAAGATGAGATGCCGCCGTTCAGCCCATCCCAGATAAGCGATGCGGAATTAGGAGCACTGGCCGAATACGTCGCGGCCTTGCCGTAAACGGAGCAGGGGCGATCTAGCATGCGTTTAAGGGGCAGGATCGGGAAGGGAATATGCAACGATCCAGAAGAAAGGTGCAACAAGTGAGAAGGATAGTGCCAGCCTCAATGGTAACTTTGCTTGCGGTGGCGGTTCTGGCGACCGCGTGTTCCGCGCCAAGGGTTGCGACGGCCGGCGATACCGTCACAGTCAACTACACGCTCACCCTCGATGACGGGAGTCTTTACTACACGACCGCCGGGCGAGACCCTACTCAGTATGAGTTGGGCAAAGGAGCGCTACTCCAGGGTTTCGAAGATGCCGTCATTGGGATGCGGGTTGGGGAGTCGAGAACGGTGACGGTTCCGCCCGAGGAGGCCTACGGGCCAGTCCTGCCTGAGCTAGTGCAGGAGGTAAACAGAGACAGGCTGCCGGAAGGACTTGAGCTGGCGACAGGAAAGCAACTGCAGTCCACGCTGAACGGAATGCCCGTGACAGTGGTTATCAGGGAGGTTACCCCGACCACGGTGACCGTCGATGGGAACCACCCTCTCGCCGGAAAGAATCTCACCTTCGCCGTTGAACTGGTGGCACTCCAAGGGACCGCGTCATCGGACGGCCTTGCCGGCCAGCCTCTGCTTGTTTGGGTCCTTGGCGGAGCGCTCCTCGCGGTGGTGGCCGGGTTCGTCCTCTATTACCTTCGGACTCAGCGCAGGCTCCGGCACGTAGTCGGCCCCGCGGGCCAGTAACTGCTGCCTCGTTTCGAAAACAACCCGACTCCCCCGAAAGGACGAGGGACATGAAAACGATGGAGAGCGAAATATCACGCAGGTATGCTGGACTGGAGTCCGGGCTCCTGGATGTCGAGTACGCCTACCACAGCTACCGCAGGTGAAATACCTGGAGGCAAATCAGCTCAGTGCTGCAGGATGGAGATGTGGTCCTCGACGTTGGCTGTGGCACTGGCCTGATAACCCGCAGTTTCGCAAAGCGTTCTCAACGTGTGGTGGCGGTGGATCTCAATCGCTGGGCGCTGTGTCAGATGGACGGCTACTCCTATGTGAGCAAAGTGCAGGGTGACGCTGAATGCCTGCCGGTCCAGGATGGGACTATCGACGTCGCGATAGCCGCGGAGGTGATTGAACATCTGGAGCGCATCCTCAGCAACAGAGGTCGCAGAGTGTTCGACTGCTCGACAGCTGGCTGGGGCGAGCGCGTGCGCCAACGCGGATTTGTTTTTCAGCTATGTGCGAGGCGGCATGCGAAGAGTGCGGAGATTTACTGCAAGGC
>Ga0214473_10009624_pt1 | contig 11413 bp, 11 predicted proteins | sample RVTome_7_FD_203509 | JGI IMG/M metagenome (GOLD analysis project Ga0214473, IMG submission 203509) | Soil microbial communities from uranium-contaminated site in the Upper Colorado River Basin, Wyoming, United States - RVT98D197 | ecosystem: Environmental > Terrestrial > Soil > Contaminated >...
GGCGGCGGTGGGGAACGCGGGGGAGCTTCCGACTCGCTCGAGACCGGGTGCGGAACTGCCGACCGCACGCCGAACCCGCGCATCGCGAGCCACCCGCCCAGGAACCCACCCAGGTGCGCGAAATGGGCGATGTTGCCACGCATGATGCCGGTACCGCCCAGCAGGGAGATCACGGTCATGATCAGGATCATGACCCGCGCCTCCACCGGGAACACGCCCCACACGAGCACTTGCGCCCGTGGCCAGAACCGGGCGAAGGCGTAGAACACGGCGAAGGTTGCCGCCGAGGCGCCGACGAGACCGACGCGCGGCATGATCAACGCGGAGGCAAGGGCTCCGGTGAGGCCACCGACGAAGTAGAGGAGCAGAAAGCGGTTTCCGCCCAGGCGCTGCTCCACTTGTGGACCGAAAAAAAAGAGACTGAGCATATTGAAGAGGATGTGCCCGAACCCCGCATGCAGGAACATGTACGTGACGATCGTCCAGGGTTGCTGCAGGGCTCGCGCCGGCACGAAGGCGAGCGCGCCAGCTTGATCCGGGTTCTGCGACGACCAGATGAACACCGCGATATTGACGATGATGATCAGGCGGACCCAGGGACTCATGGCGGGGAACGCTAAGCGGGCGGCCGAGGCGGGAGCAAGCCTGTGGGCCCCGTGACACCGCCCGCGCTGCGCATCCTGCTCGCCGACGCCGACGCGTTCTACGTCGCCGTGGCGCGTCTCGTCGATCCTGAGGGCGCCGGGAGGGCTCGACTCCTCGTCGTGGGCGGCTCCCCCGAACACCGCGGCGTCGTGACCTCGGCCTCCTACGAGGCGCGCGCGTTCGGCGTCCGATCCGCGATGCCGATGGCGCGCGCCATTCGTCTCTGCCCCGAGGCGAGGGTCGTCCCGGTTCCCTGGGAGGCGTGCGCCGAGAAGGGCCGTGAGATCCGTGCCGTGCTCGAGCGGTTCGCGCCGGTCGTGGAGCAGGCGTCAAGCGACGAGTTCTATCTCGATCTTACCGGCACGGAGCTCCTGTACCGCGGCGAGTCGTTAACGGAGACTGCCCGCCGGATGCGGGACGAGGTGCACACCGCGACGGCGTTATGGCTGTCGATCGGCGGCGGCACGTCGAAGCTCGTGGCGAAGCTGGCGGCGGGCGTGGCGAAGCCAGCGCCCGGCGCACCCGGTGCCGGGGTGCACGTGGTTGCCCCCGGCGACGAGCCGGAGTTCATGCGGCGCTTTCGCCTGGCCGACCTGCCGATGATCGGGCCGAGATTCCAGGAGCGGCTCGCGCGTCTGGGGTGGTCCGCGGTGACGGACGTGCAGCCCCTCGACCGGCGCGAGCTGGTGGGCCGGTTGGGCGAGCGCGAAGGGCAGTGGTTGTGGGAGCGGGTCCGGGGCATCGACGATGCCCCGGTCGCCGCGTGGACCGATCCCAAATCGATCAGTCGCGATACCACGTTTGCGACCGATCTCGATGGCGAGGACGACCTGCTGCGCGAGCTGCTCACTCAGGTCGACCGCGCCACCTCGGATCTCCGCGCTGATGGCCTGACGGCCCGTACCATCACCGTGAAGCTGCGCGACGCCGATTTCACCACCCGCCAGGCGAGTCGCACGCTGTCCGAGCCGGTGTTTACGGATCGGGCGGTGTTCGCGGTGTCCCGCGCGCTACTGGGGAAGCTCCGGGCGGCGCGCCGCGTTCCGGCCAGGCTCATCGGGGTCGCCTTGTCGCAGCTCGAGCGGCTCGGCCGAGAGACTCAGCTCAGCTTGCTCGAAGCGGAGCGCGCCCGGGGGCCCGAGACCGACAAAGACCGGTCGCTGGCGCGAGCCATCGACGCGGTGCGGGAACGCTTCGGCCTGGACGCGCTCGGACGAGCGCGGACGCGAGGGTGATCAGTCCTTGGGAAGCACCCGCTCGATCATGGCCAGGAGCGACCCGCCCTCGATCGGTTTGTGCAAGAAGTCCGCGGCGCCCTTGGCGCGCGCCTCCGCTTCGATCTCCGGCTCCGGTCGCGCGGTGAGCACGACGATCGGGATCATCTGTGTCCGGACCGATTTGACCAGTCGTTCGAGCAAGATGAGCCCGCCACCGGCGGGCATGTTGAGGTCGAGCAGGATCAGGGCGGGTTGCTCGCGCTGGGCGAACATGAATCCCTGCATGGCGTCGACGGCTGTGACGGACGGATAGCCGGCGCTCCGCAGGTACCCGGTGACCAGCAGGGCGAATTGCGGGTCATCGTCCACGATCAGGATCTTCTGCTTGGCCGTCATCGCGCGACACAATAGTCGCCCACCGGGCCGCCCGAGGCCACCCCCGCCAGGCGCGAACGCCGCTTTGCGCTTTCTCGGACGGCGCGCCACTTTCTTGCATGCCCCTCCGACGCCTCGTGGTCGCGTTCGCCGCCACGTTCGTGTGCGCGCTGGTCGTGTTCACCCTGCCGCGCTTCGCGTGGAACTCGCTGCACGCGGGTGCCACCCAGCGTCCCGATTCCGCTCCCGTCTTGATGGCCGCGCCACCGCAAGTCGATACCGCGGTCACGGCCACGAGCCCGACGCGTCCGCTGGGCACTCGGATGGTGGGCGCGTTCGGCATTGTCGCCATCCTCGGCATCGGCATGCTGCTATCCAGCAATCGCAAGGCGATCAGCTGGCGCGTCGTGGCTTGGGGCGTCGGGCTGCAAGCGGTCTTTGCGGTGTTTGTTCTCCGGGTGCCCATCGGCCAGCGGATGTTCCAGGCGCTGGGGCGGTTCGTCACCGCGATCCTCGGCTTCTCCTACGTCGGCTCCGAATTCGTGTTCGGCGAGATCGGCAAACAGCATTCGAGTCTGGGAGTGATCTTCGCCTTCCAGGTGTTGCCGGCGATCATCTTCGTGTCGGCGCTGTTCGCCATCATGTATTACCTCGGCATCATGCAGCTGGTGGTGCGGGCGTTTGCGGTCATCATGAACAAGGTGATGGGTGCCTCCGGTGCGGAGAGCCTCAACGTCGCCGCGTCCATCTTCATGGGACAGACCGAGGCCCCGCTCACCATTCGCCCGTTCCTGCCGAAGATGACGCGCTCCGAGCTGATGACGGTGATGACCGCCGGCATGGCCCACGTGTCGGGCTCGATCATGGCGGCCTACATCGCATTCGGCATCGAAGCCCGGCATCTCTTGACGGCCGTGATCATGACGGCGCCCGGCACGATCATGATGGCGAAGATCCTCGAGCCCGAAACCGAGCAGCCGGAAACGCTCGGCGGGGTGAAGGTGGACATCCCGCGCACCGACGTGAACGTGGTGGACGCGGCCGCGCGCGGCACCACGGAGGGGTTGTACCTGATGCTCAACGTGATCGCGATGCTGGTGAGCTTCATCGCCCTGATCGCGCTGGCCAACGGCGGCTTCGCCTGGATCCACAGTCATGTGGCGTGGTTCCCGGCCAACATTCAGACCATCCTCGGCTGGATCTTCAGCCCGATCGCGTGGGTCATGGGCGTGCCGTGGCACGACAGCGGGACGATCGGCGGCCTGCTCGGCACGCGCATGGTATTGAACGAGTTCATTGCGTATTCCCAGCTGGGACCGCTGAAAGCGACCCTGAGCCCGGTCTCGTTCACGATCGCAACCTTCGCCCTGTGCGGCTTCGCCAACGTGGGCTCGGTCGGGATTCAGATCGGTGGCATCGGCGCCCTGGCCCCCGAGCGCAAGCACGACCTCGCGCGGCTGGGCTTCCGGGCCATGCTGGCGGGGACGCTCGCGAACTTCCTCTCGGCGACCTTGGCAGGGATGCTGCTCTAGCGACGGGTTGCGGCCCCGCAGTCTGAAGATAGCTTCACGGTCGATGGCCAGGTTCGCCTCCCTTTCCGGCTGGTTGGTCGGACTGATGGTCGCGGGTGGCTCCGCCTGCCGCGTGCAATCCGCTCCCCCCAGCGCACGGGCGATCGCCCCGAGCGACTCCGAGATTCCCCATGACGCCTTTGGCTCGGCGGTCCGCCGCGGGCAGGCCTTGCTCACGGCCACGCGCGAAAGTCTGCCCAGCTACGTCGGCAACGCGCTCCGGTGCACCAGCTGTCACCTGGACGCGGGACGGCGCGAGAACGGTTCCTGGGTCGGAGTGTATGCGCGCTTCCCTCAGTACCGCAGCCGCCGCGGCGGCGTCGAGTTGATCGAAGATCGGGTGAACGATTGCTTCCGCCGCAGCATGAACGGCACCGCCCTTCCGGCCGATGGCGCCGACATGCGGGATATGGTGACGTACCTGGCGTTTCTCTCGTGGCGCTCACCCGTGGGCCGGCCGGCCCCGAACGACCGGCTGAAGCGCTTCGCGGCGCTCGCGCCGGACACGGTCGCGGGCCATCGCACGTTTCAGACCGCCTGCGCGCGCTGTCACGGCGACGCCGGGCAGGGAACCCCGCTCGCTCCGCCGCTGTGGGGGCCGCTTTCGTTCAACATCGGTGCCGGCATGGCCCGGGTCCGGACCGCGGCATCGTTCATCCGGGACAACATGCCCTTCGATCGTCCCGGCTCGCTCACGGACCAGGAAGCGTTCGACGTCGCCAGTTACGTGATCGCGCAGCCGCGGCCGGACTTCGCGGGTAAGGAATACGACTGGCCCAACGGCGATCCCCCCCCCGATGTCGCTTATCCGACGCTCGCCGCATCGCGCAAGGCGACGCGACGGGCACCATGATCGTATCGTCGCCAATCCACCCTATTCGGAGGTTTGCCGTATGCTCGACCTGAAGCTTCCCACACACCGCCGCGGATTTCTGGGCAGCGTCGCCGCCACCGCCGCCGCCCTCGGCCTGGGTGAGCTCGTGCCCCGGTCCCTCGCGGGCCAGGACTATACCGCGCAAGCCGGCGGCGACGCCTCGTTTTCCGCCTGGCTCAACAGCATCAAGGGCAAGCACCGCCAGGTATACGATGCCGTGGAGCCGAACGACGGGTTCTCCCTGATCTGGGCGCACGTGTTCCTGCTGACAGGTGCACCGGCGTACGGAGTGCCCGAGAGCGATCTGGGGGCGGTCGTCGTCCTGCGCCACGCCGCCATCCCGCTCGCGTTCAACGACGCGATGTGGGCGAAGTACAAGTTGGGCGAGTTCTTCAAGATCAACGACAAGAGCACCAACGCCCCCGCCGAGCGGAACGTGTTCGCCAATCTGAAGGCTGGTGACATGCCGCTTCCCGAGGCAGCGCTCGAGAAGCTCGTGGCCCGCGGCGTGATCTTCGGAGTCTGCAACATGGCGATGACGGTGTACAGCGGAATTTTCGCGCAGAAGATGGGGCTGCAGGCCGATGCCGTGAAGCAGGATTGGAACGCGAATCGTCTCCCAGGAATCACCGTGATTCCCTCAGGGGTCCTGGCTGTGAACGGCGCGCAGTCCAAGGGGTGCAGTTACTGCTACGCCGGGTAACCGTGAAGGCACGCGAGCCGGGCCGTGTTCCGCTGCGGCCCGGCCCGTGGTTTCATGAGGAACCCGAATCCCCGCAACGAAAGGCCTGCGTGCTCCCGATCCATCGCCTGATCGCCGGTGCCGTGTTGCTGCTCGGTGTCCTCGCGCCGAGGGCGGCCGTCCCCCGGCCCTCCACCTGCCCCGCCGCGGCCGCCACCACGGCCGAACCGCGCTACCGCACCGTCATCGCCACGGCTGAGCGATTGGTGTGTGACAGCCTCGTCACGCGCGTCCCCGGGATGCAGGTGGCGGTGGCAGTGGATGGGAAGCTGGTATGGTCGGAAGCATTTGGGTACGCCGACGTCGAGCAACACGTCCCGGTCACCCGCACGACGCAATTCCGCATCGGCAGCGTGTCGAAGCCGCTCTCCGCCGTCGCGGTCGCTCTGCTGGTCGAGCAGGGGAAGCTCGATCTCGATGCGCCGGTGCAGCGCTACGTTCCGTCGTTTCCCGAGAAGCGGTGGCCGATCACGACGCGGCAACTGGCCGGTCATCTGGCGGGCATCCGCCACTACCGGGGCGATGAATTCACGCTCAACCGGCGCTTCGCGTCGGTGACCGCGGGACTCTCGATCTTCGAAGCCGATTCGCTGCTGTTCGAGCCTGGGACGCAGTTCTCGTATTCCAGTTACGGCTGGAACCTGGTTTCGGCCGTGGTGGAGGGCGCGTCCGGGGAGTCATTCCTGGCGTACATGAGCCGGCACGTGTTGCAGCCGCTTGGCCTCACGCATACTGCGCCGGACCGGGCCGACAGTCTGATTCCGGACCGCACGCGATTCTACGATCCCGCCGACAGCGGCGCGTCGTTTGCGCCCTCCCCGCCGGTCGACAACAGCTACAAGTGGGCCGGCGGTGGCTTCGTCTCGACCGCCGAGGACCTGGTCCGGTTCGGGTCGGCGTTGCTCCAACCGGGCTTTGTCCGGCAGGAAACGCTGGATCTGCTGTTCACGTCGCAGCGCACGCGGGACGGCAAACCCACCGACTACGGCATCGGCTGGTTCGTCACCACCGACACGCTGGGCCACCGCTGGGTATTCCATGGGGGCGGTTCGGTCGGCGGCACGACGGCGTTCGGGGTGGACCGCGATTCCCGCATCGTGGTGGCGATCACGTCGAATCTCACCAGCGCGCGGCTCGCACCCGGCCGCCGCATCCAGCAGCTCTTCGACGCGGCGGTGAGCGTCCCGCGGTAGCCTATTTCGTGTCCTTCCAGCGCCGGACGTCGAACACTTCGGGCGCGATGGCCACGTCGGTTTGGATGTCGGCGTACTCCTCCAGCCAGCGGCGTTGCCCGTTGGTCAGAAACAGCACCCGTGGCGACACCCAGCCGCCCCCGGCCGGCCGGTAGTCGTTGAACTGGGTTTCGACGGTCGCGGCAGTGTCCCGCCGGGCCGGCTCGAGCATGCGGACGAACACGAGCCGCTCCCGGTCGACCCAGAACTGCCGGGTATGGAGGTCGCCGGCCCTGGCCCCGATCACCCACGCCGGCCGCCCCTGCCACGTGTCCTCGTGCACAGTCGAGAGATCAAAGCCGATCTGTCGCAGCAGCTCGAGCGTCCGCTCGACCGGCTGCGCGTAGACGTCGAAGCCCAGCACCATCAGCGGATGGACGAACGCCACCGCCTGCGAGACCGAGTCGCCTTGTATGACGAATTGCGAATCGCGAGAAAACAACAGGCCGTCGCCCGGCGGGAAGCCCGGCCCATCACGGAAGTCGATCCGCAGCGATCCGGGAATCGAGGCGCGCTCGAACCAGGTCGAGTGCTGGACGCTGTCACCCGGTAGATACGCCGTGTTGTGCTGTACGAAGGTCAGCGTTCGGTACCACTTTCCGGCGTAGCGGTCATGCATCGTTCGCACGATGTCTTGCCCTGTGGGCGGAGCGCCAGCGGCCAGGAGTCCCGCAAGCGCGACCAGAGTGGTTCTCACGTCCGTTCCTTCCGGGAAAGGGTGGCGATCCGGTCCGCCACCGCATGGGCGAGCACCGGATCAGTAAGCGGAGCGACGCCGCGGTACAGCTCCAGCGAGCGTGCCCGGAGCGCTTCGGCCTCCCCCGGCGCCCGCAGCGCCTCCAGGTAGAGATACTCCGCGGCGAGCAGCTGTTTGGCTGGGTCCGGCTCGCCGGCGGTGGTGAGCAGGGTCGAGCGGCTGTTTCCATCCACGACGCGGATCAGGGCGAGAGGGACGCCGGCCTCCTGCGCGAATTGCTCCAGCTCACTCGCCGCCTCGTCGACCGATCGGTGGATGAGGAGCTCGCGTACCCGTGCCATGACGCGGCCCAGCTGCTCCATCAAACGCAAGAGATAATCGCGACGGTCCATGGCGGTCCGGTGGGTCCCGCGTCACACCTGCAGGCGGTACCCGGCTTTGCGCACGGTGAGAATGTGACGCGGGGCCTGCAGGTCGTCCTCGAGCTTGCGGCGCAGCTCGGCCACGTGCGTATCGACCGTCCGGGACAGCACGGCGGCACTGTACCCCCAGACTTCGGTGAGCAGCTCCACGCGGCTGGCCACGGCGCCACGCCGCCGGATCAGCGCCAGCATCAGCTCGTATTCCTTGGGCGTGAGCGTGACGGGCTGGCCGCGCCGCAGCACGGTCCGTGAGGCGCAGTGCACTTCCACGTCGCCGAACCGCTCCACCAACGGCTGCTCGGTTTCTGGAGCCGACGTCATCACCGTGGCGCGGCGCATCAGGGCCTCGACGCGCGCCAGGAGCTCCAGCACGCCGAACGGTTTGGTGACGTAATCGTCGGCACCCAGGCGCAGGCCGCGCACCTTGTCCGCTTCTTCCCCGCGAGCCGTAAGGATGAGGACCGGGGTGCGGCGCCCTTCCTCGCGTAGTGCGCGGAGCACGCGAAAGCCGTCCATCCCGGGCAACATGAGATCGAGAATGATGAGGTCCGGGGTGCTGGTCCGGGCCCGTAACAGGCCGTTGGGTCCGTCCTCGGCAACGTCGACCGTGTAGCCCTCGATTTCGAGGTTGTTGCGCAGCCCGTAGGCGAGGTCGCGATTGTCCTCGATCACCAGCACGTGCTTCATGTGTCCGCCTGTGCGGAAACGGTCTGTGGAATCGACGGGGCCCCGGCGGCCGGCGTCGGAGAAACGATAGCGGCGGGCAGTTCGATCACGAAGCGCGCGCCGCCGCCCGGCGCGACCTCGACCCACACGCGTCCCCGATGCAAGGCCGCGAGCTCCCGCACCACGGACAGCCCGATCCCGGTTCCCGCCACCGCCGAGCCGCGATCCCGTTCGAGGCGCCAGAACTGGTCCCAGATGTGGTCACGGTCCGCCGCGGGAACCCCGGGGCCCTGATCCTGCACCCACAATCGCACCCGGTCGCCCGATGGAGGATCGATTCCGACGGTCACGGTCTGTCCCTCTGGACCGTACTTCACGGCATTGTCCAGCAGGTTGAGGAGCATCTGCCGTAGCGCGCCCTCGTCCACCCGGGCCACGACGCCGTCGGCGAGGTGAGTGACGAGCCGGACACGGCGGGTTTCCGCCAAGGGGGAGAAGCTCTCCAGCACCGCCCGGATCGCCGGGCCGAGCACGATGGGGACCGGCGCGATGCGCAGGGATTGGCGCTCGGAGCGGGAGAAGTGCAGCAGGTTTTCCACCAAGTGCGTGAGCCGGCGGGCCTCCTGGTCGATGATGGCGAGCGAGCGCCGGCGCTCGTCTTGCGAGCGAATCCGCCCCAGCATCAGCGTCTCGGCGAACATCCGGATCTGCGCCAGCGGCGTGCGCAGCTCGTGCGATACGCCCGACACAAAATCGGTGCGCAGCGACGCCAGGTCGTATTCCCGGCCCAGCTGGAACAGCGCGATCACGATCAGGCCGGCGGTGAGGGCGAACAACGCAATCAGCAACGGCAGCCGCGACCGCGGCAGGCCGCCGATCACCAACCGTCCCGCAAGCTCCGGGCGTAGCGAGACCTCGACCTGCAGATTCGCGACGGAGCTGCCGAGGGTGTCGTGTCCCGTGATGGTGGACGCGTACTGGATCGGACTGCGATACAGCGGTACGCCGCGCGCGTCCCGGACGACGACCGACCCGATCGAATCGATGGCGACGCCGCCGGTGAGCGCGCGCGGCAACAGCGGGCCGCTCGAGTCCACGAACTGGAAATAGGGGGTCAACGCGTCGACGCTGGTGACGTACCCCAACACACGGGTCTGCGCCCGGGCCACGGCGCGGGGGAGCGTGAACACGGTGATCGCGCGGGGCTCTCCGATCGGGCCGCCCAACACGGCGGCGATATCCTCCATCATCTGCGGCAAATGGTGCATTTCGGCGGCGATCGTGTCCGCCAGCCAGCGCTGCCACTCCGCCGAAGGCGCCGGTCCTCCGAAGACGAGACGCTTGGTCGCGGTGTCCAGCTCGTAGCTGTATTGAATGCGACGGAAGAAGTTTGCCGGAAACGTGTCGTCGGGCGGGCGCAGCCGCGCCGGGTTGGGCACATGGCCCAGCCTCCCGGCGGCGTGATCGATCGCTTTGATGGCCGGAACGAAAGCGAAATACCAGAGGTTGTAGGCGGATCGCGACGCGAACCGTGCGGCGGCGAACGCCGAGTAGTCCCGCAGCACGCGCTCCGCCTGGGCCTTCTGATATTGCGCCGCGCCGAATGCCTGCAACGCCAGCACCACGGCGAACCCCAGCGCGAGCACCAGGAGAATCGTGATGAACGCGGCGCGTGGCCGACGCCGGCTGGGGAACGGAACTCTCATGGCCCTTTCATGGTAACCGCACGCCGAAACCCGGGTGAGTGCCTGACCGATTCCTGACACGCGGTTTGCGTGTCGCGCACGTGCTGCACCGTCGGGCGCTGCACTTTCCTTTGAGCGTCAGGGAACTCGCGCCGGGTGGAGCGGTATCCAACAAGCCGCCGCGCGACGGCGGCAAGTTGAATGCAGCGTGTTCGTTGGTCGTGGAGCGGGGTGTGACGGCCACCTCACCCGACCGGCCAACCCGGCGAGCTATCGGCGCCGGGTTTGGTTTTCCCCTCAGTTCCTCGCCGACAAGTCGGTGTAGACAATCTCCACGAACTTCAGCGGCGCGATGGAGCCCGTTCCCCACGTTGCATCGAACTGCGCCGTCGGCTTGGCCGCCTGCACCCGGTCGAGCGACAGGCCGTCGCGCACCATGGTGCGAATCCGGTCGCGCACCGCCACCAGCATGTCGCGGTACGCGCGGAGCGAGGCGCGGTCGGCCAGCGGCCCATGCCCAGGGATGATTTTCGTGTCGGCGTCGGCCAACGTCAGCACGCGATCCGCCGCGCCGATCATGCCGTCCACCGATCCGCCGCTCGAGAGGTCGATCAGCGGATAGCGCCCGTTGAAGAACGTGTCGCCCATGTGCACGACGTTGGCATGGCGCCAGTGGATGACGGCGTCGCCGTCGGTGTGGGCCGGCGGCACGTGGAACGCGATCGTCGTGTCACCATTGAGCCAGAACGTGACCGTGTCGCTGAACGTGACGATCGGCAGCGCGCCAGCCGGTGCGGCCGGGACGTGGCGATCGAATGCCGCGATGAACTGTTCGGTGCTCATACGCCGCCGCACGTTGTCCTGAGCCACGATCAACACCCCCGCCTTGCCCAGGTTCTCGTTGCCGCCGGTATGGTCGCCGTGCCAGTGGGTGTTCAGAAGGAAGCGGATTGGAGCCGAATCGATGGCGGCGATCGCCGCCTGGATCTTCTCGGTGAGCGGGGCGTACTCGTCGTCGACGAGGAAAATCCCGTCCCGCCCGACCGCCACCCCGATGTTGCCGCCCCAGCCCTGAAGCATCCAGACGGATCCCGCGACGTGCTGCGCACGAACCTGGATGGTGTCGAAATTCTGGGCCGCGACGCGGCCAGCGATGCAGCCCAAGGTCAGAAACACGGCGCGGCAGGGACGGCGCATGGACGATCTCCGGAGTGCGGTCAGGATGGCGACGTCGGACCGACCGTCGCGTCGAACGAGCCCGTCAGGATTCTACCCTCCCGCTTCACC
>Ga0214473_10009625_pt1 | contig 11412 bp, 9 predicted proteins | sample RVTome_7_FD_203509 | JGI IMG/M metagenome (GOLD analysis project Ga0214473, IMG submission 203509) | Soil microbial communities from uranium-contaminated site in the Upper Colorado River Basin, Wyoming, United States - RVT98D197 | ecosystem: Environmental > Terrestrial > Soil > Contaminated >...
CGCGAGTCGCCAGCACCTTCGTGATCCCCGCGGTCAACGTCGTCTTGCCGTGATCCACGTGACCAATCGTACCGACGTTTACGTGAGGCTTCTTGCGTTCGAATTTCTGCTTGGCCATGTGCGTTCCGCTCCTCGATGGTTAGGTGTGCGTCGCCAATGTGGAGCCCACGAGCAGGATTGAACTGCTGACCTCGTCCTTACCAAGGACGCGCTCTGCCAACTGAGCTACGTGGGCGCGCTCTTTCCTGGAGCGGGCGACGGGAATCGAACCCGCGACCAACAGCTTGGAAGGCTGTGACTCTGCCAACTGAGTTACGCCCGCAATCTTTGCAATCCTACCAATTTATAGATAAAATTCATAAACGTCAACTGTTTTGACCTGCCGGCGAAACAATGGTGGAGGGGGGAGGATTCGAACCTCCGTAGGCGCTGCCAGCAGATTTACAGTCTGCCCCCTTTGGCCACTCGGGTACCCCTCCCGGGAGATCTCTGGAGCCGACGAGAGGAATCGAACCTCCAACCATCTGATTACAAATCAGACGCTCTACCGTTGAGCTACGTCGGCTGGACGCGTAAATTCCGAAACGAGATATTGAATATTATTCCCTTTCGAATGTCAACGCTTTTCGAGAGAGCGATCCCCTTTCGCGAATGGCGCTTCAGGCCCGCCGGAGCGCGCGCGCGCAGAACGCGAGGATGCCCGAGGTTACCCCGACATTGAGGGAGTCGCTGCCGGCCTCCATGGGGATGCGCACCGACCCGTCGCACTTCTCCCGGACCAGCCTCCGGATCCCCGTGTGCTCGCCTCCGAGAACGAATCCCGTCCGGTCGGAGGGCGTGAATGCCGAGACGTCGATTTCTCCATCCGCGGCGGACGCGTAGATCCAGAATCCCGATTCCTTGAGGGTCTCGATGGATCGGGCGAGGTTGGTCACCTGCACCACGGGGATGTGCGCGGCCGACCCCGCGGAGGCGCGGAACACGGCCGCCGTGACGGGGCAGGACCGGTCCCGGGGGATCACGACCCCGGAGAGGCCGAACGCCCGGGCGTTCCGTAAAACCGTTCCCAGATTGTTGGGGTCGGTGATCCCGTCGAGGAGAAACACGGCGGTCCTGGCGGGGAGGGAGCCGAGCCATCCGGCGAGATCGGAGTAACGGAATTCGGCGATCTCGGCCGCGATTCCACCCCCCTCTTTTTCGCCGGTCCGGCGGTGCCACTCCTCCCTCGGGCATGTGAGGCAGGGTACGCCCGCCGCCGCCGCCCTCTCCCCGATGGCCTCCCTGACCTTGCCGGGAACCGAGTCGGCAAGAAGAACCTTCCTTGGCCGCTGCAACCGGGAAGAGAGGACTTCCTCCACGGGGTGCTGCCCGGTGACCCACATGCCTTCATGCCCCCCGCCGCGGGCCTGGTTCTTTCGCGTTTTTCATCTCGGCCGCGAACCGCCTCGCGGCCGCCACCGGGTCGGCGGCCTTCGTGATCGGCCTCCCCACGACGAGGTAATCCGCCCCGTTCCGTATCGCGTCATAGGGCGTCACCACCCGTTTCTGGTCCAGGACCTCGTCCTCCGGCAGCCGGACTCCCGGCGTGACGAGTACGGCCGACTTCCCCGCAATCTCCCGGACGGCAGCGACTTCCCGGGCGGAGCAGACGATCCCCCCGATTCCTTCCCGCACTGCCATCCCTGCCAGGCGCAGCACCGTTTCCGCCGGGGAAGAGGAAAACCCGGCCTCCGAAAGGTCGGAATCATCGAGGCTGGTGAGCACCGTGACGGCCAGGATCGTGGTCCCCGTCCCCCGCGCGGCCTCCGCGGCCCGGGCGAGCATCTCCCTCCCCCCCAGGGCGTGAACCGTGGCGAACGTCACCCCCAGCGCGGCGGCGGAGCGCACGGCGCCGGCGACCGTGTTCGGGATGTCGTGGAACTTCAGGTCGAGAAAGACGTCCGCCCCGGCCCCGCGGATCCGCCGGACGAGGTCGGGGCCGCCGCGCGGGAAGAGTTCCATCCCCACCTTGAACAGGCCCACCTCTCCCGCGAGCGCCTTCACGACCGAAAGGGCGGAATCCGGGGAATCGGTATCCAGCGCGACGATGATCCGCTCCTTCACGGGGCGCACTCCTTTCTCTTTTCTTCCACGGCGGCGCACACCCGGTCGACGACCTCGGAGATTTCCACCCGTTCGGTCTTCCCCGTCCTCCGGTCCCGGATCTCCGCGAAGCCCGCCTCGAAATTCTTCTCCCCGAAAGTGACCCGCAGCGGAATGCCGACCAGGTCGGCGTCCTTGAACTTGATCCCCGGCCGCTCCTCGCGGTCGTCGAACAGCACCTCGAACCCCCTGGCGGAGAGTTCCTCCCCCACCCGTTCCGCCTCCTTCCCCAGTTCGTCGTTTTTCATGTTCACCGGCAGGACGCACACCTCGAAGGGGGCGATCGATATCGGCCAGATGATCCCGTCGCCGTCGTGGTGCTGCTCGATGGCTGCGGCCGCGGTCCTGCCGACGCCGATGCCGTAACACCCCATCACGACCGGCTTCTCCTTTCCCCCGCTGTCGAGGTAGGTGGCGGAAAGCGCCTTGCTGTATTTCGTCCCGAGCCGGAACACGTGCCCGACTTCGATCCCGCGGGAAAAGCGCAGGGAGCCCGGGCACCGGGGACAGCGGTCCCCTTCCTCGACGAGCCGCAGGTCGGCGTAGCTCTCCGGGGAAAAGTCCCTCCCGGGAACGACGTCGACCAGGTGGGCGTCCTTCTCGTTGGCGCCCGTCGCCCCGGAGGGGATTTCCCGGACGGAATGATCGGCCAGGATCCGCACGGAAAGCCCCACCGGCCCCGCGTACCCGGACGGCGCCCCGGTGAGCTCCCTCACGCGGTCCTCGGCCGCAAGCTTCACCCAATCGGCTCCGAGCCGGTTCTTCACCTTGACCTCGTTCACCTCGTGCTTTCCCGACAGCACGACGGCAACGTCCCCCTTGTCCGTCTCGAACAGGAGGGTCTTGAAAAGGAGGCCCGGAGGGATGCCGAGGAAGGCGGACACCTCCTCGATGGTCCGTTTTCCGGGAGTGGGCACTTTCCTGGGGGATCCCGTTGCGGGAGACGCGCCGGGACCGTTTTTTCCCGGCGGGCACTCCGCTTTCTCCACGTTGGCGGAATAATGGCAACTCTGGCAGGAGACGATCGCGTCCTCCCCCGATTCGGCGATCACCATGAACTCGTGGGAACTGCTCCCCCCGATCGCCCCGGTGTCCGCCTCGACGGCCCGGAAATCAAGACCCATCCGCCGGAAGATCCGGCAGTAGGCCTCGTACATTTTCCGGTACGACCCGGCCGCCCCCTCCTCGTCCGCGTCGAAGGAGTAGGCGTCCTTCATGAAGAATTGCCTGCCCCGCATCAGCCCGAACCGGGGACGGATCTCGTCGCGGAACTTGTCCTGGATCTGGTAGAGGGTCAACGGAAGCTGCCGGTAGGAGCGGACCTCCCGCCGGACGAGGTCGGTGATCACCTCCTCGTGGGTCGGCCCCAGGCAGAACTCCCGTTCCGCCCGGTCGCGGAACCGGAGCAGCTCTTTCCCGTAGGCATCCCATCGGCCGCTTTCCTTCCAAAGCTCCGCCGGTATGACGGCGGGCATCAGAACTTCCTGCGCCCCCGCCCGGTCCATCTCCTCGCGGAGGATTCCCTCCACCTTCCGGAGGACCCGGAGGCCCGCGGGGAGGTAGTTGTAGATCCCCGACGCCACCTTGCGGATGAGCCCCGCGCGGAGCATCAGCCGGTGGCTCGCCACCTCCGCATCGGAGGGGGTCTCTTTCGTCGTCGGCATGAGGTATCCCGAATACCGGATCAACGCCTTCTCCTTCCGTCCCTCGCCAGCCGCTCGGCGAACCGGACCACCTCGGCGACGATCTCTTTCTCCTTCACCTTTTTGACGACCTCCCCCCGGACGAAGAGGAGGCCCTCCCCCCGCCCTCCGGCGACCCCCACATCGGCTTCCCTGGCTTCTCCGGGGCCGTTCACGGCGCACCCCATGATCGCCACCTTCAAGGGAATCGTCATGCGGGAGAGCCGCCGCTCCACCTCGCGGGCGATGCCAGCGACGTCGATCGAGACCCTCCCGCAGGTCGGGCAGGAGATGAAATCCGGTCCCCGCTCCCGCAAGCCCAGGCTTTTCAGGATCTGCCAGCCCACGCGGACCTCTTCCTCGGGGGGTCCGGTGATCGAGACGCGGAGGGTGTCCCCGATCCCTTCCGCAAGAAGGATCCCGAGCCCGATCGACGATTTCACCGTCCCGGAGAATACCGTCCCCGCCTCGGTCACTCCGATGTGAAGGGGGTAGTCGAACCGTTTCGAAAACAGGCGGTACGCTTCGACCGTGGTCGGAACGTCGGAGGCCTTGAGAGAGAACTTGACTTGCCGGAACCGGGCCTTTTCACATAGCCGGACAGCCCGCGCGGCGCTCTCCAGGAGCGCCCGCGGGGTCGGGCCGCCATGCCTGTCCAGGAGATCCTTTTCCAGCGACCCGGCGTTCACGCCGATTCGAACCGGGATCCTGCGGGCGCGTGCCGCCTGCAGCACCTCGAGGGTCTTTTCCTCCCCCCCGATGTTCCCGGGGTTGATCCGCAACCCATCCGCGCCGGCCTCCGCGCACGCGATGGCGACCCGGTGACGGAAATGAACATCGGCGATCACGGGAATCGGCGAGGAGGACCGGATCCGGCGAAACGCCCGCACGGATGCTTCGTCCGGTACCGCGACCCGGACGATCTCGCACCCCTCCCGCGCGAGCGATCGGATCTGCGACACCGTGGCGCGCACATTCCCCGTGTCCGTGTTCGTCATGCTCTGCACGGAGACGGGGGCTCCGCCTCCCACGGAAACGGTCCCCACTCGGATCCGGCGGGTTTTCCTCCTGGTGATCATCGTGCGGATTACTATATGCGAGAAGCGGGTTTTCCGTCGATGCTATTTTCCCGTGGGCACCAGGTTGAACGAATCCTTACGATGTCCCCCGGTCCCCTTCGGGGTCGGCCGCTTACCGGAGCTCCGTGGAACGGTCCTGGACCACGGCTCCTCTCCCCCCGACGACGATCGTGTATCTCCCGTCCCTGGTCTCGTACTTCCCGGGGCGGGCAAAAGACCGCTTCCCGTCCCAGCGGATCAGAACCAGCTGCCTTTCGATGATCACGGCGCGGGATCCGTCCATGAGGACATATTCGTCCTCCGCAAAAGAGAACGGGACGAGGAAAACCATGGAGAAAATCATGATCCAAGGGAACAGCGACTTCGCAATCTTCATAAATCCTCCTTACGGCTTCCGGGGGGTCAGGTTCATCGTGAGAACCGTTTCCCCCCCATCGTTGTCGGAGATCCGGATGACGATTTCGGCGGGTCTGCCAAGATCCTCGTCGGAAACTTTCCAGGTCAGCACCGGACCCGCAAGAGTCATCCCCCCGGTCCCCTTGCCCAGCGTGTACGTCAACGGGTCGCCGTCGGGATCTTCCGCGACGATGGTATGCGTAAGCAGGCGGGAGGGAGGAATCGTCGTCGGCGCCTGACTTTTCAAGACGGGAAGAGCGTTGACGATCTCATGGAGGAGAGAATATTTCCATCCCCCTTCCGCAAACCCGTCGTTCGGGGTTACCCGGACGTGGACCGACGACCCCTTCCGGACCCCCTTCAGGTTCAACGAATCCCCTCCTCCGGGAGCCAGTACGTTGTCTACATACCACTGGTATTGGAATGTCAAGGGATCGCCATCCGGGTCCCGGGCCGAGACGACGGCTCGGACCGTGCTCCCCGTCGTGGGGGCTTGAGGCTCGATCCTGACTTGCTCAACGACAGGGAGCGCATTGCCCGCCTGGACTTCCGGAGTCGTGAGAACCGTCTCGTCCGCCCCCGTGCGAAGCCTCACGACGGCCTTTATCTTGTCTCCCCGCTGGAACAGCGAAGGGGCCAAAAGATTTCCGTCCGCCTGCTTCGCATCGTTCACGACCCATGTGACATTCCCGATTTCCGCACCTTGGCCGGGTGCTGTCCTGACGGAAACGGACGGAGGGGAAATCCGGCTGGGAGAAGAGGGGACGACAAAGACCGACACGTCTCTCCCGGCAGGAACGACGGATTCCCCTTTTCCCTGTCCGGCGGGATTCCCCGCCGCTCCGGAATCGGCCTCCTGTTCCGGCGGGGATGCCTTTTGCGGGAGCGCAACACTCTCCTTTTTCCCGCAGCCGGTCGCCGAGAGGTTCAGGCAGAAGGCCAGGAGGGCGTATGCGGCAACCCTCCGACCCCATCCCGACGAACCGCGATATCCGGTCAGAACGTCTCTTTCCACGACTTGATCTCCTTCATGTTCGACGGCGATTCGATCCTGATTTCGGTCATGGTCCCGGTCGAAAACCCGACGAAGATGGACGACTGCCCGGACGGGTAGATCGACAGGGAGGGGCTCGATGGAATGCCTCCCTGGCTCCCCGCATAAACGTGATAGGGGACTTTCGAGCCGGACTCCCCGAGTGAGGAGAGCGCCTCCAGTCCCGGCCTTGCATTCTGGGTCTTGAGGCCGTACACGCGCGCGATCCCGCCGCCGCTGCAGGGGTTCGACGCGTCGGGAGTGAACGTCGTGAAGAAGACGTTGTTGTTGAAGATCACCGGATCGGAGAGAACCTTCTCCGCCGTGTGCGTATGGGTGTCGGTGGAGTTGGCCGCGGAGGGAATGTTGAGCAGGTCGACGAGCCATCCGTACTGCGTCGGCGCTACAGTGCCGGAGGCCAGGTTGGAGGTCAGGTTCGCCAGGCTGCCTTCCACCAGGGGAGAACTCGGCCAGAACGAATCGGTGTCGATGATCGCGTAGAATTTTCCCGTCCCGCCGTCGGACACCGGGCTTTCCTGGTTTCCTGTCCCGAAGAACAGGTAGCGGCTGCTCTCGCTGATGCTGGCGGGCTCGACGCGGTGATAGGCCGGCTGCCCCGCGGAGGCCTGGAAGATCTTCTTGACGCCCCAGTCCGAGAACGTGTTGCTCCTGAGGCCCGTCGACCGGAAGTCGAACTTGTAGACCGCGCCGGAGAGGTCGACTGCATACGCGAACTTGATGTACCCGCTCGCATCGAGCACCACCGAAGGGGATGCTGCGATGGAATTGTCGATCCCGGTCGTGAAGGTCTTGAGGGCCGCTCCCGTTGCGAGGTCCAGGACTACCAGGGATGCCCCAACCGTCCCGCCGTCCGACTTCCCACCGCCGAAGATCGCCACCCAGCGGTCCCTCGCGGATGGCCAGCCGGTGTCCTGCATCCGGACCTTTCCGATGAACGGCTCGGACCAGGTCTCGCCTACGTGGGTCGCATCCGAGTACTCCCAGAGCACAATGGGGTAGTTCGAGTAATTGGTGTTCGTGGGAGGATTGGTTACGTCCAATGCGAAGTAGCTGCTTCCTCCCTTTCGCAACCCTGCGATCAGGATGGTGCGCCACTCGGAGCTCTGCTTGGTCCCGTCGTTGTCTGCGTCGATCCAGACGTCGGCGACCCGGGGCGCGGAGTCCACGTAGTATTCGTGGGAGGACACATCTCCCGGGACGAAATCCTGGAGGTTTTGCAGGATGGAATACGGGATAAATCCGAAGAGCTCTTCCCCTGTTCCGTCGTCATACTGCCCCGAATTGTACGTTCCGCTCAAGAACGCATGGAGCATCCCGTCGTTGGTCCCCACGAAGAGGACCCGCTTGCGGGTCGCCTTGGCGTCGGCGAAGCTTTCGCTCGCCCCTACGGCCGTCGAGTATCCCTCTTCGGCGTAGAATCGGGAAGGGGGACCGACGACGACCGGCTTGGAGTGGAAAATGTCGCCGAGCTTCATGTTGTTGTCGTGCCCGACTCCCCGGACGTAATTTACCACGGCATCCCGAACCGCGGTGTTGTCGACCCCGAGCATCGCGGGAGTGACCGCAGAGGTCGTAAAGTCGATCCGGGACCAGGAGGTATTATCCGTGGCCCCTGCAAAGATCCTCCGGTTCGCAGGGTCCGTGCTCTGGAGAACGGCGCTCGCGTCCCAATGCGAGGTATAGGTATTGTCGGTGTTGATCGTCAGCGCCTCGAGGTGCCCTTCCCACAATGTCGCCGGCGGGGCGACCGGAATGAACTGGGCCCTGTAGAGGTAGTTCCTGTCGGTCATTCGTACGGAGGCCACCGTCGGTGCTGTGAAGGAGTAGGAGCCTGCGGAGATCTGTTGGAAGATGTTCCGCATCGCGACCGACAGTTGGGTGGCGTCGGTGGCGAAGAATGCCCTGCCGGCGCCCCGCGAGGTATTGTCCCCCGATGCGCCGATGGCGGTGAATACGGCGTTGGTTCCCTGCGCGTTCTGCTGCTCGGCGGCTCTTCGCAGGACCTCCCGCTGGACTCGCAGGTCCGGGTCGTTCCCGCTGATCCCGACGCCGACGGTGAAGAGCTTGACGCTGGGGTTGAATGCCAACAGGTTCGCGGATTCCTGGATGACGGCGTTGTGCCGCCCCACCTGTCCCTGTCCGCTGCCGGTGCATAAGTGAGAAGTACTGTTGAAGCTGGTGCAGCCGTCCGGATAAAACGGGTAGGAAGGATTATCATTATAGTAATACCTGGCGACCCCGGGGGTCGCCCCGTCGATCCCCCCCATCGTATCCTCTCCGTCGGTGATCAGGACGGCGAAGTTCGGCCGGCAGATCTGGCTCGGGTTGTAGGCCGTGTTGAAGAAGGCCTGTGCGCTGTTCAGCGTCTTGGCCGTAGGCGTATAGGAGGAGGGATAGGCATACGACTTGACAGAGCTCCAGATGTTCTGGTAGGTGGGGCTGAATGGCGGCGCATTCGGGGAGGATATGGTGATCTGGTTCCGGACGTTGATATTGAAGCTCGACGGCAGGCTTCCGGTGAAGGTCATGAGCCCCAGCCGGGCCCTCAGGATCTCCTCGTCGGCCGAAGTGAGATTGTTCAGGAAGTCGGTGCTGGTTGCCTCCGCATTGTTTGTCGGATAATTTTCCGAATAGTTCGGCGTGTAGGTGTAGGAAATTATCGATCCCTGGTTGTAATTTCTGCTGAAGGATTTCGCGCTGGAGAAGTAAAATCTGTAAGGAGACCCCGAACTCCGGCTCGTGTACGTCATGTTCTCCGATTGTCCGCCGGACCCGATGATCACGGTCCCCCCCGAAGAGGTAGAACCTGGAAACTGGCTCCAGGTGGCGCTGTTGGTGTTCACCTGGACGTATTGATAGTTCCGGGAACTGCTGATGTTCGTATCCACCGTCGAACTGTTCCATCTGCGCGCACGGTCCAACGTAGCCGTAATCGTCCGGCTAGAACTGGGAGTGCTCAAATCGGCGTTCAGCAGCGTGTAGACGACCTTCCAGAGGACGTCCATCCGGCTGTTCGTGTTTCCCTCCCCGTCGAGATCGCCTACCGACGACCCGCCGGCCGCGGTATTCATGGAGCCCGAGACGTCCAGCATCAGCAGCACGTTTGGATTGGCGGACGTCGTGAACAGCTCCGTGTCGTCGGCCCGGGCGGAAGGCGGCAGCGCGATCAGGCACGACAGAAACAGGGCCAACCATAGGGAAGGATTTTTCGTCTTCATCGTCAATGTCCTCCCTCCTGCTTCGTAAGCTAGTACATCGTTCCCACGGGCACCGGCCCGTAGATCACGACGGCTTGTATGGTTTTCCGGGCGACGAACTGGGGGGGGGCAATCCCCTGGCTGGTCACACCGAAATCGGCGAACCGGTAATTCGAGCCGTACCCCGGACGCAGCGTCATCCCTCCCGTCAGCGCCGAGGTAACGCTGTAGGAAGTCTGGTTCGGCAGGGCGCCGGAAAAGGCCGTCGTCAGCACAACCGGAACCTGGTCGATGCCGTAGTAGGCCCCCGCCTCCGCGGCATGCAACGTCCCGACCCCCACCTTCGACTGCAAGGTCACGTCGATCTCGGTGGTCGAGACGCGGATCGCATAGATCCCGATCGCCGTCAGGATCAGAAGCAGCATCAGGGTGATGACCAGGGCGCTCCCGCGTTCGTTTTTCATGCCCACCTCGTTACGGGTTCCTGAGGTCGATTGCGACATCGATCGTCCTCCGCTTGTATCCGTCGGCTGAAGCCCCCGCGGCCCGGTCTCCCATCGCAGGCCGTACCTCCTGCCACTTCTTCTCCGCCATGCGGGTCCGCGCCGAGAGCATCACTCGTACCTGCCGGATCTGGGGGATCTGCGCCGCGGTCGGGGCATTCACCGCCGTAGTGTCCACGACGAAGTCGCTGTTCGTGTCGAGCCCGTACTGAAACTGCATATCTTCGATATCGTCGGCCAGCGGCTGCGGCTGGACGCCCGCCACCATCTTGTCGAGCATCAGGGTCGGATGAGCCGGGTCCGTCGTATCGATGAAATACCGGACGAAACGGGCCTTGGAAACCGTGGCCCCGACCGTGTACCCGGGGAACGCGGCATGCGAGGTCAACGCGTTGACTCCGGAAGTGTTGTGGGGAAGAGTCGTGTTGTCCGTGATCGCCGCCGTGATCTGGAAGAGATCGGCCGAGGTTCCGTTGGTTACGAGGATATAGTCCCCGTTCGCGAACCCGTTGGTGCTGGCGACGCTGATCGTATTATTGTAGGCCCCCATGTTGGCGGAAAGCGTCGTCGGGGGAAGGTTGGCGTCCATGTCGTAGATGTACAACAGAACGATCTGATCGGCGGTGGTGGTCGAGTTCAGGGGGTCGATGGTCCGAATGGTGTTGTCCCCGCTGGGAAGCAATCCCGCAGGAAGATTCACCGCCGCCGGGATCCCGTACCCTGCCAGCATGATGTCCCGGCTCAACATTTCCATGGCGGCCCGGAGATTCTGCTGGGTCTCCGCCACGCGGTTTTGCACCGTGAACGAGGCGTGCTGGAACTCGAACGTGGCGTATGCCGCGGTCATCGCGATGATCAGGATCACGAACGCCGACATCATCTCGATGAGAGTGAAGCCTGCCTCGGAGAATCCGGCTGCACGCCCCTTCGCCTTCCTTGGGAAACGTTCCGAGTTCCTCATGTCAGACCCCTATGTTGGTCCGCTGCGTCGACAGCATGACGTTGTGCCAGATCTGACGCTCGTCCTGCCAGCACACCCATACCGTGATCGTCCGCAGGGTCGCGCTGTTGTTGGTCACGAACCAGACGCGATAATAGGTCGTTCCCCGCAAGGGTGGAGGGGTGTCTCCCGCGGCCCCGGGAAGATTCGCGTATTGCGGCGTCATGGTCGCCGTGTCGTAGCCCGCCGCCGGAGAAGAGACGATCGCCGCAAACGAAATGTTCTTGAACGTCTCCAGCCGGTCCTGGGCAAGCTGCGTCGCCACCGTGGATTTCGACGACAGGGCGTTCGCCTTGATCGCCGTCGTCTGCATGAGCGCGAGCGCCAGGAGGCCCACGGCGAGAATCGTGATCGCCACC
>Ga0214473_10009626_pt1 | contig 11412 bp, 9 predicted proteins | sample RVTome_7_FD_203509 | JGI IMG/M metagenome (GOLD analysis project Ga0214473, IMG submission 203509) | Soil microbial communities from uranium-contaminated site in the Upper Colorado River Basin, Wyoming, United States - RVT98D197 | ecosystem: Environmental > Terrestrial > Soil > Contaminated >...
GCCCTCCGTTGTGGGGTTACGTTGCTGTCTTACAACTCTTCGTATACCTCATTTCAGAGGGCTTTTCCCGTTCTAAACCCATTTCAACATTTTTAACCGTCCGCTAAGCACTTACTTGAGGACTAGCGCGGCGGCAAATACGAGAAATCAAAGACGTGATTGACCGGCACCTCTTTCGTGATCGCTTCGGCCTGGAGGCTGTCGCGGATGGTTTCGGGGAATAGATTGGCGGCGCTCTTCACACCGGTCGCAACTCCGGTCTCGTGGTTTCACAAGGGCGATGCAGAGGTTTTTGGCGGTCAATAGCGGGGGGGGGAGTCAAAGGGGAAAAATCTCACCTATGGTGTCCGGGGAATCCCGCCGCAAATAAGAAAGAGGGCGCGGGGTCTCGGCTTCGAAGTCCTGGCCGACGCTACGTTCCCCTTCGTGATCCAGCAGGAAGAGGCAACAGAGGAACTTTTGCGGGAGGAATATTACCTCACGTTCCTGCGCGGTCGAACCCGTCACGACGTTCCGCGGTTAACGGGAATTTCCCAGGAGGTTGGAGGCGAGATTCGCGTTGTCGAAAACGAGGACAAGGTGGAGCAGTTTCAGCCGGAATGGGTCCAGGGTGTCGTTACCGTCGGGGTCCTTGGCGCGAACGAAACTCCTGATTGGATGGTGGACGACGCGGCGAAGCGGATTAAAACCATGGCGGGGTAGCGCCGGCGACGACTCGACCGTTCCCAATCTCAGGTCTGATCGCAAATATCCAGAACGTCACCGATAGCTGACTCAAATCCAGGGCAAGTGGAGTTCGAAGCATGGGCATACTTTTAAGGATTTTCAGAGGCAGTTTGCCAATTGGCTTCGCGACGGGAAATTTCTTCGCGGTTCTTGCCGTTTTTCTTAGCAAGGTAGAGTGCCTGATCAGCGGTACGGACGAGGTCCTGGTGAACGGGATAGTCCGCTTCCGATGTGGAGCTGATGCCGATACTGATGGTGACGGAACAATTTCCAGCACCGGTTTCAATTTTCGTGTTCTGAACGCGTTGACGGATTCTCCGAGCAGCCACCAAAGCGCTCAGCGTATTCGTCTCTGGGAGAATCACCGCGAACTCCTCTCCGCCATACCGGCAGGGGAAATCGCTTTTGCGTATTTCGCTGAGGAGAAGAGCGGAGATTTCTTTAAGTATTTTATCTCCCCCCGTATGGCCAAAGGTATCATTGATTGACTTAAAATTATCAATGTCCAAAATAAGCAGCGAGAGTGGCCGCTTGTATCGCGTGACCCGATCAAATTCCTCACTCATTCGTTCCTCAAAAGCTCGGCGATTGGGCAGACCGGTCAAGAAATCACTCCTGGCGTCGGCCTCCGCATTTGCTCTACGGGCTATTTCAGCGCCGACGATATGAGTCACATAGCCATAAAAAACCGAAGCAGCAAAAAGAAATGCAGGACGCAAAAAAAGGCTCGGCTGAACATCCCCACTGATGAAAACCAAAACGCTGTAAACCGAAGCGGTCAACAGGCCGAATCCTACCGTCCAGCGAAGGTCTTGCCAGAATGTCGAGATGAAAATGATTAGCAGGTAGGTGAGATAAAAATCGGATTCCACCTGGCCGCTCACAACAAGGGAGAAACTGATGAAAAGCGTGTCGAGAATCACGATCGGCGAGAAGACATAGGGTTCCTCAAAAACTCTCTCGGGTAAGTAATAAAGAGCCACATTGGTCGAAATATAAAGCAGGATCAGTACCGAGATACTAGCCGGAGCCAACCAAGCATCCCGAGGAAAAAGAAGCAAAAACGAACAACCTATAATTAGCGGCCATCTAAGTTGGATGACGTTCTTTTTCTTCGGGACATCGATGATTCCTAAGGGTATTTTGAGATTTATGTTAGTCATTTCCGTTCCGAATTAAATCAGTCCCGTTTCAGGAGTTGCTTGACGACCTATTTAATCGGGATCTCTTCATCACGTATCGAGACAACTCCCACAGGGTCGCCGGGAGCAAATTGTGACCACATCGATACGATGTCTTTTGGGAGTTTCCCTCCGAAGTCTTAAATATCAAGACCTTAGTGCTCGGGATTTAGGTTTCTTTGCACATGCCCATTGCCCCCGTTCAAAGGGTCCGGCTGTGACCGTAACCAGCGGGTGAGTTCTTCGGCAGAAATCGGGCGGCAGATAAAATATCCCTGAGCCATGTCACAGCCGAGGGCGATCAGCTTGTCCAGAGTCACTCGGTCTTCCACACCCTCCGCGACGACTTTGAGCCCGAGAATATGGCCGAGATCGATGATCGAACGGATGATCGCAACGTCCTCCGCCTGCGCCACCATCTTTGTGACAAAGGATTTATCGATCTTAATCTCGTTCACCGGTAGTTTCTTCAGGTAGGCCAGCGAAGAATGGCCTGTGCCGAAATCATCAAGGGAAAACTGCAAGCCCATACTCGTCATCCGCGAGAGGACCTCCATCGCTCGCACCGGGTTTGCCATGATCGAGCTTTCAGTAATCTCCAGCTCGAGATCGGCAGGAGACACCCCGTTGGCTTCCAGCATGCCGGCGATTTGGTCCGGGAGTTCTTGTGCCTGAAGATTTCGCCTCGATAGATTCACTGCCATGCCGAGATTCAGGCCCTCCTGATGCCAGGCATGACATTGCCGCAGCGCCTTGTCGAGCACCCACACTGTCAGGGGGGTGATTAAACCTGTTCGTTCCGCTAGCGGAATGAAGTTATCCGGCATCCTGATCCCAGCTTGTGGGTGCCTCCAGCGAACAAGGGCCTCCACTCCGCGTACACGGCCGGTCTTGAGATCTATCTTGGGTTGGTACAGCAAGAATAGCTGATCTTCTATGATGGCACGGCGCAATTCTCCCATGAGCGTAACGCGGTGAGAACTGTTGGGGTCATTTTCGGCAGAATAAAGCGCGTAACCATTGCGTGTTTCTTTGGCCATGTACATGGCCACATCCGCACGCTTGAAGAGAGTATCGGCATCGATGCCGTGCTCGGGGAATAAGGCAATACCGAGGCTTGCCTCGATCTGAATGTTCAATCCTGCGATTAGAAAAGGGGCCTCCAGTGCTTTCAGAACCTTGCTTGCAACCTCGATGGCCGCCCCGGCGTCGGCCACCGACGGCAACAGCATCGCAAATTCATCCCCGCCTAGACGGGCGACGGTGTCGGATTCCCGTAACGTTGCCTTTAGGCGAGGGCCGATCTGATGTAGAAGTTGGTCGCCAAACTGGTGACCGACCGCGCCGTTAATTTCCTTGAAACGATCCACGTCCGCAATGAGAAGGGCAGCGAGTTTATTCTCACGGTGCGCGGCTAGAATGGCCTGCTGGAGCCGGTCGTAGAGAAGGTTGCGGTTGGGGAGATCGGTTAAGCGGTCGTAATAAGCGTAATGTTCGATCATTTCTTCGGATCGATAACGCTCGATGGCGTAGCGAATAGACCGCTCTAACAGGGGCGCTGCAATCTGACCCTTCACCAGGTAATCCTGGGCACCCGCCCGCAAAGCATTAATTGCCAGTGTTTTGTCGTCCAAGCCGGTTAGCACCACGATGGGAGCGCCCTGCTTGTACACGCGCGTGACGGTCTCAAGCCCTTGCGCGTCGGGAAGCGAGAGATCCAGCAGCATCACGTCAAATCGCTCATTGCCGAGCCGCTGCAGCGCGTCGCCGAGCCGTTCTACACGCACCAGCTCAAAGTCGGTGTTTTCAACTTCTGCGAGAAACTCACGCAGTAGTTGGGCATCCGCAGGATTGTCTTCGACTAGCAGGATTCGGATTGATTCACTCACACGGATCTTCCCTTACGGCTAACGCGACTACGGATGGAAATCCGGAGCCTCTCTGAAGCGTGCATTCGTTGAATAGGCCAGTGGGTAGTCTGAGCTACATTAACCTCAAGCGGTTCTTGTTCCAGGAATGTTATGACCGACCGACTCCCCAAAACGTCAACAATCTGATTTCTTATTGAACGCCGCTGCGCTCTCTAAATTGCAGTGGACAGCAGATTTTATGCCAACACCAAGGGTTAGCACATTCGGATCTCGGTTAACCCTTTTGGGGAGGATTGAGGCGCAGAAAGTCCTAAAGTGCGACAACGATTAACAAAAATGTGCAGCCATATGAAAAAGGGTATGCTGCGAGAGGCGCGTTTGCCCCTGTCCGCGGGGTGCTAAATCTTTACTGTAGCAAGCATGACGACGGTTCGTCATGCGATCTTTGGGATGCGCTTTTGGATGCCACAACAGTCACCACTCATTTAGATTGGCATCGACGCGCCTGCTCGGAATGGAACGATGGATTAGCGGGTTTTGAATTTTCCAAGACACCATCATTCCGATACTCCCTCACTCCATTCTTGCTAAAACCCCCTGAGACTCACGCCCAGCCCTTCTCCCTCCGGCACGCCGATCGCACCCTTTTCCACCGCCAATCCGAAGAACGGATCGCCGGTGATAACTTCGAATTCACCCAACTCGCAGAGTGGTGCAATGCCCGGCGTGCTGGCGGCGAGATGAAGCGCCGCCGCGTCGTCCACCATGCTGCCGGCGGTGTTCGACAGCGCGCAGCGGATGCCGTTAAGCTCGCACAGCTCGGCGATTTGCTGGACCGACCCGATACCGCCGATCTCTTGAATGCCGGTGTTGATCGCGTCCACCATGCGATTCTTGATCACCATCTGGGCATCCGCCACCATGCGCACCGACTGATCGGCTTCGATCTTGATCGGCGAATGTTTCTTGACTTCCCAAAGCGCGTCGAATTGATCGCGCGGTACCGGCTGCTCGAAAATTTCCACGCCGTGATCCGCCAATCCTTTGGCGAGCCGGATCGCCGTCTTGGCGTCGTAAGATTCGTTGGCGTCGACCTTGATGAAGACGCCGTCGCCAACGGCCTTGCGTACGGCGGCGACGCGGGGCAAATCCTGATCGAGCTTGCCGCTCATCTTGAGCTTGAGCGCAAGCCCTCCGGCCGCAAGCCGCTGCGCTTCTTCGGCCATTGCATCGGGCGCGCCCACGCTAACCATCTTGATGACCTTGATCATTCCGCGATAGCGCCCGCCGAGCATCGAATTCAACGGCGCATGCGCGCTCCTCGCTAGCGCATCGTAAAGGCGGTCTCCGGAAGCCGCCTTGGCCCTGGGATTGCCGGTCAGCGCATGATCCATGTCAGCGCGGATGCGCGCCAGCTCTTCGAGCTCCCGCCCGACGACTTTCGGCTTGAGTACCGCGTCGATCAAGTGGCGCGCCGTTTCCGGCGTCTCGCCGATGCGGGGAAATAGATCCGAATAGCCGTAGCCTTCCACGCCCGCGTCCGTGACTGCTTTGACGATCAGGCCGCGGGCGACAGTGAAATTGTTCGTCGCGGCGACGAGCGGCTTGGTGTAGGGCATTTCCAGCGGGCGGGTTTCGATTTGGGCGATCTTCATCGGAGGTTACCTCGAATTCGATCTCTTTAAGCCTTCTTTGATGGATAGCATAACTGATTGCAGAGCCGCCAGCCCATGTGTTAGCGCTAAGGCTCGGGCCATGCAATGAGAGTCGTTCTAATCCAGCCACCGGTTCAAGACTTTTACGATACCGACGTGCGCCTTCAGCCGATCGGGCTCTGTTATCTCAAAACGGCGGTGAAGAAACATCTGCCCGACGTCAAAGTCATCATCAAGGATTACCACGGCGGCTGCGGACGGCGGACCGTGGCGATTCCGAACGAACTCGCGTACCTCAGGGAATATTATCCGGTGGCGGACAAATCGCCATTCTCCACGTTCCATGAGTTCTATCACTTCGGAAAATCGTTCGACGACATCGAATCCGAGATCGCCGAGCTGAAACCGGACGTCGTCGGAATCTCATCGCTCTTTACGCCTTACTATCGCGAAGCCGTTGAGGTCGCCGCGCGAGTAAAGAAACGAACCGACGCTGTCGTCGTCATGGGCGGCTCCCATGCTTCCGCCGTGCCGGATTCGCTGCTTGCCTCGCCGCATGTCGACTACGTCATCCGTGGCGAGGGTGAACGGGCTCTTGTCGAATTGCTGAGATATTTAAAGGGCGAACAACCAATCGATCGCGTGACGAATCTCGCTTACAAGAGCCGCGGCGAAATCGTTTTCAATCCGATAGCCGACAACTTTCCCATTGAGGAGTTGCCATTTCCAGACTTAAGCGATCTGCCCTCGTCGAATTATGAACTCGCCGGCGAGCCGATGACCTTCATGATCACTTCCCGCAGTTGCCCGCATAAATGCTCGTTCTGCTCCGTGCACACGACCTTCGGCACGGATTACCGCCGCCGTTCGCTGGAGAATGTGCTGGAGGAAATCGAGCTGCGCTATCAGCAGGGCTTCCGCGTAATCGACTTCGAAGACGACAACCTCACCTACTACAAGAACACATTCAAGGAACTCTGCCGCCGGCTGATCACGCGTTTTCCCGAGGGCGAGATGGAATTCGTCGCCATGAACGGCATCAGCTACCTGAGCCTCGACGGCGAGCTGCTCGAACTGATGTACCAAGCGGGCTTTTCTCATCTCAATCTCGCGCTGGTCAGCTCCGACAAGACCGTGCGCGAGACTACCAAGCGACCGCACACCCTAGAAGCCTACCTAAGGGTGGTGCGTAAAGCGCATGAACTCGGCTTTAAAATTGTTTCCTACCAAATCCTCGGTTTACCAAACGAAACTTTAGACAGCATGATCCAGACACTCGCGTTCAACGCGCGCTTGCCCGTGCTCCTCGGCGCTTCGCCTTTCTACCGAACGCCCAATTCGCCGATTGCCCGCGGTTTGCATTTGGTGGAAGCGGATTTCATCAAAGCTCGCCTTACCGCGTTAGCGATTGAGACGGACAGTTTTGCCCGGGACGATATCTACACGCTGTTCGTAACGACACGCATCATTAACTTCCTCAAAGGGCTGCACCTCACCCAGGCCGCCAGCCCTTCGACACGAACCCCGGCCTTGGCCGGGGGCTCTCGCTCAGGATTTCGCCCCACGGGCGCGCTGGAGGGTGCCACGGGCTTGCCCGTAGGTCTCCACGTGGATAGTCTGTTTGAGTATCAATGGACCGATCCACGAACAGTTCTCGGATTTAGCCTGCTTAAACTGCTCCAAGAAACGGGGCATCTGAATTTTTGGACTCACGAAGGTTTGCGCGAAAATAAACGCTTCAGGCCGGAACTTCTTTTCCGCGTACTTGCCCAGGCCGGAGCGATCGGTTGTCTAAACGGCCAACGGATCATCGTCGGGGAGTTCTCAGGTCCGCAGGCTGTTCAAAAGGACTCAGAGGCGAGGCGCGGAAGTTCGCTATGGGCTAAGGGCATGGCGCAAAGCGTTCTCCTTTACTCTTTGCCCCTTGCGCTTTGCAAGCCGGTACGTTGGAGCGAGGCGATTGAGCGCAACGAAGCCTATGAGACCTTTTCAGCAGCCTGCTACGGATGCTCCATGCCGATAGAAAACATTCGCTCAAGGTCATGGCGCGAGTAGACACGAAACGCGATGAGGGTTTCGGAGGACGTAATGCCGGGGATGGCGCGGATGCGCTCGGTGACGACCTTCGCCAGCTCGTCGTTGTCCTTCACCCGGACGATCGCCGCGAGATCGAAGCGTCCGGCGAGCGAATATACTTCGCTGACGCCCTCGGCATCGGCGATGGTTTCCGCCACTTTATTGGTTTTGTCCCGTTCGGTGGTTAACAGCACGATGGCCGACAGCATAGACCCTCCTTGACGAGCAAGCCGCTAATGGAAAGAAGACTAATCGACAAGCAACGGAAGGTCAACTTGCCGCGGCAAGCTTGCTGCGGGTCGATTTTCTCCGCCGTCACCGCGCGTCTGTACGGCCGGCCGACAATCTGATGGTACCAAATCTGGACAACGCGTTTGAAACGACTTGAACGTTTTGAACGATTGGAACGGCTTGAACGCATCGCTCAAGTGAAGGAGGTAAATCATGTACGGATGGCGCGCGCGCATCGGCCATGTCGCTCCGTCGCGGGGCGACACGCTGGTCTACGAGTTTTACAAAATGTTACCCGAGGGCTTCATGATCCTCAATACCACCGGCACCGTGCGCCAGTTGGTCGATAGCGACTTTGAAAACCAACTGCAGCGCATCGAAGAAGCCGTGCAGGACCTGGTCGATAACCACTGCGACTCGATCATCTTCAGCGGCTCGCCGCTTTTTACCCGCTTACCCTTCGGCGCGGACCGCGCTCTGGGGAAAAAACTTAGCGAAAAATACGGCGTGCCCGTCGCCGCCGGTTTGACCGCGGAGGTCGAAGCGTTGAAGGCCATGAAGATTGAAAAACTCGTGGTCGGGACACCGTACCCGAACGAATTGAACGAAAGGCTCAAGCGCCACCTCGAAGCCGCGGGGTTCACAGTGCTACAGATCGAGGGTTACGGCGTCATCAAGAACGCCGACCTTACCGATATGCCGATCCACGCGCCGTACCAAATCGCCAAGCGGCTCTACGCCAAGGCGTCGGCAGCCGACGGCGTCTTTATTGCCTGCCCGCGCTGGCCGACCATCGGCGACGTGGCCCTTCTCGAAGCCGAAATCGGCAAGCCCGTCGTCACCAGCAGTCTCGCATGCATCTGGTACGCTTTGACGCTCGCCCGGGTGAGGGAACCTATTTCCGGCTTTGGCCGGTTGATGGCAAGTTTGGGGACTTAATCGTCCAGGCGGGAAAAGACTCAATTAAAATCCGGCTTTTCGCTGGCCCTCTAATGAAGTAAAATCCTAAACGTCTAAGGATCAGAGCTAATCACGAAGGAGGCAAGCATGAATCTATTCAAAGGTTCGATGGTTGTGGGATTTCTGGCGCTGATGTCGATCGTCGTACCGTCGATCGGTGAGGGCGCGGATTTTGGGCGGTTCGGGTGTCGGCGGGGCGACCGGATCGAGATTCAGGATCTCGACCTATCGCCCGATCCGATCATGGAGGGACAGCGTATCCGCTCCTGGAAAGTGCGCCTTCGTTTCGACGGCACCCGCGAGTGCGAGACCGAAATCGAGGTTCGTGAAGGCGGGGATGTGGTTGCCCGCACGCGCCGAATTAACATGCGCCCGGGAGTCAGCGAGATCGAAGTCCCGCCGGTTGAAAGTTACCGGCTTCGCGGCCGGGAGCACTGCTTCGAGGTGGTTGCGGACTTGGAAGGAACCCGCCGCAACGTCGATGCCGCGCGCCGCTTCTGTGCGCGCCAGCGGATGGGTTGGTCGTTGCGCGAGCCCGGCGACCGACGGTAAGTTCCAGCCGATTTTCTTCATGCCCAGCCGGGTTTCGGACCTCGATCCGGTCCGAAACCCGGCTGGTGAGCGCGCGAAAACATTTTCATCTGATTGTCTTTCTTAGCCCCAAACTTTCGCCGCCGTCTCCAGCATCACCTCCAGTTTTCTGAACTGCTCCTCCTCAGTGAGGAGATTGCCGCCGATGCTCGAAGCGAAGCCGCACTGGGGGCTGATGGCGAGCTGATCGATGGAAAGATAGCGAGCGGCCTCGTCGATGCGCCGCCGGAGCTCGTCGATCGATTCCACGCGGCCGACCTTGGTCGTGATCAGGCCGATCACGGCGATCTTGCCCTTGGGCACAAACCGCAGCGCCTCGAAGCTCCCGGCCCGTTCCGTGTCGTACTCCAGCAGCAAACGTTGGTGATCGAGGCCGTTGAACAACCGTTCCGCGATGTCATCGTAAGTACCCTCCCTGTGCCACATGCTCTGCCGGTTGCCGCGGCAGATATGAATGCCGAAGGTCACTCCCGGATAACCCGCAATGACTTCGTTATCGGCTTTGATCGAACGCGCCATGTTCGCCGTCGGGTTCTCGCGGCGCGCGCCCATCGCTGCCAACGAATCCGGATCGACGTACGCGGTGTATCCTGGCCCGTCGATGCCGACGTAGCGGCAGCCGGCGCCGGCCAGTTGGGCAATCATTTGACGCTCCACCGCAACCACGTCCGCCAGGAATTCATCGATAGTCGGGTAAATCGATTTTGAATTTTCACTGTCGAAGCACTGGGTAATGCGATCCGCGCTGATCACAGTCACCTTGACGGTTCGATCCGTGAGCCCTTGCGCAAACCGGAAGTCGTCAAGCAAACCGTTGCGCAGGAGCTTCAATTTTGCCGTCACGCGCTTGCGATTGAGCAAGATCGGATCCTGCCCTTTATGCGAAGTGGCTTCATTCGTATCCTTGCGCGCCAGAATTTGATGATAGGTCTTGACGCCGGCCTGCCACTCTTCGACGCCCGCCACCACGGAGAAACTCTCCATGAAACTCGTGCGGCGAAATTCCCCGTCGACCACCACCGGCAGATGATGCGCCTCCTGCGTGGCGATTACATCGCGGATGGCCCGGTCTTGCGCCTCGCGCAATTGCTCAGCGTTGATTTTTCCAAGGCCGAACTTTGCGAACGCCTCTTTCAAGGTCTGAGGCCGGAGCAAGCTTCCGACCTGGTCGACTCGCAGCGTTTTTAGATCCGGCTGGGACACGGTTGTCATTTTTTCTCCCTCCTTGTCTCTCGTTCTCTTTGAAACCTTTTCCCTCGCCGGCGCCAGCGAATTCAAAGAACCTCTGCCAGCGGCGCGCCCCAACCTGCTCCCGACGTTCAGTTCCAAATACACTCTCGCGGCTTAATCCTCTACGTCCGATCGAACGCATTGATGATATCGGGTACGCGCAACCGACCGAATTTGCCGCAAACTATCATTTCCGCATTTGCCGGGTCAACGATCATTAACAGGCATGCCGGTCCGGCGAATATCTGCCATGATCTCGAGTCCTCGGGTTGCTTGACGCCCGCCTAAATTCAACCTATTTTCTCGACAGTTCTTACGGACGGGCCTGGAGAAGACATTTCGACGCAGCGCAGCCCATTAAAGGAGATTTCACGCTCGTGAAATTCGGTTACTACATTCTCAACACCTATGTGCCGGAATTGGACGGCGAGAGCCCAGCGCTTTATTCCCATTGGCTTGAGCAGATCGAAGCGGCGGAGGATCTTGGCTTTGATTCACTCTGGGTGACCGAGCACCATTTTCGTCATTTCGGCGGCATGATGCCGAGCCCGCAGATGATTCTCGCCGCCGCCGCCCAACGTACCAAGCGATTGCGCTTGGGCTCGGCCGTGACAATTCTGCCGATGCACAATCCGCTGCGCATCGCCGAGGAGTTTGCCATCGTGGATTTGCTGTCGAAAGGCCGCCTTAACTTCGGCGCCGGGCGCGGCATGCACCCGCTGGAATACGCCGTATTCGGCTACGACTGGAATAACGCTCAAGCAAGACTTCCCGAGGCGCTCGACATCGTCACGCGCGCCTGGACCGGAGGAGAATTTGAATGGAGCGGCAAATACTATAGCTTTCCCAGGCTCAACGTCTTGCCGAAGCCGTTTCAGAAGCCGTACCCGC
>Ga0214473_10009627_pt1 | contig 11412 bp, 8 predicted proteins | sample RVTome_7_FD_203509 | JGI IMG/M metagenome (GOLD analysis project Ga0214473, IMG submission 203509) | Soil microbial communities from uranium-contaminated site in the Upper Colorado River Basin, Wyoming, United States - RVT98D197 | ecosystem: Environmental > Terrestrial > Soil > Contaminated >...
TGACGTTCGACCTGGCCGCCTCGGAAAAGGCCGCCGACGCCTACCTGACCGAGTTCGAGAAGACCTACACCCGGGTCCCGAACTTCAAGTGGGCCGTCCGGCGGAACGCCATCCCGCGCCAGGGCCTCAAGGTCGTCTTTTTCGTCCAGGAGAGAGAATCCAAGAAGATCCTGAACGCCGCCGTCGCCGACGTCAGGTAGGGGAGGGCCGCCAGCCCGCTCGACAGCGGCCGGGGACCCGGCCTTGCCCGGGGGTCCACTTCCGCCGTACTCGCCCGTGGATATAGTCCCTTGACCGCCGGGTCCATGTTCGGGCTGACTTTTCAAGGCGATTGGGGTAAGATTCCCGAGGGGATAGCCCCGATCACTATGGACAAGTACAGGATCCTGCCCCACACGGCCGACGGTAAGTTCCAGGCTTACGGGGCGACGCTCGAGGAGGCGTTCGCCAACGCCGCTCTGGCCATGTCGTCGCTCATGTGGGATTGGTCGAAGGTCGAACCTGGAGTCCGTCATTTCGTCCACGTCAGGGGGATCGACAGGGAACAACTCCTGGTCAAGTTTCTCGGCGAAACCATCTACCTCTTCGAGACCAAGCAGTTCCTCCTGGCGAAAGTCGACGGGCTCAGGATCCGTCCGGAATTCGAAGGCTTCAGCCTCGAGGCCGTCCTCGGCGGTGACACCCTGTCGGACCGCTACGAACTCTTCGGCGACGTCAAGGCCGTGACCTATCACGAGCTGAAGATCGAGAAGTGCGACGGCTTCACGGTCCAGGTCGTCGTCGACATGTGAGAAAGTCGTGGACCTCAGAAAAATCAGCGAAAACGTCTGGGAGATCCCGAAGCAGGGCGACATGAAGGTCCCGGCGATCATCTATGCGTCGGCCAGGCTCCTCGACGACATCCGCCGCGACATGACCCTCACTCAGGCCCGGAACGTCGCCTGCCTGCCCGGCATCGAGCGGATGTCCTACGTCATGCCCGACGCCCACCAGGGCTATGGTTTCCCTATCGGCGGCGTGGCCGCCTTCGATCTCGACGCGGGCATCATCTCGCCGGGAGGCGTCGGCTACGACATTAATTGCGGCGTCCGCCTGCTCAAGACCGATTACACAGAAGAGGACGTCGCCGGCAAGCGCAAAGAACTCCTGGCCGAGATCTTCAAGGAAGTCCCGGCCGGGGTGGGGAAGGGGGGCGTCACCAAGCTCAGCCGGGGCATCCTCAAGGAGATCTTGGTCAAGGGCGCCGAGTGGGCCGTCGAGAACGGCTACGGACGGAAAGAGGACCTCGAGCGGACCGAGGAGTACGGCCGGATGAAGGACGCCGCCGCCGACGCCATTTCGGACAGGGCCATGGAGAGAGGCATGCCCCAACTTGGGACATTGGGTTCCGGAAACCACTTCCTCGAGATCCAGAAAGTCCACGAGATCTACGACGAGGCTGCGGCCCGGGCGTTCGGCATCAGCTCGGCCGGCCAGGTCCTGGTCATGATCCACTGCGGCAGCCGGGGGTTCGGCCACCAGGTGGCCACCGATTACATCGAGGTCATGGAAAACGCCTTCGGCGTCGAGGGCCTGCCCGACCGCGAGCTCATCCACGCCCCTTTCAAATCCCCCCAGGGTCAGCAATATTACCGGTCGATGTGCGCGGCGGTCAACTACGCCTTCGCCAACCGCCAGATGATCGCCCACTGGGTCCGCGATGTCTTCGCCAGGGTCCTCGGCACCTCCAAAGGGATGGACCAGGTCTACGACGTCTGCCACAACGTGGCCAAGGTCGAGACGCACGAGGCGGGCGGACGCTCGAGGAGGCTCGTCGTCCACCGGAAGGGGGCGACGCGGAGCTTCGGCCCCGGCCGCCCCGAGATCCCCGAATGCTACCGCTCCGTGGGCCAGCCGGTTATCATCCCCGGCAGCATGGGGACGGCGTCGTTTATTCTGGCCGGGACGAAGGACGCCGAGGACCTGAGTTTCAGCTCCACGGCCCACGGCGCCGGCCGGGTCATGTCCCGGCACGAGGCCGTCCGCCGTTTTCGCGGCGAGAGGATACGGGACGACCTGGCCCGCAAGGGGATCGAGCTCAGAGCGACGAATTGGAAGGGTGTCGCCGAGGAGGCCGCCGAGGCCTACAAGGACGTCGACGAGGTCGTCCGCGTCTCCCACGATGTCGGGCTCGGCCGCCTCGTCGCCAAGGTCGTCCCCATCGGCGTCATGAAGGGCTAATTTTTTTGGCGGCGTCCGGGGGGACGTCGAGCTCGATATCCAGGCAGATTCTCCAGACCCCCGACAGGTCTTTCCGCCAAATCCTGAGATAAGCCGTGGTTTCGACGACCGCACGGTTCTTCGAGATCTCGAAGGTCCCGTAGCTGTAGGCGAGATCTCCGGACCAGGCGAGTCCGACCTGATAGGCCGCGTTGCGCCGTTCGGATCCGGAGGCGATCCGGCCGGCGCCCGAAGGGATGATGGCATCGAAGGCGCGTTTGCCGACGGAGGGGAAACGTCCGGGGCGATAGATCCGGATGTCGTCCGTGGCGAAAGCCGACAGGGCCTTGCGTGAGCCGCGGGCGGCCGCTTCCTTTTCGAACAAACCCGCGCGCTCTCCGAAGGCCCGTTCCTCATCCCGCAGGGCCTCCGGCGACAGGGGCGCGAACGCGGCCGCTGTCTGAGGGGTAGCGACGGCCTTGATCGCGGACGAGGGCTCCGGGCGGTCATGCTGGACGCCGATGTCCAGGAGGACCTTCCACGTTCCGTCCGCCTGCTTTTTCCAAATGGAAATGTAATGGCCGCAGCCCGTCGGCTCGAGCCCGCGGCCGGGCCTGACCTGATACGGGCCCGAGGTGTAACCGAGCTCGCCCGAGGCGGCGACCTCAACGACCTCGGGCTCCCAGGTCAGGACCGCCGGGTTCGCCGGGTCCATTGTTTCGTAGACGGGACGGCCGGCGACCGGCCCGGGCCGGAAAACGATGGCCTCCGCTGCGAGACAGGTCAGGAAGGCCTCCCGGATCCCCTTCGTCTCGGACAGGCGCGAGAAGGCCCGCTCGGCGTCGACGAGAGAGGCCTGGGCTTCCTTGCGGTCAGCCTGACCGGTCCCCCCGTTCGACCCGGCCGCAATCAAAACGCCTGCCGTGATCAACGTCAATGCCCCTGCCGTCATCCGCATTCTCCTTCTCCTTGCCGGCATCGGTCTTCCGGGATTCTAGGGCCGCCGCTTGCCGCGGCCCTTTTTCGCCGGTTTCATTCCGAGAAGCTCGTCGGCGCCGAGGCAATTCAGGACGTCGCCCAGTTCGAGCCAAGCCCGGCGGGCGATCCCCAGGCCGTAGCGCATCATGGCCAGGCCGTCGGCGAAGTGTGTATCGGTGCCCAGCGTGATCTTGACGCCCTTCTCCTTGGCTTTCTTGAGGTTGAGCTCATCGAGGTCGAGCCGGTCGTAGTAGGAGTTGAGCTCGAGCGCCTTGCCAGTCCGGCCCGCCCCTTCGATGACCCGGTCGATGTCCACGTCGTAGCCCTCGCGACCCGAGATCAGCCGGCCGGTGGGATGGGCGATCGTTCGGACGTGAGGGTTTTCCAGGGCCTTGAGCATTCGCTCCGTGACGTTCTTCTTGAAGCCCGAATGGACGGCGGCGACGACGAAATCCAGGCGGCTGAGGAGGTCGTCAGGGAGGTCGAGAGAACCGTCGGCCAGGATATCCACTTCGATCCCTTTCAGGACCCGGAACCCGCGGAGCTTGCGGTTGAGGGCCTCGATCTCGGCGACCTCGGCTAGGAGCCGGTCCGGCGCCAGGCCGTGGGCGTATTTCGCGGCCTGGGAGTGGTCGCAGATGGCGACATAGGCGTAATTCATTTTACGGGCGAGTTCGACAATCTCGGCGAGGGACAGATTGCCGTCGCTCGCCCGGGAGTGGACGTGGAGGTCGCCCTTGATGTCCCCGACCTCGATGAGATGCGGCAGGCGGCCGCCGCCGGCGAGCTCGACCTCGCCGCGGTCCTCCCGCATCTCCGGCGGGATCCAGGGCATGCCCAGGACGCGGTAGCAGTCCTCCTCTTCCCGCCCGGCCAGCCGTTTCGCGCCGCGGAAAACCCCGTACTCGGAGATCTTCAGGCCGCGGTCCTTGGCCAGGCCGCGGAGCTTGATGTTGTGGGCCTTGGAGCCCGTGAAGTAGAGGAGGGCGGCGCCGTAGGCCTTCTTGTCGACGATGCGGAGGTCGACCTGGCGTTCGATATCTCCCGCCCGGACGACGATCGACCCCTTGGTATCACCCTCGGCCAGGACGCGGAGGGTGTCCGGATGGGCGGCGAAGTAGCGGATGATCCCGGCGCCGTCCTTGCCGCACGCCAGGATGTCGATGTCGCCGACCGTCTCTTTCATGCGGCGGAGGGACCCCGCGGCCGAGACCCGGCTCGTCCCCGGCGCCTTCGACAGATAGGCGATAATGCCGTCGGCGATGAGAGATGCTTCGGCGATCGAGATCCGGCCGCCGCCGCGCTCCCGCGCTTCGATGCCCTTGCGGATGTTCTCGACTTTTTTCTCGCCCATGCCATAGAGTTTGGCCAGCGATCCGTCGGCGATCGCGCGCTTAAGGCCGTCGAGGTCCTCGACCCCGAGCTCCCTATTCATGAGATGGACGGTCTTGCCGCCCAACCCTTGGATCTCGAGCAGGCCCAGGAGACTCACCGGGACGCCTGCCATGACCTCATGGTATTTCGACATCGTCCCGGTTGCGAGGTATTCGCGGATCTTCTTGGCCAGCCCCTCGCCGATGCCGGGGATCGTTTCGAGCCGGCTCTCGCGAGCGATCGTTTCGACATCCTCGGTCATGTCTTGGAGGATGCGGGCGGCCTTCCTATAGGCGACGACCTTGAATCCCGACTCGCCCTTGATCTCGAGGGCGTCGGCGATCCTGTCCAACATGTCGGCGACTTCCCGGTTCTTCATCGTCCTGTCCTTCTGCTCGCTAGATTACCCTAAACTCTTTCGGCTTGGAAGCCTCCCGCCCAAAACAAGAGGGACAGTCCCCAACGGGGACGATCCTCGTTGGGGGCAGTCCCTCTTCTCCATCCGAGCCGCTCCGTCGCGCTTCTCCCCCTCGCTACCGAGAGTTCGCTCCCTGGCGGCGGCGGGGCGATGCTCGGAGGAGGCCGCTGGACAAGAAGGGGGACACGTACCCAAAGTACATGTCCCCCTTTTTTCTCCCGCCGGACTCAATTCAGATATCTCCTAGAAGTGCGGCTCCGTGTTCTCCCCTCCGTGGACGCCACCCGGGCCGTGATGGGGACCGTCCAGAGCCCCCGTAGCGGAGGGGGGAAAATATCTGGATCGAGTCTCGGTTATCAGGCCTCAGATGATTCGCAATATTGAAGAATCCCTGGCCGACCGCCGGGACTGGTTCCCGGGGGCCGGGGCCGGTGGTCTCCATCATGGCCAAAAACGGGTGGCGTTCCCGAGGCCCGATTTGACATTTTCCCTTCTGCCCCATAATTTAGAGGCACCATGAAAATCGTCCTCGCCGGCTACAACGTCGACAGCGCCGTCCTCGAGGAGCTCAAGAAGAATTCGCCGCCTCGCGAGGACGTCACGCCCGAGACCCTGTCCGCGTCCTACGCCCGGATCTCGCGCGATCCGCGTCCGGCCGACGAGCTCAGGGCCGCGGCCCGGGCCGAGGTCGACCGGGCCCGGCGCTCCAACCAATCCATCATCTTCAAGATGGGGCACCACTCCGTGGCCGAGCACGCCGTCTTCAACTTCGACGTCATCGGCGTGAGCCGGCTGGCCATCGAGGAGATCGAGCGCTTCCGGCTCTGTTCCTTCACCGAGAAGTCGCAGCGCTACATCACTCTCGGCGCGGACTTCGTCATCCCCGAAGAAGTGCGCCGGGCGGGGAGGGAGGACCTCTTCGTCGGGACGGTCAAGGCCCAGAACGCCCTCTATCACCGGCTCTACGAACGCCTCAAGCCGTTCGTCTTCGAGAAATACGCGGACGCCGCCGCCAACCCGAAAAACCACTCTATCCTCGACGGCTGGGCCAAGGAGGACGCCCGCTACATCGTCAGCCTGGCTACGGAAGGCCAGCTCGGCCTGACCCTGAATGCCCGCAACCTCGAGCTCCTCATCCGCCGTTTCGCGGCCAAGGGCCTCGAAGAGCTCCGGGTGTTCAACGCCAAGATCCATGCCCTGGCCAAGGGCGTCGCCCCGTCCATCATCCTGTTCACCGACCCGAACGAATTCGACGCGGCGACCTACTCCGATATCACCGCCGCCGCGGACAAGCTGGCGGCGCCGGGCGGGGGCGGGAAACGGCGGGAAGGCGAGGCCAAAAAGGTCGTCCTGGCCGGCTTTCCGGCCGACGGGGACGCAGGCGTCATCGCCGCCCTGCTCCACACGGTCACCCGGCTCTCTTATAAGGAATGCCTGGAGCGCGTGAAGACCGCTGGGCCATCGGTCCGGAAGGACATCGTCCGCCGGGCTTTCAAGCGGATGGAATTCTACGATTTTCCGCCGCGCGAATTCGAGCACGCCGAGCTCGTTTACGACCTCGTCGTCTCCGCTTCGTGCTTCGCCCAGCTCAAGCGGCACCGGATGGCCACCTTGACCTGGCAGCGCTACGACCCGCGCCTGGGCGTAACCCTCCCGCCATCGGTCCTGGAGATCGGTGCCGAGAAAGAATTCCGAGCCGTCATCGACCGGACGAACGAGACCCACGCCGTGCTCGAAAAGGAGATCGGTCCCGCGGCCGACTATGTCCTGACCAACGCCCACAGGCGCCGGGCCTTGCTCAAGGTCAACGTTCGCGAGCTCTACCACATCTCCCGGCTCCGCGAGGATGCCACGGCCCAATGGGAGATCCGGCGCGCGGCGGCTGAGATGTCCCGTCTGGCCAAGAAAGCCATGCCGCTCACCTGCCTCATGCTCGGCGGGAAAGACGCCTTCCCGGAGATCTACGCCAGGGTCTTCGGCCGTCCGCCCAAGATGGCTCCGCCAAAAATAATCCAGTAGGCGGAACGATGGGCGGGCTTATCCGCCCGGAGTTCCCTCTCTTGACCTCAGCGCGGCGACGGCCGAGATAAGCGAGACCAGCGCGCCCATGCCCCTGAACATATCCACGGGAGAGACCCCATGCCAGATCATACCCCGGACGACATCGACGGCGTGGAAGGAGAGCACGCTGACGAACGATACCGAGACGTAGGCGGCGAGGCCGATCCCGACTCCCCATACGAAGCGGTGGGAGCCCGGCTTCCTCATCGCCCGGAGAAAGAGGAAGAAAAGCCACAGCGCTCCGGCGGCCATGGCGGCCATGGCCGCTTCCTGGTAAGGCTTGCGGAGATCGTAGAGGTTTCCCTCCTCGGCCAGCCGGCGCCCCCATGCGGCCAGGTGCCCGACGACGCCGGAGAGCTCGAGGAAGGCGCCGAGGACGAAAACGGCCGCGAACGCCAGCCAGATCATCCGGTCCCGCGTCTCCGCGGGCCGCGCGTCCGGCCTCCTGCGGCCGGCCTTCGCCCGGCAGAGGGCCGCCGAAGAGATGAGGATGACGAAAATGATGGGATGGGCCCACGGCGAGGGACCGTGCCGCGGTCCCCGTTCCGCCTTTTTCGCGGCGGCGTCCTCGGCCGCGGATGTCGAATGATAGATGCGGGTCTTCGAGAGATCGGAGGCGAGGCCGGCTGCTCCGGCCGGCTCGACCGGGATCAGCCTCGTGTGCGCGGCCCGCATCCGGTCCTGCCAGCTTCCCGTGGGGGAGAGGTAGATGACAGCGGAGACGAAGCTCATGTTGGACCGTTCCGGGACATCGAAGAGGAAGGTGTAGGTTCCGCCGCCGCCAGCTTCGCGCGCGGGTCCGGACGAGGCGACATGCTCGCGGAGCCTCCGGTCGGTCCCCGCACGGTGGAGGGTGCAGACGACGAGAGTCGGTGCCGCGGGCTTTTTCAGGGTGACCCTGATTTCGAGCGGCTGCCCGACGACCGCGGCCGCCGGCGCTTCGACGGTCAGCCAGCCGGGACGATGTTCCGTGCGGTCGAGGATAACCCAAGTCGCGGCGAAGACGATGACGAGCGCGACGGCCAAGCCGGCCAGCTTGAGTTTTTTCTCGAAAACCTTCTCCATGCCGGGCTCCACGCGAAAAGGATGGGCTCAGGACCCCGCTTCGATGATGAAGACGCGCCGCCCCCTGACCTCGATGCGGCCCTCGAAGTAAAGCCGGACGGCTTCCGGATAGATCTGGTGTTCTTCGATGAGGATGCGGGCGGCCAGGGTTTCTTCGGTGTCGTCCTGGAGGACGGGGACGACGGCCTGAAGGATGATCGGGCCCATGTCAACCTCGGCGGCCACGAAGTGGACCGTGCAGCCCGAAAACCGCACGCCCCAGTCGATAGCTTTTTGTTGGACGTGGAGGCCCGGGAAGGACGGCAGGAGGGCGGGGTGGATGTTGACCAGCCGGTACTTGAAGGCGTCGCAGAGCTCCGGCGTGAAGACTTTCATGTAACCGGCCAGGCAGACGAGGTCGATCTGCCTTTCCTCGAGCTGCCCGATGATGGTCCGGTCGTACTCTTCGCGCGACGCGAAGAGCTTGGGGTTGAGGGAGAGGGTCTCAAGGCCCCACTCGCGGGCCTTGAGCAAACCGGGGGCGTCCTCCTTGTTGCTGAAGACGAGGGAGATGTCGGCGTTGATGTCGCCCCTCTGGACGGCCTCGCGGATGGCCATGAAGTTCGAGCCGCGGCCGGAAAGGAAGACGGCGACACGCCCCCTTTTGCGGGGACTACGGAAGATGACGTCGTTCATGATCCTCCCCTAAGTCCGGACCTTGAATAAGTTCGGCAGGGCGTCTTTCCAGGCCCGGTAGGCTTTTACGACAGGAAGGCGAAGGAGCTCCCGGCCGCGATGCACGACCGCAATCTCGGCCCCGCCCGTCTCGCCGATGGCCCTGGCCGGAACTCCCGTCTTCCGGGCCAGTTCCCGAAGCCGGTCGAGGTCCTTCCTCCGGCAAGTCACGAGTATCCGGGACTGGGACTCGCCGAAAAGCAGTGTGTCCGGCCGGATGGAGTCTTCGAGGGCGACGGAACAGCCAAATTTTATCCGGCCGTGGAAGGCGCATTCCGCCAGAGCCACCGCCAGGCCACCCTCGGAAAGGTCGTGGGCTGAACGGACAAGCCCGGCTTCGATGGCGTCCAGGCAGAATTCCTGATGGCGCTTTTCGCGCTCCAGGTCGATCGACGGAGGGACCCCGGCTTCGAGGTTGTGGACGACCCTGAGGTATTCCGACCCGCCCAGTTCCTCACGGTTCTCGCCGATGAGGACGACGACATCCCCGGCGGCCTTGAAGCCGGGGCTGACGGCCTTGCGGATGTCGTCGAGGATGCCGACGATCACCAGCACGGGAGTAGGATGGATGGACAGGCCCTCCGTGTCGTTGTAGAAACTGACGTTCCCGCCCGTGACCGGGATGCCGAAGGTCCGGCAGGCCTCGGCCATGCCGTCGACCGCCTGCTCGAACTGCCACATGACTTCGGGTTTTTCGGGGTTGCCGAAATTCAGGCAGTTGGTGACGCCGACCGGCCGGGCCCCGACGCAGGCGAGGTTTCGGCAGGCTTCGGCGACGGCGATCTTGGCTCCTGTCTTCGGGTCGAGCCGGGTGTAGAGGGAGTTGCCGTCGAGGCTCACGGCCAAGGCTTTCCTAAAGCCCTTGATCCGGAGAAGGGCCGCGTCGGCCCCGGGCAGGAAGACCGTATTCACCTGGACCATGTGGTCGTACTGCCGGAAGACCCACTCCTTGTCGGCGATCGTGGGGGAGGAGAGGAGTTGCAGGAAGATTTCGTTGTAGTCGAGCGGCAGAAGCAGCGGGGGGAGGGCCGTTGTTTCAGAGGAGACGGCGGGGGCCCGGCTCGGCCTCTTGTAAGCGGGACAGAGGTTGACGACGGCGTCGACCGGGATGTCGACGACGACCTTGCCCTTGAAGCTGATCCGGGCCCGTCCGCCATCGACGACCTCGCCGATGACGGGCGCGTCCAGATCCCATTTCGCGAAGACCTCCTGGACCGCCGCGACCTTCTCCGGGGTCGCCACGATGAGCATCCGTTCCTGGGATTCCGAGAGCAGGATCTCGTAGGGGGTCATGCCGGCTTCCCGCTGGGGGACCTTGTCGAGGTCGACGACGATGCCCATGCCGCCCTTGGCCGCCATCTCGGTCGTCGAGCAGGTCAGGCCGGCGGCGCCCATGTCCTGGATGCCGACGATGAGGCCGCGGTCCATGACCTCGAGGCAGGCCTCGAGGAGGAGTTTCTCCTTGAAGGGGTCGCCGACCTGGACGTTCGGCCTCTTGTGCTCGGTCTCCTTGCCGAACTCTGCCGAGGCCATCGTCGCGCCGTGGATGCCGTCCCGGCCCGTCTTGGCTCCGACATAGAGGACCTTGTTTCCGGCGCCCTCGGCCTTAGCGTAGAAGATCTTGTCCTTGTCGGCCAGGCCCAGGCAGAAGACGTTGACCAGGGGGTTGAGGTTGTAGCACGGGTTGAAATAGACCTCGCCCCCGACGGTCGGGACGCCGATGGAATTCCCGTAGCCGGCGATCCCGGACACGACACCCTCCATAACCGACCTGTTCTTAGGGTCGTCGGGAGGGCCGAAGCGCAGGGAGTCGAGGACGGCGATAGGCCGGGCGCCCATCGTGAAGATGTCGCGCAGGATGCCGCCGACGCCCGTGGCCGCCCCTTGGTAGGGCTCGATGAAGGAGGGGTGGTTGTGGGATTCGATCTTGAAGACTATGACCTGGCCGTCGCCGATGTCGAGGATGCCGGCGTTCTCCCCCGGCCCCTGGACGACGTGCTTCCCCTCGGTTGGCAGCTTCTTGAGATGGACGCGGGAGCTCTTGTAACCGCAGTGCTCCGACCACATGACCGAGAAGATGCCGAGCTCGGTCAGGTTCGGCTCCCGGCCGATCAAGCCGACGATGAGCCCATATTCGTCTTCGGTGAGACCGTGCAGGTCGAGGGTCTTCTTGTCAATCATGGCGGGCCCTTTCCCGGCTGGCGGGGCGGCGGGCCGGTTTCCGCCGTTCGAGGCTGAGGACGAGGGAGGCGAAGATCGTCCGGCCGTCCTCGCTCCCGAGGAGGGCCTCCGAGGCCCGCTCAGGGTGGGGCATCAGGCCGAGGACGTTGCCTTCCCGGCTCCGGATGCCGGCGATATTCCCGAGGGAGCCGTTGACGTTGGCCTCCTCGGTGATGTTCCCCTTGGCGTCGCAATAGCGGAAGACGACCTGCCGGTGTCTCTCGATGTCCTTCAAGACGCGGGCTGGGGCGTAGTAGTTGCCGTCAAAGTGGGCGATGGGGATCCGGAGGACCTGGCCCTTGCGGCCGGCGCGGGTGAAATCCGTCTTCTCGTTCTCGATCCGGACGTGGACGTGCTGGCAGAGGAACTTGAGGTTCTTGTTC
>Ga0214473_10009628_pt1 | contig 11411 bp, 9 predicted proteins | sample RVTome_7_FD_203509 | JGI IMG/M metagenome (GOLD analysis project Ga0214473, IMG submission 203509) | Soil microbial communities from uranium-contaminated site in the Upper Colorado River Basin, Wyoming, United States - RVT98D197 | ecosystem: Environmental > Terrestrial > Soil > Contaminated >...
TAAATTATTTTCTTCGAACCGTCAATCTCAATTTTTAATGACCCCTAATAGGCTATTCCCATAATCTCTTGAGGGTTGGGCTTGTTTCATATAAGACCATGAAATTAAAAGGTTTAATCAATTCCTCAGTCTAAATATCTAATCTTCATTTCCAATGATTGTTTTAGGGGCCTTTACTGAACGTGGCAGTATAGCCGAGCGGAACTACAGCCATAAATTCTCCCTTAGGCTCCCATAAATGGGAGCTACTGATTTGGACCCCTTGTCCTGTCCTCCGTCTTGTTATATATATATTAGCCGAAAGAGACCTGCCATGGTTCTAAGGAGGAGGCGGGATGATGTCTTTAAGTTTCTTTTCGAAAGAGGATTTCAAGGACATTGCTGAAAAAAGGATTAATGTTCAGGAAGTTTTAAGGCAACTTGAAATATTCCGTCGAGGAACAAAGCCCATCAGGTTAATAAGGCCCGTTTGCGTTGGGGACGGCATCGTTCAAGTACCTCCGAATGAGAGGGAAGCATTTGTTTCACTCCACAATCAGGCTGCTGAAAAAGGCCGGATGCTCAAGTTTGTGCCAGCCTCAGGTGTCGCTAGCCGGATGTTTAAAGACTGGTATGGTTGGTACCAACAAGGGAAATTCGATTCGGCCGAGCGTCTTAATAAATTTTTTGAAAACATTGTCAAGTTTGCCTTCTACGATGACTTAAAGGAAGTCATCGCTTCGGAGGGAGAAGATGTTGAGATTTTGATCCGTAAGGGGAGGTGCATGGATATCCTTAAGTTAATCCTTACACCGCGGGGTCTTAACTATAACTGGCTTCCCAAGGCATTGCTGAAATTTCACATCTACCCCGGGCGTTCCCGAACCGCCTTAGAGGAACATCTCGTTGAGGCAGCCCTCTATGTCCGGGATGCTCGGAACTCCTGCAGGATCCATTTTACCGTTTCTGATGAACACGAATCCCGCTTTAACGACTTGCTTTCTCAGGTAAAAGACTATTACGAAGATCTGTTCGGCGTAAAGTACGAAATTACCGTGACGATACAGCATTCCTCTACGGATACCATAGCCGTGGACATGGAGAACAAACCTTTCCGGGACAGGAGCGGTAAAATCGTATTCAGGCCGGGAGGTCATGGTGCGCTACTCAAGAATTTCAATTCCATTGACGGCGATATCATCTTCATAAAGAACATTGACAATGTCGTTACTGACCGTTTGAAAGACATCACCGTTCTTCACAAGAAGATTCTGGGAGGGTATCTTGTCCGATTGCAGGATGAGATCTTCCACCATCTAAAACTCCTTTCTAAGAAACGAGTGGATGATGAGCTATTGTCACGGGTTATCCGTTTTTGCCAGGAAGAGCTATTTCTTTTCTTTCCCGATGGATTCTGGAATGACATGTTATCCGGCAAGAAGGAGTATATCTTCCGTATGTTGAATAGGCCGGTCCGGGTTTGTGGCATGGTTAAAAATGAGGGCGAGCCTGGCGGAGGTCCTTTTTGGGTTGAGGAGGATGGAACTCGGTCACTCCAGATTGTTGAACAGAACCAATTAGATCTGAATTCAGAGGAGCAGAAAGATATTTGGAAATCCTCCACACACTTCAATCCCGTTGATCTGGTCTGTGGAGTCCGGAATTATCAGGGAGAAAAATTTGATCTAAACTCTTATGTCAACATGGATGCCGTCTTCCTTTCAAAGAAATCTCATGAAGAGGGTGAGCTTAAGGCGCTGGAACTACCGGGACTGTGGAACGGATCGATGGCGTTCTGGAATACTGTTTTTATGGAGGTTCCCCTTGAGACTTTCAATCCCGTTAAGACGATTGACGATCTGCTGCGAAAATCCCACCTTCCATAATCAAATTGAGGAACTTGGTGGAGCAGAGGGGAGTTGAACCCCCGACCTCCAGAGTGCGATTCTGGCGCTCTCCCAACTGAGCTACTGCCCCGTTTTTTATAAAAAACGTGTCCGTGATCCGTGCCTGCACGTCGGAGCGCATTGTTTCGGCACGCAGGCGTGTCACGTGTCCGACAATGATAAAAATAAAATCGAAAAGAGCCCGCCTACCCTATAACATGTTCAACGGACAAGCATGGCGCATAGCGGATCGTAGTCATTCGCTGGTTGAATAGAAATCTTTCCTGGAATCCGGGATGACTACCTTTTTATCTTTTATGATAACTCCAAAAGTTTTCGGATAATGGATTTGAAGTTTGTTAGATCTGCACATTTCACGACATAGGCATCCGAAGCCCAGGTGGTGAGGTCCTGTTTGTATTCCCCATAAGCAGAGCAGAGAATGATGGGAAGACGTCTCTCTTTCTCTCGGATTCGTTTGAGGGCCTCGATACCATCCATTACAGGCATTTTGATATCGAGGGAGATGAGATCGGGTTGAAAGATCGCGAGCTTTTCGAGTGCTTCTTCCCCGTTCTTTGCGCACTCCACGATATATCCCTCCTCCTCTAACTCCTCCTTATAAAGGAAGCGGATGCTCTCCTCATCGTCTACGACTAAAATCTTTTTCATGGGTCTGACTCCTGGATGCGCTTCGCTTAAAACATTCACTGCAATGATAATGATAACGATAAGCTGAAAAAGCTATGGGTTCCCCTCCGCATATTGAATTTTTTTCTTTAATCCTTCCTGGGCCGGTAGAGTAATAATAAAATTCACTCCCTTTCCCGGATGGTTGTCCACTTCAATTTGGCCTCGATGGGAGGTGATAATTTTATGGACAATGGGTAAGCCCAGACCCAGACTTGAATCCTTGGTGGTATAGAATGGATTGAAGATGTTATGGAGATTTTCAGGGTCGATCCCTCCACCGGTGTCCCCCACTTCCACCCGGACATAGGAGGCACCATTTTTTGCAATGGAATGGAGTCGGAGGGAGAGCATCCCCTGTCCTTTCATGGCCTGATAGGCATTATGGATCAGGTTGGAGAAGACCTGCTTTAATTGATGATAATCCCCATGGATTTGGGGAATCTCTTCAGGGAATTCTTTGACAAGTTCAACCCCTCCAGCATCGATTCTACCTTGGATCATTGATAGGGTGTCCTCAAGAATTTTTCGGAGATCACATTCTTTAAAAGCAATGGATTCATCATGGGTGTAGTTGAAGATATCCGTGAGAATCTTCTCAAGCCGGGCTACTTCTATCATGATGGTTTGGGTATATCGTTTTTCCAGGCCGTCATCGGGTATGGCTCGATAGAGACGACGTGCAAACCCACCAATGGAGACCAGAGGATTTTTAATCTCGTGAGCAATGGAGTTGGAGAGTTCTCCCAAGGCGACCATCTTTTCCCGGTGGATGAGAAGGTTTTGTGTCTCCTTGAGTTCCCGATGAACTTCCTCCAGGTTTCGGTAGAGAATCGCATTCTCAATGGCCAACCCCGCTTGGTTGGAAAACATGGTGAGAAAGTGAATGTCCTCTTCGGTAATAGGATTCTGGTTGTAGAGGTTGTCCACCAAAATCGCACCGATGATCTCTCCTTTCCCCATGAGAGGGACCGTGGCAAAAGAATAGACCCTGGGATCTCGGCTGAGATGTTCGCCCACGTAGCATCCCACCTCAGAGCCTAAATGGCAACCCCTTTCGCATTGAGTTTTTAACCCTCCCTCTTTCAATTGAGGAGATTGAATGTTAAACGGCTTTCCTTCCAGAACAGTCCTTAAAAGAATGCATTGTTCCTGTTCCAAAGAGATCTGAATTCCTTTGACGATGGCGTTTAAAACAGAGGGACCCTGAGGATTGAGTTGGGTGATGTGATCCGAAAGGGTTCCCTTTCTATGGGATAGGGCAGCCCAGATCCTACCTGCCTCTTCTGCACTATCTGGACCTACAGCCATGGCCCCTTCTAATGTACGCTCTTTCTTATTGACCAGGAAGAGCATCGCTCTATTGAACTTCAATCCCTCTCCAATGGTGATAGCGGTCAAGGTTAACTGGAGGATCCGCTCAAAATTCACCGTAGTCAGAAGGGCCTTATTAAGTTCCCAAAGAGAGGAAAGCTGTGCCACCCTTTTCTCATTTTTCTGTGCCATATTTGAAATTTCATAATAGGTCAAGGCATTCTCAATGGCAAAGGACAACTGGTTTGTGATCATCAACAACAGTTGAAAGTCCCTCTCATCAAATTTTGAAGAATCAGAATCCTTATCATAGAAGGCCAAGGTCCCAAAGATCTTCCCCTTTGAGAGGAAGGGAGCGCAGAGCATGGAGAAGGAAGGGTTCTCTTCTCCGGGGCGATTGAAGGAGAGAGGGGTTTGGGTGTAGAACACTCTTCTGGCTATTTTCTCATCGAGAGGGTATTGATGATAATCTCCCACACTCCACTTGACTTTCAACTCTCTCGTCTTTTTATCCTCGACTCTCAGCACCCCTCCCTTAGCTTTTAGAATTTTTAAACCCGTTGTGACGATTAATTGAAAGAGGTTCTCGAGTTTCAATGTAGAGGCCACCGCTTTTCCCATTTCATAGAGAGCAGTCAATTCCGAAATTGTTTCTTCTGCCTTTTGATGAAGATGGTCATTTCGAATCACCCCGACTATCTCCTCTCCCAACAGGAGGAGAAGTTCAACCCCTTGGGGAGAAAAGTTGGTGGGCCTTGAGAAACCCATATAAAGAATTCCTCGAAAGGAGGTCTCATCATACAAAGGGATGCAGGCGAAGGTTGGGCAAAGGAGGTCTTCCTCTTCTGAAAGAACATCCTCTTTCGGAAAAGAGGACCCTTCCGCTACCCATAAGGGTTTTTTTTCTGAGACCAGACGGGAAAGAAATCCATCTTCCATAATTTTTTCTGGCCTCAGAAAGAGGCATCGATCCGATTGAAACGTTGCGGAAATGGATTGGAGCATTCGGTCCAGTTTGACGTGGATGGGGAGTGATGTTGCGGAAAGTTGGACGATCGATTTCAGAAGATCGTAGGGTTGAAGTGGGTTGGTCATAAAGAATTACTTGGCCTCTCTCATATACTCTGCTGCTTCCTCGGGAGGGGTAGGGTTGATATAGAATCCTGTCCCCCATTCGAATCCAGCCACCTTGGTCAACTTCGGCATGATCTCAAAATGCCAATGGAAGTAATTCATGTCCACCTCTGGGAAAGAGGAGGTGTGGATGACATAGTTATAGGGAGGATCGGTCAGCACCTGATTGATTCGTTGGAGAGTATCGGAGAGGATTTGAGCTGCCTGTTCATATTGGAAAGGTTCCATGTGCTCGAAACTGGGATGGTGGGTTTTAGGAAGAATCCATGTTTCAAATGGAAATCGGGAGGCAAAGGGAGCAAGGGAGAGAAAGGATTTGTTTTCAGTGATGACACGGACTTTCTGCTGGAGTTCTTGTCGAATGATATCACAGAAGACACATCGATCTTTATAATTAAAATAGGTTTTAGCTCCTTCGATCTCTTCACTCACTCTTTTTGGGACGATGGGAAGGGCGATAATTTGAGAATGGGAATGTTCCAGAGAGGCTCCCGCAGCAACCCCATGATTTTTAAAGACGAGGACGTATCGAAGACGCTGGTCACGCCTTAGATCGATGATCCGCTCGCGGTAGACCCACAGGACATTTTTTACATCTTTTAATGGCAAAGTGATTAAAGTCTCTTCATGCCGAGGCGTTTCGATCACCACCTCGTGGGCACCAATTCCATTCATCTTATCATAGATCCCCTCGCCCTCTCGGTCTAATTCCCCTTCTATTCTAAGAGCGGGGAACTTATTGGGGACGACGCGGAGGGTCCAACCAGGAGTGTTAGGAAGGGTTCCATTATCTCGAAAGGCAACGATCTCAGGAGGGGTTCTATCTTCGTTGCCTTCACAGAGGGGGCAGAACCCCCCCATAGGTTTTCGCTCCTCTGGAGCAAAATCAGAGGGTCTTCGACTCCTCTCAGTGGAGATGATCACCCATCTCCCGTGAATGGGATCTTTTCTCAGTTCGGGCATAGAGGTTTTTCCGAAGGGAGTTTGGGCTTAAGAGGGGAAACTTCTTTTAATCTTTGTCCCTCTTTGCCTCTCCATCCGTTCTTGATTCTCTCCCTCGGTTTTGCATTCGATACAGAGCGTGGTGACCGGTCTAGCCATCAGCCTCTTTTCAGAAATAGACCGTCCACAGGATTCGCAGATCCCAAACGTCCCATGATCAATCCGATCCATTGCCTCTTGGACCTTCATGATCAACTTTCTCTCACGGTCTTTAATCCTCAAAAGGAAATTCCGGTTCGATTCCAGAGAGGCTCGGTCGGTTGGGTCGGGGAAATCCCCATTGCTGTCCTGACGCATGTCGCTACATGTCTTTCCAGCTTCTACAAGCAGGTCATGGAGCATTCCCTCAAGCAGTCCTTTAAAATAGAGAAGCTTTTCTTGATCCATTCACACTCTCCTTAAGGGTAACCCAGGCTCCTTAAAAGAAGGAGATGTCTTACCAATTCAATCTTCTTATCATAATATATCTTTTAAAAAAAAATCAAATGATAAATGGAACTTCTGATTCATTTAGGAAACAAAATGGCAGGCGACGAGGTGATCTTCCCCTTCGTTCAAAAGTAAGGGTTCTTCGGTTTGGCACCTTTCTCTGGAATGGGGGCACCTCGGCTGGAACAGGCACCCTTGATCTGAAGGCATGGGACGATGTTCTTCTCTCAAGAGAGTCTCCTCCCTTCTTTGAGACGGATCCAATTTTGGAATGGCCTTGAGCAAGACCTGAGTGTAGGGGTGTAAGGGTCGTTTGAAAAGATCCTCGCTATTTGCCATCTCTATCATCTTTCCCATATACATCACCGCGATTCGATTGCTAATATGTTTGACAATGCGGAGGTCATGGGAGATGAAAAGATAAGTGAGACCCAGCTGATCTCGGAGGTCCATCAGGAGGTTAAGAATCTGAGCCTGGATGGAAACATCCAGGGCAGAGACAGGTTCATCTGCAACGATCAGTTCGGGATTGAGGGAGATGGCCCTGGCAATTCCAATCCTCTGCCGTTGTCCACCACTGAACTCGTGTGGATAACGTTGAGCATCTTGGGGGTGAAGGCCGACCTTCTCCAGGATCTCTGAAACTTTCCGGGTTTTTTCTAAATACCCCTGGATCATCCGGTGAACTTCAGGGCCTTCCCCTACGATCTCCCCCACCTTCATTCTCGGGTTGAGGGATTCATAAGGATCCTGAAAAATAAATTGCATGTGAGGCCTTAGTTTTCTCATCGCTTCCCGATCAAGATGGAAGATGTCCTGTCCTTTAAAGAAAATCTGGCCGGAGGTCGGCTCGATCAACCTTAAAATGGATTTGCCGGCTGTGGTTTTACCACAGCCACTCTCTCCCACCAATCCGAGTGTCTCTCCTTTTCGGATAGAAAAAGAGATACCATCCACTGCGCGAATTGGTTTCTTCTCCGAAGAGAAGAAACTTTCCCTATAGAAATATTTTTTTAAATCTTGAACCTGGATCAAAAAGTTATTCTGAGCCATAACTTTTAGTTCTGAGTTCGGAGTTTTGAGTTCGGAGTATTTTATTACGTCTCCGAACTCCCTGCCTGCGGCAGGCAGGCGAACTATTAACTCTGAACATGGTATTCCGTAATCAACAACACTCCTGCCATCGAATGCAACGGCTGAAGTGGTCTCCATTGACCTGAAAGAGAGGAGGTTCTTCTTTTTTGCAATCTTCAATCATTAAATCACATCTTGGATGAAACTTGCACCCTTTAGGCAGGTCCATAGGATTGGGAACCTGGCCTGGAATGGCGTTGAGCCTATTCCTCTTCTCGGTCAGTTGAGGGATGGAGCCCATCAGGCCACGGGTGTAAGGATTTCGCATCTTACTAAAAATGGCTTCGATGGGACCGTATTCAAGGATTCTTCCTGCATACATGACGGCCACACGGTCCGCTATTTCTGCAACCACTCCAAGGTCATGGGTAATCAGCATGACTGACATCCCCATTTCCCGTTGAATCTCTTTCAACAGTTGAAGGACCTGAGCCTGAATGGTGACATCCAGGGCTGTGGTGGGTTCATCAGCGATGAGAAGTTTTGGCTGACAGGAAAGGGCCATGGCGATCATCGCCCTCTGTCTCATCCCTCCGCTCAACTGGTGTGGGTAAGAATCAATCGTCTTATCAGGAGAGGGGATTCTCACCCGGTCGAGCATTTCAATCGCTCTTTTTCTTGCCTCTTTCTTATCCAATCCCTGATGGAGGATGATGGCCTCTATAATTTGATCTCCAATCGTAAAGACCGGATTGAGGGAGGTCATGGGTTCCTGAAAGATCATAGAGATATCGTTTCCCCTCACCTTCTCCATCTCCTTTTCTTCCAAATTCAATAGACTCCTTCCATCAAAAAGGATATCGCCATTCACGATTCGACCAGGCGGAATGGGGATGAGCCTTAACAGAGAGAGGCCGGTCACACTCTTTCCGCATCCGGATTCACCCACAAGACCCAGGATCTCCCCGGGATAAATTTCAACGCTTACGTTTTCAACAGCCCGGACCACACCTTCTTCTGTGAAGAAATGGACGGAGAGGTCGCGAACTTCCAGAAGAGGTCTGTTTTTGAAATTCTCAATTTTCATTTCTCAATTCTCAATGATCCATTGGCAATTGATAATTTGTAATTGACAATTTCTATCTTCTTCCTCGAAGCCTTGGATCGAGTGCATCTCTCAACCCTTCCCCCAGCAGATTAAAAGAGAGAACAGTGACAAGGATAGCCAGTCCCGGGAAAACCGTCAACCACCATGCATCGAAGATATAAGTTCTTCCTTCTGTAAGAATATTTCCCCAACTGGGAGCTGGAGGTTGAACACCAAATCCGAGGAAACTTAGACCCGCCTCCACCAAGACTGCTGTGGCCACATCGAGTGTGGCTGTGACGAAGACCGGGGCCAGTCCATTGGGAAGGATATGTCGAAAAATGATTCGATGATCTTTCACGCCGAGGGCTTTAGCTGCTTGGACAAAATCTCTTTCTCTCAGAGAGAGGAATTCTGCCCGAACGAATCGAGAAGTCCCCATCCACGATGTGATCCCGATGACCACCATAATATTAAAAAGACTGGGACCCAAAAGGGCGACGACCGTCAAGATGAGAAAGAAGGAAGGGAAACAGAGCATGATGTCGACGAAGCGCATCAGAAAAGAGTCTATCCAACGACCATAGTACCCTGCTAAGGCTCCCACCAGGATTCCAATGATGATGGAGATGGCCACGGCAACAAATCCTACAGACAGGGAGATTCTTGAACCATAAAGCATCCGGCTGAAGACATCCCTGCCCAACTGATCTGTCCCGAGGTAATATTGAGAGGAAGGAGGCTTTAATTTCAGGGAAACATCGGTTTTTCCGGGATCGTAAGGGGCAATAAAGGAGGCAGTGCCTGCGATGAAAAAGATGACGAGGATCATGGTCATGCCTCCGACTGCCAGCCGGTTCCTTTTGAAGTAGTGCCAGAAGGTTTTTGCCTGCGATTCCATATTTTATTGATATCGAATCCTTGGATCCACAATTCCGTAAAGTATGTCAGCGATGAAGTTTCCAATGAGCACAAGGACAGCAGTGATTGTATTGATGGTCATCACGACAGGATAGTCCCGGGCGAGAACAGCCTGATAAGCCAGGCGGCCAATTCCTGGCCAGGCGAAGACAGTTTCCATAATGATAGAACCACCAATCAGCCCTGGAATGAGAAATCCGAAAAGGGTGATGATTGGAAGGAGTGCATTCCGCAGGGCATGCTTATAATAGACGGTCTCCTCCGGGAGTCCTTTCGCCTTGGCTGTTCGAATGTAGTCTTGACGGATCACCTCAAGCATACTGGATCGAGTGTATCGAGAGAGACCTGCCATACCATGGATGGCCAGAATGATCGAGGGAAGCATCAAGTGCCAGAGACGATCCAGGACAATCTCAACGGTCGTGAAATCTTCAGTCACAAAAGACCTCATCCCGAGAACTGGATAGCCAAAAAGTTTAACGGTTGCCAGGATGAGAAGGTAAGCGAGCCAGAAACTTGGGATGGAGATACCCAGATAGGCTCCAAAGGTCCCCAGGTTGTCTAAGAAACTATACTGTCGCTTTGCAGAAAAAATTCCAAGAGGAATCGCCAAGGAAAAGATAATGAGGATGGACACAAGGTTAAGAAGAAGTGTATTCCAGATCCTTTCACCGATCTTTTCCAATACCGGCCTTCCATCCTTGAAGGAATAAAGTTTGCCAGTAAAGAGTTTTTTTAGCCACAGGAAATACTGCTGATAGATGGGTTTATCCAAATCATAATTCTTCTCCATCTGCGCGATGATTTTGGGCGAGACTTTGGGATCTAAAGTCAGAGCAATTGGGCTCCCGGGCGCCTGAATGATAATCACCCATGAGAGGATGCTGATCCCGATAAGGGTGATAAAGGTGTAAAGGAGGCGTCGAAGAATAAACGAACCCATCGTCTATCTTTCCCAAACAATCTCTTTAGGAACAGTCCATTTGATAAGATCGTACATCAAGCCCGCTTTCTCCATTTTAATAGGTTTGTAGATCTTCTGGTCTGAGGGGCTTTCCTCCACCAATACGAATTTTTTCTGGAGTCCAGAGATGCCCAGAGGAACATAGAGAAAGGTATAAGGTTGATCCTCTGCCATTAATTCATGGATCCGCCAATAAATTTGTTTTCTCTTCTCAACATCATATTCCCTTCTTCCTTCTTCCCAGAGCCGGTCCGTCTCAAGATTTTTATATGAAATAAAGTTAAAGCCTTTCTCAATCTGACTGGAATGCCAGATCTCATAAGCATCCGGGTCAACGGAGAGGCCCCAACCCAGGATGCAGGCATCAAAATGTCTTGCATTGATGAAATTTTTGAGAAAGACGCTCCACTCATAAAGCTCAAATTTCACGTCGATCCCGATCTCATGGAGTTGTCTCTGGACTAAAACGCCGACATCCCGACGGGTGTCGTTTCCACTGTTGGTGATCAGGTTAAAACGAAATGGCTTGCCTTCGCGGTCCAAAATTCCATCCCCATCGGTATCCTTCCATCCTGCCTCAGCCAAAAGTCGGCGGGCCTTTTGAGGATCGTAGGGAATCGGTTTTACATGTGGGTTGGCATACCAGAGATGGTTGGGAAAGGGGCCCGTTGCAACCTCCCCGAGTCCATATAGCACGTACTGGACAATCTCTTTCCGGTTGATCGCATGAGCAAAGGCAAGACGCACCCTTTTGTCCTGAAAAAGGTCATTTTTGAAGTTATAACCTATATAGGTATATCCCAGGCCTGGTTGAGAATAAGTTTTAAGGAAAGGAACTTGACTCATCCGCTGGAACTCGAAGGGAAAGATGCCTGAATAATCGACACCCCGTGTGAGAATTTCCATTTCATTGAGAGCGGCTTCAGGAATG
>Ga0214473_10009629_pt1 | contig 11411 bp, 9 predicted proteins | sample RVTome_7_FD_203509 | JGI IMG/M metagenome (GOLD analysis project Ga0214473, IMG submission 203509) | Soil microbial communities from uranium-contaminated site in the Upper Colorado River Basin, Wyoming, United States - RVT98D197 | ecosystem: Environmental > Terrestrial > Soil > Contaminated >...
GCATCGTACCACACCTCGTCCGCCAGGAACGGGTAGCCGCCCGGCACGAAGTGTGTGAGCACCAGAGTCTTCACGCCCGCTTCCGTGGCCACGCGGCCGACCTGCTCGGTAGTGGTGTGGCTGGCGAGCAGGTGCTCACGCAGCGTCCTGGCGTTGGGCTCGCGCGCTATCAGCGCTTCGATGGAAGGCACATGCATGACTTCGTGGACGAGCACGTCAGCACCTGTGGCCAGCTCCACCAGCGCCGGCGTGGGACGTGTGTCGCCCGAAATCACGTAGGATCGATCTTCGCAATCGAAGCGGTACGCAAACGCCGGCGCTACGGGCGGATGATCCACCAGTGCTGCCGTCACTCGGACGTTGTCATCCTGCATGACCGATCCGCCAGCCGTGAGCTCGTGCGGCGCGATGAGTGGTTCCAGGGGCGGTCGGCCTTCGTCGGCTATCCGCGTCTGTATGTCGAAGGCGTTGAGTTCGAGGAAGTGCCTGGTCATTGCCTGAATCGGCGGTGGACCATACGTGTCGACCCGCGTGTCCAGGTCGGATCCCCAGCTCAGGAGCAGCAGGTTGCCGTAATCGGCGTTGTGGTCGGAATGATGATGTGTGAGGAAGACCCCGCGGATGGATCCGAGCTGCAGGTTGGCCAGTACCATCTGCCGCGCCACGCCATTGCCACAGTCCACTACATACGTTGCATCGCCGACGACCACGGCCTGGGCTGGCGCTGCTCGGTTCGGCTTGGGAGTCGGCCCACCTGCTGTGCCCAACAGGACCAGCCGGGACGCATTGACCGGGCGTTGCAGCCGTGACGCGGCCGCTATTTCGGGGGCCAGCGATACACCGGCGATCGCGGCCGCTCCAAGCTTCAACAGCTCCCGCCGCGTCACCGCGAAAGCCGGCATGTACGACGTCGACTCACTCATGGTCCGCCTCGATTCCGGTAGCAGTAGTCACTGTTCTCCCGGGCCCTGCAGCTCGCGAGTCAGGAATGACCTGTCGCGGTTGCAACCAGCGGATATCGATAACGTAGATCACGACCAGGCCGACCGTGTAGGCCAGCAAGTCGAATGGATCGAAGCTGCCGCGCGTTATGGCCAGGGGCGTACCAGAGAAATCGTAGCGCTGCATCCACTCCCACAGGAAACATCCACCCAGCACAGTAGCCAGGGCAACGAAAGGGCGCGAGTGAAGACGACCGCCACGTAGCACGAGGTACAGGTACGGCGGAGCGAAAAGATCGGCACCGTAGTTCGTCAGGAGACCGGCATTGACCCGATACATCTGCAGGCCGCCGATCCCACCGAAGACCGCGACGAAGTAGATGTTTAGAAGGAGGTTATAGCGACGGGACACGTGCGTTCAAGAGCCTGGTAGGGACGGGCGGGCTAACGCCAGCCTTCTCGAGGCTGCGCCCTGGGGACCATGGACAATTCCCAGGGGTCAGCAGTAACATGACCTGGAGCAGACCTTGACGCACTCCTGTCGTGTCGAGGCGCTGATGGCGCGCTCCGAGCCGGGACCCTATGGCAATCCACCGTATGCCGCCTGGGCAAACGGCTGTCTACCAACACCGATGTTCAACTTCAAGATTGTCCGCTGAGGTCTGTGTCAAACCCGTTGTTCGATGGCCGGGTGCCTGAGCTAGCGCCGTGTCGCGAGTTCCTCACGGATCTGCTCATTCAACGCCTCCGCCCTGCTGGCGAGGCGCTGATATAAGAGGTCCTTGAATTCCAGTGCAAAGGAAGTGTGGCGAAGCACGTTGTGGTATTCGACGTTCTGCCGGAGTGCCGAGTAGTTGATCGGTTCCGCTGGCTCTTTTCGCTGACGGTAGCGAAACTGGCGCAGCATGTGAGGATTCATGTGCTCCTGCCAGACGGGGAGGGCAACCCAGGTCTCCCACTCCAGGGCGCCTTTAACCAGTCGCTCGTAATAGTCCACAATCGCGAGCCTGAGGCTGTCATTCTGAATCACGTCGGGCCCTGCGACTTTGAGGTGCTCGTACGGAGCCGAGTTGTCGATGAAGATCGTGAGGCCCGCTGCTTGGGCAAAATGACCGGCCAGCGTGTCGGAGTACGGTAGGCTCTGGTCCATATGGCCGAGGACGACATCGATACTCATCAGGGTCAGGCTGTCCTCGCGCAGGTTGCCGCCAATGTCACGAACGTCCGCTGTCAGGGCGTCGGCCAGCTCCCGAAGGACCCTCGTCTCCTTATCGTACTCTCGGCGCGCGTCATTTACGTTTTCGAACCATAGGGCAATAGTGACGCCGAAAAAGACTAACACGAATTCAGCACCCAAGGCCGCCCAGTTCAAGTCACGGAGCTTCGTGAACAATGCCATAGCGGGTCCGGTTCAGGGAGAAGACAGAGCACAGCGAATGGGACGGATGTGAAGCGCCCTACCTGATCTGGTAATCCGGCACAGTGGCCCGGCTGACGTAGAACAGGGCGTCGAACTCCTGCGCTGGGGTCATCTCGAGCGGCTCGATGCCCATGCGAAGGTACGGCCTGGCCGCTGTCGCCCAGCCGGTCACCTCCGGATCGCGGTTGCCTCGGAGGAGCAGGTAGGTGGCATCCGCACCGGGCGCGGCCAGGAAAGCCTCGATGCTCTCCTCCGGTGCGGGCAGGGTCTCGCGCACGTTGCGGCCGTTGTCGGCAATCTGCCCCGGCCCCATGAAAAAGCCGATCGAGAAGACCGCCTCACCGTAGAGCTCCTGCAGGTAGCCTCCCGCTGAACGGGACATCCCGGCGCCCGCCGGAAAGGCGCCGTAGCGGGCGTGGTCGTTGTGCAGCCACACGGCCACGCGCCGGCGTCCGTCGATCGAGTCCGCGAGGGCGCTGACGGCGCGCGCCATCCACTCGTCGCGAATCTCATAGTAGCGAACGGGGATGTCCGCACCGGCCGCCTCCGCCGCGCCCCGGATCTGCAGCCGGTCGATCCAGCCGACCGCCAGTTCGAAGGTCCAGCGATCCCAGCCGGCGGTGGCCGCGGCGGCCTGGCGGTAGAGCGTGCGCGCGGAATCTCCGTGGGCGGCGGCCCATGCGTAGATCCCGTCACCGAGCCCGCCGGACGCTGCCACGAGGAAGAGGGCGGAGTCCAGGGCGGCTACGCGGCGCGCGAGGTCCGGATCGGACCCGGCCAGCGCGGCCAGGGAATAGGCCGGCCGGGGCTCGGAGTCGAAGCCCTGGGACTGGATGTCAACGCCCATCAGCGCCAGCGGTCGAGCGGATCCGTGGCTGGCCTTCACGTGCTCGAAGACGGGTAGCAGTTCCGCCTGCTGAAAGGGGTAGCGCAGGCACGCAAGCAGCGCGTCCGCCGCGGTGTGGTCGGCCATGGCTCGCCAGGCGTGGCCGCATTCGAAGTAGCCGCTCTCGAACGCAATCACCTCGAAGCCCAGATCCTCGTGCAGCCAGGCCAACAGCTCCGCCTTGATCTCCGAGAGCGAGCCCACGCCGTGGCCGTTCTCCCCGAGCAGCACGATATGACTGTCCCCGATGGCCCGCCCGAGACCCTCGAGCTGGGGCGCGAGCGGAGCCGAGCGGTCCACCGGGTGTGGTCCGTCACTCCCGGCGCAACCGCCCAGCCCCGCCGCCAGCAGCAGCAGCGTACACCGCCTCCAATTCAACATGTCTTCTTCCCTCGCTGGCACCGTGCCCGCACTCCGTGCCCCTCGGTCACAGGCACCTCGTGACCCAGCGTACGCCGATGCTTGAATTCCCGAGGGTTTCCCGGGGGCGCTGGTGCGCCGCGCGCGTGCCGCCCTGCGGGGCGCCTCTATACTCTACGCGGGCGGGATGTTTGCTGGGCGTCGTCGCTTGATGCTGCCTGGGTTGTGCTGTGGAGGACGCCTTGGGGCGCAGGGGACCGGGTGGCCGGGAAGCTGGCTTGACGGTCTCCCGTTGGCCCAGGTTGATCGGCAACGTGGGGAGGGGCTGCTGCTTCGTCAAGGCCGCGGGAGGTGGGCGGCGCTGCGCCGCGCCGTCCGATCGGCAGGAAGGCGGGTACGCGGCGCCGGTAGTCGCGGTAGACGTCCCCGAAATGCGCGATCAGATCACGCTCCTCGAGCCGCGTGCCCACGAGGATGTAGGCGGTGGTGGCCAGCGCGAAGAGCAGATGGCCGGCGCTCATGAGCGGCGTGGCCCAGAAGGCAATCAGAAAGCCCAGCATGATCGGATGGCGGACCAGCCGGTAGAGCGCGGGAGTACGGAAGCCATCGGGCCCCCGCAGGCGGCCACGCAGATTCAGCCAGACCTGCTCCACGCCGAACAGGTTGGCGTGGCCGATCATGAACGTGGACAGCAGCACGATCACCCAGCCGAGCGCGAAGACGCCCCACAGCACACCCGACGCCAGGGCGTTGTCCGTGACGTCCCAGATCACCTGCGGCATGGGGCGCCAGAGCCAGAACAGCAGGAGCAGCGTGGCGCTGGCCAGCAGCACGTAGGTGCTGCGCTCGATCGACTCGGGCACGATCCGCGTCCACCAGCGCTTGAAGCCGGGGCGCGCCATGCCGCTGTGCTGCAGCGCGAATAGCGTGAGGAGCAGTGCGTTGACGGCGACTGCCGCGCCGAGCCCGACCGCGCTTCCCGAGTCGATCGACTTGGGTACCAGGAGGTTGCCCGTGAAGCCGATGGCGTACAGGAACGTGCCCAGGAAGAGCGCGTAGGCCGTCAGGCCGTAGAGCATGGAGAGTGAGCGACGCATGGTGCACCTCGTCGGATCGGGAGGGAGTATGCGCCGGCAGCCCATCGGCCGGCGCAGTGGTGGCGCGATCAACGGCCCCGGCGTCTCAGAGCAGCTCGGCGATCCGTTCCGCCGCCCGGCGAGCGCCGTCCGTTTCGACGGCGCGGTAGCGGACCTGGCGCCCGATCTCGTCGGCGATGGCCTGTGCGATCGAGTCGGGCGTGGAACTCTCGAAGTCCATCCGCCTGCCTGCGCCGTAACGCTCCAGGCGGTGAGGGACGTGGAAGTGCTGCTCGAAGTGGTGCCCGAGCGGGAAGTAGAGGAACGGCCGCTGATTGGCCGTGAGCTCCATGGCCGTGGCCAGGCCGCCCTGCACGATGGCCAGATCGCAGGCGGCGAAGTGGCGATAGAGGTCGTGCACATAGCTGTGGACTTCGAGGCCGGCGCGCTGCGGAAGGGAGCCCGGATCGATGCGGGGCCCCGCGACCACGATCATGCGTAGCGCGGGCACGCGGCGTTTGGCTTCGTCGAAGGCCGCGATCACACGCCCGAGCAGGTGGCTGCCCACGCTCGATCCGCCCACCGTCACGATGCAGACCCGCTCGTCCGCGGCGTAGCCCAGCTCCGCGCGCAGCTGCTCGCGCGGCGGCAGTTGGGCGGGATCGAAGCCGCTGACGTAGCCGGTGAACTGGAAGTGCTCCTCCGTCCAGTCCCGGATGAGCGGCAGATCCGGTCCGAACGTGTCGGGCACGATGTCCTCGGGATTGCCCACGAACAGCGCCCGGTCGCGCACGCGCGGGTGGCGCGCGATGTGCTCGATCATCTCCGCGTTGTAGTCGGCGGTGAGTGCCGCCTCGTGCGCGCCGCCATCCGGCATGGGCAGCCAGCCCACGAAGTCCGTGAGCCACACATACGCGGCGCGCTTCTGTTCCGGGTTCTCATGCAGGTAGTAGTCGATCTCCCAGGCCTCGTCGGCGATCCACAGGTCGTAGGACTCATGGCCGACCAGCTCCCGGAAGACCATGAAGTTGGCGATCAGGATCTCATCCATGCGGCGGATGGCCTGGAAGGCATGGAGGTCATGCGCGGCCGACTCACGCTCGATGTGACCGGACTCGCTTGCCAGCAGCGCGCTCGCCGGATGGATGCGCTCGCCCTCCGCCTCCAGCACGCGCGTCACCGGGTGCTGCGCCAACCAGTCGATCTCCAGACCCGGCACCTGGCGGCGCAGCTCAAGCGCTATGGCCACGTCGCGGCGCGCATGGCCCAGCCCGATGGGTGAAGAGATGTAGAGCGCGCGCTTGGGACGGTTGCGGCCGCGGGTCCACACGGCCGGCGGCATCGGGCCGCTGATGAAGTCGCGCAGCAACTGGTTCACCTTCACCGGATCCCGCGCGTGCGGGGCGTGCCCGGAGCCCTCCAGGGTCACCAGGGTGCCGCCGGTGGCGCGCGCCAGCTCCGCGCCGCGTGGGTGCGGGGTGATCTCGTCAGCGCTGCCATGGACGACCAGGACCGGGCACTGCACGCGGGCGCAGAGCTCGAGCACTTCCTCCCGGCTGGTGCCGGGCGCGCTGGCCGTGGCGATGAGCGTCTCGGGTGTTGTCTCCATGCCCCAGCCCACGCCGTCCTCGATCTGCTTGGTGGAGTGCGGCTCGTTGAACACCCTCGAAAAGAAGAACTCCAGGAATCCCCGATAGTCCTTGCTCCAATAGTGCGCGTTGAACCTGGCCCAGCCGTCCTCCGCTTCGATCGGCTCCGCGAACGGGTAGACGGCCCGCGCCGGATGGGGCGGCGTGAGGGGCGCCGAGGGCGCTATGAAGACGGCACCTGTGACGCGCTCGGAATGGCGGGCCGCCAGGTGCAGCGCGCGCACCGCGCCCAGCGAGAACGAGACGACCACGGCACGCTCCGTCTCCGTGGCATCCATCACGGCCACGGCATCGGCCGCGAACTCCTCTTCCCGATAGGCGGCGGGCTCGTGCGGCCGGTCCGAACCGCCGTTGCCGCGGCCGTCGAACGTCAGCACGCGGTGGTTACGCGCGAAGTACGGGACCTGGGCCTTCCAGACCCTGGAATGGACGATCGACCAGGGAGGCAGAAACAGGATGGTCTTTTCGCCGCCGCCGAACACCTCATAGTACAGGCGCACGCCGTCGCGCTCGGCGTGGCCGGTGAGCGCGGGATCCAGGGCTCTCATGAGCGGCTCCGGGACGGCGGGTCATCCGTGGCTGGGGCGCGGCAGCTGGCCTGCTGCTCGAGCGTCGAGAGCCAGCTCGTGATGGCGCTCAGCAACGGCTCGTGGCCCTTCCGGATGCCCGACAGCCGCTCCAGGATGATGCCCTCGTTCAGCGCCACGATCAGGGTGACCCATTCGTCCGCCGAGAGCGGACCGCCGTCGAGCCGGTAGGTTGCCACGGCCTCCGCCACGCTCTCCCGCATGGCGTTGCTCCAGGCGGCATGCACGGCCGCGACCCGCTCCTGGAACTGCGGCCGATTCCACGCCATGGCCTGCAGCTCCCACCAGATCTTCTGGTACGGCGCGTCCCCGTCCAGGTAGCCCATGGCCTCGCGCCATTTTTCCACGTACGGGCGGTCGGAGGCGTACATCGCCCGCTGCCGCGCGATGAGGCGCGCGGTAAAACGCTCCAGTACCTGGACGAAGAGCTCCTCCATGGAACCGAAGTAGTAGTGCACCAGCCCGTGATTGGCCGCCGCCTCCTCGGCCAGCCGGCGCGTGGTCACGCCCGCGTACCCCACGTCCACGAGCAGCCGCTCGGCCGCATCCAGGAAGCGGGTCTCGGTGTCCTGCCGCTGCGCCTGCGGCGGAAGATCGGAGTGGGTCATCTGATGGTGCTCCGAGGGGAGGCTCGGTGGTCTGGACGCTCGTATTAGTCAGTTGACTAAACTTCCGCAGCCTAATGCCGGGCGGTCGAGCTGTCAATGGTTTTCGTAAACCTGCCGCATCGACGTGGGACTCAGCCCTCCCGCTCGATATAGCGCCGGAAGGCCGCCGGCAGGCTCGCAACGTCGAGCGTGGCGGGGTCCGTGGGCTCCACGGAGCTCAGGGTGTGCAGGAAGAGCGGGGGCGGCTCGTCGGGGGCGGCGGGCTCGGCCAGCAGGTCGGCGGCGGCCTTGGCGGTATAGGTGGGGTCCAGCGTGAGGCCGGCGGCGGCGAATACCGCGGCGGCGGCCTCGCCGGCGGGGGTGGTCTGGCCGTAGCCGGCGCCCACCTGCTTGTGCCGGAGGCGCAGCATGCTCCAGGCTTCGGCCGTGGGAACGCGCGCGAGGCCGGCCTCCTGGAGGAGGGTGGCGGTGCGCGTGAGCAGGCGCTGCATGAGGCGCTCGTTGGTGACCAGCGGCGGCGTGATGCGGACGGCGTGGATGGGGATGGGGCGGCCGGCCAGCGCCAGGCCGAGCGCCAGCCCCACGGCCGTGCCCATGGTGCCGCTGGCCACGTGGATGCGGGCGGGCGGCTCGTGTCGGCCGCTGGCCAGTTGCTCGGCCAGCTCCAGGCCGGCGCTCACGTAGCCCAGGGTGCCCACGGCGTCCGAGCCGCCGGGGGGCACCACGCGGGGGCGGTCACGCCAGCGGCGCAGGCGGGCGGCCATGACGCCGAGTGGAACGGCGGTCATGCGGGGCACCCAGCGCAGCTCGGCGCCGGTGGCGGCCTGCTGGAGGAGCACGCTGCGCACGTGGGCGGTGCGCGGCTGGGGGAAGAGGACCACGGTGACTTCCAGGCCGGCGGCGCGGCCGTAGACCGCCGTGGCCAGGGCGTGGTGGGAGCCGGCGGCGCCCGCCGTGATCAGCCGGCGCGCGCCGCGGGCCAGCGCGTGGGCCACGATGAACTCCAGCTTGCGCACCTTGTTGCCGCCGTAGGAGGCGCCGCTCAGGTCATCGCGCTTGACCAGGATGGCGCGGGTCCGCCCGTCGGGCAGGGTCAGGGTGAGCGTCTGCAGCGGCGTGGGGAGGCGGCCCAGGGAGCGCCAGGCCAGGCGCTCGGCCAGGCCGGGGGCGTGGCGCAGCAGGTGCGGCGGGGCCGGCTCGGGCATGGGCACCGGGGTGCGGGTGGACGGAGCGGCATCCGCGCCGCTCCGTCAGTTTACGGCCCGGGGGGCAGGTGGGGCTACACGCTCAGCGCGTGGGCGCGCGCCGCCGTGCGGGCGGTGATGCGCATGAGCTCGTGCGGCGCGGGCGTGAAGCTGCGGTGCCCGGCCATGTGCGAGCGGATCACGGTGGCGCACCAGGCCTGCGCGGCGTGGTAGACGATCTCGTCATCCGTGCGGCCCTCGAAGGTGACCAGGATGGGCCGGTCGAAGGCCGTGACCAGCGCCATCGGCAGCTGCGCCGAGCGCTCCTCCACCCGGTCCAGCACCATGGCCACGCGGCGTGGGGAGTCCGCCCGGTGGGGCTCGTCGGCCTGGCTCCGCACGATGTGCCAGGGTGCGGTTATGGCGTAGCCGTCGCTGAAGCGGATCTCGGTTCTCATCACGTTTCCCGAGAGCTCGGCGCTGCACGCGGGGCCTGCCGCGCCAGGGGCTTCCAGGTGTCCCGCGGCCAGCACGGAGGCCAGCAGCAGGACGTTGATCGGTAGCATGCGCACCCCCCGTATCTATGAGAAAGGACGGGCCGAAACCCGTCCTGAGTGCCCCCCATAAGAGCAAGATCGGGTCCACGCTTGACGCGCTCCGCCGCGCCGGGCACGTTCCCGCATGAACCAACCCGCCGACCGCCGCCCGGACGTCATGGATCACTTCGTGGTGGTCCTCCATGAGACTCAGGATCTGGTCAATATTGCCGGCACCGTGCGCGCCATGGCCAACACCGGCCTGCGCCGGCTACGCCTGGTGGCGCCCGTGGAATTCGATGCCTGGCGCATCACGGGCATCGCCCACGGCACGGAGCCCATCGTGGAGGCGGTGGAGTTCTTCGACACGCTGGAGGAGGCGCTGGTCGACTGCGCGCACGTGGTGGGCACCTCCGCGCGCCGGCGCACGGGCACGTACGTGTGGGCGCACGCGCGCGCGGCCGCGCCCGAACTGGTGGACTTCGCCAACCGGGAGGGCGGCCCGGTGGCGCTCGTCTTCGGCCGCGAGGACAAGGGGCTCTCCAACGAGCAGTTGGACCGCTGCAGTCGCATCATCACGGTGCCCACGGACCCCGCGCACCCGTCGCTCAACCTGGCGCAGGCGGTGCTGCTGGTGGGCTACGAGATCTGGACGGTGAGCGGCGGCACGGAGCGGGCGCTGCCGCGCCCCAAGCGGGACGCGGCGGCGGCCACCGTGGGCCAGCTGGAGGACGTGTTCACGGACTGGGAGCGGACGCTGGACACGGTGGAATTCTTCAAGTCCCGGAACGGCCACGCCATCATGCGGACGCTGCGCGCCGTCTTCCGGCGCGCGCAGCTGAACGAGCGGGAGGCGCGGCTGCTGCGCGCCATGGCCATCGAGGTGCGGAAGCACGTGGAGAGGGTGGTGAGCGGCGTGGAGCGGCGGCGAAAGCGCCCGGAGAGATGAAGGGGGACGTCGCTTGAAGGAAGCAGGCCCCACGGTGCCGGAGCGCCGCGGGGCCTTGCCGTGTGCGGCGGGGGCTCAGTAGTCCACGCCGGATTCGTCCGCGGTCTGGTGGCTCTCCAACACCACGCCCTGCAGCTCCAGCTCACTCCGCGGGATCCACAGCTGCATGAGCGGCACGCGGGACAGGAAGAAGAAGACCGCGCCCAGCAGCACGCCCAGGAAGCCCAGCCCGATGCCGATCTCCTGCCAGCCGAAGGGCACCTGGTCCAGCTCGTGGTAGATGGAGGGGTGCACGAGCAGGTAGCGCTCCAGCCACAGCCCCACCAGCAGGATGCTCACCAGGAAGCTGTAGATGCGCGGGTTCTTCTTGGGCGCCACGCCGAGCAGCCCGAAGAACGGGATGACGAACACCATCACGCCCGCGAGCTTGGCCACCACGTTGAAGGGCTCGTCGAAGCGGTGCACCACGTAGCTCTGCTCCAGCGGCAGCATGCCGTACCAGATGACGATGTACTGGCTGAAGAAGAGGTACGCCCAGAAGACCACGAAGCCGAAGTTCAGCTTGGCCAGGTCGTGCATGGTGGTGGGCAGGATCCAGTGCTCCAGCTCGTGGCGCTCGCGCATGTAGAGCGTGAGCAGGCCGGTGGCAGCCAGGCCGCCCAGGAAGCCGCCCATGAAGACGAAGGGGCCGAGCAACGTGCTGAACCAGTAGGGCTCCAGGGACATGATGAAGTCCCAGGATACCACGGTGAAGGCCATGGCCCAGACCAGGGTCACGATGGGCGCCAGCACGCTCAGGCGCTTGTGGGCCAGCAGCTCCTCCGCCTCCTGGCCGCGCCAGTTGCGGGTCAGGCGCTCGGTGAGGGCACGGGCGTGCGCCGGCGCGGCGGCCTTCCAGAGCCCCATGTCCGGGCGGAGCGCCCAGTAGGCAAAGGCCAGGTCCAGGATGACCAGCCCGCCCATGAGCAGGAGCTGGCGCGTCCACATGAAGGGGACGTTCAGGTAGGCTTCCTTGCCGGCCACCGGATGCTCGATCCAGGGGAAGATGTGCTCCGCCCCCAGCAGGATCGGGATCATGAGCAGGAAGGCCAGCGGCATGAAGGCCACGAACGCCAGGGAGAAGCGCCGGAGCGGCCGCGACCACATGCCCTTGGCAATGGTCACCAGCACGGAGAGCATGAAGGCGCCCTGGGCCAGGGCGGTGAAGAAGAGCCA
>Ga0214473_10009630_pt1 | contig 11411 bp, 11 predicted proteins | sample RVTome_7_FD_203509 | JGI IMG/M metagenome (GOLD analysis project Ga0214473, IMG submission 203509) | Soil microbial communities from uranium-contaminated site in the Upper Colorado River Basin, Wyoming, United States - RVT98D197 | ecosystem: Environmental > Terrestrial > Soil > Contaminated >...
AGGAGAGTCCAAGGTTTGGCGCCTCCCACTGCCGCTTCGCGATTTGCGGAATCACGTCGGGCATGGAGAACAGAAGGACTTTCATTTCACACTCGTCGGCTAGGGTCTCGGATCGAACAAGTCTTTTCCCCCGTTCGAATCGAAGGACTGATTCTTAGCAGATGCAGGGATTAGCCGTCAACCGGAGAGGTGAGTCTTCGATTTCTTCCGCTTCCTGGATTTCGTCCTACGGGAGGGTTTCCCGTCGTCGATGTCGAAGACCGAGGAGATTCTCGCTGAGCTTTACCCGTTCAGCGATGCGCGCGATCTGCTACCGGATGGTGAAGGACCACGGAGGCCGCGATGAGCTATTCGAATCAGACGGGGAATCGGACCAGAGCAACGGCGCGCGCCTCGAGGAAGGGAGCGGTGAGACGCACCTCGATCTCTCTCGCGCCCGGGATGTGTTCTGCCCGCTCGGCCGGCAGGAAGATCAGGACCTTCTCGGGCTCTAGTTCCCGTCCGACCGGTTCTGGCTCGTATCCTTCTGCGAGCAGCTGGGCCACCTCGCTCTCAGGGATGACGTAGGTTTTCGAGGCGTAGGCGAGGACGTGCCGCACCCGGAACCAGACTCCGTGCGAAAGGTGGCGTTGCCGATACTCCCAGCTCCGCACCGCGAGGCGAGATCGAACTCCGTTGAGACGTCGGTCTAGAGCTTCCCTCATCGTGGCCCCGTCACTGCGCAGCCTTCTCTGCCGCATCGAGGCGCGAAAGCAGCGCCGCCACACGGGTACGTTCGGCCTCCGGATTTGGCATCTGCGCGTGCGCCTTCATCAGCGAGAGAACCGTCAAATTGGAGCGGACCGTGTGCCGCAGTTCCGGAGAAAGCGTGCGGTAAACGGCGACCAGCTCGTCCAGATCTTTCGGCTTCGCGAGCATGAGCAACCCGAGGGCGACGAGCAAGTCCCTCTCGCCTTTTTCGCCCGTCCGGTCGGTCACGAGCTTTTCGAGAGTAAGACCTGACGGCCGCGGAACCGGGACGATCAGCCCTTCCACCGACACCGGCTCGGCCGCCGGCCTCAAAAGCGCCAGCGGACCGAAGACGAGGAGCGGGAGTCGCTCGTCTTCGATCAGGCTCGTGTCCATCGGATCGCGACGCGAGTCCATACCGACGAAGTTTACCTCGAGGAGCCCTGGATCGTCCGGGACCCACACCGAACGTTCCTCCGGCGACTGCCGAAGACCGCGGAGGGCGTCCAGTCGGCGCTTGACTTCGGCGTGTCGTTCCACCGGCACTCCGACATCCACAGCCCGTGAAACAACGAGCGTGGCGGCGACACCTGCCTGGAGGAGGTTCGGCACCTCGGAGCCGACGATGAGCACACCCGGCTCCTCGAGCACCGGCGCCACGGCGCGAAGCGTTGCGACAAGGCGATCGCGGAACGCCACGCCATCAGTATAGCTGGAGTATAGTCCCCGAGGCGGAGAGGAATACTCATGCTGGCGGTCTGGATTCTCGCGGCACAGGCGGCAACTGCGGACGTGAAGACGACCGCAGAAGACTACGTCCAGAAAAACCAGGGCGAGATCGTCCGCGAGCTTACGGAAGCGCTCTCGATTCCCAACGTGGCTTCCGATCGGGCCAACATTCGAAAGAAAGCGGAGCTTCTCGTCGGTACCCTCGAGCGGCGCCGTTTCACCGCGTCCCTCCTTGAAACTGAGGGGAACCCGCTCGTCTTCGGGGAGAGAACCGTCGAAGGCGCGCGGCGAACGCTCCTCTACTACATTCACTACGACGGACAACCCGTCAATCCGCCGCTCTGGAAGCAGGAGAGTCCCTGGAAGCCCATCCTCCGCGACGGCCGGATGGAGGACGGTGCGAAGGAGATCGCGGAGCTCCCTACGCTCGAGAAGTTCGAGCCTTCCTTCCGCCTCTACGCGCGCTCGGCTTCGGACGATACCTCGCCCATCATCGCCCTGATGACGGCCATCGCCGCCCTCGACCGGGCGGCGATTCCGTTCACCTCGAACATCAAAGTCATCCTCGACGGAGAAGAAGAGGCCGGCTCACCGAGCCTCGTTCCCGCGATTCGACGCTACCGCGACCAACTGAAGGCGGACCTCATGTTGATTCTGGACGGTCCGATTCATCCTTCGAACCGTCCGACGCTCGTCTATGGCGCGCGCGGGAACCTGACGGTGAATCTCACGGTCTACGGTCCGAAGTTCGCCCTCCATAGCGGCCACTATGGGAACTGGATTCCGAATCCGGGGATGCGCCTCGCGCAGCTTCTCGCCACGATGAAAGACGATCGCGGCCGCGTTCTCGTCTCGGGCTTCTACGACGGGATTCGACTCACGCCCGAGGATCGGAGAATCCTGCAGTCCGTCCCCGACGACGAGCCGGCGCTTCTGAAGCTCTTCGGGGTTTCGGAGCCCGATCTCGTCGGCGAGAGTCTTCAGGAGGCGCTTCAGTATCCCTCGCTCAACGTTCGTGGGCTCGAGAGCGCCTACGTGGGCGCCCAGGCGCGCACCATCATCCCGGATCACGCGACCGCCGCCCTCGACGTGCGACTCGTGAAGGAAACCGAGGGCGACGCGCTTCTCGCCAAGATTCGGAGGCACATCGAGAATCAGGGCTACCACGTCGTCGAGACCGATCCCGACGATGAGACCCGCGCCCGCTATTCGAAGCTTGCGAAGCTCGATAGTCCGCGCGGCGAGGGAACGAGCGCGTACCGGACGGAGATGGACGATCCTCAGGCGCAGGCGCTCGCGGCTGCTCTCGCGCGCTTTCTCGGGGAAGAGCCGGTCCACATTCGCACCAGCGGTGGGACCGTGCCCATAGCTCCCTTCATCGAGGCCCTCGGGTTTCCGGCGGTGTCGGTACCGACCGTCAACTTCGACAACAACCAGCACGGCGAGAACGAGAACGTTCGGGTGGGTCATTTCTTCCGTGCCGTCGTGATTCTCGCGGCAACGCTCGCGATGTAAGTCGCTCCTTTTGCGAAACGGCTCCCTGAGCGGCTAAACTGTTGAGCCAGTTGTTCGGTGAGGTGGGACCCGTGAAGGCGCCGGTACTTTCGATTTTGCTTGCGGTCGGGAGCGGTTCCGCAAGGGCGGCGTCACCTTCGGCCGACCTGAATCTCGTGATTCAGGAAACCTGCGTCACCTGTCACAACGAGACGACGCTCCTCGGAAACCTCTCCCTCGAAGCCTTCGACGTAGCCAAAGCCGAGAAGAACGCGGTGGTCGCCGAGAAGGTCATCCGCAAGCTGCGAGCGGGAATGATGCCCCCTCCCAGAGCTACGCCGTCGAACCTCCCGGACGTCTCGAACCCGCTCCCTGAAGGCCGGCAGCCAGGTTTGATGGTGGTCAACCTGGCCCGGGTGTTTCCCGGCCGCGAACAGGACTACGTGAACGTGATGAAGTCCGACTTTCTCCCTCATTTCGACGCGGCGAACGTCAACCACGTGACCGGCATTCTGGCCCTCGGCGGCGAGGGCGGCTTTCTCCACGTGTTCTATTTCGAGAACTTCGCCGAGCTCGACAAAGGCTCGCCGGTCATGAGGGCCCTCGGGCCGGAGGGCGCTTCGGCCGTGACCGCCAAGCTCTCCGGCATCGTCTCCTCGAGCGCCCTCTGGGTCGCCCGCGTGATTCCCGAGCTGAGCTTCGGAGCGAAAGAACAGGGGCCTGCCAGCGAATCGGACAAAAAATAGAGGCGGTAGAGACTTCGGGCTCAGCGCGGCTTCGCGGCCAAGCCTTTGAGCGTAGCTGCGAGCGACTGGAAGCGAGTCGCGTCGAGTCCGCTCGCCGCGCCTCCCTCGCGCTCCAGTTTAGCCGCGAGCGCGTCCAGCTCGGCGGGCTCGACACGCTTATCCGGGGCGGCAGCGCCGCTCTGGTCGGCGCGGTCGAGGGCAGCCCTCACCGCATCGGCGCGCTCCGGTGGAATGCTCTTGCTGCGGACGAGCTGATCGAGGTAAGCGCCCGCTACGACCGGGCTCGGAGGCCACACCACCCGCCGTTGTCGCTGGGTATTGACCTCGTTCGATTGAATGAGACTCGCAGCGTCGATCTCGTTTTGCGACAGGTACTCGCTCGCCGTCAGCCGGAGCACGTCGACCCCGCGGCCAATCTCGGAGCCGTAGATGAAACCGTTGTTCCAGTAGGCCGACCAGTGCCCGGCCAAGACCAGGTGAGTGGCGTCGATCGGACCGCGGTCGAAGAAGGCGATCTCGACCGGGTTCGCCGAGTCGGTGAAATCGAATACGGAAATGCCGCCTTGGTACCACGCCTGGACCATGATGTCGCGTCCCGGCACCGGGATGATCGACCCGTTGTGGGCCACGCAGTTTTCGAGCTCGCTCTGAGGCGCCCCCGGTTTGAAGTAGCCCCGGAAGTGCATCTTGCGGTCGACGATGTCGAAGATAGAGTCCGCTCCCCACTCCCGCGGGTCGGTCTCCCGGCAGCGGGGCCGAGCGCCGCCACCCCATTCATCGGTGAAGATCACCTTCGAGCCGTCGTGGTTGAACGAGGCGGAGTGCCAGTAGGCGAAGTTCTTGTCGACCACCTGATCGAGCCGGACGGGATTCACCGGATCGGAGATGTCCAGAAGGATGCCGTTGCCGGAGCAGGCGCCCGCGGCCAGGCCGATCTCGGGGAAGACGGTGATGTCATGGCACTGATTGGTCTCCGACGTTTTCTGCGTTCCCGGCCCATGGTCGCCGCCCTTCCACAGCCCGGCGATGGTGCCGGTCGCGGCGTCGGCGAAGATGCGCGGCCGGTTGACGATGCGCGCCTTCTCCGGGGCGGCCACGGGCACCCGGATGACGTCGATGCTGAAGAGCGCGGTCTTCGGGTCCTCATCGGGTTTCAGCCCAGAGCATTCCGCGAGCTCCTCGGCGGACCGTACGGAGCTGGTGCCGGATCCGTAGAGGTACACGTTCCCCTCGTCGTCCGGGTCGGTCACCAACGTGTGGGTGTGCGACCCGCGGCAGGTCTGCACCGCGGCGACCTGCCTCGGCATGCGCACGTCGCTGATGTCGAAGATTCGGACGCCCCGGAAACGCTCGGCGCTCGCCGGCGCCTCGACACCCTGGACGCCGCAGTCGAGCCGGCCCCGGGTCTGCTCCACCGACATGAACAAGAGATTGCCGAGGACGGACACGTCGCCCTGGCCGCCGGGGCAAACCACCGAGACCATGTGCTTGGGCGTCGTCGGGTCCTCGATGTTGTAGGTATTGAACCCGTGGAAATTGCCGACGAAGAGACGGTCCCGGCTGAACGCGAGGTCCGAGTTCGCGAAGTTCAGGAAGCTCGACTTCTTGGCCTCCTCCGCCGGGGAATCCTCCTTTTTCTTCCCCTCTTCCTTTTCCTTTTTCTCCTTCTCTTCCTCCTCGGGATCCTTCTCCGGCGGCATGGGCGCGCCCCCGGGCGCTTTGGGATCGAAGAACCCCTCCGGCTTCGGAAGAGCCACGACCAACTCCAGGTTGTGCGCCGCCTCCCCGGCGTCACGGAAGCCCGCTCTGAGTCCGACGCGGGGATCGGTCGGGGCCGCGGCAGGGGGACTCTCGCGCTCGCCCTGCACGCTCGCCGCAACGACGGCGGCGAGCGTCACGGAGGCGGAGAAACACAAAACGCTTTTGACAACGGATCTCATCGGGGAAGCTCCTTGAGCGTGGCGAGCATGCCGCCCATGCGGGCGATCTCCATGCTCTGATCGGCGGTAATGTCGGAGGTGAATGCGAAGATGTCCGAATCCTGGCCCGCGCCGGGTTGGGAGAGGAGACCGTCGACCATGATCAACGCACCTTCGTGATGTTTGATCATGAGCTCGAGGAAGAGCCCGTCGAAAGCGGTGTCCTTCGACGCCGCCAGACGGCCCATCTCCTCCGGAGTCAGCATCCCGGGCATCAGGATGGCGCCGTGCGCATGGTGCGCATGCACGTCCGGGGCCTCCTGGCCGCGGGCTCGCAGCCAACCCTGCATCATGTCGATCTCGTCCGCCTGCGACAGCTCGATTCGCAGGCCAAGCTTTCGCATGTCCTCCCTAGTGCTCCGCGAAGCGATAAGCGCCGTCATCTCCAGCGCCTGCGCGTGGTGGGAGATCATCCCCTGCATGAATCGAACGTCCGCCGCCGTGTACTGGACCCGGGAGAGATCGCGAGCCTCAGCCGCCGCGATGACCCGACTCGCCTTGCCAGGGGCACCCGGTTGGACAATCAGAGAAGCGGGGGGGGCACCCGGCTCGACACGAGCCTTGTGGCACGACGTGCCCGCGACGACGGTCATCAAGACACAAGCGATCCGCTGCGACAAGAGTTTCAGCACCCGCAGAGGATACACGTCGTCGAAGTCCTTTTCCAGGTTCGGAATCAATGGCAGTGGCCGTGCATCGAGTCCCAGACCTGCCCCGGAGGACAGATTCCAGAACCTGGAACGGTGGCCGTCCCGCCCCCCCGAGTCGCATTGAACAGAAGCACAACGAGGACCCCGGCTGCGGCCACGATGGCTACGATCGCCGCCCAGCTCGCCGGGCTCATCTTGCTTGCCGTCTTGCCGGCGCAGCAGTTCTTGTATTTCTTCCCGCTCCCGCAGGGGCAGCGGTCGTTGCGGCCGACCTTCGCCTGCGCTGGCATTTTAGTTCTTCATCAGCCTGCTCAGTATTCGTACAGGTGCTTCGCGCTCTCGAACATGGCCTTCGCACCCGCTTTGATGAGGGCGGCCTCGCCCGCGGCCTGGAAGAACGTGAACCCTTTTCGGTCGTTCCAGGTGAATGGGCCGCCGAGCTTCTTGCCCGCGTTCAGCGTGTCGTCGTGGATCTTCTGGACGATCGCTTCGTAGCGCGGATCGCCCATCGCGTAGCCGCTGAAGCTCCCGAGGTCCCCGCTCGCAGCGAAGACCACGTCGACCCCGGGGACCGCGGCGATTTTGTCGGCGATGGCGGCCGCATTCGGAGATTCGATCATCGCGATGACCATGATGTTCTCGTTCGCGCTCTTTCGGTATTCGCCTCCCCAGAGCTCCCCGTACTGGCCGCTACCCTGGCTCCTCCGACCGACGGGAGGATACTTCGCGTACTGCACCGCCGCCTCAGCCTCTTCCACGCTCTCGACCATGGGCACGATGACACCGAGGGCGCCGACGTCGGTCGCCTTCTGGATGTCGCCTTCGGTCGCGTCGGGCACGCGAATGAAAGGAATCGCCGGAGCGCCCTTGCAGGCCTTGATCATCGTCGCCACTTGCGAGAACGTGAGCGGGCTATGCTGCATCTCGATCCAGAGGAAGTCGAAGCCCGCTTCCGCCATCGCGCAATAGATGTTCGGGTCCGAGGTGTAGACGGTGCCACCCACGATGGGCTTTCCGCTCTGGAGCTTCTGCTTGGCGGTGTTGTAGAGGGGCGTCGGCTCGGCCCTCGTCGAAGAGCCGGTCATCGAGCACAGAACCGCGAACACCATTGAGAACAAGATCACTCGCTTCACTCGCTTCATGGCTTCTCCTCCCAGGCCGCTGAAGTATACAACTACGACGCTTCTGCTACGCGCATCGCCTGGTAGAGCTCGATGTGTCCCTCGACGATTCGCTTGCGCTCGTCTTCGTTGACGTCGAGGGTCCAGACGCCTTTCTCCGACGTCCCTCCGAGGACGATTCCGTCCGAGCGCGGCATCATATGGATTCCGATTCCGGGCTCGGCGACCGGATTCGAGAGACCGCCGTTCGTTCCGTAATTCACCTCCGGCTGCGGAATCGCGACCGTGAGCTGTCCTTTCAGAGGGACGAGCTCCTGGTCGTCGAAGAGCGCCTTCGAGCCCAGGCCCGTGCAGTTGACGATCACAGGCTCGCCCAGGTACATCACGTCTTCGATCTTGTCGAACTTGCGAATCACGATGTGGCCGCCGAAAAGGTGGAAGTCGGCGAGAAGGGTTTCGAGGTAGATCGAGGGCTCGATCCGCATCATCGAGCTTTCGATGGCATACTTCGTGGGGAACGGGTGCTCTCCCGACTGGAGCAGCACCTGCCCCGTCTGGACTTCCTTGGGGAGAATCGCCACCGAGCCCGAGGCCGCGTGCTCGTCGTTGGTCGGCGTGTAGTTGTGGATCCAGGAGATGCCGTAGCGGGGTCCCACGAGGAGCTGGAGCTGCCGGTAGGCGAGGGTCACGGCGCGGCGAAACTGCTCCTCCCACTCCGGAGTGCGGAGCCGGAACTCGAGAAGGCCCGAGGTCGGGGTGAAGCCCGCGAGCGACATGTTCGACGTCGTGTCGGGAGGGACGGCCATGGCGTAGATGACGACCTCGAATCCGCGGCGCTGGAGCTGGCGGGCACAGGCGAGGCCGACGGCGCCGCAGCCGAGAACCGCCGCCCGCCGGCTCGAATGCTCGAGGGCGAGCTCCGCTGCCATCTGTCCCGTCCCCCAGGAGAGCGACATTCCCGCGCCGCCGTGGCCGTAGTTGTGGATGAGGGTCTTTCCTTCGAGCTTCTCGGCGCGAAGGACGAAACCCGACGGACGGTGGGGCCTCAGGCCGATCGTGGTCCGAATGATCCGATCCCAGGATAGGTCGGGCGGCGTGAGTCGAACGGGCGGCCGCCCGGGCGCCGCGTCCGGCGTCTTTCGAGAGGAGCAAGCCTCGAAACCGATTCCGAGCGCCGCCAGGGCGCCCGACTTGAGCAAAGCTCTGCGATGCATGGCACACATGATAGATCCAGACGCGATTCGGGAATAGGACCGCGCCGCGGCGGTAGTTCTCTTCGAGCTTGCGGGAGTGGAGAGGAAATGGGCCCTACGAGTCGGTCGAGCTTCTACTGAACTGGCCTTCGAAGGCCGCGCGCTGATGCGGATGATGGGCTGCACGTTTCCGCGGAAACGCCTTTGCCAAGAAACTTTACAGACTTCACCAATTCTGCTGGACGTTCTCGAGGTCGATCTTGGTCGCTCCCGGGGTCACGACCTGGAAGACTCCATCCGGGGTCACGTTCACCTTCAAGGCCTCGACCATGTTGCCACGGCCTTTGCCGGTGTTATCGACCACGAGCTCGATGAGCCCGATGGAGCCCTTCGAGATCGTCGAGGGCGAGGGCGCGTCTTCGGGAAAATAGAGAGGGCCGTCGGTGATGATGATGACCCGCGAGCCGTTCTGACCCGGATGAGCTCTCACGTGGCGAATGGGGCTCGAGGGGCCGCCGGTGATCTTGGCGACGCCCCGGTCGAACTGGCGGATCTCCTCGATGGCGGCATCCGAGCCCTGCTCCTGGAGGATCTTCTGAAGCTTCGCCGCGTCCTCCTCGCTGGTGCGAGACGTGATCGTCACGGTGAGCTCCGCGGTTTTCTTCCCCAGCCCCTTGGCCGCCGTTAGAGTCGCGGTATAGACCTCTTCCGCGGAGGCGAGGGTCCCCACGACCAAAAGGCCCAGCCCCAGACCGACGCCCACCCGATACCGCTTCCTGTTCCCAAGCCTCCATTTCCCTCGCGGGTGCGTCAGTGTACCTCATGGGCGGACGGGCGCGTGGGGGAAGCACCTCACCGGGTCGTGATGAATCTCACCCACTCCAAATCACGGAACCCAGGGGCGACTGGGGTCACTATTATGGGGAGACGAAGACACGAATGCTCCCGAACGCCAGAAACGGCCGCGTGGTCGCCATCGCCAACCGCAAGGGTGGCGTCGCAAAGACCACGACCGCCGTCAACCTCGGCGCAGCACTCTCCGCGAGAGGACGGCGGGTCCTGCTGGTAGACCTCGACGCCCAGCAGGACCTTTGTTCCGCTCTGCGGGTCCAGATGCCTCGGCCGGGGCTCGCCGACGCGCTTCTCAGCATCGCTCTTTTCGGCAGCGGTAACCTCTCCGAGGCTTTCGTGAGAGCGCACGGACTGACGATCGCCGGCGGGTACGGGCTTGCCGAAGCGGAGCGCGAGCTCACGCTGCACAAGAATGCCGCGGGAGCTCTGAAGCGCGCGCTCGCTCCGCACCTCACCCGGTTCGACTTCGTGCTCTTGGACTGCGCTCCCTCGATTCACTGCCTGACGGCGAGCGCTCTCGCCGCGGCGCGGGACGTCGTGATCCCCATCCAGACGGAGTTCCTGGCGGCGAATCAACTCCCGGGCATCATGTCCGCGATTGACGATATCCGCTCGAAGCTGAACCCGGGATTGAAGGTGGCCGGATTCCTGCCCACGATGTTCGACGGCCGAAGCCGACACGCGCTGGAAGTGATGGAGCACATCGCCTCCCAGGCGCATCTCTGGGGCGTGCGCGCCTTCAAGCCCATCCCGAAATCGGTCCGCTTCGCCGAGGCATCCAGTGCCGGGCTCCCCATCTCGCGCTACGCCCCGGAGTCGCTCGCCGCCCGCGCCTACGAGTCTCTGGCGGAAGAAATTGACCGATCTTTCGTCTCGCAGGCCGCGCTCTCGGCGCTCTCGGTCCGTCAGCGAGCTCCCGCAAGCCCGAGCCCGATCGCAGCCGCGTAGCGCTCTAGCGCACGCCGCGTCGCATTCTTGCTCGCGGCCGACGCTCCCTTCTCGTAGTGGACCGAAAGCGCCCTCAAGGCGCCTTTCGTCTTCTCCGCCTTCACGTCGCAGCGGGCGACGAGTCTTTCGCCGGCGACGACCGGCATACAGTAGTAACCGTACTTTCGCCGGGGAGCGGGGGTGAACACCTCGAGGACCTGATGGAATCCGAAGAGAAGCTTCACCCGGACCCTGTCCCAAAGGAGCGGGTCGAAGGGCGAGAGGAGTACTCCTTCGTCGACGTCGCGGGGGGAGAGGCGCAGACGGCGGAGGCGAGACGCGAGATCGAGGTCCTCCGGTCGAATCCAGCCGGCGACGCGGGTCGAGGGCGTCGGGTGGAGGAGGCACTTCCGGATCGCGCCCTCCTCCTCGAGTTCCTCGAGCGCGCCCTGGATCTCACTCCGGAGAAACCGAAACCGCCAGGTGGCGGTGAGGGTCGCGGGGCTCGCCCAACCGTGGCCTTCGAGAGCCTTCAGCAAAAGTACCTTCAAGGAGTCCGGGAGGCTCAGCTCCCCTTTGCGCCATTTCGCCTCGATCACCCGCTCGGCGAGGTCGTACGTGCGCTGGAAGTTCCTGCGCTCGCGGACGGCGAGCGTCCCCGCCGACCAGAGAGCGGAGACGACCTTCTTGGCGACGCTCAAGTTCCACCAGCCGGTCGTCGACTTGCCTTCGAGATCGGAGGAGCGGAGGGGCCCTTCGTCGCGAATCCGGTCGAGAATCGAGGCGGCGACCCGCGGGTTGTCGCCGATGAGATCGCCCCACCACGGGTGCTTCTGGAACTCCCTGCGGCGAAACGCGAAGGCAGGGTAGAGCTCCATCGGAATCCAGCTCGCTTCGTGCCCCCAGTACTCGAAGAGCGGCGCTCCGGGCCGTAGAAGGCTCTCCGGCACTGCGGGAGCGAGACCGGGAAGCCTCGAGTGGAGGACGATCC
>Ga0214473_10009631_pt1 | contig 11411 bp, 8 predicted proteins | sample RVTome_7_FD_203509 | JGI IMG/M metagenome (GOLD analysis project Ga0214473, IMG submission 203509) | Soil microbial communities from uranium-contaminated site in the Upper Colorado River Basin, Wyoming, United States - RVT98D197 | ecosystem: Environmental > Terrestrial > Soil > Contaminated >...
GTTGCTCGATTATCCACAATACACGCGCCCGCGTGAGTTTCGCGGCCTGACCGTTCCCGAGGTGTTGCGGTCGGGCAATCATGCCGAAATTGGAGCCTGGCGCCAGGCGCAAGCGGTGGCGCGGACCCGCCAGCGCCGGCCCGATTTAGTCCGTTCGAACGGTGGGGGCTCCCCCCAAGCATTCGAGCCAGAAAGAGAGGCGCTCCATGCAAGACCCGCTCTTTGACATCGTGCAGAAACACTACCAGCGCGCGAGCGACTTGACCTTTGACGTCGGCGACACGGTGCGCGTGACCATCAAGATCGTCGAGGGGAACAAGGAGCGCCTTCAGGACTACGAGGGCACCGTCATCGCCCGCAAGGGCCGCGGCCTGGACGAGATGTTCACCGTCCGCAAGCTCGTCGGCGACGAGGGCGTCGAGCGCACCTTCCCGACTCAGTCGCCCAAGGTCGTCGCGATCCGCACGGTCCGGCACGGCAAAGTGCGCCGCTGCAAGCTGTACTACTTGCGCGAGCGCGTCGGCAAAGCCCGCAAGCTGCGGGAGCGGCGCGTTTCCGCAGAGGCACGCAAGGCCGCGATCGAGGCCAAGCGCGCCAAGGCGCGCGAGCTGCGGGAAGCAAAAGCCGCGGCTAAAGCGGCCCGACAGGCCGCGACGCAGACCTCCGACGCCGAGCTGGCGACCGCCGGCTCCTAACGCGCGGCGATGGCCGACCCGCGGCGGCAGCTCGGGCTGGAAGGGGAGCGGGTCGCCGAAACATTCCTGCGACGCCGCGGGCTGAAGACCGTCGCGCGGGCCTATGCGACGCCGGTGGGGGAAATCGATCTGGTGATGCGCGACGGGGCGACCGTGGTCTTCGTCGAGGTCAAGACCCGGCGGGACCGCCAGTGGGCCGAGCCTCAGGACGCCGTAAGCCGGCCGAAGCAACGGAAGCTAGCGCGCTGCGCGGCGTGGTTCCTGGAGCGCCAGCGCTGGACGGACCGCCCGTGCCGCTTCGACGTGGTGGCGGTGGTGCGCTCCGAGCAAGGCGCGCCCGAGATTGAGCACTTTCCCGACGCGTTCCTGCCGCCGCGCTGAGCATCCGTTGAAAAAAGGGACTGGCTCCGCGCCAGGCCGGCCTGGCGCTATCGGGAATGGCCTTTTGACGCGGTGCCTGTCCCCTTTTTCAACGCAGGCTTCTCCGGGACCTCCGTGCCTCCGTGGTGAACGATCCCGTGCTACGGCGTCAGCAGCTTGACGAACGGGTCGATGTCGAAGTTATTGAAGTTTCCATCGCCGTTGATGTCGCCCAGCATGCGGTCGCAGTTCGAGAACATCTGGGCATACTTGGCGGGGTTGGTCAGGCCGATCACGAAAGGGTCGACGTCGAAGTTGTTGACCAGCCCATCGCAGTTCAAGTCGCCTGCAACCCGGAGCCCGAGGATGACCAGACCGCCGACGTCATCTGCGACGTAGAGTTTGCCATTGCGCAGGGTCAGCTCGTGCGGCCAGCTCACGGCGTTATTCGTATGTAGATGTCGCGGCTGCGTGGGGGTGGCGACGTCGAAAACCGCCACCCCCGACCCCGTGAGCGCATAGACGTACCGATACGCCAGGTCGAGCGAAGGCATGTGAACCGAAGGCGCGCTGCCGACCACGCGCGGTTCACGCGGATCAAGCACGTCAATTACCTGCAATCCGTCCCCCGCCACGTAGGCATAACGGCCGCCGGCTACCACATCGAGGGCCGAACCCGGTACCTGGCACCGCCCCAGCGCTGCTGGCGCTCGGGGATCGGACACGTCCACGACGTGAAAACCATCGCTCGTGACCGCAAGATACGCAAGCTGACCTGCGAACGAGATGCCGAATATGGGTGCCGTCGTGGGATAGCTTCCCAGAACCTGAGGCGCGCGAGGATCCGCTACATCGAGAATCGTAAGCGCGCGGTTCTGCCCAACATAGAGGCAATCGCCCTTTGCGGCGAGCGCGCGCGTATCCTCAATCCATTCATCTCGCCATACCCGCACCGGTTGCCTCGGATCGGACACATCAATCAGTTCGAGCCCGCCATAGCAACCGAAATAGACGTACGGCGGAAGGGAAAGCAACGGCCCGGAATGCGCCGACTCGTAAACGCCCAGCCGCCGCGGCGAACGCGGGTCAGCGATGTCAACAATTTGCAGGTCGGGGCGATAGCCCGAAAGGTAAGCGTAGCGGTCATCAACCGCCACGTACAGTGAGTGGTTTACGACATCATATTTGCCGAGCGGGACCGGATTCTGCGGGACCGAGACATCGACGACGTGGAGTCCATAAACCCAATCGCCCACATAGGCGCGGTCGCCGCCGACGGCGATGGCGTACGACGTATCCTCGGTCTTGTATGCGCCGAGCCAGCGCGGATTGCGCGGGTCCTCCACGTCGAAGATCTGGAGGCCCTGGCCAATCACGTAAGCATAATGATCGCTTACAGCAAGGCGGTCCGCATCTCGCAGCTCATACCCCCCGAGCCGGACGGGTACCCGTGGATTCGATAGGTCGAACACCTGAAGGCCACGCGTGCCCACCGCATATAGCCGTGTTCCCGAGAGTTGGAGATCATTGAGACCAAGAATATAGTCATCTCGGTAGTGTGCGACCAGGACCGGCGCTCGAGGCTCTGACACATCGATGATGTCCAGCCCGCCTGCGGAGACATAAGCATACTGCCCTCGCACGGCGAGGGCCGGGACGTGGTCCGTGGTGGCACATTCGCCGGCGACGAACGGTGCGTGTGGATTCGAGATGTCGACGACTTTGAACCCGCCGGCGCGCCAGTAGTCGCCAAGGTAGGCGTACGGGCCTTGCACGTCCAGTCCAAAGGCCACCTGCGTCCCCACTTCGCAACTGCCGATCCAAGCGGGCCGCGCCGGATCCGTAAAGTCGAGCACGTGGAAATCGCCGTAGCCGGCGGCGACATACACAAGGGGCTCCACAACGTATATGGCTCCGACGATGTGCGGTAACACCGGGCTTTGCCCCAACGGCGTTGGCCGAGTTGGGTCGGAAACGTCAAGGACGACGACGCGCGGTCCCACGGTTAAATAGGCCCGGTTGCCAGCAATGGCTACATCGGAAACGCTCCCGCCCCATTGCCCCAGCAGTTCCAACGAGGCCTTGCCCCACGCCGCGCCAGCCAGCGCGGTGCACAACACAGCGCCGATCACCAAACACCTGTCGCATCGCCATCCTGCGCTCATGAACCCGCACATTGTCGGCCTCCGGCGTCGCGTCGCCTCGTCGCCAGTACTGAAATGTCCCTTGCAGAGCATACCGCGCCAGCGGTGGGATTCCAAGGGGATACTGCCGCGTGTCTCAGACGAACGCGAATCGCCGCGCCCAACCCAGTTGATGCCCGGCTGGCGGGCGAGACGCCCGCCCCGCCCAGTGGATACCCGCTCCCGGCTCAGACGCCCACCCTACCCAGTGAATTCCCGCTCCGGGCCAAGCCAGGCGTCGGCCACGGCGGGCCGACGCTACAGGGCGTTTGTGTTACGACGGGCGGCGGTAACGCTCTTGCTCGGCGCGGTCGTCCTTGGCGGCCCGGGCGTTCGGGAGCGGCTGGCCGCGGTCGTCGTAGGCGTTGAAGTTGAAGACGTACTCCCACCAGTTGTTCAGCCGGCCGTCGGCGTTGACGCCGGGGGCTTTCGGCAGGTGCTTGAACCACCAGAGCATGTAGTTGCGGTGGTAGTCCGGCTTGCTGTGGACGTTCTTGTACGGCTCGGCCCATTCGTCGCAGGTAAACGTCCGCTTGCGGCCGGTCAGGTCGGGGTAGTGCAGCCAGTCGTCCGCCGTGCTCTCGACCTTTCGCGGGTTGGCGTAGCCGTAGTCCTTCTCGGCGTTGGGCGGGTAGTGGCACGTTCCGACCGCCGCTGTGCCGGACTGCTTCTCGTTGGCGGCAAAGCGCGCCCAGTTCGTCGTCAGCTTGTCAATCTCCCAGCCGCCGTACACGCGCGACAGCGTCGCCTCGGTTCGGTGGCACAGGTCATGAAGCATCTCGGCGACGCCACGTTCGGCGTTGAAGCCCATGATCGCGAACCGCCGGCGACACGGTACCTGGCCGTACACGCCGCCGTTGATCTCGAAGGCTCCCTGCCCCGCCATGCAGGACTCCCAGTAGCCGAAGTAGGGCAGGCCCATGAGCCAGACCTCGTCGATCTCGCCGGACTCGACCCGCGGGACGAGCTTGAACTCGGCGATCATGTGGGGGTAGTCGATCCCGTCGGGCTGGCGCCAGGCGTCGGCGGCGCGGGTGCCCTTATTCAGCGCGGCCAGGTAGGTTTCCGGGGTGTACACAAAGCCGTCGACCTTCTTCTGGAAGCGGCGGACGACGAGCCATTCGACGATTTCGTACTGGATCACGCCGCCACTGGCGTCGCAGATGTCCTGGATGTACCCGACGGCCAGCGGGACCGGATCGTTCCAGCCGGCGACCTCGCGGAGACCTCTGGGCTTGGCGGCGGGGTCATCCGGCGTGTGGAGCTTGCCGGGGATCAGCGGGTCGAATTCCAGGACCAGCACGTGGACGCGCAGCGGCACTCGGCCGGCGGCAACCATCTGTGGCGCTTTGATGCGCGGGACCTTGGCGGCCGGAAGGCGTTCGATATCGTCCGGCAGCTCGCCGGCGAAGGTTTGTAGCCCGACCGATGCCAGGATAATCGTCGCAGCAATGCCGAACCTTATTGTTGCAGTCATGGTGGCGACCTCACGTACCTCGCGCTCCGCCAGGCCCATTCCGGCCGGGCTAGGCAGCAGTTCGTCGGGATTGTGAGGCCCACTCGGAAGCAGGTCCAGGGTTGCCTGCCGACCGGACAGAGACCAATCGTGTCCCGGACTTTTGGACCGCTTTTCTGGTATCTAACATGTCCCGCACTTGCGCGGGCTCCCCTTTCTTGTTCGAGTAAGAGCGATGGCCCGCAAGCCCGCGCGCCACGACCGCCCGGTGAGCCCCCTCCCACGCCGCGCGAACCAACGCGACGGCCGCCGCCTCATCCGCCGCATCGAGCACCGCCGCCACCACCGGCTCGCCCATCGCGCCCACGGAAAACGCGGCATTGGCTGCGTCCATTTCGAGCCAGCAAGGTTTTCCCAACAGGCTGCCGGGGCCCCATGCCGCGCGACTGGGCGTATACCGCTGGCCGCCGAACGGCGGTAGAGTGGGGTCGAGCGCATTCGCGGTTGCCGTTAACCCCTCGCGTCGGAGCGCCGCCGCACGGCCCGGGCGCGCGCCTGGGCAGCGGGGCCGCGAGGCCGGCAATGTGCTGGAGGACCACGATGAATTTCTACCCCAGGCCCGCCTCCTTGCTTGCGGTGGCAGGGTTTCTTGCGTTCACATCGGCCCCGGCCCTGGCAGCTCCGGGCGACGTGGTGCGCGCGTTTGACGCCCCGTGCAAGTATCCCGCCGGTCTGGCCTGCGACGGCGCGCACCTGTTCGTGGTCGACTGGCGTACGGCGAAGATATACGCGGTTTCTCCCGTCGATGGCCAGGTAGTGAGGACATTCGACGCCCCCACATTGAAGCCGCATGGACTTGCCTATGGCGATGGAAGGCTGTACGTGTCGGACGATCACAGTGGCTGGGTGTATGCCGTGAATCCCGCCAGCGGCGTCGTCGAGAACTCGTTCGAGGCGCCCGGTCCCCGGCCGACCGGTCTGGCGTTCGCCGAGAAATCCCTTTTTGTGCTGGAAGGCCGGAGCGGGCAGGTGTATCGAGTTCAGCCAGAGGATGGAACGATTCTCGCTTACTTCCCCGCGCCGAGCAAGTCCAGCACGTGCTTGGCGTATGACGGAAAGCGCCTGTGGGTGTCGGATCGAATCAAGGATGAACTCTATATGGTCGATCCGGCCAGTGGTATGGTACTCGGCATACTCGCCGCGCCCGGCCACTATCCCGCCGGGCTCGCGTGCCTGGATGATGATCTCTGGAATGTAGATTTCCAATCCCGAAAGCTGTACCAGATCGTCATCGAGGATCAACCCAAGTATCGCCTGACCGACGCGCGCGAGGCGCGCGTTGAATACTTGTGGACGCTGTACAACTACGGTCCCGGCGATGTCACGGATTTGACGGTTAGCCTCGCGCTGCCGGAAGGCCGGCCCAGCCAGGAACTGCTGTCTGAGATCGAGCCTACGACAGCGCCGGCCGGGCTGGTCACCGACCGCTGGGGGCAGCGCTGCGCGCTCTTCTCGTTCGCTGCGGTATCGGCCGGTACCAAAAAGTCACTCGGCTTCAGTGTCACGGCGCGGGTATCCGCGATTCGGTATCTAATTCTTCCGGAAGCCACGGGTACGCTGGCAGACATCCCGGACGAGATCCGGACGGCCTACACGGTCGACGGTTCGCGCTATGGGGTGAACAGCTCGTACATCCAGGACACGGTGAAAAAGGTCGTGGCGGACGAACGCAATGCGTACTGGATCGCGCGGAAAATCTACAACTTCGTCATCGAGCGGCTGGAGTATGAGATGGTCGGCGGCTGGGACATCCCGGAGGTGGTTCTGAAGCGCGGCACGGGGTCGTGCTCCGAGTACACCTTTGCATTCATTGCCCTTTGTCGGGCGGCGGGGCTGCCGGCCCGCTACTGCGGGAGCATCGTGGTGCGCGATGACGACGCCAGTGTCGACGAGGCTTTCCACCGCTGGGCGGAGGTCTACCTACCCAACTATGGCTGGATTCCGGTCGACGCCAACCGCGGGGATGCCAAATCTCCGGCTGACCAGGCGCGGGGCTTCGGCGAGCTGTCGAACCGCTTCCTGATCACGACCGTCGGCGGCGGGGGTTCGGAATACCTGGACTGGAACTACAACTCGTTTGTAAAGCGCCGCGCGACCGGCTATTGCAAGGTCGAAGAAGAGAATCTCGGCTTCTGGGAACCGCTGCACGAACCGCCGGAAGCCTCGGGACCGACAAAAGCCGCGGTACCCAGCGAGTGTCGGCCGAAGTAGGCGCGCGCTGACGCGAAATCCTGCCAGCGAGGCGAGATGCTGAGCGATGCGGTGTAAACCCGGGGGATCGAGAAACGCACACCGCATTCGGCGCGCCGGCCCGAACCGATGCGAATCACCATGAACTGGGCGCGGGTGGATTCGAACCACCGTAGGCTTACGCCAACGGGTTTACAGCCCGTCTCCTTTGGCCACTCGGACACACGCCCGCCGGGCTGCGGACCGCACGACGCACGCCAAGATCGGCACCCGGGGTTAACGCACCTCGTGCGTGCCGGGGCGTGATGGGCGCCGCAGCGAGCCGCGCAATCATGTTACCCAAACGCGCGCGTGCCGACAAGCACGCGCTGACGGGCGCGGGCGCCGCAGGGGGCGTATGGGGCCCGCGGAGAGCGAAGCGGCAGGCAACCGCAGGCGTGTCGGTGGCGACCCGGCTTGGCCGGCGCATAGGCCCGGTTCGGCCTCGCCGTGGACCACTACTTCACCGGCCTGCCGCACTCGGGACAGATGCCACTGACGTTGCCGGTCAAGTCGTAGCGGCAGCGGCGACAGTACCCTGCGGGAAACCGACGACGGTCGAAGCACCACAGGAGGCCGGTAGGTAAGGCAACTGTGCCGAACGGAAGCCACAGTGGAAGGCACCAAGCGGGGCGTGCCGCGAGAATATAGGGTCGCCACTGCGTACGATGGGTGGGAAACCATGCGGCGCGCAGACCGGGCTCGGGCCAAGCACCCGAGTGGAGCAGGCCATTGTCGCGGAGTAGCGCGCCGTTAGCGAACGTAACCACGCACGAGTCCGGCCACCCGCCCGGCCGAGGCCTGATGCTAGCCGACGCCCATTGAACCCAGCATAGGTGGCTCCCGGCCCATGCCGTACCCGTGAGTAGACTCGCGAGAAAACCCACCCACCGCAGCGTACGTCGGAAGCGAAAGCTGGTGGACACGGCACCTTCAGTTGCACAGGCGGGCTAGGCCGACGGCGTCAGGCTCAAAGGTCCGGCGCTGCGTGCTCCGTCGCGGGTCGGACAGCGCCGGGCTTACCCCGTCCGGGGTCAGCTCGGCGTGCGTTGCTGTGGTCGCCGCGGTGGTCCTGGCCCACGCCCCAGGCGGCCGCGCGAGGGCGCGGGCCGCTACGCGTTCCTTGCGTCTGCTCTAGCCGTGCTTGGCCAGGTACTTGGCGACGCCGTCGGTGCTGGGCTTCATCGCTTCCGCGCCCTTGTGCCAATTGGCCGGGCAGACTTCGCCATGCTGCTCGAAGTGCTGGAGGGCGTCGAGCATGCGCAGGACTTCGTCGACGCTGCGGCCCAGCGGCAGGTCGTTGATCACGCAATGCCGCACGATGCCGTTCTTGTCGATCAGGAACAGGCCGCGGAGCGCGACCGCGTCGTTCAGCAACAGGCCGTAGTCGCGGGCGATCCGCTTAGTGAGGTCCGCCACGATGGGGAACTGCACGTTGCCGATGCCGCCCTTCTCGCGCGGCGTGTTCTTCCAGGCCCAGTGCGAGAAATGAGAATCGACCGAAACGCCGATAACCTCGCAGTTGCGCTCCTTGAAGGCGGCGAGCTGCTTGTCAAACGCGATGATCTCGGAGGGGCAGACGAACGTGAAGTCGAGCGGGTAAAAGAACAGGACCACATGCTTGCCGCGGTAATTCGAGAGCTTCAGCTCGGCGAACGTGTTTTCCGGCGTGACGGCCTGCGCGGTGAAGTCCGGGGCGGGCTTGGTGACGAGACACTCCATCGGTCCTCTCCCTCATACTGGATGACGTTCGGGTCAGACACCACCCGATCGGAAAGTGTACCCGCCGGTGGCGGCGACGTCCACCGTGTGCGACCCGGCGAATCGTCCGCCCCTTCGGAGCGGCGGAGGGGGCGTTATACTCCTCCCGGCTGGAATGTCTGGCTGACGGAAGTGCGTATGAAGCCGGTGCTGCGAATCCGCCGACGGCCGGGCTCGGAAGACTTGCCGTTGCCGCGGTACATGACCGCTCACTCGGCGGGCCTGGACCTGGTGGCTGCGAACGAAGCGCCGATCACGATTGCCCCGGGGGAGATCAAGCTCATTCCGACGGGGCTGTTCGTCGAGATTCCGCCGGGCTACGAGGGCCAGGTGCGGGCGCGCAGCGGACTGGCGCTGCGGTGGGGTCTGATGCTTCCGAACGCACCCGGCACGATCGACGCCGACTATCGCGGCGAGTTGCAAGTCATCCTCGGCAACTGCTCGCGCACGCCATACACGGTCGAGCGCGGCCTGCGTTTTGCGCAACTGGTCATCAGCCAGGTGGAGCACGTCGAAGTGGCAGAAGTGCAGGAGCTGGCCGATAGTGAGCGCGGGGTAGGGGGCTTTGGGCATACCGGTCATTAGCGGAACGGGAGTGGGGAAACAAGGCAACGAGGCAACGAGGCAACAAGGCAACGAGGCGTTAGGGTCGCGTGAGCGCTTCGATATCGCCGGGCGTCAGGCGGTAGACCCAGAGCGAATAGCCGATGCGCTCATCCGGGGGACGCTGGCGTAGCTTGTAAAGGAAGCGGCCCCAGCGCAGCGCCGCGAACTGCTCGGCGGCACGCCGGCGTGATTCAGCCGACTCGCTCCGTGGCGGCGCCAGCAGCGCCTGTTGGAGGCGGCGATAATTCTGCGTCGCCTCCGGAGCCTGCCAAAACGAATCCTGCGCGAGGGGGAAATACGCGCCCAGGAGTTCCGTGATGCTGAGCACGTACAGGCCGCCGCCGGCGAGGTTCCCGGGCGAGCCGTCGCCGATGAGGTTGGGCAGGAGGTCGCAGGGGAAGCCGTATCTCGTGGGGTCGGCGCTGCCGAAGTACGCGAGCTTGATGCGCTCGTTGGGATGCTGGCGGGCGAAGCGCGCCAGGCGCTTGAGGTCCTGGCCCCAGTCGAGGTTGCTATCGGCCAGGTACAAGTGGCCGCGCGACGGCCCGCCGACGAATTCGTTGAAATAGCTCAGGTAGTGCGGATGGATCCACCAGGTCGCGCCGGCCAGCCACACGAGCGCCGCCCCAACGAGCCACTTCCCCGGACGCTTGCCGAGCCAGGTCGCCGACGCGCCGGCGAGGACAAACAGCACGGGGTAGATCGGGAGCAGATGGCGATGGCCGATGTTATACGTGCTGCTCGCTACGTATGCGGCGTATGCCCCGAGGAACACGAGCAAGCCGACCAGCAGCGGCAGGTCGCCGACCCGGCCGGTACCGCGGGACAGGAGCGCCACGAGGCTCGCCAGGATGAGCGCCAGCGTGGCAACAGGCGTCTTGATCGCGATGGCGACGGGGAAATACGAACGCCAGCCGGTGGTGGACACTTGTCCGCAGAAGTAGGCGTGGCGGCCGGTCGTATATTGCATCGTGAACGCCAGGCCGTGCAGATAGGCGTCAGGCAGGAGGTGCCACGTCCGCGCCCAGCGCAAAAAGCCCGCCATCGGACCGCGGCTCGGATGCTCATCCGTACCTTCCACGAGGCGCCGCCACTCGTTTTCGAAGTTCTGCATAAGCTGCCGGGTGGGGTCCTGTGGCGCGGCGAAGGCCGCGTGGGCCTGGAGCGCGCGGGGAAAGATGCTGCGACGCCAGCCGTAGCACGTCCAGATGGACGCGAGCGTTGTGCCGATCAGGACGACCGCGACGGCGGCCAGAACGCCGGCCCGTCGCGCGGCAGACGTGGCCCACGGGAATCCGAGCGGCTCGCGCCGCAGAATCGCGACGAGCGCCATTGCGGCGAGCGCGGGCAGTACGAGCGGCCAGGACATCTTCGATACACTTGTCGCCCCCAGGGCCACGGCCGCCACCAGGAGGCGCCAAAGCGTGAGGCGTTGCAGGAGTCGGCCAAACGTGAGCAGAGTCAACAGTGTGCACAATGTGATGGGCATATCCGTAGTCACGAGCCGCCCGTGCGCGAGCAGCGTCGGACTCAGGCAGGCGACGGTGAGGGCCAGCAGGCCCGCGGCGGGTCCGAACAGCCGGCGCCCGGCCGCGTAGATGGCGGCGCAAAGCGCAAGCAGCAGCACGACCATCAGGCCACGGGCGAGCGGTAGCCAGCGCTCGCCGTCATTCAGGTCAAACAGCCAGCGCCGGCCGGTCTGCCAAATGTTGGCATCCAGCCAGCCGGGGTCGTCGGCCGGCACCCACTGCGGCATCGCGAACAGCAGGGGCCAGGCGGCCCAGATCTTCGGTAGCGGCGGATGATCGAGCGCGAGCCGAAAGTCACCGGTCTTCAGATAGCTCATGCCGGCCGTCAGATGGCTGGTTTCGTCGTACGTGATGCTGTCGCCCAACAGCGACGTGACCGCCAAAACGGCGGCGAGAATCAGCAGCGCCGGCACGGCGACCGGGTGCAGCCAAGCCGGCGCCGCGGGTTCTTTGCCGGTGGGGATTTGCGCACGCGGTGCGGCCAAGGTCACTCCTGCTCAAGCGCGGGTCGGCTGCGGCAATCGCGTTCGTT
>Ga0214473_10009632_pt1 | contig 11410 bp, 11 predicted proteins | sample RVTome_7_FD_203509 | JGI IMG/M metagenome (GOLD analysis project Ga0214473, IMG submission 203509) | Soil microbial communities from uranium-contaminated site in the Upper Colorado River Basin, Wyoming, United States - RVT98D197 | ecosystem: Environmental > Terrestrial > Soil > Contaminated >...
CCGCAATTCCAAAGGTCTAGAAGCGTGTTCCGATAGAGAAGCGGAACCATTCGGTTTCATCATACTTGGCCTTCATGAGGGGATAGGCCACTTCGAAACGAAGCGGTCCGAAGGGCGATTGCCAGATGAGGCCGCCACCGACGGAGGCACGGAAGGCCATGGTGTCGAAGACGGTGCAATCTGCTGTACTCGCACCCTGCCCGCAAGGTAAGGTGGCATTCGTAATAGTCTCTTCAGGCGTACCAAACACCGTACCGAAATCGGTAAAGGCCGCACCCTCAATGCCCCATTGCTCCGGCAAGCCGATCGGAAAGGTCAACTCGGCCGTGGCGATGGCATAACTCTGGGCGCCAATAGAATCGGTATCGCCGTCGTTGCCGATTTGACGTGGCCCCACGCCTGACTGGGCAAAGCCGCGGAAGCTGTCGGCACCCTTGAAGAAGCGGTCTTGCAAGGGCACATCGGTGCCATTGAATGCTTCGATGTGGCCTGCGTTGCCCTCAAGTTTCAGAACAATCGATTCCTCATAGAGCGGAAAGAAATACCAGCCATGGGCTTCAAGGCGGCCAAAATAGGCATCACCGCCGAGACCGGCTATTTCCGATTCGATCTGCCCCCTGAACCCAAGCGTTGGACGGATCGGGCTATCGAGATCATCCCAGGTGTAGGTGGCGCCAACCGATGATTTCAAACTCGAGCCTTCCTGCGCAATGATCGCAGGTGAAGCCTTTGTGACGTCAATACCGCTCACATCGCGGTAGGCAAGCGTATATTTGAACCCGAGCGTGGAAAGTTCGTCGAGCTTGAATCCGGTACGCAGGGCGCCACCGATATTGGTGCTTTCATAGGATGAAATGGACGAATTGTCCGTCTTGGTGGCAAATAGATCGATGCCGGCCGAGATCGGCATGCCCATGAAGTAAGGTTCAGTGAAACTGAAGTCAACCTGCTGCCGCTTGAAGCTCAAAGTTGTATTCAACTTCACATATTGGCCCTTGCCCAACAGGTTGCGCTCACTCAATTCAACCGAGCCTACGACTTGCTCGGTCGAAGAGTACCCCACGGAGAAGCTGATCTTGCCGGTAGATTTCTCGGTAACAATGACCACCAGATTAATCTTGTCGGGCGCCGAACCTTCCTCCTCTTGAAATTCAATTTTCTCAAAGAAATCGAGGGCCGTCAGGCGACGGCGAGCGCGCTCCACCAGTGTCCGATTGAAGGCATCCCCCTCATAGATCAGCAATTCGCGGCGAATAACCTCATCCAGAGTGCGGGTATTGCCTTCAATGATGATCTGCTCAACATAGGCACGGCGGCCTTCAGCGATATTGTAACTGATATTGAGCGAACCCTGGCCCACGTTGCGGTCAACCTTGGGTTCAACCTTGGCAAAGACAAAACCCTGCCTGCTCGCCTCAAGCGCCAGGTTCTCAACGGTCCGGTCAACCTTTGTCGCGTTATAATCGTCGCCAACGCCGGTCTTGATAACTTCTTTCAGCCTTTCGGGGTCCAAGTTTGTATCGCCGATGTTTACGGAAACATCAGCAATCGTATAGTGCGGGCCTTCTTCAACCACGAAGGCAATTTCAAAATAGGCGCCGTCTGCAGAAAGCTGCGCTTCCGCAGAAACAACATTGAAATCCGCAAATCCGTGTTTCAGATAATAACGGCGCAATAGCTCCTTGTCGTACTCCAAACGGTCCGGATCATAGGTATCGTTCCGCTGGAAGAACTTCCACCAACTCGATTCCTGTGTGCCTACGATGGAACGCAATGCGCCATCGCTAAAGGTGTCGTTGCCGGTGAAGCTGATTGACTTGACCTTGGTTTCTGAACCTTCAGTAACTTCAAATACAAGATTGACGCGATTCTCCGGCAAGCGAATGAGCTTGGGAGCCACGCGTACATTGTAAAAACCGGATTTCTGATAAAGCGCCAGCACCCGCTGAGTATCACTCTGCACACGCGCCTTAGTGAAAATCATGCGCTCACGGACTTCAACTTCCTTGGCCAGGGCCGCGTCATCAATCTCGCTGTTGCCTTCGAAATTGACCTGATTGATGAGGGGGTTTTCCTCAAGTTTGATGACCAAAGTACTGCCACGCCGGAACATCTGCACATCAGAAAAAAGCCCGGTCTGAAACAGGACCTTGATTGACTCGTCTATCTTCTCTGCGTCGAACTCATCGCCTCGTGAAAACTGCAGATAGGAAAGAACGGTTTCCTGCTCGACCCGCTGATTGCCCTGAATGGTGATCTGGGCAATGGTTTCGGCATGGGCTTGCACTGTCCAGCCACCAGGCGATGCCAACGGCACGACCACGGTCAGAACGAGGCTCAACAGCGCCGCACAAAGAAATTTAATACGCATCAAAAAGACCATTCTTCACTAGATTTAGCCGTCCCGCAAATCACCAACGCCCGCCGCGTGTTTTAACGTCTTTCAACTGCTTTGCAAATAAAAGATAGTGCTATTTTCAGCTCCCCACGACCATTGCAAAAAGCCTTGTCAAATCGTTCCAGAAGCCAAACGCCATCAGCATCACGACAAGCGATAAACCCACTCTAAAGCCCCATTCCTGGGCTTGCTGCCCGAGCGGTTTCCCCAACACTGTTTCAATGGCGTAGTAGACCAGATGTCCACCATCCAGCATCGGGATAGGAAACAGATTGATAAGCCCTACGCTGACCGACAAAAAAGCGACATAGGTGGCGAATCGCATGACTCCTGACGAAGCCGCATCACCTGCCCCCTTTGCTATGGAAATGGCACCACCAATTTGCTTTGAACTTTCGTTCCCGGTCACAAGTTTTCCGAGATACTTGAAGGTGATCGAGATGATACGCCAAGTTTCGTCGGTGCCCTTGGCAATCGCCGCCATTGGCGATAGCCGCTGGACCGCGGAATTTCCATTGTCGGCGGCGCGCTGAACGCCGAGGAGGCCAATTTTGATGGTGCCGCCAAAGCCATCTGATTCCGTCTTGATATCAGGAACAAGCTGGAGATTGAGAAGGGTTCCCTGCCGATCAATAACGACGGTCAATTGCTCTCCGCCTCTGGTCCAAATGGACTGCTGCAAATCGGCAAAGGTGTTAATTTCCTGACCATCGACGGCCTTAAACAGATCGCCATGCCTGATACCGGCTTTTTCAGCGGCGCTGCCGGCGATTACATTTTCCACGCGCGGTTCATTCATGGGGATGCCGATGAACATGAACACACTGGCAAAAATCAAAATTGCGAGAATGAAATTGGCGACGGGACCCGCGGCTACAACGGCAGCACGCTGCCAAATGGCTTTTCCGTGAAAATTGCCGGGTGACCGGACAGTCTCAGCTTCCGGCGCGGCTTGCGGAAGGCTTGTTGCATTGGAATCGCCCTCAAACTTTACATAGCCGCCAAGGGGCAACCAGCAAATCTTCCAGCGGGTACCATGCCCGTCTTTCCAACCATAAATTTCACGGCCGAAGCCGATTGAAAAGACCTCAACCGTCACGCCACACCAGCGGGCTACCAGGAAGTGGCCAAGTTCATGAATAAAAACAATAATCGTGAGGGCGGCCAAGAACGGGAGAAGATAAACTAGGGGCAAATTTATATAGTTCAGAAAATCCATGACCTATTCCCAACTCTCCCTGAACCCTAATCAGGCGTTTCTGCCCGAATTACACAAGTCCGACACACATACAGCTCGCTGGTAACGCCAGCACAACCCTTTGATTCACCCTTCATTAACCACACAAGCTGGGATTTAAGTCAACATTTCGGCAAAATATGGTTACCACTGTAGCAATCCGCGCGCAGCGCTTGTGCCATTATCGCGAAAAAAGCCGAAAATTGCGGCAATTACAGCCACGGCAATGAGCCCGTCCACCCGGTCTATAACCCCGCCATGGCCCGGAATGAGGGTTCCGGAGTCCTTAACCCCATGAAATCGCTTCAGGGCTGATTCGAAAAGATCTCCGGCTTGCTCTACTAGGGCCAAGCTTCCTGCCAGAACAACAAGGGCAAAAATTCCATTCAGATGGAATGTGTAAGCAAAAATACTTGACGCTAGTGTACTTCCTGCCACAGCCCCACCGAGGCCGGCCCAGGTCTTTTTGGGGGAAATCACCGGCGCAAGTTTGGGGCCCCCAATGGTGCGGCCGGCAAAATAGGCAAGAATATCGGCTGCCCACACAATCAGGAGAATCCATAGAATGGCAGCAAAACCATAGGTGGGGTCAGTGCGCAGCAGAGTGAAGGCTATTGCTGGAAACCCCACATAGAAAACCCCGAAATAGCTCCATTTGCTGGAAACGGAATCCCCAAAGCGGACCATCAATCCAGAGGCAAGCGCCAGCGCCAAAATAGCGAGAAGCGCAATTTCAACACCAAACATATCCGGAAATAGCGCGCCGCAGATGGCTGCCGCCATGTGCAAGGCATATTGGGAGGCGTTCTTAGGATGAACAATTGAGACCCATTCGTGGGCGATCAACCCGGTGAACAACAAGACCAGACCCTTGAACCAAAATCCGCCAAGCCAGGCGCAGGCAATAACCGCAGGAATGAGAATTAGCGCCGAAGCCGTTCTAATGCCGAGGTCGCCCCATTTTGCGGACTTACCGGAACTCATGCGGTTTGGGCTTCGATGCCGCCAAAACGGCGGTCCCGCAAGCGGAACTCCTCAAGGGCCTGGGCAAATATCTCGTGGGAGAAATCAGGCCAGAATTCATCGACAAATACAAATTCCGTATAGGCGCATTGCCACAACAGGAAGTTCGATATGCGTTGTTCGCCACCCGTGCGGATGAGAAGGTCGGGATCGGGAATTCCGGCGGTATCCAAATTTTCCGCAATCAGCTCAGGCGAAACATCTGAGGCGGAGATCTCGCCGCTCGCAATCTTTTCAGCAATCGTAGACACCGCGCGGCTGATTTCCTGCCTGCTGCCATAGTTGAATGCGACAACAAGGTTGAGCGCAGAGTTGCCACTTGTGAGGCGCTCTGCATCACTGAGCAGGGACACAATGCCGGGATCGAGATTGTCACGGCTGCCTACAACTTTTACCCTGACGCCGGAGCGATGAAGTTCCGCCACATCCTGTCGAATAAAGCGGCGCAAGAGATCAAGCAGAAATGAAACTTCGGATGCGGGCCTGGACCAATTTTCAGAACTGAAGGAATAAATCGTGAGGTATTCGATGCCGAATTCGGCCGCCGCTCTTACGGCGCGGCGCAGAGCATCAACTCCTGCCCGATGACCCGCAGATCTCGGCAGTCCCCGGCGCGCGGCCCAACGGCCGTTGCCATCCATAATTATGGCAACATGACGAGGCATGGCGGGAGGTCTAGTCAACATGGCAAATTGCGGCCTCTCAAACCTGCATGATTTCTGCTTCTTTTGATTTCAAAGCAGCATCAATTTCCTTAATGGCCTCGTCCGTCATCTTTTGGGTTTCATCGGACTTCTTTTTGTGTTCGTCCTCGCTTATCGCATGGTCTTTTTCCAAGGCCTTCAGCTGGTCCATGCCGTCACGCCTTACATTGCGCACGGCTATGCGGGCCTTTTCCGCGTATTGATGGGCCACTTTAACTAGCTCCTTGCGGCGGTCCTGTGTCAAATCCGGCATGCGCAAACGAATGACCTGGCCTTCGGTTTGTGGATTAAGGCCAAGATTGGATGCGTGAATGGCTTTCTCAACAGCAATCACCAGGCCCTTGTCCCAGACGTTGATCTGCAAAAGGCGCGCTTCCGGAACCGTAACCGAGGCCACCTGATTGAGCGGCATCAAGGCCCCATAGGCATCGACCTGAACCGGCTCCAGCAGGGTTATGGAGGCGCGGCCCGTACGCAGGCCGCCGAAATCATGTTTCAGGGATTCCGTGGCGCCGTGCATGCGGCGCTTGAGATCGGCAGCGTTAAAGGGAACCGGTTGAGCCATGGGTTAGTCCTTCGTCACTAAAGTAAAGCGGCCAGCGCCAGTTAGAACCTTCGAGACGGCACCTGCTTCACGGATGGAAAATACAATTACCGGAATCCCGTTGTCCCGTGCAAGGGCGATTGCGGCGGGGTCCATAATGCGCAGGTCCCGGCTCAGAATATCGTTGAACGTGATCTTCTCAAAGCGCTGGGCGCTTGCGTTCTTCTTTGGGTCCTCGGCGTAAACGCCATCAACACTGGTTCCCTTGAACAGGGCATTGCACTGCAGCTCAGCGGCGCGTAGCGCCGAACCCGTATCGGTTGTAAAGAATGGCAAGCCTGTGCCTGCCGCACAAATCACCACTCTGCCCTTTTCCAGATGGTGAATGCCTTTGGCTGGCGAATAGGTTTCGCATACGGTTGGCATTGGGATGGCTGAAAGAACGCGGGCATCAATGCCCTTTTTTTTCAATACACCCTGCATGGCGAGAGCGTTCATAATGGTGGCCATGATCCCCATGTGATCAGCGCTCACCCGCTCCATGCCTTTGGCGGCACCGGCCAGGCCCCGGAATATATTACCGCCTCCTATCACCAGCGCTACCTCGGCTCCTGCCTTGACACAGTCCACCACCTCATCGGCCACGCGGGCCACCGTATCGAGGTCAATGCCGAAGGGTTGGGCACCCATCAACACTTCACCTGAGATTTTAAGAAGTATTCTCTTGTAGCTGATTTTGCTCATGGGTTTTGACATTCCAATAGGGAAAAGGCCCCATATTTTGGGCATCCTAGGCATTCAAGGCCGATTCGTCTTAGGGGATTTTTCACTTTAATCAAGGGCATCGGCGAGTTACGCCCCTTAACCATCGGGTAAGCGAAAGCGGTTTAATTTGGGTCGAAAGGAAACTTCACATGCTTGCTTTCATGCTCAGCCCTTCGGGGCGTATTGGCCGCAGGAAATGGTGGTTGGCTCAACTGGTAACCATTTGTATCATAATCAGCTTCGTGGTTTTGCTCAGTCTGCAGTTGTCTGACGAAGACATCGACAGGATGCTCGCAACTGAGTCTAATCCCAGCATTGACCCGATGTATGCAGCGGAATTGGCGGTATTTGCAATTTTTCTGGTGTGGATGGGGTTCTGCATAACAGTGAAGCGCTATCATGACCGTGGCAAATCCGGATGGTGGTACTTACTCCAGTTCATTCCGATTGTCGGGTCCATTTGGGCCTTCATCGAACTCGGGTTTTGTTCCGGAGACGATGGCGACAATGACTATGGGGATGGCCCCGATCTCAATATCGCGGATGATTTGAAAGCTCTCAGGAAACAGGGCGGGCAGATTGAACCCGTCGCTTCGGTTCCTTCCTATCGTCCGGCACCTGCCGCAAAAATTGGCGGGCCGGCGGTTTTTGGCAAACGTGGCTGACCGATAAAAAAGGGCCCAAACGGGCCCTTCTTTCTTCAAACGGTAGGTTCTAATCCAGTCTGGCCTGCAGCCTTTTTGACTTCGGCGGCGAAATCATCGACTGCCTTTTCAATTCCTTCGCCGAGCTGCATGCGCACATAGCCCATGAGCTTGATGGGGGCGCCGGCCTTGTTGCCGACTTCGCCGATAACTTGGGTTACAGACTTAGTGCCGTCGTGGACATAGGCCTGCTCCAGCAGGCAGTTTTCCTTGGCATAGGTCTTGAGGCCAGAGGCAATGATCTTTTCCAGGACATTCGCAGGCTTACCCGCGTTCTTTTCCTCGAGAATAGCTTTTTCGCGGGCCAGGGTTTCGGTGGGAACGCCCGCCAAGTCCATGGCAACTGGATTGGTTGCGGCCACATGCATGGAGAGCAGGCGGCCAAAGGCGGAAAGTTCTTCCTTGTTACCGGTCGACTCAAGTGCCACCAAGACGCCGATTTTGCCGAGGCCGGGAGCCGCCTGATTGTGGACGTAGGAACCGATCACGCCATTGTTGACTTTCAGTGATGAGGTGCGGCGCACGCCCATGTTTTCGCCGATGGTGGCCACCATCTCGGCCACATATTCGGCCACCGCATGCTGCGAGCCGGGGAACTTGGCCGTTTTCAGTTTTTCCGTATCGCCGCCAGCGCTGAGCGCCAGCTTGGCAATATCGGCAACCATTGCCTGGAATTTTTCGTTGCGGGCGACGAAGTCGGTTTCAGAATTCACCTCGACAGCAGCACCCGTGGTGCCATTCACGGCAATTCCTACGAGGCCTTCGGCGGCCACGCGGGTTGATTTCTTGGCGGCCTTGGCCAGACCCTTGGCGCGCAGCCAATCGACCGCCGCTTCCATGTCTCCATTAGTGGCGGCCAATGCCGCCTTGCAGTCCATCATGCCTACGCCGGTTGTTTCACGTAAGCTTTTCACCATGCCAGCTGTAATATCGGCCATGATCATCCTCTTTCAAAAATGGGATAAGGGCCCGCGCTGATCGCAAGCCCTTCAAATTGTGTTATTCGGCGGATACGGCTTCCGCTATTGGGTTTTCATCGGCACCGACGTCGTGGCCCGAAGAACCTTGAGCCTGGGCGATGCCTTCGATGGCAGCGCGCGCGATGAGGTCGCAATAGAGCGCCACGGCGCGGCCTGCATCGTCGTTGCCCGGAATGGGGTAGTTCACGCCGGCAGGATCCGAGTTCGTATCAATGATCGCCACAACCGGAATGCCCAAACGATTGGCTTCCTTGATTGCCAGGGCTTCTTTATTGGTATCGATCACGAACAGGATATCCGGTGTTCCACCCATATCCTTGATGCCGCCCAGGGCCTTATCGAGCTTTGTTTTCTCGCGGGAAATAGACAGCATTTCGCGCTTGGTGAGGCCCATGCCTTCCTTCGCGAGTTGCTCGTCGAGGGTGCGGAGATGCTTGATGGAATTGGAAATGGTCTTCCAGTTGGTGAGCATGCCACCCAGCCAGCGGGAATTCACATAGTATTGGGCTGAGCGCTTGGCGCTGTCGGCAATCTGCTCCTGCGCGGTGCGCTTGGTGCCGACGAACAGCACGCGGCCGCCCTTGGCAACTGCTGCCGTCACTGCCAAGAGGGCCTGATGCAGCAATGGCACGGTCTGGGCCAAGTCGATGATGTGGATACCATTGCGCGAGCCGTAGATATACGACTGCATCTTGGGGTTCCAGCGGTGGGTTTGATGTCCGAAATGAACGCCTGCTTCAAGCAATTGGCGCATAGTAAATTCTGGCACAGCCATGGTCTTTTCCTTCTCCGGTTGATCCGCCGCGGATGGTTGTGACCGGATTATCCGGCACCGGAAGGAACTTTCGCTATGTGGGGAACTTGCGTTCCCATGCTCGGCTCCAACACCCGCGTGAGTATTTAACGAGGGGGCGTATACAGGTGCGCTGCAACAAAGGCAAGGGGCGGTCAGGAACCCAGTAAAACCACACTTTCCTGCTCATTGGAATCGGTCCCCTGACGATCAGGGCGCGGGCGGGTTTGTCGGTGGTGTTATAGGGCTGATGGGGGACGCCTGCGGGAATGTAGACATAATCTCCCGCTTCAACCCGGTCCTTGAATTCAAGGTTGGGGCCATGGAGAAATTCGGCCACGCCTTCGAGCATGTAAATCGCGGTTTCGTGGGACTCGTGGTAGTGCGGTTTGGCGGAAGCACCCGGTGGCATCACCAGCATGTGCATGCAAATGGCATCCGTGTTTGCGGATTCTGCTGAAATGCCGGAGAAATAGTTGAGGCCCTGCTTGCCAAGGAAGCCCTCGCCCCCACGTACGACTTTACAAGTTTTTATTGGGTTTGCACCTCCGGTTGCTGCTTGACAAGGCGCCACGCCCTTATGATTGCCTCGGCGCTGCGTTTGCCTTCGTCTACATCAGTTTCCCAACTTATGACCGAGAGCCGCATGATTTGGCGACCGCGCCAAACGGCGCCGCCTGCAAAGCATTCGCCTTCAGCTTGAATGCGGGCGATCGTATCGCGGGTCAATTGATCGCCGCGTTCTGTTGTTTCGCCACTTCCAAAGCGCACGATGATTTGGTTGAGCACGACATCGTTAAGTATTTCAATTCCGGGTTCGGCGGCAAGCATCCCGGACATGATGCGGGCCACGTGACAATGGCGCTCCACCATCGCTGCAATACCGCTGCGACCTAAATGCTTGATCATCGCCCATGTTGCAAAGCCGCGGGCCCGCCTTGAAAGCTCCGGCACATAGTGCGTGGGATCGCGCTCGCCCTCGGCTGCGAGAGGCAGATAGCTGGCGGCGATGGTCACGGCCCGCCTATGGGCCAATTCATTGCGGACGATGGCGTAGCCACTGTCATAGGGGGTTTGCAGCCACTTGTGGCCATCGGTTGCCCATGAATCCGCACCTTCAACTCCTGCAGCGAGATGGCGCGTTGTTGAACTGGCGCGTGCCCACAAACCGAAGGCACCATCGACATGCAGCCAGGTGCCCGCCTTTTTTGCCAATGGCACAATGTCGGCGAATTTATCGAATGCACCCGTATTGATCTGGCCTGTCTGTGCAATCACGATTGCTGGTCCATTCACTTTGGCAATCGCTTCGGCAAATGCAGAAATTAACATGACGCCTTGCGTGTCGGTTGCAATGCGAATTACGCGATCATGGCCAAGGCCCAAAAACTGCAGGGCTGAAAATACCGTTGTATGGGCATCGTCACCAATCAGCACGGTAATTGGCGGTGCCCCAAACAGTCCGTCCGCATCGGCATTCCAGCCGGCTTTGCGCAACACTTCATCGCGGGCCGCTGCAAGGCAGACGAAATTTGCAACTGTGGCACCTGTGACAAAGCCCACGGAACTCTCGCGTGGCAGATCGAGGAGTTCCAGCAACCAGGCCGCAGCCACAGTTTCCGCAGCTGCGGCAGCAGGCGCCGCATGATGATTGCCCGTATTCTGCCCCCAGGCCGAGGTGAGCCAATCGGCCGCTGTGCCCACGATGTGCGATCCGCCGATAACCCAGCCAAAGAAGCGTGGGCCAGTGGCCATTTGCAGGCCCTCATCAGCTTTTTTCGCCAAATCCTTGATAACCGCCTCTCCGTCGCTTGGGCCTTCGGGAAGCGGGCCTTCAAAGGCGGATTTCATCTTGGCATAGGATTTCACCGGCCTTTGTGGCCGCGTTCCAATGCCCTTGCGAAATTTAAGAGCTGCGTCAGCTGCAGCATCAAGAATGCGCCCAGCGGCTTCCTCGCCCTTCATCGTTCTTCCCTTATTTCTTCCGGGCCATCGTCACGCCATCGCAGATTGGCACCATGACGAGATCGACACGGGTGTCGGCCATAATCTTGGCATTGAGGGCGCGCAGGGCAGAGGTATCGCCATCTTTGATTGATGGGTCCGCCACGCTGCCGCTCCACAACACGTTGTCAATCAACATTACGCCGCCGGGCCGCAGAAGTTTCAGGCCGCCTTCGTAATAGATGTCATAGGACGACTTATCGGCATCGATGAACATGAGATCGAAGCGTGAAGCCTCACCTGTCTTCAGGAGCTTTT
>Ga0214473_10009633_pt1 | contig 11410 bp, 8 predicted proteins | sample RVTome_7_FD_203509 | JGI IMG/M metagenome (GOLD analysis project Ga0214473, IMG submission 203509) | Soil microbial communities from uranium-contaminated site in the Upper Colorado River Basin, Wyoming, United States - RVT98D197 | ecosystem: Environmental > Terrestrial > Soil > Contaminated >...
GCCGGCCTGCGAGGACGTTCATCCCCCCGAGGAACTCCGCCACGAAGCGGTTCCGGGGCGCGCGGTAGAGCGCCCACGGCGGACCGGTCTGGAGGACCTCCCCGCGGTCCATGACCGCGATCGTGTCGGAGAGGGCGAGCGCCTCTTCCTGGTCATGGGTGACGTAGAGGGTGGTGATGCCGAGGGCCCGCTGGAGCCGGCGGATCACGGTCCGCATCTCGACGCGAAGCCGCGCGTCCAGGTTGGACAGGGGCTCGTCCATCAGGAGGAGGCGCGGCTCGATGACGAGGGCCCGGGCGAGCACGACCCGCTGCTGCTGGCCTCCGGAGAGAGCGGCCGGCATGCGGTCCAGGAGCGGCTCCATCTGGACCATCCGGGCCGCCTCGGCCACCTTCGCCGCCGCCCGCTCGGAGTCCATCCGCCGCGCGCGGAGTCCATAGGCGATGTTCTGCCGGACGGTGAGGTGGGGGAAGATCGCGTAGCTCTGGAACACGACGCCGATGTTCCGCCGGTACGGCGGCACACTGTCGACCGGCACCCCGTCGAACGCCACGGAGCCCGCATCCTGGGCGAGCAACCCGGCCACGATGCGGAGCAGCGTGGTCTTCCCGCACCCGCTCGGGCCGAGCAGGGTGAACAGCTCCCCGGGCGGCAGATCGAGGCTGACGCCGCTCAGCGCCGACGCCTCGCCGAAGCGCTTGACGATCCCGTCGATGCGGACCCGTGTCATCGGCGCCCGGCGATGGCTAGTCCGCGCACAGAACGGAGCTCGGGCTAGCGGCCGCTCACTGGGTCTTGATCAGCGTGTCCTGGAACCGCTTGAGGATCTCGGCGCGATTGTCGGCGGCCCACTGGAGGTCGTAGGCGATCGGCTTGATCTTGTCGAGCGTCGGCAGGCCCGCCGGCGTCGCGACGTCGCGGCGCACGGACCGGCGGCCGAACTTGTCGACGACGAGCGCCTGCCCCTCCTTCGAGACCGTGAAGTCGAGGAAGAGGCGTGCGGCGTTCGGATGGGGCGCATTGGCGATGAGCGCGCTGCCATCGGGGATGATCGCCGTGCCCTCGGCCGGATACACGATCCCGATGGGGGCCCCGCCCTTGAGGTAGTCGAACGCCGCCTGCTCGAAGGTCAGGCCGATCGGGATCTCCGCGTTCGCCACCATCTGGTACGTCATGCTCGACTTCGGCAGCACCTTGGACTGGCGCAGGACGTCTTCCACGTACTTCCAGCCCGTGTCGTTCTTGCCGAAGACCGTCAGCCACGTCACGAGCAGCGTGTAGGACGAGCCGGACTTGCTCGCGTCCGCGTAGGCGACCTTCCCCTTCCACCGGGCGTCCAGCACGTCCTTCCAGGCCTTGGGCGCCTCGCCGTCCGGCACGAGCTTCTTGTTGTACATGATGATGTAGGGCATGACGGTGAACGGCGTCCAGACGTGGTCTGCCGGCGCCTGGCCCGGGAAGAACGCCGCGGCCTCCCGGCTCTCGTAGGGCGCGAGAAGGCTCTTCTTGGCGCCGAGGCTCTCGGGACCCACGCTCCACAGCACGTCACCGAGCGGGCGGCTCGCCTCCGCCTCGACCCGCTTGATGACCTCCCCGGTGCCGGCAACCACCGTCGAGACCTTGACCGCCGGGTACTTCTGCTGGAACGCCGCGACCATGGCGTTGACCATGTCGGCGTCGGCCGCAGAGTAGACGACGACCTCGCCCTCGGGCTTCCCCTGGCCGGCGGCTGGCCCCGCCAGGAGGCCGAGCCACGCCAGCGCGCCGCCCAGCGCTATCCCGCACACCTTGCGCATCGTCCCGTTCATTCTCGGCTCCTCCGCGGCTCGCAGCCGCCGTTTCCAGGTCCGTCCCCCGGTTCGTCTCTCCCGGCTACCCCACGATGCTGTGGCATGAAGAAAGCACGGCTCCCGGCGTCCGGGCAAGACCCGCTCCGCGCTCCGTTGCCATCGATGGCCGCCTGCCGCATTCAGACGGTGCGGACGATCTTCGAGAGACCGGGAGGCCGATCCGGGTCGAGCCCCCGGGCCACGGCGTCCTGAAGGGTGAGCCACTGGCCGACGACGGCCATCGGGATCGCGGCCAGACTCTCGGTCGCCGCCTGGAGCGGGACCGTGACGTCCGCCGACTGGCGCAGCTCGGGGGCGTCGCTCATCACGAAGGTCCGCGCCCCGCGCGCGCGGAGGGCCGCCGCGCAATCGACCAGGCTCGGAAGAGTCGGGCCAGCCGCACCGGCCAGGATGGCGGCCGTGCCCGGGTGCACCGCCGCGATGTGGCCGTGCAGCAGGTCGGCCGCGGAAAACCCCTGGGCGTTCCGGACGCCGACCTCTCGGAGCTTGAGGGCGATCTCGAGCGCGATCGGGAAGCTGTATCCGCGCCCCACCACCACGACCGGGCCCGCCGCATCTCCGAGCGAGAGCCCGGCGCACACACGCTCGGCCGCATCGAGGGCATGCGCGACCTGCTCGCCCACACCACGCGCGGGCCCCGGGTCCGCGCCCGCGACGGCGCCGACGAGAAGCCAGAGCGCGAGCAGCTCGGCCGTGAACGTCTTGGTGGCCGCGATGCTGCGCTCGAGCCCCACTCCCAGGGGCAGCACGAGGTCGGCGACCCTGGCGAGCGGGGAGGTCTCGTCGTTGGTCACCGCGAGCGCGAGGGCTCCCCCGCGCCGGGCCCCGTCGATGGCCGAGACGATGTCGGGCGATTGCCCCGACTGGGAGATGCCGATGGCGAGCGCGTCCCGGACGTCCGGGCTCCGCTCGTAGACCGAGTAGACTGACGGCGCGGCCAGGGAAGCGACGAGGCCAGCCTGGGTCTCGAGGAGGTACTTCCCGTAGATCGCAGCGTGGTCGGACGAGCCCCGCGCGGCCAGCACGGCAAACCGGGGTCGCCGCCGCGCGATCGCCCGGCCGAGCTCGGCCACCAGCGGCGCCGCGTCCTCCGCGAGCCGGGTGAGCATGGCGGGCTGGCTCCGGATCTCGGACTCCATCCAGGATGGCGTCTTGGGGGTGGCGCCAGTGTATCCCAGCGGTCGGCACCGGCGCGGCGCCGCGCCGGCGTCCGGGCGTGACCCGGCGCTTGGCGGGGCGGTGCCCCTCCACTGCCCCGATGGGGCGCATGTGACCCGGCCGCCTGCAGCAACGGCGGCTGCATCTCCGCACAGATCGGCGTTCGCGGCGCGGTTCCTGGCTGGCACCGCCAGTGCAGTGATCAGACCCGCGGTTGATCGGCACGGGCCGGGGCGATCGTCGCCCTGGCGGAAAGGATAGCCATGATGCCCCTCCTGACGTCCCTCCTGTGCGCCGTCGCACTATTCCTCCCTGCCCTCGCGCCCGTGGCCGGCGCGCAGATGCCCCACATGGGAGGAAAGGCCCACATGGCCCAGACCCGGCCGGCGGCACCCGCGCGGCCGGCCCCGGCAGCGCCGGCGGCGCCGAAGGTCTCCAAGCAGAGTCCGGCGGCGGACTACACGCCTAACCAGCGGTACCGCCTGCGCACCGAGCTGGCCGAGGGCAAGATGGCGTTCGTCGGCGTCGGCGGCGACATCGAAGGGATCGTCAACCCGACGCTTCGCGTGGCCGAAGGCGACGTCGTCCAGGTCGGCATCATCAACGGCGACGGGGTGGAGCACGACCTCGTGTTCCCGGAGTTCAAGGCCGCCACCGATCGCGTCAACCGCAAGGGCGCGAGCAGCGTCACCGTGTTCCGCGCCGATCAGGCAGGCGAGTTCGCATACTTCTGCTCGCTGCCGGGGCATCGGCAGGCGGGCATGGAGGGCAAGATCGTGGTGGGCGGCGGCAAGCCTGCGGTAGCGGCACTGCCCCCGTCGGTCAGCATCGCCCGGAACCCGGCAGACCTCCCGGGCCCGCTGCCGGCAGGGGCGCCCCAGACGGTGGCGATCGAGCTGGAAGCAGTGGAGCTGATCGGGAAGCTCGCGAACGAGACGACCTACAACTACTGGACCTTCAACGGCAAGGTCCCGGGACCGTTCCTTCGCGTACGCGTGGGCGACACGGTACAGCTCACCTTCAAGAACCGCGAGACTAGCCGGATGATCCACTCCATCGACCTTCACGCGGTGACGGGGCCCGGGGGCGGCGCCGTGATGACCCAGACTCCGCCCGGCGAGACGAAGGCATTCCGCTTCAAGACGCTCAATCCGGGGCTCTATGTCTATCACTGCGCGACGCCGATGGTGGCCAACCACATCACCAGCGGAATGTACGGACTCATCCTGGTGGAGCCGGCCGGCGGCCTGCCGAAGGTCGATCGCGAGTTCTACGTCATGCAGGGCGAGCTCTACACCGACCGCGCCTTCGGGCAGCGAGGTCACGACGAGTTCAGCGTCGAGAAGCTCCTCGCCGAGCGCGCCGAGTACTTCGTCTTCAACGGCGCGGTGGGCGCCCTCACGGCCGAGCACCCGATGAAGGCCAAGGTCGGCGAGACGGTCCGGATCTACTTCGGCGTGGGCGGACCGAACGCCACGTCCTCGTTCCACGTCATCGGCGAGATCTTCGACCACGTGTACGATCAGGCGGCCATCGGCTCGCCCGGGGCGACCAACGTGCAGACGACGACCGTCCCCGCGGGCGGGGCCACGATCGTCGAGTTCAAGCTCGAGGTACCGGGCCGTTACATCCTGGTGGACCACGCCCTATCGCGGCTCGAGCGCGGCCTGGCCGGATTCCTGATCGTCGAGGGCGCGGACAACCCGGAGGTCTTCCGCGGCGAGGGCGCCCCGAGCACGGTGGGGCACTAGCCTCACGAGCACGGCGGCGACCCCGAGGTCGCCGCCGTGCGATCGTCCGACCCCGGCTCAGCCACCAGCGGCGCGGGATCCTCGGCGATCCGGGTAAGTCCGAGGGGGCGGGCTCCGGACCCCGGACTTCATCCAGAACGGGCACCGGGCGATGCCGTCAGTCGAGCGCGCGCCCGACCCCCATCATGCTGTGCCTTCGCAGAGCCGATTCGATTCGCAGGGCCGCGGCGAGCGGGACGCGCCGACTGGTCTCGCCGCGCATGCTGGTCGCGATCCTAGAGAGCCGCGACGAACGCATCGAGCTGACCCGCGTCGGCTGCCAGGTCGAGAAAGGTCCAGCGGCTTCGGATCTCCCGAGCGCGTAGCACTGCGTCGCGAAAGAACGCGTGCGACCAGCCGAGGGCCTCGGGCGTCACCGGCGCACCCGCACGCTCGAGGGTCGCCCGCAACCCTGCAGCGGACCGCTTGACAGTCCGGATCCGGCCGCGGATCTGCTCCCACTCATCCGCCAGGCGCTCCGTGAGCACCTTGGCGGCAGCGGCGTCGAGCCCCTTCCGCGCCAGCTCGCGCCAGCACGCAGGGCCCAGCGTCGGGCCGAAGTGGCGGACCAGGGCGGATTCGTCTCCCCGCGTCGGGCCGATCTGCGGCGGGGGTCCTCCAAGGATCTGCTCCTGGAGCCGGGCCATCGCGAGGGTGGCCACTCCGACCTGCTCCCCGTGGAACGAAGGCGGCCAATCGGGTGAGCCGAGCATGTCGGCATAGTGGCTGATCAGGTGCTCGCCTTGGCTCGCCGGATAGCTCCCCCCACAGATCGCCATGCCGAAGCCCGAAAGCACGAGCGTACGCGCCAGCCGAGCTACGGCGGCGCGGTCGCCCCGTACCAGTGCCTCAGGCTCCGCCAGGAGCCCGGGCTCGTCCGGGGCCAGGAGCGCGAACGGAGCCTCGCGGTACGGCTCTCCGCGCAAGAGGTGGGCGAGCAGCCAGTCGGCCTGCGCCGTCGAACGGCAGAGGCTGTCGCCAAGCCCCGCGCGGATCAGACGGACCGGCGCCGCCGCGAGAACCCCGAGGTCGAGGAACACACCGGCCGGCGCCACCGCAGGCACGGACTTCTTGAGCCCGTTGATCGTGATCGCCGCGCTCGGGGAAGTGTATCCGTTCATGGAAGGAGCCGTGCCGAACGCGGCGCACGGCTTGCCGGCCCGCGCCGCCGCGTACTTGGTGAGGTCAGTGATCGTCCCCGAGCCTACCGCGACCAAGGCATCCACGTGCGCGGTCTCGCGCCCGACCAACTCTGCGGTCATTTCGTCCGCGTGTGGGACGCCGGGCAGGACCAGGCTCCTGATCGGGCCAATCGCGCCGAGGGCTCGCTCCACGCGACGGGCCAGCACTTCGTGGGTCACCGAGTCGCTCACGACGGCGAAGGACCGCCCGAGCTCGAGACGGCGTACGAGCTCCGCCTCATCCCCCGCCAGGCTGTCCGCGACGACAACCGCACGCGTCGGAACGTGCAGGGCGCCGCCACCGTCCGGATCCGGGTAGCGGCCCTCGAGGAGACGCTGGATCGTCACGTCGCTCAAGACGAACCTCCGGCGACAACCCGCCCGAGCAGCCGTGGCCGCCTCCGCGGGTCACGCGTTGCACATGCCCAGCCCTCCGCTTCGAGATTCGGAAGGCCGAGGGCGAGGGCGACGGCGACGACGATCGAGATGGTCGGACCTACGCGCAGGCGGAAAGGATGTCCATGAGCTGGGACCGGAGCAGGCCCTTCCGCGGGGAGAAGGAGCCGTCGAAAGCCGCCGAGCCGATGGTGAAGGCGTCGGCGCCAGCCTTGCCCAGCGCCCGGATGCGCGCCGGGCTGTTCACGCTCCCCGCCGCGATCACGAGCCCGGGCGTCGCTGCCCGGGCCGCTCGGACCAGGTCGAGCGGGTCCGCCTCGGTGGCGCGGTATGCGAGGAGGTCAACGCCTGCGCAGCCCAGCGCGGCGAACCGTCGGCAGTCGGCCGCGACTGTCTCTGGCGTCCCCCCGAGCCGTGTGGGGTGCCCCTCGGGCCGGCCCGGAAAGGGATAGTAGGCCGTCCGGCTGCCGGCAAGGATATCGAGGATCGGCACGGTGTCGGTACCGCCGAGCAACCGGTCCACGCCGATCTCGACCGCGATCCGCGCCGAGCGGAGGCACGCCTCGGGCGTGGTGCTGACCACCTCAAGGTAGCTCACCGCGCCCGCCCGCCCGATCGCTTGGGTCAGCGCGCCCAGGGTCCGGTAATCCACGCCGACGTCCTTGAAGCCCACGTGTGTCAGCCCGACGTCCCGGACCGCGTCGAGTACCGCGAGCCCGTCCTCGACCGTCTGGTCATCCCGCGTCAGCATGAAGATGAAGTCCACCCCGAACCCCTCCTCGTGCGCGCCGCGCAGGTCTTTCGGGCGCCGCCCTCCGATGTTACTCTACCGTGGGCCGTGTCCGTTACGGACTCCGAGTCCTCACAGGGAGGGACATCATGCACCTCGCGCTGCGCCTCCTGGCCTCTCTCGCTCTCGCGGCCTCCGTGGCCTGGCCGGTCGCGGCCCGGGCCGGGACGATCACCGCGTACACCGCGCTCGAGGAGGACGACGTCAAAGTGTACCTCGAGGCGTTCGGGCGCGAGGTGCCCGACGTGAAGGTCAACGTGCTCCGCCTGTCCACGGGCGACCTCATCGCTCGGATCCTCGCCGAGAAGGCGAACCCCCGCCACGACGTCATCTGGGGCGTGGCCGTCACCAACGTCGTCGACCCGCGTGTCCTCGAGATGGCCGAGCCGTACAAGCCCAAGGGGATCGACGAGGTCAAGACCCTCTTCAAGGATCCCCAGCACCGCTGGTTCGCGACGACCGGCTACTACGCGGGCTTCTGCGTGAACACCGAGGTGCTCAAGCAGAAAAACCTGCCGATGCCGACCTCCTGGCAGGATCTCTTGAAGCCCGTCTACAAGGGTGAGCTCGTCATGCCGAACGCGGCCAGCTCCGGGACCGGCTACCTGCAGATCGCGAGCATCCTCCAGATGAAGGGCGAGGAGCAGGGCTGGAAGTTCCTGAAGGATCTCGACGCCAACATGGCACAGTACATCAAGTCCGGGTCGCGCCCGTGCCGCATGGCCGCCGGGGGAGAGTACGCGATCGGGCTCTCCTTCGCCTTCAGCGCGGTCAAGCAGATCCAGCAGGGGTTCCCGATCAAGCTCGTCGTTCCCAGCGAGGGCGCCGGCTACGAGATCGAAGTCTCGAGTCTCATGAAGACGTCGGCCAACAAGACGGATTCGAAGAAGTTTCTGGACTGGCTCCTGACGCCGACAGCGGCCCGGCTCTACGGGGAGCGTGCCGAGCTCTCGACCGTGCCCGGATCCAAGCCACCCGAGGCCGTGCTCGCGACCGGGCTCCCCGCCGATCCCTCGACGGTGCTCTTCAAGATGGACTTCGACTGGTCGGCAAAGAACCGAGAGCGCGTCCTGTCGCGCTGGAAGAAGGACATCGAGCGCTGACGGCCGGCGGGCCGCGGGTCCGCCTCTCGATGGCCGGCGCGCCCCAGGCCACTCGGCCCCGGGGCGCGCCGGTGTCCGCCCGTGTCTGACCGCTTCCTGAGCCTCCGCCACATCACCAAGCGCTTCGGCGCCGTCACGGCCGTCCGGGACGTGAGCCTCGACGTGGCCGAGGGCGAGTTCGTGTGCTTCCTCGGCCCGTCCGGCTGCGGCAAGACGACGCTCCTGCGAATCGTCGCCGGCCTCGAGACTCCGGACGCCGGGCAGGCGCTGCGCCGGGGCGCGGATCTCCTCGGCGTGCCCGCCCGGCGGCGCAACTTCGGGATGGTGTTCCAGTCCTACTCACTCTTCCCCAATATGACGGCGGCCCAGAACGTGGCCTACGGTCTCGAGTGCCAGCGGCGATCACGGGCCGACATCGACCTTCGGGTCCGAAAGATGCTGGCACTGGTCCACCTCGAGGACGAGGCCGGCCGCTACCCGCACCAGCTCTCGGGCGGACAGCAGCAGAGGGTCGCCCTGGCCCGGGCCCTCGCGCCCGAGCCCTCGATGCTGCTCCTCGACGAGCCGCTGTCGGCGCTCGACGCCAAGGTACGGGAGAGCCTCCGCGGCGAGGTGCGGGATCTCCAGCGGACGCTCCGCATCACCACGGTCATGGTCACCCACGATCAGGACGAGGCCATGGAGATGGCGGACCGGATCGTCGTCATGCACGGGGGCGCGATCGAGCAGGCGGGCAGCGCCGAGGCGCTCTACCAGCATCCGGCCACCCGGTTCGTCGCGGAGTTCATCGGGCGGATGAACGTCCTCCAGCTAGACGACAGCGCGGAGTCCACGTCCAGCCTTGCGGGCGCGCCGATCCGCCTGCCATCAGGCGAGCCCGGCGGCGCGCGGCTGGTCGGCCTCAGGCCCGAGGACGTCGAGGTCGTGGGGGCCGGTGGGCCGACCGATAACCGGGTGACCGGCGTCGTCGAGAAGGCAGTGTACCTGGGAAGCGTGACCCACGTCACTCTGACCGTCGGGGCGCAGCGCCTTCTGCTGGAAGTGCGAGGGCCCCGCCGGGCTCTCGCCCGGGGCGCGCCGCTCACCGTGCGCCTCCCCCCCGAGGCCCTGAAACCGCTCTCGGAAAGCTAGCATGGCGCCCGGCCCGGCGATCAGGGTCCGCGCTCGGTGGCTCGACACCGACAAACTGACGGCGGCGGTCCTGCTGGCGGGGGTGGGCGTCCCCCTGGTCGTGTTCGTCCTCTACCCGCTGGCCAGCATCCTCGGGAAGAGCTTCGAGACGCCCGACGGCCTGGGCCTCGGCAACTACGTTCGCTACTTCAGTGAGCCCAAGCTCACCCAGGTGATCGGCAACAGCCTCGCGGTCTCGCTCGTGGCCACGATCCTGACGATCGTGCTCGCATATGGCTTCGCGTACGCGCTTCACCGGGCCCGCCTCCCGGGCGCCGGCGTCTTCCGGTTCATCGCGCTACTGCCCCTGTTCGCCCCATCCCTGGTCCAGGCGATGGGCCTCGTCTTCCTCCTGGGACGCAACGGGCTTGTCAACCGAACCTTCGGTCTCGGGATCAACGTCTACGGGTTCTGGGGCATCGTGATCGCCAACGTCTTCTATGCCTTCCCGCACGCGCTCCTGATCCTGTCCGCCGCCCTCGCGGTCGCGGACGCGCGGCACTACGAGTCGGCCCGCATGCTGGGGGCCTCGGACTGGCGCATCTTCCGGACCGTGACGCTCCCTGCCACGCGCTACGGGCTCGCGTCCGCCGTGTTCGTCGTCTTCACGATCGTCATCACCGACTTCGGCAACCCGATGGTGATCGGCGGCGACTACACCGTCCTGGCCACCGAGATCTACAACCAGGTGTCCGGGCAGGCCAACTTCCAGATGGGCACGGTGGTCGGGATGATCCTTCTCCTCCCCGCGGCCGTCGCCGTCATCGTGGAGAAGGCGATCGCGCGCCGCCAGCACGCGGCCCTGGCCGCTCAGTCCGTGCCCTTGGTCGTGCGCCCCAGCCGGCGGCGGGACACGGCTTGGCTGATCTACGTGGCGCTCGTCTCGCTCGCGATCCTCACGATCGTCGTCACCGTGATCGCCGCAAGCTTCGTTCGCCTGTGGCCATATCGGATGACCCCGACCTTTCACCACTACCGGTTTGATGTGCAGAACGGGATCACCCCGCTCTGGACGAGCATCGAGGCGGCGCTGCTGGCCGCCGCCATCGGCGTTGTGGTCGTGGTCGCAGCCGCCTGGGCGCTCCACCGCTTCCAGGGGCTCGCGACGCGCTTCCTCTACTTCCTGTCGATCCTGCCCGCGGCGGTGCCCGGCATGGTCCTCGGTCTCGGCTACATTCTGGCCTTCAACAATCCCGCCAACCCCGTCTATCTCATCTACGACACGGTGCTGATCCTGGCGATCTGCAACGTGTACCACTACCACGCCCAGGGTTTCCTGGTCGCGACGACGGCCGTCAAGCAGGTCAGCCGGACGTTCGACGAAGCCTCGGCGACGCTCGGCGCCGGCTACCTGCGGACCTTCGCCCGCGTCACGCTGCCGATCATCTGGCCGGTCATCGTCAGCGTCGGCGTCTTCTTCTTCATGCGGAGCATGGTGACCCTCTCGGCTCTGATCTTCCTCTACACGCCGGCGACCCAGGTCGCCGCGGTCTCGGTGCTCCTCCTGGACGAGGCCGGTCAGCTGAGTCAGGCGGCCGCCTTCTCCACGTGCATCATGGCCGTCGTGATGATGAGCCTCCTCGTGTTCCAGGGTCTCCTCCGGCTGGCGGGAGGACGGAACGTCTCCCTGGTCCGGTGACGAACCGCCCAACTTCGGTTAGAATTCTCGGGCAGCCTCGGACAATGCCTCGGGCACACGGGGATTCCGCGGGTGCCAGCCGCCCGGAGCCTGTCGCGGCCCAACCGTCATCCACACGGGAAGAGTAGGAGATTCCAATGAGCCAAGCGTCGCCAGCGTCGGTCGGCGGATCCACGGTGCCGTCGGAGCGGCAGCGACTCGAAGACGTCGGGTACATGACGTGCATGACGCTGGTGCTGCTCGGTAACTACGCGCAGACGGGGCACTTCGGCGGCCCGCTCGCCTACACGCCGTTCAACGTGGCCACGCATCTGGCGGGACCCGCCTCGGGCG
>Ga0214473_10009634_pt1 | contig 11408 bp, 12 predicted proteins | sample RVTome_7_FD_203509 | JGI IMG/M metagenome (GOLD analysis project Ga0214473, IMG submission 203509) | Soil microbial communities from uranium-contaminated site in the Upper Colorado River Basin, Wyoming, United States - RVT98D197 | ecosystem: Environmental > Terrestrial > Soil > Contaminated >...
AGCCCTTCGAGCTCAGGCCGTGGCCGGCCGACCGCGCGCTTGACCGCATAGTTGGCCACCACGGCTCCCGGTCCGACAGCGGCCGCGACGAGCCATCGCCCTCTCCGCCGCCGGTCGAGCGCCGCGGCGCACAGCCCGACGCCGGCCCAGATCGCGCCCCACTCCCCGGCGGACCCGAGCGCCCGCATCCCGCGCTCGACCGACGGGTGGTGGCCGCGTGTGCGCATCGTCCGCAGCAGCGCGTTGTCGAGCCGGCGCAGCACGGCGTGAGCATACGGGCGACCAGATCTTCACAATCGGCCGATGGATCGAGGCGCCAGAATCGGCGACCACCCGCCAGAAGCGGACGCGCCGGCGGAGCATTCTGGCGGCATGACCATGGTGCCGGGGTTCCGGCACGTGCCGGGCAACCACTGCGGCTCGACCGCGCTCCGCAACCTGCTCGCGTTCCACGGCGTGGAGATGTCCGAGGAGATGGCGTTCGGGCTCGGAGCGGGGGCGTGCTTCTACTACTTGGTGCTCAACGACTCGCCGACCCGGTTCACGAACGGGCGCACCGCGCGGCTCGAGGAGCAGTTCGTCGAGCTCACCGGCGCCGGGATCGTGATCGAGACCGACGAAGACCCGGAGGCCTCGTGGGAGATGGCGCGGCGGATCGTCGACTCGGGGCGCCCCGCGACCCTGCTCACCGACCTCTACCACCTCGACCACTACGGCCGCTCGGCACACTTCCCCGGCCACGCTGTCGTCCTGGTCGGCTACGACGGTGAGCGGGCGTACCTCTCAGACACCGCGTTCCAGGAGCTTCAGACGACGAGCCTCGAGAGCCTCGCGCTCGCCCGCCACGAGCAGCATCCGGCGTACCCGCTCGCCGGCCACCTGTTCCACGTCCCCGACCCCGATGCGATCGGCGACCTGCGAGCCGCAGCCCCACGGGCGATCGATCGCGCAGTGGAGGGGATGCTCGAGCCGGAGCTGGGCGAGTTCCAGGGCCTGCCGGCGCTGCGCCGCTTTGCGGCCGAGGTTGGCCGGTGGCCCGCGGACGCCGAGGACTGGCAGTGGTGCGCGCGGTTCGGCTACCAGGTGATCGAGCGGCGCGGGACGGGCGGCGGAAACTTCCGCTCCATGTACGCGCGCTTCCTGCACGAGGTCGGCTACGCGGAGGCGGCGCTCGCCAACGAGGCTGCCGAGGACTGGACCGCGCTCGCCGTGGCCCTGCTCGCCGCCAGCGAGGTCGATGAGCCAAGGCCCGAGCTGTGGGCGCGGGTGGCGGAGGACGCCGCGCGGGTGCTGGACGCCGAGGAGCGCCTGTGGGCGGCGCTCCGGTTCTAGCTCGTCCCGGTCAGGACCGAAACCGCGCGAAGTAGCCGAAGCTGGGGCCGACGTGCCCCTCGAACACGAGCCCTGCCGCCTCGGCTCGCCGCCGCAGCGTGCCCAGGGTGATCATGTGCGGGTCGCCGAAGATCTCCCCGACGACCAGCCTCCCGCGCGGCTTCAGCACCCGCTCGATCTCGCGCAGGGCGGCGTCGGGATCGGGGATCTCGCCCAGCACGGTGACGAGGACGGCGGCGTCCACCGAGTCGTCCTCGAACGGCAGCGACTGCGCGTCGCCCTGGGTGGGGTGGACGTTGCCGAGCCGGCGCTCGCGGGCGCGCTCCATCGTGTGGTCGAGCATCTCCTCCTGGATGTCGAAGATCTCAACGGTCCCTCCCGGCGACACCCACTCGGCGATCTCGAGCGTGTAGTACCCGGTCCCCGGCCCGATCTCGAGGATCCGCTCGCCGGGCTCGGGGTCGAGCACGTCGCGCAGCCGGTCGCGGGTGATGAACGGGTGCGGCGCCTCGACCCAGAACCGCTGGCTGTACGGGCACGCGGACGGGTTCTTGCGCCACCAGTAGGCGGCGGCGACGATCGCCGCCACCGCCGCGATCGCGATCCGCTTCAGCACCTAGCTACCGGAGAAGCCGATGGACGAGTCGGCACCCTCGACGCGGACGAACACGACCTGGCGCGTGTCGAGCGCCAGCTCGGCGTCCGCCGCCGACAGCTCGTGCCACCCGTCGGCGCTCTCCAGCGCCTTGCGCAGCCCCGTGAGCGCGCCTTCGCCGAGTCGCACGCTGGCCACCTGGCCGCCGCTGAACCCGATCTCCACCTTCACCGTCTCGGCAGCCATAGTCAGTCCGCCGGCTCCACGAGCTCGGTCAGGACGCTGCCGGTCTCCTTCGGGTGCACGAACGCGACCCGGCTGTTGCGGATCCCGCGGCGAGGCGCATCGTCGATCAGCGCCACGCCGGCGTCCTTCAGCCGCGCCAGCTCTGCGTCGATGTCATCGACCGCGTACGCGACGTGGTGCAGGCCCTCGCCGCGCCGCTCGATGAACTTCCCCACCACGGAGTCCTCGCCGAGCGGCTGCAGCAGCTCCACGTGCCCCTCGCCGACGTCGAGCAGCATCGCCTCGACCCCCTGCTCCTCGACCCGCTCGCGGTGCGCAAGCGACATCCCGAGGGTGTCCGTGTACACGGCGGCCGCAGCGTCGAGGTCCGAGACCGCGACCCCGACGTGGTCGATTCGCTCCAGCATCGGCGGCCAGTGTAGTGAGGCGGGCGCGTGGCCTACGCCGGAACGGGCGGGCTGGGTTCGCGCTCCGCCCGCCCGGCGACGATCTCGGTGATCCCGTCGCGCTCGATCACCTCGTCGGCGAGCAGGCGCTCGGCGATCCCGTCGAGGGCGTCGCGGTTGTCGGTCAGCAGGCGGTGGGCGCTGCGGTATGCCTCCTCGGCGATCGCCTCGACCTCCTCGTCGCGCACCGCGCGCATCGCCTCGGAGACGTTTGGGTCGTCGGCGGGGACCTGGTGGGCGCGGATCCGGGCGCCCATCCCGAACTCGTTCACCATCGAGCGCGCGATCGCGGTCACCTTCTGCAGGTCGTCGGCGGCGCCGGTCGTCACGCGGCCGAAAGTGATCTGCTCCGAGACGCGGCCGGCGAGCAGCACCTTGAGGTAGTCGAGCAGCTCCTGGCGTGACTTCAAATAGCGGTCCTCGCGCGGGAGGTTGAGCGTGTAGCCGAGCGACTTGCCGCGCGGGATCACGCTCACCTTCTGCACGTCGTCCACCGTCGGCAGCAGCTCGGAGACAAGCGCGTGGCCGGCCTCGTGCCACGCGATCACCCGCTTCTCGTGCTCGGTGATCACCTTCCGCGACTGCAGCCCGGCGACGACGCGCTCGAAGGCGGCGTCGAAGTCGCGCTGCATCACCTCGGCGCGATGCTCGCGACCGGCGATGATCGCCGCCTCGTTGCTGAGGTTCGCGAGGTCGGCGCCGGTGAGGCCCGAGGTGTGGCGCGCGACCCGCTCCAGCTCGACGTCGGCGGCGAGGGGCATCGCGCGGGTGTGGACCTCGAGCACCGCGGCGCGGCCGCGCATGTCGGGCGGCGGCACGTACACCTGGCGGTCGAAGCGCCCGGGGCGCAGCAGCGCCGGGTCGAGCTTCTCGAGCAGATTTGAGGCCGCCATCACGACCACGTCGTCGCCGGACTCGAACCCGTCCATCTCGACCAGGAGCTGGTTCAGGGTCTGATCGCGTTCGCCGGAGGTGTCGGAGCCGCGCTGGGCGCCGACCGCGTCGAGCTCGTCGATGAACACGATCGCGGGCGCGTTCTCGCGCGCCTGCTTGAACAGGCGCCGGATCCGCGCAGCGCCGAGGCCGGCGAACATCTCCACGAATGCCGACGCCGACTGGCCGAAGAAGTCCGCGCCCGATTCGTGCGCGACCGCCTTCGCGAGCAGCGTCTTCCCGGTCCCCGGCGGGCCGTGCAACAGCACGCCCTTCGGGACCTTGGCGCCGAGCTGCTTGAACTCCTTCGGGCGGCTGAGGAACTCGACCACCTCGCGCAGCTCGTCCTTCGTCTCCTCGACGCCGGCGACGTCCTCCCACGTCACCGAGCTCGCCGAGCTCGGGGTGATCTGCTGCGGCTTCGTCCGCGGCATCAGCTTCAGCGTCCGCCACACGAGGAACACGAGCAGGCCGAGGAACAGGATCGGCAGCCAGGTGATCGCCCAGCGCTCGATGTCGTCGTAGGTGACCGCGAGCGGCAGGCTCAGGGGATCGGGCATGCCTGGATTCAAGCGGGCGCGGCGCCCTCGGCGCGCAGGATCTCGGTCAGCGCCGCCTCCCCGACCTCGAGCTGCTCGTCGGTCGGCTCGCGGGTCGCGATCAGGCGCTGGATCTCGGTCCCGGGGCGGCGGAAGGCGCGCGCGAACGCAGTATCCGGATTGCGCTCGCTCCACGCGAACATCTCCGCCGCGACGGCGACGCCCGCCAGCCCAGCGCCGCCGCGGGCGATCGGGCCGGGTTGCTCGAACACCCGCTCGATCACGACCTGCCCGGCGATCGAGAAGACGAGCAGCGGCGCGACCAGGTGCGAGCCGCAGCGCTCGTGCTCCTTCGGCACCTCGCGCGGGTCGGCGCGCCCCTGTTCGTAGGCGCCGATCGACTTGTGCTCGACGCCGTGGTAGGCGGCGAGATCGGAGTCCGACAGCGCGACGAGCGCAGGGACCGCGCCGAGAACGGCGGCGAAGCTCTCGCGCAGCAGCGTCGGCGGGCCACCGCGACGCAGCACGCCGCTGACAGCAGTGGCCGCGACCGCGGCGGCGAGCACGCGCAGGTCCTCCAGCGGCAGGCGGGCATCCGGGAGGTGGCGCCGGGCGAGCGGGACGACCGCGAATCCCTCCAGCAGCTTCAGCGGGCCGCGGATCAGTGGGATCGAGCTCACAGCAGTGCCGAAGGTCGGCTTGCGCCCCGAGGCGACGACCAGCTCTCCGTCGTCCGCGCGGGCGGCGATCGCCCACGAGGTCGGCCCGTGGATCAGCAGCCCGTTGCGCAGCGCCATCCCGCCGAGCCGCAGCTTCGGCGGCGGCCCGGCACCGTTCCCAGACATCGACGGATCGACGCCGTTGGTGCTCAACCGAGCACCCGCTGCGAGAGGTCGGCGTAGAACCCGGCCCCGAGCTCGACGTCGGAGACCGCGACGCGCTCGTCGGCACCGTGGATCAGCGGCTCGAGCTCTCCGAGCGGCATCGCGTTGCGGGGCCAGAACCCGTACGCCACGGTCCCGAACGCACGCCGGAACCAGTGGCTGTCGCTGAACCCGGTCATCGCCGCGGGGACGGGAACCGCACCCGGGTCGGCCTCCGCGACCCAGCTCGTGATCGCGTCCGCCAGCGGGCCCTCGAACGGGGAGCGGTTGCCGACGATGCACCCGGGGATGTCGAGCTCCCATTCGCCCTCGCCGAGCAGCGCCTCGACGCGCTCGCGGACGTGCTCCTCGCCGCGCTCGGGCGGGACGCGGCAGTCGACGACCAGCTCGCAGTGGGCGGGAATCACGTTCTCCTTCACGCCGCCCTTGACGATCACGGGGGAGAGGGTGACGCCGAGCAGCGGCTCGGCGAGGTAGTCGGCGACCGCGGGGCTCTCCGCGCGCACGCGATCGACCGCGGCGACCAGGTCCTGCGGTCCGGCCCCGTCCAGATCGTCACCCAACAGGACGGAAAGCAGCCCCACGCCCTCGACCGTCGGCTCCAGCGGCGGCTGCGCCGCCAGCCGCTCGATCAGCGGCGCCATCCGCTCGACCGCGTTGTCGCCGATCCGCGGCATCGAGCCGTGGCCGGCGCGACCGTGGGTCCGAACGCGGAACCTGCACACGCCCTTCTCCCCGAGGCCGACGGTGTACAAGCGCCGGCCGCCGTACTCGATCGCTATCCCGCCGCCCTCGTTCACGACCATGTCGCAGCGGACGAGGTCTGGCCGCTCCTCGCACAGCCACCGGGCGCCGTACGCCGCGCCGCACTCCTCGTCCGCCGTGACGACGACGAGCAGATCGCCGCGGGCGGGCCGCCACCCGGCCCGCGCCAGCGACACCGCCGCCGCTACCTCGGCCGCCACCTGCCCCTTCATGTCGAGCGCGCCGCGCCCCCACACCTCGCCGTCGCGGAGCTCGCCCGAGAACGGGTCGATGCTCCAGTCCGAAGGGTCGGCGGGGACGACGTCGATATGGCCGAGCAGGCACAGGACCGGGCCCGGCGCCTTGCCCCGGAGCCGCGCGACGAGGTTGGGCCGGTCGGGGTCGCGGGCCGCCAGCTCGCACTCGAACCCGGCCCCTGCGAGCAGCGAGCGCAGGAACTCCTGCGCTTCGCCCTCGTTTCCGGGAGGGTTCGTGGTGTCGAACCTGATCAACTCGCGCAGCAGCTCGACTGCCTCCGCCCCGAGCTCAGCCTGCGGCGCGAGAGCCACCTCCTCGCTCATCGGTCCAGGTTACCCCGAGCGGGTCAGCCCACGAACGCCTGGCCGAGCATCGCGAGGCCGGTCACCACGAGCACGGCCGCGATCGCCTTCAGCAGCGTGTCCTCCTCCAACCGGCCCGTGAGGTGGGAGCCGATGTAGGCGCCGGGGATGGACGCGAGGGCACCGACCGCAAACAGCTCCCAGTCGATCCCGCTCGGGAGGTGGCCGACGAGGCCGCCGATCCCGACGCAGGCTCCGGCGGCAGCGTTCGTGCCCACCGCCGCGTGCGGGGTGACCCCGACCCAGCGCATCATCGCGGGCAGGCGCAGCGAGCCGAGGATCAGGCCGACGATCCCGCCGAGCAGGCCGACCCCGAAAGCGACCGCGACCGCCGAGATCATCGGATGGCGGTCGCGGTGCGGCTCCTCGTCCGTGGGCGGCCGCCTCAGCAGCTCGACCGCGCCGTACAGGACGACCAGCGCGATCACGCCAAGCAGCACCCGCGACGGGAGCACCCCGGAGATCAGCCCGCCGATCACCGCGCCGATCACCGACGGGATCGCCATCCACCAGAACAGCCGCCAGTTCACCCGACCCGCGCGAGCGTGCGCGGCGGTCGCGGTCAGCGCCGAGACGCCGCTGATCGCGACGTTGGCGCCCGCGCCGGCGGCCGGCGAGCTCGCCAGCAGGATCACGAGCGGGAGCCTCAGGTTCCCGAGCACGAGCCCGACCAGCCCGCCGATCACCGCGACGGTGAACGCCCAGGCCGCGAGAGCGATTACCTCCAGGGCGTCCACAGGCGGGGTTCATACTCCATTCGCATGGAGCGGCTCTTCGACACGGAGGAGGCGCCGCAGGGGCGGACGAGCGTCCCGCCCGCCGAGGCGCCGCTCGCGGTCCGGATGCGGCCCCGCGACCTGGACGAGGTCGTGGGCCAGGACCACCTGCTCGCGTCCGGCTCGACGCTGCGCGCCGCGGTCGAGGCGGGGGAGCCGCACAGCGCGATCCTGTACGGGCCGCCGGGCTCGGGAAAGACGACCCTGGCGCGGATCATCGCCGCGCGCGCCCGTGGCGCGTTCGAGGAAGCCTCCGCGGTGAACGCGGGGCGGGCCGAGGTGCGCGCGATGATCCAGCGCGCCGAGGAGCGCCGCACCGCGACCGGGCAGCCGACCGTCTTCTTCCTCGACGAGATCCACCGCTTCAACAAGGCGCAGCAGGACGCGCTCCTGCCCGCGGTCGAGGAGGGGCTGGTGACGCTGATCGGGGCGACGACCGAGAATCCCTATTTCGAGGTCAACTCGGCGCTCCTGTCGCGGTGCCAGATCTACGAGCTGCGCGCGCTCGGCGACCCCGAGGTGGAGCAGCTCGTGCGGCGGGCGCTGAGCGACGAGCGCGGGATCGCCGACCCGCCCGTCCTCGCCGAGGACGCGATCGAGGTCCTCGTCACGCGCGCGGGCGGCGACGCCCGGATCGCGCTCGGGGCGCTCGAGCGGGCGGTCGATGCCGCCCGCGAGCGCGGCGGCGCGGTCGACGTCCCCGCGATCGAGGACGCGCTGCAGCGAAAGGCGCTCCTGTACGACCGCCAGGGCGATCGCCACTACGACTACATCTCCGCCTGGATCAAGGCGACGCGGGGATCGGACCCCGACGCATCCTTGTACTACCTCGCGGTGATGCTGGAGGGGGGCGAGGACCCGCGGTTCATCGCCCGGCGGATGGTGATCTTCGCCTCGGAGGACGTCGGCAACGCCGACCCGATCGCGCTCGTGGTCGCAAACGCCGCGGCCGACGCCGTCGATCGCGTCGGCCTCCCCGAGGCGACGCTCAACCTCGGCCAGGCCGCTGCCTACCTGGCGCTGGCGCCGAAGTCCAATGCCTCGTATCGAGGGATCACCCGGGCGATCGGCCACGTCCGCGAGCATGGCGCGAAGCCGCCTCCGCCCTACCTCCAGGACGCCCACTACCCGGGCGCTCGCGAGCTCGGTCGCGGCGTCGACTACGAGTACGCCCACGACCAGCCCGACGCCGTCTCCGCCCAGCCGCTCTCCCCCGAGGGGCTCGAGTCCGAGCGCTTCTACGTGCCGACCGAGCGTGGGTTCGAGGCCGAGCTCGGGCGTCGCCTGGAGGAGATCCGCCGTCGGATCGGCGGCCGTTGAGTCGGCGCCGTCAGTCGAACACGCGGAGCCCGGTGCACGACGCGAGCCGATCGAAGTCCGAATCCGAGTGAAGGATCGGGACTCCGGCACCGACGCACGCGGCGGCGATCAGGAAGTCGAGCTTGCTGCGAAGCGTGATGCCCGCCCGACGCGCCGCCCGGTGCAGCTCCGCGGCCAGACGGAAATCCGCAAGCCTCCCGAGCCGCAGGATCGGAAACGCGCGCAGACGATCGTCGAGCTCGCGCTGCTCGGCCTCGGTCGCCGCTCCTTGGAGGATCTCCATGTAGATCACATCGGTGAGCCCGACCGGCGACCCGTCCGCGAGAAGCGCTTGGTACGCCGTGACGGCGGAGGATCGTCGGCCGCGGAACAGGTCGACCCACACGCTCGTGTCCACTACGACCAATCCCGGCCCTCCTCATGCCGCAGCTCCTCGATCGTGGGGAAGTCCGGGAACCGCCCCTCCAGTTCAAGCGTTGCGAGCCGGCGGCGCTGGCGCACAAGCTCCCTCAGGGCGAGGTCGATCGTCTCCCGCTTGGTCGCGGTCCCCGCGAGCTTGCGGGCCTCGTCCATCAGCTCGTCGTCGATCACCACGTTGGTCCGCATCCCAGAGAGCATACACATGATTGTGTGCCTCAATACACACAGATTGCGGCGGAGCACGCATAGAATCGGCGTCAGCCACCCGTCGAAAAGGAGAGCCTCGAGATGGAAGTGACGACGGCCCCACCCGCCGAGGTCAAGCCCACCGGGACGCTGGACTCGTTCAACCCCGGGACCGGCGAGCTCGTCGGCACGGTTGACACGATCACGCCGGAGCAGGTGCAGGGCGTCGTCGACGAGGTCGCCGAGGTGCAGCCGTTCTGGGCCGAGCTGTCGCTCGACGACCGCGCCGCCTACATGCGCGACGCGGCCGATGCGCTGCTCGCGGACATCGACGAGGTCGCGGAGCTGCTCACCCGGGAGCAGGGGAAGCCGCGCGTCGAGAGCTACACGATGGAGCTGCTGCCGACCGTCGACCTCCTTCATTGGTGTGCCGACAACGCACCAGCGATCCTCGCCGACGAGAAGATCTCCTATCCGCAGCTGTTCCTGAAGACGAAGCGGAGCTTCTTCAGCTACGAGCCGGTCGGCGTCGTCGGGGTGATCGCGCCGTGGAACTACCCGTGGTCGATCCCGTTCGGCGAGGTCGCGATCGCACTCGCGGCCGGCAACGGCGTGGTCCTGAAGCCCGCCAGCCTGACGCCGCTGCTCGGGGAGCGAATCCGGGAGACGTTCGAGAAGGCCGGCGTTCCCGAGGGCCTGGTCCGGGTCGTGCACGGCGGCGGCGCAGTCGGCGGCGCGCTCGCGGAATCCTCGGCGCGGAAGATCTTCTTCACCGGCTCGGTCGAGGTCGGCCGCCGGGTGGGCGAGGCGTGCGCGAAGCACATGAAGGGCTCGGTGCTCGAGCTCGGCGGCAAGGACCCGATGATCGTGTGCGCCGACGCCGACCTCGCGAACGCGGTCTCCGGGGCGGTATGGGGCGGGTTCGCGAACGCGGGCCAGACCTGCTCCGGGATCGAGCGTGCCTACGTCGTCCGGGACGTCGCCGATCGCTTCATCGAAGGCGTCGTCCGGGAGACCGAGCGGCTGACCGTCGGCGACCCGATGCAGTGGGAGACCGAGATCGGCCCGATGTCATCGGCGGAGCAGGCCGACCTCGTCACGGAGCTGGTCGACGACGCGATCGCGTCGGGCGCCGAGCGACGCACGGGCGGGCCGGTCGAGGTGCCCGGGTTCGACGGGCGCTTCATCGCCCCCACCGTGCTCACCGGGGTCACGCACGAGATGCGGATCATGAACGAGGAAATCTTCGGCCCCGTGCTGCCGATCGTCGTCGTCGACGACGAGGAGCAGGCTCTGGAGATGGCGAACGACTCCCAGTTCGGGCTCGGGTCTTCGATCTGGACCAAGGACCGCGCGAAGGGCGAGCGGATCGCGCGGCGGATCGAGTCCGGGATGGTGTGGATCAACGACCACTCGTACTCGCACGGGGCCTGCCAGTGCTCGTGGGGCGGCGTGAAGGACTCCGGCCTCGGCCGCACGCACTCGAAGTTCGGGTTCTACGAGTGCGTCGACATCAAGCTCGTCGCGTGGGAGCCGAGCCTGGCGCGCGACTTCTGGTGGCAGCCGTACGACCGCACGCTGGGGGAGGCGGTGCGCGCCTCGGCGAAGCTCGTCTACGGCCGCAACGGCGGCCGGCTGAAGGCGCTGCGCGAGGGCGCGGTGCCGCTGATCAAGGCGACGGCGCGGACGTTCCGCAAGGGCAAGTAGCCGCCCCCGGACGCGAAGCCGAGGAGGCGGCGTTGATGGTGCTTAGGGCTCGACGACCAGGCTGGGCGACCAGCCGGACTTGGCCTTGCCCTGCCGGGAGCGCGCCTGGAACTCGTAGGTGCGGCCCGGCTTCACCTTCACGGGCTTCTTTCGCTTCCCGAACTTGCCCGACGTCTTCTTCGTCTTCTTCAGCCACGTCTTCCACTTCTTGCCGGTCCGGTAGCGGACGTCGTAGCGATTCCCCGTCGTCGTCTGGGCGTCGGCCCAGCCGAAGTCGATCCAGTCGTCATTGCCCGCGGCGGACGCATCGCCCCTGAGCGCGGGGCGGACGTTGACGTCGCCGTCCATCCCCACGTGGATCGTGCAGTAGTACGAGTACGACCCCGCCGACGCGGCAAGCCTGAACGGCGGCCGACTCGGCACCGGCTCTCCGGAGGTGAACAGGGCGTCCGTCTGCAGCACGTTGTGCTGGTCCGCCGCTCCCTGCCCGTTCGGGCCCCACTGCCAGTCGAAGGTCCCGTCGCCAAGGTCGAGTGTGGTGCTGACAGGGGAGAACACGTCCTCCCCGGGGGCGGGCTCGACGGTGATCGTCACCGACGCGAGCGCGCTCGCGGGCACGGCGGCTGCCGCGAGCAACGCGCCGAGCACTGCGATCGTCAG
>Ga0214473_10009635_pt1 | contig 11408 bp, 6 predicted proteins | sample RVTome_7_FD_203509 | JGI IMG/M metagenome (GOLD analysis project Ga0214473, IMG submission 203509) | Soil microbial communities from uranium-contaminated site in the Upper Colorado River Basin, Wyoming, United States - RVT98D197 | ecosystem: Environmental > Terrestrial > Soil > Contaminated >...
CGCGCAAGGTGGTGCCGCCTCCCGCAAAGAGTCGCTCCGGCAAAGCGATATCGAGGGATGTGGATCCTGCGATCGGAGTCACCACCCCGAGCCGCGCCGACCGTGCAAAGACGAATCGCCGTCCGATCGGCGTGTAGGTTGAGTTCTGCAGAAACGCTCGGATGAAGTTGGCACTCGATCCAATCGCCTTGCCGGCCAGATCCAGGCTGACGGTGTTGAAGCTGCCGCGGGTAGTGTCGGCGGCGCTGTCGCGACGGTCGCGCGCCCAGGAGAAGCCGAACAGGGAGACCCGTGTCGGTTGACTGAACAACGGGATGGCCTGGGAGGAGATTTGCAGGTCAGTGGCCACTACCCGACGGTAGGAGTAACGGAAGGCCAGCGAACTGGCCAGGGAAAGGCGATAAAAGAATTGGGTGGTCCCCTCATAGCGGATGGAGGTGAAGGTGAGCACGTCGCGCGACTTATCAAACAGGCCGGTGAGTTGGAAACTCAGGTTTCTCCAGCCGAAGTAGTTGGACGAGGTGTAGGTGAGCAGGGCGCGACCCTGTATGGTGCTGGCGCGAGCCCGGAAAGAGAGCGTATCGGCGCGGCCGGTCAGGTTAAGTTTGGAGAATTGAAATATGGCGCGCGGGCTGAGGTTGAACTCGCCGCCCACGGGGTCGGTTCCCGCTCCGCCCAACCGTTGCGCCTCGAGGCCTGCGCCGTATCCGATGGTGTAGCGGCGGGCCTCTTCGACCAGGACGATGACGGTCTTTTCCGGATCGCTGCCCGCGGGATTCTGCGGGGCGATGGAGACGCGGCTGAAGATTCCCAGGTCGTAGAGGCGCCGCTGGGTTTCGACCACGGCTCCTTCGCTCAGCGGCTGGCCGGGCTGCAACTGCACTTCCCTGGCGATGACACCGGGGCGGGTGTGCTCTTGGCCGTCGAGCAGAACACCGGCGACGCGCAATGGGCGGCCCTCTTCGATGCGATAGGTGAGCTGGGCCCGAGGCTCCTCCCCGTTTGCGCCGGGCGGCAGCTCTTCGACCGCTGCGCTGAAGCGCGCCTCGGGAAAGCCCCGGTCATAATAGAGGGCCAGGACGTTATCGCGGTCCGCGGTGACGTTGAAATCGGAAAAGGGCTGGCCGGGAGTCGAGCCAATGACGTCCAGCAGTTGGTCGTCACTGAGTGTGCGATTGCCCTGGAGGTGCAATTCGGCGACCAGGCTTTGCGGACCCTCGGCGATCTGGAAACGCACAAAGAGGTCCTCCGGCCGCCCGCGATAGTTGGTGGCGATATCGCTGGTCACCTGCACTTGGCGGTAACCGTTGGCCTGGTAGAGAGCGGTGAGCGAAGCAACGTCCGCACCCAGCAAAGCGGAGCTGAAGCGGCCGCGGGAGGCAAATGCAGCAGGCTGGATGCGCAAGCGGCCCAGTAAAGTCTCATCGCCGAAATAGCTGTTGCCTTCCAGGGCGACGCCCACCAAGCGGCGTCTGTCCCCACGGTTGACGTCGTAGGTGATGGTCGCCGTGTCGTCCGGAGCGGGCGTGGGCTGCGGGGCGGGGCTTTCCGGGGCGGGAATTCCCGAGGCGGTGTATTCCACCTGGGCATCGAAATAGCCTTCACTTTGCAGAAAGTCGCGCAGATTGCGCCGGCCCTCCTGCAACAAGTCTTCATCGACGGCGCCTTCAGCGTAGATGGGCAGAAGCTGGCGCAGCGTCCGGGAGGAGATCTCCGCCCCTTCCACTCGGACTCTGATGTTGCGGCCGGCCAGGAGACGGACCTGGAGCGGCACCCGGTTGGTCTGGGGGTCGTAAGCGCCGCGGGTAACGGTAACGCGGGCGCCGAGGTAGCCGCGATCCACCAGCCAATTACGAGCACGCTCGATACGCTGATTGATTCTTTCGGAGGTGATTGGGGTGCCTGAGTTAAGCCCCAGGCGGCGGCGCAATTCATTTTCCTCAAACGGTGTATCGTCCACCAAGGTCACCGGGCCAAGCCGCGCGCGCTCTCCTGGCTCGACGAGCACAGTAATGTCCATCTGCCTGGGGCCAGGGCGCGGCGATAATTGATAGGATAGCCTGGCTTGATACAGGCCCTCCTCTTCCAGAGACTGCCGCAGGCGATCGAGCGCGGGCGCGATTGCGGATTCGCGGAAACTTTCACCCAGCACCAGGCGCAGAGCCGACACGGCCGCCGATGCGCTGGGTGGCTCGGGCAGTCCGGTGACCAGGACTTTGTTCACGTAGTAGTTGGGCTGCACCACAAAATCGAGGCGCACTCCGCCTTCCACCGGCGCCAGCTCGGCAGTCAGGTCTGCGTAGCGGCCGGTGCGAAACAGTTGGCGGAAACTCTCACGCCCGGCTTCGGAGGAGAAGGCCGCGCCCGGCTGCAGAGCCAAACCGGCGGGATTGGACTCAAGAACGGCGCCAGAGCCGTCCAGTACGCGGATGGCCACGAGGCGCTGGCCTTCCCACTGCTGCGGCAAGGCAGGGGACTGCGGTCGCGCCGGCGCCGCGCCCAGTTCGAAGAGCGCAGAAAGGACGAAGGATACCGCTACCGCGCAAATGCGCCGTAACATCATTACTCACAATGAGAAGTGAGGTTAGCATAGCCGCGTTGTATGCCGTGAACTTCTGTGTGCCCTTTCCTGGCCGAAGTGCCCAATAAATTCCGCGCTATGATAGACGCGGAGTTGGAGATCGATGGAGGCCCGTCGGCATTTCAGTCACCGCGAGGGCCGGATCAGAGAAATGGACGCGAAAACTCGCGAACGCTATTCCCGGCAGATCTTGTTCGCTGAAATCGGCGAAGAGGGGCAGGAACGCCTGCGCGCTTCATCGGTGGTGGTGGTGGGCTGCGGCGCGCTGGGGACGGCAGCGGCCAACCTGCTGGCGCGCGCCGGTGTGGGACGCCTGCGCATCGTGGACCGCGACTTCGTCGAGGATTCCAACCTGCAACGGCAGACGCTTTTCGAGGAGGCCGACGCGCGGGAGGCGCTGCCCAAGGCCGTGGCCGCCGAAAGGCGGTTGCGCTCGATCAACTCGGATGTCTGCGTGGAAGGTGTGGTGGCCGACCTGGCTCCGGACAACGCGGCGTCGCTGCTCGAGGGCTTTCCCCTGCTGCTGGACGGCACTGACAATTTCGAGACGCGGCTGCTGCTGAATGATTACGCTGTGGCAAACGGCGTGCCCTGGATTTACGCCGCCGTGGTGGCCAGCTACGGCGTGACCATGACCATTCGTCCCGGCCTGACGGCCTGCCTGGCATGCCTGGTCGAGAAGGAAGACAGCGCGGGGGCGGTGGCCACAGCCGGGTTGGAAGGCTCGCCGGCGCTGGGCGCTGCGGCGGGCGCGGAGCCGACCTGCGACACGGTAGGTGTGCTGGGCGCAGCCGCGGGAGTGATCGCGTCACTGGAGGCGGCCGCGGCCATCCGGCTGCTGCTGGGAAAACCTGCGCCAGCGGAAGGGCAGCTCACTTCCTGCGACGTCTGGACGGGGCGCTTCCAGTCCGTTCGCGTGGCGCGCCGTGACGACTGCCGCGCCTGCGCCCGCCGCGAATTTCACTACCTCGAAGGGCGCGCGCAGCCGCACCTGACGTTGTGCGGGCGCGACTCGGTGCAGATTCACGAGCGGCGGCGGAGCCTGGACTTGAGGGAGCTAGGTGGCCGGCTGGCCGCCGGCGGCAGCGAGGTGCGGCAGAACGAATTCCTGCTGCGGTTCCGCGTGCCGCCCTACGAGATAACCGTGTTTGCCGACGGCCGGGCGGTGATCAAGGGTACGCGCGATCCGGCGGTGGCGCGCTCGCTGTATGCGCGCTACATCGGCGCTTGAAAAAGCGCGTTAGCGGCTGCCGGTGCGGCCAACGGGCTGGCGAAGGGCTGCGCGGTCCAGGTTTTCCCGCAGATTGATCAGCGTGAGAAATGTGTTCAGCAGGCGGGCCTTCATTTCGTCGGCCAGATGGAGGCCGCTGGTGGCGGCCCGAGCCAGCAGTTCGCCCTGTTCCCCGATATAGGTGATGATTTCCACTTGGCGTTCATGTGGCGCGCGGCCCAGCACGGTCTCGCGGCGCATCTCCGCGCAGGCTCGCTCGACCGCCAGGACGAAATGCTGTACGCAAAATCCTTGCGAGTCCAGGGCGGCGGGCACTCCGGCTTTGCACCCCGGCGCAGTGCAGGGTTTGGCCATATTCTCGAGAAAGCTCCTAGAGTGTGATTCTTGCACCGGCACGCATGAAAATCCAGGGCGGGCAACAAAGCCAAAGCGAAAGTGTTACCGGTACCCTTAGGTGTGGCCGCCCGTTCTGACTATCCCGGCGCGGCTTACCGTGGCGCGCCGGTGTGTGCTAGACTGACGGGGCAAAAGCGGGAGTAGCGGCCCGGTGAACGTCTCGATCTTCGCGGCGGGCTGCAAGTGCAGCCCGCACCCGTGAGCCGCCGCGCGCCCATCGCAGGGAAATCAGAAGCGAGGCAAGCCATGTCCGGACATTCCAAATGGGCCACCATCAAGCATAAGAAGGCTGCGACCGACGCCAAGCGCGGGCGCGTTTTCACCAAACTCATCCGCGAAATCTCGATTGCCACGCGCGAGGGCGGCAGCGACCCGGACTCCAATCCCCGCCTGCGCTCGGCCATCTTGTCGGCCAAGAACGAGAACATGCCCAACGACAACATCGAGCGCGCCGTGCTGCGCGGCGCCGGGCAACTCGAAGGGGAACAGTACGAGGAAGTGAATTTCGAAGGTTACGGTCCGGGCGGCGTGGGCATGATCATCCAAGTGGTCACGGCCAACCGCAACCGCGTGGTCAGCGAGCTTCGCCACCTGATGGGGCGCCACGGCGGCAATCTGGCCGAGACTGGAGCGGTGGGCTGGATGTTCAGCCGCAAGGGACAGATCGTGGTGCCCAAGGAGCAGGCCAGCGAAGATAAGATGCTCTCGATCGTACTGGATGCCGGCGCGGAAGACCTGCGCGACGACGGCTCGACCTGGGAGGTGCTGGCGCCGCCGGAAGCGTTCGAAACCGTGCGCGGGGCGCTGGATCAGGCTGGCGTCAAGCCCGCCTCGGCCGAGGTGGCCTGGGTGCCGCAGAATTACGTGAAGCTCACCGGATCGGCGGCCCAGCAGATGATCCGGCTGGTTGAAGGCCTGGAAGAGCACGACGACGTGCAGCACGTTTTTGCCAATTTCGACATCGACGAAAAAGAGATGCAGGCGGTCATGGCGGCGAGCTAGCGCGGTGCGAAGTTACCCGGCCTGCGTTGCGCCCTGTGGCCGGCGGGCGCGAAAAAACGCTAGCCAGATGTTTTCTCCGCGCCGTACACTCCTTGCGGTGTCCTCCTTGAATCGCGCCACTTCTCGCGCTCTGTGCGTGCTCGGTGTGGACCCGGCCGTGGCCGGCGCCACGGGCTACGGCGTGGTCGAGAGCGACGGCCGGCGCTGCCGGATGTTGCGATTTGGAGCGCTGCGCCCGTCGGGGGCCTCTGGCGGCCCGCTGGCCACCCACCTGCGGGACGTTCACACATTGGTCGGCGGACTGATCGCGGAGTTCCGGCCGCACGGCGTCGCTGTCGAGTCGGTGTTCACCGCTCTCAACATGAAAACGGCCCTGCGGCTGGCGGAAGTTCGCGGCGTGGTGCTGTTGGCGGCTTCGGAGGCCGGCATACCCAGTTTCAGTTATTCGCCGCGCGAGGTGAAAGCCAGCGTGGCCGGTTATGGGCAGGCCGGGAAGGAGCAGGTGCAACAAATGGTCCGCGCCATGCTCCAGTTGAGCGAGACGCCGGAACCCGCCGATGCCGCCGACGCCCTGGCGGTGGCCCTCTGTCACATCCAGTTCGCCGAATCCGAGGCGCGCCTGGCGGCAGGTTTAAGCCGCGCCTCGCAGCGGTCCGCCTCCGGCGGACGCCACCCGCGAAGCCACAACCAGGCGGCCTCGTCGCGCATCCTTACGCAACGATGAGCAAGACTCTGAGTCCGGCTGGCGGCAGACCGGCGCGCCGCAGAATGATGGGACCGGTGCTGCTGCTTATTGTACTGGGGTCCGCGGCGGTAGCTCGCGGCCAGGCGCAGACGCCACCAGTTGTTCTCAGCGGGCTGCAAGTACAGCCCGCACCCGTTGTTCTGAGCCGGCTGCAAGTACAGCCCGCACCCGCAGACATTCCGACGATCACCTACCGCCGCGTCTTCCAGGGCAGTACGCCGGAATTCATCGAGATTGCTGTGCGCCCGGACGGCGCCGCAAAAGCCGATGTGCGTCAATTGAGCGAGACCGCGGCTCCGCAAGACTTCGAGGTGGGTCCGGCGATTCGCGCGAAAATCTTCGACTTGGCCCGCTTGATGCGCAACTTCCAAGGCGCGGACCTGGACGTGCATCGGCGCATCGCCTATCTGGGCCAAAAAACGTTTCGTTGGGAAAACGGCGCCGAGGTGTACGAGACGCAGTACAACTACACTCTCGATGCCAACGCCAGCCAGTTGCAGGCGATTTTTGAGGGCCTGGCGCAGCAGCAATCTGATCTGGCCACCCTCGAGCAGCGGTTGCGCTACGACCGCCTGGGCGTAAACGATGCTCTGCGTCAATTCGAGAACAACGTCAACCAGCGCATTCTGCCCGAGCCCGAGCGGTTCCTGCCGGTGCTTGACCGCATCGCCGAAGACACCCGGCTCATCGAAGTCGCTCGCCAGCGCGCCCGGTCGCTGGCCGCGCGGATTCGAGTCGCGCAGGGCCGCTAGCCCCATTCCGAGCATTGGTCAGAAACGCGGCCTACTGTGAAGTCCGCTCGTAGTGCAGGTGCGGACCCGCAGGCCAACGTTGCACCGGTTCCGCCGAACTTACGCCAGTATGATGATTAGCCATTGTGACCTGCAAACGGTATCGAAGCTCCTTGGTCATTCGTCCATCTTGACCACGCAGAAATACTTGACTGCTGATACTGAGAAAGCGCGACAAGGCAGCAGAACGGCATTCCGTATGATTGGTGAATAATTGAAAAGCTACTTACCGCCCATCAGGTCGCTGACGGGTTGGGGATGCACTACAAGACCCTTCTGAAACTGCTCCGCCATGACGAGATTGCGCTGAAACCCATTCTGGTGAGGGGAAGAATTAAGTTCAAGCCGTCAGACGTTAAAGCATATCTGGCGAGCCATACGCTGATCCTAACGGGCTCAGCCAGACCGCAAGACCGATCACGGAGTCCGATGGCTGCTAAAGGCTCACTGGATGGTTGCGTAGTTAATCTCGGCTAGTGTGCCCACTTCATCCCGGAAGAAAATCTTGTGGCCGTCCGCCACGAGCTGCCGCAATTCAGGCCAAATCGCCTCACGCCAAAATAAAGAAGACATAAGGTCTTGCCATACTTGGCTTTCTATAATAATTGGTACCTTGTGTGGCATATCCCCTCCAGAGGCTCCGAAACTTAATCTTACCATGTTGCGCCCGTTAGGTGACAGGCTAGAATCCGCCGCACAGGAGTTCCGTCATGAACAAAGCTGTCGCCCTGAGAGGCGGTTTCTTGAGTTTAAGTCTAGTCCGTTTCTCACGGACTGATATATAATCGGTCGCATGGCACGCCTCAGTTCAATCGCTACATTGCTTCTAACCATCGCCCTGTCTACTGGCATTGGTGCCACGGCCCAGTCACAACAGGAAAAGGACATCGTTAAAGCCTTCAGCAAGACCGTCGAGGAATACATTCCCAGCCATTTCATCAAGGAGCCGTTGCCTGTTCAAGTTGGATGCGGATGGAACAAGCACTTATACGAACCGAGCGCAAATCACAGTATCGATGTTCGAAAGACAGATTCGCTTATTTCGCCCTACATTGGGACCGTGCAGTTTGTCGTTACTTCTTCTCTGACAAACTGCCATCCCACCGAAGAAGAAGCCAAAAAAGATAACGCTTATCGCAGGTTCGGGACTGCGACACATCGATATACTTTCGCCTACCAAGAAGATACGTGGGTTCTAAAATCTCGTGAAATTCTTAGCGAAAAGGGCGGCAATTGGGTGTGCAGCATCGGACCGGAACCATGTCAATGACTCACGCGGCTGCTTGCGGGCCAGCCTCTGTTACCAGTGTTACCAATGACCCCCAAAATCGGGCTACTTCGGGCTGCCTAGCGGTTCCCAAGCGCACCCTAGAGACTTTCGTCTATCTTGCTGAGAAAACGAGAAATAAGGCTCTAAATCAACCTTTTCCTCAAGTCGCTTTTTCGTAATTCAGATACGGACCCAGCCAACGCTCGACGGCGCGCAGCTCCAGCCCTTTGCGCCGCTGGTAGTCCAGCACCTGGTCGCGCCCGATCCTTCCGACGGCGAAATAACGCGCCTGGGGATGTGAAAAATAGAGGCCGCAAACCGAGGCCGCCGGCAGCATGGCGAAGTTCTCCGTGAGCTGGATGCCGGCGGCTTTTTCGGCGCCCAGCAAATCGAACAGGGCGGATTTTTCGCTGTGGTCGGGCTGAGCCGGATAGCCGGGCGCGGGGCGGATGCCGCGGTAGCGTTCGCGGAGCAGATCGGCGGGCGCGAGGTTTTCGTCCTGGCCGAATCCCCAGGCATCGCGAGCTTGCTTGTGCACCCATTCCGCCAGCGCTTCGGCCAGCCGGTCGGCCAGGGCCTTGGCCAGGATGGCGTTGTAGTCGTCGTGGGCCTTCTCAAATCGCTCCGCTAGTTCCGCTGCGCCGATGCCGGCAGTCACGGCAAACGCTCCCAGGTAGTCCTCGAGGCCGGTCTCTTTCGGGGCGATGAAATCGGCCAGCGCGTATTCGGACTCGGATTCGGGTTTTTCCATCTGCTGTCGCAGCGTGCAGAAGGTGGCCAGCAGGCGGGTGCGCGAGGCATCGGCGTACACCTCGATATCGTCACCCACGCTATTGGCCGGGAAAAATCCGGCTACGCCGCGCGCGGTCAGGAGCCGCCCGGCGACGATTTCGGCCAGAAGCTTCTGCGCGTCGTCGAAAAGCTCCTTGGCGCGCGGGCCCACGCGCGGGTCCTCAAAGAGCGTTGGATAGACGCCCTTGAGTTCCCAGGCATGGAAAAACGGCGTCCAGTCAATGAGCGGCACTAGCGCCTCGAGTGGAACCGATTCCCACACGCGCGCCCCGAGGAAGGAAGGCACGGGCGGCTGGTAGCTGCGCCAATCGAGCGACGGCCTTCTGCGGCGGGCCTCCTCGAGAGAAACGATCGGGGCGACTTGCGGGCCGCGATACCGCTCGCGAATCCGCTCCTGTTCCCGGCGGTTTTCCTCGATGAAGGCGCCGCACTGTGCGGGGTTTTTCAATTTGGCGACGACGCCAACGGCGCGCGATGCATCTTGCACATGGATCACCGGGCGCCCATAGGCCGGCGCAATCTTGACGGCGGTGTGGGCGCGGCTGGTGGTGGCGCCGCCGATGAGCAACGGCACCTGGAATCCTTCGCGCTCCAGTTCCCCGGCCACGTGCACCATCTCGTCGAGCGAAGGCGTAATCAGGCCGCTCAGCCCCACCAGGTCCACCTTCTTTTCGCGCGCCACCTCCAGGATTTTGTCCGCGGGCACCATCACCCCGAGGTCAATTACCTCGTAATTGTTGCAGCCCAGCACCACTCCCACGATATTTTTGCCGATGTCGTGAACGTCTCCCTTCACCGTGGCCATCAGCACGCGCGCCTGGGCCTGCCGGCCGCCGCGGGCCAGTTTTTCCGCTTCGAGGTAAGGCAGCAAAACGGCCACGGCCTGCTTCATCACCCGCGCGCTTTTCACCACTTGCGGCAGAAACATCTTCCCGGAGCCGAAAAGGTCGCCGACGATGTTCATGCCCTCCATGAGCGGGCCTTCGATGATGCGCAAGGGGCTTTCATACTTGAGCCGCGCTTCTTCGACATCGGCCGCGATGAATTCGTTGAGGCCGTGCACCAGGGCATGGCTCAGGCGCTGCTCGACGGTCCCTTCGCGCCAGGCGTCCACGCGGGCCGCGGCCGGGCCGCGTTTTTCGACCGTTTGCGCGAACTCCAGGAGCCGCTCGGTGGCATCCGGGCGGCGATTCAGGAGCACGTCCTCGACTCTTTGGCGCAGGTCCGCGGAAATTTCCTCGTAGATGCCCAGTTGTCCGGCGTTGACGATACCCATGTCCATGCCGGCGCGGATGGCGTGATACAGAAACGCGGAGTGCATGGCTTCGCGCACGGCGTTATTGCCGCGAAACGAAAATGAGATGTTGCTGACGCCGCCGCTGACCTTGGCTCCGGGCAACGTGGACTTGATCTGGCGCGTGGCCTCGATGAACGCCACGGCGTACTGGTTGTGCTCCTCGATGCCGGTGGCCACCGTCAGGATGGCCGGATCAATGATGATGTCCGAGGGCGGCATGCCGGCCTGCTCGGTGAGGATGCGATAGGCGCGCGTGGCAATGGCCAGCTTGCGCTCGGCGGTGTCGGCCTGACCTTGCTCGTCAAAGGCCATGACGATCACGCCGGCACCGTAGCGGCGGATTTTCTTGGCTTGTTCCAGGAAGACTGCTTCGCCTTCCTTGAGGCTGATGGAATTGACGATGCCCTTGCCTTGCAGGCATTTCAGGCCGGCTTCAATCACGGCCCAGCGGGAGCTATCCACTACGATGGGCACGCGGGCGATGTCCGGCTCCGAGGCCAGGGCATTGAGAAACGTGGTCATGGCCTTCTCGGAGTCGAGCATGGCCTCGTCCATGTTGACGTCCAGCAACTGCGCGCCGCCTTCGACTTGTTGCCGGGCAATGGCCAGCGCCGGCTCGTACTCGCCCCGCCGAATCAGCTCGGCAAAGCGCGGCGAGCCGGTGACGTTGGTGCGCTCGCCGATGTTGACGAAGTTGGTATCCGGACGGATGACGAGCGCTTCCAGGCCGCTGAAGCGCGAATAGGGCTCGGGCTTCGGCGGAACGCGGGGCGGGACGCCTCGCAGCGCCTGGCCAATGGCGCGGATGTGCTGCGGCGTGGAACCGCAGCAGCCTCCGGCAATGTTCAGCCAGCCGTTGCGCGCGAACTCTCCCAAATCCGCGGCCATGCGTTCCGGCGTCTCATCGAAGCCTCCGAACGCGTTGGGCAACCCGGCATTCGGGTAGCAGATGATCGGAATGGGCGCCAGACGCGAAAGCTCCTCGATGAACGGTCGCATTTGCTTGGCGCCCAGGGCGCAGTTCATGCCCACGCTCAGCAACGGCATGTGCGAGACGGAAATCCAGAACGCTTCCACTGTTTGTCCCGAGAGATTGCGCCCGCTGCGGTCCACAATCGTGACCGAGACCACCACCGGGATGCGCGTGCCGCTCTTCTCGAAATACTCCTCGATGGCAAACAGCGCGGCTTTGGCATTCAGCGTGTCGAATACCGTCTCGACCAGCAGGAGGTCCGCGCCGCCTTCGGTCAGGGCCCGGACCTGCGTGGCGTAGGCTTCGCGCAATTGATCGAAGGTGACTCCT
>Ga0214473_10009636_pt1 | contig 11407 bp, 8 predicted proteins | sample RVTome_7_FD_203509 | JGI IMG/M metagenome (GOLD analysis project Ga0214473, IMG submission 203509) | Soil microbial communities from uranium-contaminated site in the Upper Colorado River Basin, Wyoming, United States - RVT98D197 | ecosystem: Environmental > Terrestrial > Soil > Contaminated >...
CCCGACGACGTGGTTCATCGACGAGCGCGGCGAGATCGCCCACCAACGTCCCGGCGCGTACGCGAGTCGGGAGGAGCTCGAGGCGGACATCGATCGCTTCCTGCTTCGCGGGTAGCTTCCCGTGGAAAGCGACCCGGCAGCCGGGATCGGCATCCCGCTCGCGATGGCGGCAGGGCTCGTCTCCTTCCTCTCGCCGTGCGTGCTTCCCCTCGTGCCCGGCTACCTCGCGGCCGTGACTGGGGTCTCGGTCGGGGAGATCGAACGAGCCGACTGGCGCCGCGTGCTCGGTCCAAGCCTGGTGTTCATCGCCACCTTCTCGGCGATCTTCGTGATCCTCGGGCTAACGGCGACCGGGATCGGCGAGGTCCTACGCGACAACCGGGTGCTGCTGAACAAGATCGCGGGAGCGCTGATCGTCGCGATGGGCGTCCTCTTCATCGCCACGTTCCTGATTACGAGGCTGAATCGCGAGTGGCATCCGGAGGCGCTGATGACGCGGGCCGGCAGGGGCGGCCCCGTCGTAGCGGGCGCCGCGTTCGCGATCGCGTGGACGCCTTGCGTGGGACCAACACTGGCGGCGATCCTCGCGGCCGCTTCGCTGTCGGACTCCGCCGCCCAGGGCGGCTTGCTGCTCGCCACCTACTCGGCGGGCCTGGGGATCCCCTTCCTGCTGACCGCGATCGCGTTCTCGCGGATGACGTCCGCATTTGACGCGGTGAAGCGCCACTATGCGGCGATCATGGCCGCGGGCGGAGCGGTGCTGATCGTGATGGGCATCCTCGTGTACACGAACGAACTCTTCCAGCTCAACATCGAGACGCAGATGCTGCTCGATCAGCTGGGGCTCAACTTCTTCAACGAGGTGTGATCGTCCCGTGAGCAATCGATCCGCACACCCGCTCGCCCGCACGGAGTCGATCTGCCCCCGGTGCCGCCGGGTGCTCGATGCGGAGCTGATCGACCGCGACGGCAGGGTGGTCCTGAGCAGAGCGTGCCCGGAGCACGGGGCGTTCGAGGCCGTCGTATACGGCGATGCCGAGCGCTACCGCGAGATTCAGCGCTTCGACAAGCCGGGAGAGCGACCGCTGGAGCGCCAGACCGAGGTGGAGCGGGGCTGCCCGCACGACTGCGGGATCTGTCCCGAGCACGCGCAGCACACCTGTCTCGGGATCATCGAGGTGAACACTGCCTGCAACCTCGACTGCCCGATCTGCTTCGCCGAGTCGGGCACCGGCCACGACCCGCACGGCTACTCGCTGACGCTGGAGCAGGTCGAATCGATGCTCGATGCCTTCGTCCGCGCGGAGGGCGAGCCCGAGTCGGTGCAGCTGTCGGGCGGCGAGCCCTCGATCCACCCCCAGATCCTCGAGATGCTGGCGGCGGCCCGGGCGCGGGGGATCAAGCTGGTGATGCTGAACACGAACGGGATCCGGTTGGCGCGCGATCCCCGGTTCGCGCCGGCGCTGGCGGAGCTCGGCGTTCACGTCTACCTCCAGTTCGACGGGTTCGACGACGCGACCCAGATCGCGATCCGCGGCAGAGCGCTGACCGAGGAGAAGCTGCGCGCGCTGGAGCGGTGCGCGGACGCGGGGGTGTCGGTGTCGCTCGCGGCGGCGATCGAGCGCGACCTGAACGAGCACGAGATCGGTCCGATCATCCGCTTCGGCGTCGCGCACCCCGCCGTGACCGGGGTCTTCTTCCAGCCAGTCACCCACTCTGGTCGGTTCCGCGTCGATGCCGATCCGCTCGACAAGCTGACGAACTCGGACGTGATCGAGGCCGTCTGCGAGCAGCTCCCCGAGTGGTTTCGCGCCGATGACTTCGTCCCCGTGCCGTGCTGCTCGCCGACCTGCCGCTCCGCGACCTTCGCCCTGTACGACGAAGACGACCTCATCCCGCTGCCCCGGCTGGTGGACGTGGAGCGCTACCTCGACTACGTCACCAATCGCGCCGTTCCCGACCTCGCTGTGCGCGAGGCGCTCGAGGGGCTGTGGTCGGCGAAGGCCGCCGGCGGGTCGGAGCCGGTCGCGGACCGGCTCGAGTGCGTCGCGTGCGCGACCGGGATGCCCCCGGAGCTGCGCGAGGTCGCCGCCCGCGGGTTCATGGTCGTCATGCAGGACTTCCAGGACCCCTACACGCTCGACGTGCGCAAGCTGCGCAAGTGCTGCGTGTCCGAGATCGTGCCCGACGGCCGGATGATCCCGTTCTGCGCCTACAACTCGGTCGGGTACCGGGAGCAGGTGCGGGCGCAGATGTCGAACGGCGCCGGGGATCGCGATGGCAGCTGAGCGCACCCCGACGGCCGTTCCCGACGAGCTGCGGCGGCTCGATCTCCCGCTCGGGGACGAGGATCGGGCAGCCTGCTGCGCGGCGCTGTACGAGCACCCCGGGGTGCGGTGGCTGCTCGGCGGGGAGCTCCACCCCGGCGGGCAGGGGCTCACCCGTCGCGCCTTCGAGCTGCTCGACCTCGGTCCGGACGACAGCCTGCTCGACGTGGCCAGCGGGGACGCCGAAAGCGTGATCCTCGCCGCGGCGGAGCGGGGCTGCCGCGCCACCGGGGTCGAGTACGGAGAGGAGATGGTCGCCGCGGGGCGCCGCCGCGCCGACGAGCGCGGACTTGCGGACCGGGTGCGGCTCGTCCGCGCCGACGCCGGCTCGCTGCCGTTCCCCGACGGGACGTTTGACGCGGTGCTCAGCGAGTGCGCGCTGTGTCTGTTCGCCGACAAGCCTGCGGCGATCTCCGAGATCCGCAGGGTGCTGCGTCCTGGCGGCCGGGTCGCGATCTCCGACGTCGTCGCCGAGGTGGAGCGCCTCCCGGCCGGCCTTCGCGGCGAGCTCGGCGCCGTCGCGTGCGTGGGCGAGGCGATCGCGCCGGGCTCGCACCGCGAGCTCCTGAGCGCGAGCGGCTTCGAGGTGGGCGTGGAGGAGGATCGCTCCGCCGACGCGCTGGCGATGGCCGACCGGATCACCGACCGCCTCCGGGGCGCGAAGGTGCTCGGGATCGACTCCGCGGCGCCGATCGAGGGGGGCGTTCGCGCCGCTCTCGAGCTCGCGGCGGAGGCCCGGGCCGCGATTCTCGACGGACGCATCGGCTACACGCTGATCTCGGCGGCCGTCTCGCCGGAGGGCGCGTGACCGCGTTGTGGATCGCGGTCGTGGCGCTCGTGGCGCTGTGGGTCATCGCGGTGGCGGCGGGCTTCCTCCTGCTGGCGATGGGCCGCCTCAACCTCGACCTCGGGTGGGGCCGGAGCATCCACCCGCTGGGCCCGATCGAGGTGCGAATCGATGCCCCCCGTGAGCTCGTGTTCGAGATCATCGAGGCCCCGTACGTGGGCAGAGCACCTCGAGGCTCGGGGATCGAGGTGCTGGCGAAGAGCGACTCGCTGGTCGTCGCGGCCCACTTCACGAAGCTCCACTTCTACACCGCGCGGACGGTCGAGATCGTCGAGTTCAAGCCGCCCGGCGAGGTCGGCTTCAGGCACTTGAGCGGTCCGGTCCCGTACGCGGTGGAGCAGTTCGCCGTTACGGAGGCAGCCGCGGGGACGGAGCTCCGCTACACCGGCGAGATCGGCATCGACTTCTTCATCCTCGGGAGGATCGCGGGGCGCTACTGGGCGCGCCCCCAGTGGGAGCGCACCGTCCGCGAGCACCTCGACGACCTGAAGTTGCGGGCTGAGCAACGTACCGCTGCAAGGAGATCGCGCGACGCTCGCGTGGAGCATGGATAGCCCGTTCACCCTCTGTTAAGGGCCTCGGCCTACCGTCGGCGGACCATGAAGCTGGCGCTCGCCGCGGTTTGCGCGACGCTCCTGCTCGCCGCCTGCGGCGACTCGACCCGGGAGGGCGGCGAGGGGCGCGGGGCGCAGGCGTCCTCGGCCGTGGGCCGGTACGAGTTCCCGGACCCGCCCGCGGCTCCCGACGGCGGACTCGACCCCGATGTGGACGCCGCGCTGTCCGCTCTGACTCGCTCCGTGATCTCGGGGGATGTCGACGCCGGCGCGCTCGATGTCGTCGCATCCTCGGGCGATCCCAGGCTCGCGTGGCTTCTCTCGGACTACCTCCGGTTCACTCGGTTCGAACCGTCGTCCGAGGCGCTGGTGTCGGCGTTCGAGGAGCTGACCGGCGCCGATCCGCGAGCCGACCCGAGCTTTCGCGACAGCCCGTGGCTCAGTGTCACCAACCACCTGATCGCGTGGGACCTCCCCGCGCCACCCGGCTATCGCGAGCGCAAGGGCGAGCTGTTCGTGAAGATCGAGACGGGCTGGATGCCGTTCTTCGCCGACGCCGACGCCGAGATCGACTGGCGGCTGGTCTCCTGGGGTGGTGTGCCGATCGACGATCGCAACCTCGGCGACCCCGACCCGTGTCCGCGGGGATGCATCCCCGCGCTGGACGATCCCAAGCTGACGCCGACGTCGGAGGGCGACTGGTACCCCGACGACCGCACCGTGTTCGGGGTGGTCGTGAACGGCAAGGCGGTCGCCTTCCCCAAGAACATCATGGAGGTGCACGAGATGGTCAACGTCACCGTCGCCGGGCGGCGGCTGGGGATCCCGTACTGCACCCTGTGCGGCTCGGCCCAGGCGTACTTCCTCGATTCGGTCCCGGGCGGGGTGGCCGAGCCGGTGCTGAGGACGTCGGGCCTGCTGTCCCGCTCGAACAAGGTCATGTACGACCTCCGTTCGCGCTCGGTGCTCGACACCTTCACGGGCGAGGCGCTATCCGGCCCGCTGCAGGATGCCGGAGTGACGCTGAAGCAGACCAGCGTCGTCGCCAGCAGCTGGCGGGAGTGGCGGCGCGCCCATCCGGACACGAGGATCGTCGCCCGGGACGGCGGAATCGGGCGCAGCTACCCGCTCGATCCGCTCGGCGGGCGGGACGACCAGGGCCCGATCTTCCCGATCGGGGACGCCGATCCGCGATTGCCGGTGCACGAGCAGGTGCTCGGGGTGATCGCGCCCGGCGGCCCACCCGTCGCGTTCCCTGTCGAGGATGCGGTCGCGGCGCTGGCCGAGGGCGACCGGGTGAGGCTGGCGGGGGTCGAGCTGCGGCGTGACGGGGACGGGCTGCGGGCCGAGGCCGCCGACGGAGCAGAGCTCGCCTCCCATCAGGCGTTCTGGTTCGCGTGGAGCCAGTTCCATCCCGAGACGAAGCTGTGGGGGCCCGCGCGGTGAGCCGGCACGACCTGCTCAGGCGCTGACGCCGTCGCGGACGGAGTCGAGCACGGCGAGGATCTCGTCGCCGTAGCGCTCCAGCTTGGCCGGTCCGATGCCCTCGCACGCGCGAAGCGCGGCCGCATCTGCCGGCATCGCGGCGGCGATGCCGGTGATGTGGCGGTTGTTGAGCACCACGTACGCAGGGACGCTGTCGCGCGTCGCGCGCTCGCCGCGCCATGCACGCAGGGCGGCGTCGGCGGCCTCGCCCTGTGCGGTGAGCGGCTCCGCGGGCGTCGAAGCCGGCGGCGACGCCCGCTTCGGGCGCTCGCTGGGCTCCGGGACCGGCTGGCGGAACGCCTCGGCGGCCTCCCCGCGGAGCTCGTCGAGGAAAGGGGAGACGCGGTCGGCGTCACCGAGCACTGCGCAACGATGGCGGGCGCGGGTGATCGCGACGTGCAGGACGCGGCGCTCGGCCTCGGCGTCCTCGGCGAGGCGGTGCGGGAGGATCCCCGCGGTCACCCCGAAGACCGCGACGCGGTCCCACTCGCGCCCCTTCACCCGGTGCACGGTCGACAGCGTCACCCCGCGCTCGTCGGCGGGCCGCGCGAGCGAGTCGCGAAGCCACGGCTCGAACCCGCCCGGGTCCGGGTGCAGGTCGGCGACGCCGAGCAGCGCCTCGAGGTCATCGAGGTGGCTGGCGGCGCCGCGGTCGCCCTTCGAGCCGTCGAGCAGGTCCATCGCGCCGCCGAGCCCGACCTCGTCCCGAATCACCTCCAGCAGCCCGCGTGTGTCCGCCCCTCCAGACGCGGCGCCGGCCGCGAGCTCGATCGCGTCGGCGAGCTGCTCCACCTTGGCCGCGACCCGCTCGTCGTCGAGCTTCGCCGAGATCCCGCGCAGCGCCCGCAGGCTGCGGCACCGAGAGAACCACTTCGAGATCCAGCTCGGAAAGCCGCGGCTCGGCCGCCGCCGGATCGTCTCCAGGTCTGCCCCAGTGAGGTCGTCGGGGTCGAGCGCCACCCGCAGCCACGCGAGCGCCGCCGCAATCCCAGTCCGCTCGAGCACGTCGCCGCGAAGCGCCGAGCTGACCGGGATCTCGGCCTCGGCGAGCGCCACCCGCGGCGCCAGCAGCAGCGAGTTCACCCGCGCCAGCACCGCTAGCTGGTGCGCGTCGACGCCGGGCTCGGCGAGCCATCCGCGGACGATCTCGACCAGCTCCCTCGCCCCCGCGTCCGCAGGGGCGGTGTGGATCGAGATCGCGTCGGGCGCCGGGTCGGCGTCCGGCCCGGCGACGATCCGCTTCTCGACCCGGACCTCGTTGTAGGCCAGCAGCCGAGTCGCCGCCTCGACCGTCGCGTCGGGGCAGCGGTAGTTGACTTCAAGCGCCACCTCCGCGGCACCGGGAAAGTAGCCGCCGAAGTCGACCAGGAAGCGGGGAGTGGCCCCGTTGTGGTCGTAGATCGTCTGATCGTCGTCGCCGACCCCGCATACGTCGAGCGCCGGCATCGCGAGCAGGCGGATCAGCAGCAGGTGCGCGGGCGTCAGGTCCTGGAACTCGTCGACGAGCATGTGGGCGTGGGCCGGCTGCACGCGGCGGCGGAAGGCGCCGTCGTGCGCCAGCGCCTCGACCGCCCCGTACACCTGCTCGTCGAAGTCGATCGACCCGGCGGCCGCCAGGCGCTCGCGGTAGAGCGCGAACCCCTCCGCGAGGCCAGGGACGTCGTCGCGCTCCGCCTCCACCGTCTCCGGGTCGAGGAGCCCGAGGCGAATCTGCGTCAGTGCGTCGATGTAGGGACCGACGGGATCGGTGTTCGCCATCCGTCGCGGGACCGGGAAGGCGTCGTCGACGATCTCGCGCACCTGCCGCTCGTCGAGAACGGGCGGGCGCGCGCCGCGATGCTCGCCGAGCAGGCCGTACCCGAGCGCGTTCAGGGTGCTGGTCCGGGGCGCGAGCTCGGACAGCCGCGACTCGAGCTCGCGCTGGGCGAGCGCGTTGTAGGCGACAGCTACCGTCGAGCCGCGCTCGTAACCGAGCCCGCCGAGCAGGTGGCGGAGCCGCTCGGTCAAGACCCGGGTCTTCCCGGACCCCGCGGGAGCGATCACCCGCACCGGGCCGCCCGGGTGCGCGACCGCCGCTCGCTGGTCGGGCGCGAGCTCGGCGGCCGGCTCGCGCGGCCCCGGCACAGCGTCAAGGGATCCTGCCTCGATCGACTCCGCGTGGACGACGCCCTCCGGCAGCCGCGGAACGCTCCACCGCGGGCCGCCGTCGATCCACGCCGCCGTCCCGCCGAGCGCGTCGGCCTTGCGCGACCACCACCACACCAACTCACCGTCGCGGGCGTCGTAGTTGTTGCGCCACACGAGGAAGTGGAGCCTGTCCGTGGCCAGGACCAGGCCCGGGTCAAGCGCGTGCACGGGCCCGGAGAGCCGCTCGGGCTCGCGAAAGCGCGCCGGATCGATCGACATCTCGACCACCACGGGCGAACGGCCGACCCACGCAGAGTGAAGCGTCAGGATCAGCGGCTCGGGATCGGAAAGCGCCGCGTCGTCCACCCGCACCCGCGGGCAAGAGCTCCACGGCACGGGCGCCTCGGCGCCCGCGGCGACGATCACGCCGCGGCCGAGCTCGGGTGGGAAGGTGACGCTCATCCCGGCAACCTAAGCGCCGGGCCCGACGGCCTTCTCCCCGGGCTCAGCCCGCCAGAGCGGCGACGGCGGCCGCGCGACCCGTGCGCACGGCTCCCTCCATGTACCCGCATACCCACTGGTCCGAGCCGCAGATGTAGAACGGCGGCTCGTGGGTGCCGTGAAGCGGCCCGACCGCCATCACGTCGCCGGGCCGCCAGTTCGTGATGTAGCCGAGCGTGTACGGATCGACGCCCCACCGCCGCACGAAGACCGCGCTCGGGTCGCCGGCCCCCTCGCCGAACATCTCCACCAGCTCCCGCGTGAGCTCGTCCTGGACGAGGTGGGTCGGGGTGGCCATCAGCGGCCCGAGCCGCTCGGGGGGGATCAGCGTCGAGATGATTCCCTCGACCTGCGGCCAGATGCCTCCGATCAGGCCCTTCTCGGAGTACCCGGTGCCGTTCTGGCCCTGCCCCTCCCAGAAGGATGAGGAGTAAACGAACACCGCCTTCGCAGCGAGCGCGTGGCGTTGGCGGTGCAGGGACCCGAGCCGCTCCGCAGACACTCCCTCGACCTCGACGTTGCGAAGCGGGCCGACGGGCAGCGCGGAGACGACCGCCTCGGCGTCGAACCGCTCCCCGTTGAGCGCCGTCACCGTGCAGCCCGAGGTGCTGACGCGGATCCGCTCGACCGGGGTCGAGTAGCGGATCCGGTATCCGAGGTCCTCTGCCATCCGCAGCGGCACCGATGCCGACCCCTCTGCGACGCGCTCGGACTCCCACACGTCGTAGTCGTAGAACCCGCTCCCGCCCGATGCGGCCTGCTTTCGGAGCTCGGCGAGGAGCGAGATCCGCTCGATCGACTCCGAGGAGAGCGCCAGCGCGCCCATGTCCTCCGCGTACACGACGTTGCGGGTGGCGCCCGCTTCGCGCATCCACTGCGCAACCGAGATCGAGTCGAGCTTCGCCGCATCTGGATGGGACCACGGGTCGTCGGGGTCCACCGTGCCCGCGAGATCGCGGAACCTCTCCTCTACCTCGTCGTAGCTGCGGCGGTCCTCGTCGGTCATCCACGAGCGCGCGTCGCCGATGAACTTGCCGCCGACGAGCACGTAGGTGTCCTCGCCGGGCACGGACGGGAACGCGGACTCGAGCGTGAGGCCGAGGTCGGCGACGAGGTCGTGGTACGCGGTCTGGAACGGGCCCGTGAGCTCGCCGCCGAGCTGCACCAGACGGCCGTCAGGTAGCTGGGTCTGCTCCACCCGCCCGCCCGGACGCCCGCGGGCCTCGAGCACGACAACGTCGGCCCCGCCCGCGACCAGGTTTCGCGCCGTGGTCAGGCCCGCGAGGCCTCCGCCGACGACGACGACGTCAAACCCCATTCCCTAGCTCCTCTCGCTCGACTGCTGCTGGCAGCGGGAACCGTACAGCGAGGATCAGGAACCTCGGCGGCCCCTGCCCTTCACCCGCCACCTGTGCGCAGCGGGGGTGGGATCGGCGCCGGCCTCGGCATGCGTGGCGCGGACCTTGAACGCGTGCGTGTCGCGGCGCTTCAGCTTCCTGTAGGTGCGGGGGGAGTCACACGGCTTGAATCCGCCGGCGTCGAGCCGGCACTCGAACGCGGCGCCGCTGGTGTCGGAGTCGAACCTGAATCGCGCGGTTCGGGAGCCGACGCGCCGCCGGGGCGACTTCGTGATCTCCGTCTCTGGGGCGGAGACGTCCGGAGGATCCGCGTCGGGCGGGTCCTGAGGGGGGTCCGGGACGCTTCCCAGCAGCCATGCGTCGACGTCGCCCGGGCGCACCTGGAGGAACTCGCGCGTTGCGCTCACCCCGGCATCGATCCCCGCCAGCGAGTACTCCTTCCGCGGATCGATCTCCTGCCACGGCGCGAGCGTGGCCGCCGTCGTCGTCGCAAGCGCGTCGAGGTCGAGCCCGGAGACCAGCGACCGAACGTCGATCACCGCCTCGCGGTACATCGCGGCGCAGCTGGCGTCGTCGAGGCAGCCGTCGAACATCAGGCCCCCGCGTGCGTCGAACGGCAGCCGCTCGCCCCAGGTCTGGTCCGTCCCCCACGGGAGCATCTGGAAAATCCCCGCCGCGTCGCTGTGAAGGTAGTAGTTGCTCGGGTGGTTGGGGCTCTGATACGGGCCGCCCGCATACCCGTCCCAGTGACCGATGTACTTCTCCACCGCCCACATCCGGGTCAGCTCCCCGAGGTCGGCGACCCCCGCGATCCCGTCCGACCAGTCGCCCGAGTCGTCGTTGACGGCCGCGATCAGGGCCTCGAGGTCGGTGCGGTCCGACTCGCTGCCCTCGTCGACCTCGTACGCGTTCGCGTTGCCGACCGATGTGTCGACCCCGTGCTCGCCCTCGTACAGGTGCTGGGTGGACTCGAACCACCTCGGCAGCGACACCTCGTCGAGCGTCTCGACGTTCAGGTACAGGCCGTAGTCAGCGTCGTTGACGCGCACGTACGCGTACCCGGTGCGCGGTGCCGCGATCCCGGCGGCGCGGAATGCCCGGTAGGCGAGCACCTCGTGGACCATCGACGAGTCCTGGACCATGTTGTTCAGCGTCAGCGTCTTCAGCCCGAGGAACCGTTGGCCCGCGACCGAGTGGTTGAACTTGAGCTTGAACGCAGCCTTGCCGCTCAGGGGGCGGAACGAGCCCAGGCCTCCCTTCAGCCGCGCGCCCACTGCCAACGGCTCGTAAGCGCCCCCCGCCGTGGTCAGCTCGAAGGTGGCGTCGTGGTAGGTGGTCGGCTCCTCGCCCAGCCCGTCGATCGAGTCCTGCGGCAGCGATAAGTCGATCTCGACGACCGTCGCCGGATCGAACATCCACGCCGCCAGGTCGGGCGGCGGACCGCCCGGGTCGGTGGACGGCTCGTTCGGCGCGCCCTGGGTTGACACCGTCTGCACCCACTCACCCGTGCCGTTCGGGTAGCGGCCCCACGTGTCAACGCTCGAGGTGAGACTCGGAACCGCGATCTCGTCGACGAGCGTTGCGGTCGCATCGGCGAGGAGGATCGTGTCGGACCCGCAGCTGATCCCGAACGGGAACCCGCTCGAGCCTCTCTCCACCACGAGCACGCCGAGCGCGGGAATCTCGGTCGAAGCGGGGAAGATCATCCGATGGTCCTCCTCGGTCGAGTCGAGCGGATGGTCGGTCAGCAGCCAGTCCGACAGGTCGGCGGGATCGTCCGACGTGTTCACGATCTCAACCCAGTCGGTCCCCTCGCAGTTGACCTCGTTCAGGACCACGGACGCGTCGGCCGCAGACGCATTCGTCGCCGCCACCCCAACGCACACCGCCACGCCGGCCAAGAGCATCCTGCCTCGCCGCATGGCGGCGAACGGTACTCGGCTTCAGCGAAGCGCGGCTAGCCGCAGTTCGGCCAGTGGCCCGCGCCGTCGCGGTTCTTCAGCGCGACGGCGACCACGGCCTGCGTCCTGTACGGATACTTGATCGGGTCCCCGCCGGGGGACTTCGGCGCGGCGCGCCAGGTCGACTTCATGAACTGGAACGCGCCGCGGAAGGAGCCACCGCCGCCGATCGCCTCCGGGTCCTTGCCCGACTCGCACTCGGACGTGTTCCGCGCCCAGCGCTTGCTTCGCTTCGTGACCTTGTCCC